>ENA-OBLH01000049-OBLH01000049.1-metagenomes-genome-assembly--contig:-NODE-49-length-40787-cov-3.53187_pt1 | contig 40787 bp, 39 predicted proteins | sample MGYA00153382_OBLH01 | MGnify analysis MGYA00153382
CCCTTGGACTTGGAATGATGTTATTACCTACCCAACATTACTCTGATGCACAATCAGATATTCTGAGAAGATTTCTGGATAAATCTAGAGCAGATCACAGAAAATTCATGGCAAATTCACGATAAATTTACCCTAAGTCTTAATTTCTGTCTTTTTAGACTACCCAGTCCTAAGGATGGTTTGCTATGGTTAGAGATGGCTAGGATTAACGCAGGTTGCTTAGTCTTAATTAATTTAATTAGCCTTACTGAGGAAAAAATCATGATCCAGTCTCAAGAATTAGCTGAAGTTGCTACTCTACATTTGCCTATTTCCCTTAACCAAGGTGTAAGTGATACCCGTCCTTGGGGAACTTTTACCATTCTTGAGGAGGGACGGGGTTATAAGATTAAGCGGATTGAGGTAAAGCCGGGGCATCGTTTGAGTTTGCAAATGCACTACCATCGTAGTGAACACTGGATTGTGGTTTCTGGAACGGCGAAGGTTGTGTGTGGTGATCAAGAGTTGATTATTAAGAGTAATCAATCTACCTATGTTCCCCAATGCACTGCTCATCGTTTAGAAAATCCTGGTGTAATTCCTTTAGTGTTAATTGAGGTACAAAATGGGGAATATTTGGGGGAAGATGATATTATTCGGTTTCAGGATGATTATGCTCGGAGCCAAGTAGAGGCTAAGTGATTTTGAGAGCATAAGTCGAGAGAAGAATTTTATTGGGTGGTCATACCATGATTTATCTTAGTAAATCTGCTAGTCAGGAAATATTGAGACTCCAGACGAATACTTCTACGATCGATTCTAGTGTGCGGTTGTCGATCGCTCCCGGTGGTTGCTCTGGTTGGTACTACGATCTGGGTTTTGCCGGGGAAGTGGGGATGGGCGATCGCCTCTACGATTGTGGGGGAATTTCTGTAATTGTGAATGCCCAGAGTCTGGAACATTTACAGGGTATGACTTTGGATTATTCAGCAGACCTAATGGGTGGAGGCTTTCGGTTCCACAATCCCCAAGCAACAAATATTTGTAGTTGTGGTAATTCCTTTGCTCTGAAATCTGCTGATTAATTTTGAGGCGACCGCAAACTAAAAAATGCGACTTTGGCTGCTTCTTGCTCGGCAGCTTTTTTGCTTCTGCCCTTGCCTGTGCCGAGTAACTTGCCTTGGAGGAAAACTTCGGCGGTAAAACGTTCTTCTTCAGAGATCAGGGTGATGGGTTGGCTGACTTGGTAGGTGGGCAGGAGTTTGTGGTGGCTTTGGGTAAGTTCTTGGAGGGCATCTTTGTAGTTTTGCAGGGCGGGATCTTCGAGGACGGCGGTGGCGATCGGTTGCCAGTGGAGGTCTAGCCACGGACGGATTAGTTCGCTAGTATGGGTACTCAAGTATAAAGCTCCTAAGACAGATTCTAGGACATCTGCTAAGCGGGGTAGTTGTTTGCTGAGGTCAATTTTGGCTTGGGGGGCAATCAAAAGGTAGCGATCAAAGCCATAGCTGGCAGCAATTTCGCCAAGGATGCGATCGCTTACCAATACTTTACGGACGGCTGAATATTCCCCCACCGTTCCTTGGGGATAGGTTTCTAACAGCCATTCGGAGGCCACTAACCGCACCACGGCATCCCCGAAAAATTCTAGTTCTTCATAGTTTGCTGTAGCCGAAACACTAGGATGAGTTAAGGCTAGGTCTAGAAGCTGCCACTGAATTGGTTGACTAGGTTTTAGTCCTAGTTTTTCTATCAGTTTGGTCAGTTGCTTTTGGCGGTGGGGATAGATGGTAGTCATCGGCGGAAGAAATCCGGGGAGCATGGTGACACTATAAATATAGGGCAATATTTGATCGTATTACAATTACATTACATAACGTCAGTTTGGATAAGCTGACCCACCCTTAGATTATCGAGGATAAGGCAACCCAACCCAGCTTGGGTAGAAAATACCGCTTTGTAGTGGCGACTCTATATCACTCCGTGAGGCTAAAACCAACGCCTAATTTTTAAGGTAACCAAACGGGGTGGTAGCCATCGAGGGATAACTGCTCCGGCTGCGGGAGAATATCGGGGCGATCGACCTTGATTTTAGCAAGGGGCAGCACCCAGAGGCGACCAGTGGTAATATCCTGACCATCCTTAGTTCTCAAGGCTAGATCAGTCTTAGGAGGGCTAGTTACAAGGGAGTCAAAAAGCAAAGCCTCCCCATCGGTTGATAAGCTCATTTGCATATTGCGTTGATCAGGAAATATGAGCAGGGGTCTAATCTTGGAACTTTTGATATCAATAATTGCTAGGTAAGGTTTTTCCTGAAACTTTTCTCCCTCGATTAATTCTGTTAACAAACAGTAGAGAGATTCCCCTTGGGGGCTGTATTGGCAATCAATAATAGAGCCGGGAGTTTCAATTAGTTGCTGTTCTTTTCCTTGGTTGGTGACATGGAAAAGAGTACGAGTGTAATTAGTATTAAATTTCACCATCGCTGCCCCGGTGCCATCCTTGGAGAAATTCATCACCCTGCCAAATTTTGGTAAAAATTCCCAACTTTGCGTCCCAGAATTTAGGGCAGAAATGCCGACACCTTGGCCTTGGAGGATTGCGATCGAGCCACTATCAGGGGTAATCTTAAACTCACCACTAGCAGCTTTATCCAATTTTTTGGGAGCGGGTGTAATATTAGGATTATTGGTAGAACTATCAGCCTGGGGGATCATCCATAATCCAATATCTGTAAGAATCTTACGGTTGATTCTCTGGACAATGATAATTTTGCCATCGGCAGAAAGGTCAAATTTAAGAATATTGTAATCTTGATTATCTAGGATTAGCTGCACTTGCCCGGCTGGGGCTGGCGGCCTAGTAGGTTCGTTGACGGAAGGAAAATAAATACCAGTAGTGACCGTATAGAGTTGCTGATTAATTCCTTTTTGCTTTTGGAGAGATTGGGGAATAGCCGTAAAAAGAATTTTGTTGCCATTGGGATAGGGACGAGATTCGGTAACGAGCAAGTCTGGGGGTGTCAGTACAGTTTTTTTGTTTTGAGTGAGGTTAAATAAGATTAACCTTCCAGCTTCTTCACCCCTCACACCAATGTAGACAAAAGCCCGATCGCGACTTTGAAAATTACCAAGGAAGGGATCGATCGTATTTGTAGCCTTGTTTCCAGCATAGTATTGTAGGGCAGTAGTCTTATCCCTTGCTCCCTCTAGCTTCAGCTTATATTCTAGGCCGTAAGGAACGGGATTCAGGGGAGTATAGGCCATGCGCCGTCCTGCCCAGCTAATTTTTCCCGGCAGGGGCGGCTCAATTTTTATGTTACTTTCTACACTAGCTTGATCCATAGGCCGGTTGAAAGTCAGAATAAATGCAGTGTCTTCTGCCCCAATTTGCCGATTTTGCCAGCTAAAATCTCTAACTTTGGGACTAGAATGGTCGCCATTTCCTACCAGCAGGGCAATCAATACCGCCAAGCAAAACATGAGAGTGAGGGCAGTACGATCGATCGGTTGCCTCAGAGCAGAAAGTTGCTGCATAATTTTACAAACTTATAATCCAAACTTACAATCCAAACCGTTAGAATAAGAAATTCAACCTGCTCAAAATATTATATGACTTTTGAAGTTGTGATTGCAGCGATCGCCTTTGCGATCCTTTGTTATTTAGTGCTGCAAGATTTTAATAATAAGTAACTTTATTCAACCCTGGCCATGCTATCGGTTATATATTCTGAACAATTCCTCGCCCATAATACAGGGCGGTTTCATCCAGAACGTCCTCAAAGGTTGACAGCGATCGTCGAAGCTCTCAGCCAAGCTCCTTTTGCTGACCAACTACTTTGGCAGGAACCTACTCCGGTTATTACAAAGGCTGATATCCCTCTAAATTTACAAGTTCCTACACCAGAAAATCCAGCAATAGCTCGAAATATTATCCCTTCTATCCTAAAAGTGCATAGCCTAGATTATGTGGAGCGGGTCGCAAAATTAGCTAGGCGTGGTGGTGGTTTTTTAGACTCGGATACCACGGTGGCGGAAGCGAGCTATGATACGGCTCTCTTAGCTGTGAGTGCATGGCTAGATGGGGTAGATCAAGTATTAGATTACGATCGCTTTAGCGTTGCGGAGCAATATCGTAGGGCTTTTGTCTTAGCCCGTCCTCCCGGCCACCATGCAGAGCGAAAGACAGGGATGGGTTTTTGTTTATTTTCTAATGCGGCGATCGCTGCTCATTATGCCCTAACTAAACCGGGGATCGATCGGGTTGCGGTTCTAGATTGGGATGTTCATCATGGCAATGGTACACAGGAAATTCTTCAAGATCATCCCCACCTTGCCTATTGTTCTCTCCATCAATCTCCCTGCTATCCGGGTACAGGTGATCCAGAAGAAGTAGGGAAGTATCATAATGTGCTAAATATCCCCATGAATCCCGGCAGTAATATCAATCAATACATCCCAGCTTTTGAGGAGAAAGTGATTCCTTTTCTAACTAAATTTGCTCCGGATCTACTAATTATTAGTGCCGGTTACGATGCTGCCAAATATGACCCTTTAGCTGCCATTAATCTTTTGCCAGAAGATTACTATGCTTTTACTAAATATTGTCTCCAAGTCACCCCCAAAATTTGCTTTGGCTTAGAAGGGGGATATCATTTAGGAGCTTTATCAGCCTCAGTAGCAACGACCATTCAAGCTTGTTTGGAGTTTACGCAAGGGAAAGACAGGCAAGGGGCTTAAGCCCCTTGTTTCAATAGATGGAAGATGGGCAATTGGCTCAAGCTCCTTGTTTCACCAAAAAAATATGTCCTCCTATACCTCCAGAGGGCTATCATTAGCCGTAAAGCATATCATGATCAGGACGCACATCATCAGCAGGATCGTACTTACGGATTTTTAACCATTGCAACAAAAACATCCAGATATATAGAGGGTTCAGGAATAAATAGCGCTTCCATAGCCGTTTAGGTTCCACCAACAAACGATAGAACCACTCCAAGCCCAAATCTGCCAGAAACTTAGGAGAACTGGATAGAAGTCCGGCATGGAAATCAAAGGCAGCCCCTACTGCCATGACGGGCATAGAAAGCTCTTGGGTATATTCATAAGCCCATACTTCTTGTCGGGGACAGCCCAGGCCCACAAAGGTAATCGCCGCTCCACTATCCTTAATTTGTTTGATCACTTCTTGCTTCTCTTCAGGAGTAGTCTGGCGAAATTTAGAAGGTTGACTCCCGGCAATGATTAAACTGGGAAATTTATCTGTCAGGTTTTTGATCAAGGATTCTAGAACTACAGGACGGCTGCCATAAAGATAGATGGGCAATCCTGCTTCAGCGGCCCGTTGGCAAACCATCAGCGTAGTTTTTGGACCATAGACCCGATCGCTCAACTTAGCATTGTGCAATATATTCAAAGCCCACCGTACCGGCTGCCCATCGGGGAGAATAAGTTCTAAGTGGTTTAAACGATAACGGTGTACTGGGTCAAGAACCCCGGTCATCACGCCATGAACCGCCAGTGCCGATACCCCCATAGGTTGCTGAGTTTTTGCGGCTTCAATAATTTTTGCTACTGCTGCTTCGTAGTCCACAATATTTACTTGCACACCCAGCACATTCCGCTTGCCTGCATCAATCATAGTTAAGCTCCTTCCTTTTGCCAGCGATCCTTGTTAAATTCATAGATCTCTTGCAGAATCTGGGGGACATTATACTCTAGTTTCCATTCTGGGTAATGGCTAGAAAACCTGCTGAGATCACTAACCCACCAGATATGGTCGCCCATGCGGTTCTGTTCAGCGTAGCTCCAATCCATTTCGTAGCCGACAATTTCTTCGCAACTGGCAATGGCTTCAATCATGGAGCAATTACTGTGCCTACCACCGCCGATATTATAAACCTCGGCAATTCTAGGTGCTTGGAAGAAAGCATCGAACGCTCGGATCAGGTCTTGGCTATGGATATTATCCCGGACTTGTTTGCCCTTGTAGCCAAAGACGGTGTAGGGAGTTTTTAGGTAAGCGCATTTCATTAGGTAAGCTAAAAAGCCATGAAGCTTGGTTCCCGAATGGTTCGGCCCCGTCAGACAGCCACCCCGGAAACAGACCGTGGGCATATTAAAATACCTGCCGTATTCTTGTACCAATACATCCGCTGCTACTTTAGAGGCTCCAAATAAGCTATGCATGGTTTGATCGATCGACATTTCTTCAGGAATTCCCCCGTTATAGGCATGGCTGGGATCAATCTCCCAACGGGTTTCTAGCTCTTGGAGGGGTAGGCGGTTGGGGGTATCACCGTAGACTTTATTGGTGGAGGTGAAAATAAAGGGGGATTGGGGGCAATATCTGCGGGTGGCTTCGAGAAGATTTAGCGTACCATTGGCGTTTACCGTGAAATCCATCTGGGGATCCTTGGCTGCCCAGTCGTGGGAAGGTTGGGCTGCGGTGTGGATGATCAGGGCAATATCCTTGGCATACTCAGCAAAAAGTTGATAAATGCTTTCCGTATCCCGAATATCAATACTTTTGTGGATGTATTGGGAGCCGATCGATTCCTCTAGTCTTTTGCGATTCCAGGACGTGGAAGCATCATCCCCAAAAAATACCCGACGCATATCATTATCAATGCCAATCACATCAAAGCCCTTGTGGGCAAAGTAATTAGTTGCCTCGGAACCAATCAAACCCGCCGAACCCGTAATAATAACAACGCTCACTTTTTGCCTCCTCTACTAAAATATTAGGTTTAGTTAATATAGCTTCAGCCAAAGCCCTCACCCTAGCCCTCTCCCAAGGGGGGAGAGGGGACAAGAAAATTTGTCTTTACTTTCTTTCTCCCCTTCGCCCCTTGTGGGAGAAGGGGCAGGGGGATGAGGGGTAGTTAGTTGATCACCCTGTTGATCCCATCAATAAAGCCATCGGCGGCAGTTTGATAGTTGGTCTTGCCGATCAGTTCCTTGGCCCGATCGCCCATAATCTTAATCAACTCTGGGCGATCGAGAAACTGCTGCATTTTTCCCGCCAACTCCTCTGGTTTGTAGGGGTCAAAAATAAAGCCATTCTCTCCCTCCACCACCAGTTCTGCTGCCCCAGCCCAGCGAGAACACAACACCGCCGTGCCGAACACCATCGCCTCTAGGGGAACCATGCCCCAAATATCTTCCAAAGTTGGAAACACGAACACATCAGCATTCTGGAAGTATACTCCCAACTTACCGTATTCTACCCAGCCGACCCAAGTCACTAAATCTGTTAATCCCTGTTGAGCAATTAATGCTTCTAATTCCCCCCTTTGGTCACCGCTACCAACGACCACTAAACTGTAGTCAGTATAGCCTTGCTCTTTAAGGATTGCACAGGCTTGAATCAGGGAATTTATTCCTTTCCTAGCAGTAATGCGGCCTACATAGAGAAATCTAGGGCGCTGAGGGGGCAAGGTTGGTGGTTCCCCGGCTGCATTTTGAAGTAGAGCTTGAGCATCGGGAACTAGATAAGTATGGGTAAAAACTCTTTCTGGTTTTGCTCCGAGGCTACGGATGAGGTAATCTCGGCCACCATAGCTATTGGGGATAAAAGCATCAGCAGCAGCAGACATGAATTTTCTAGCGATCGCTCTCACCCAAGAATCCTCCAAATCTGCATTAGGAGAACTGCCATCATAGATAATAATCAACTTCCAACCCATGATGGGTTTCATCAACACAGCAATCAAAGTCCAGAGGGAATAAGCTTGAGCTAACACCACTTGGGGTCTAAACCGCCACAATTCCCCAATAATACCGGGAGAAAGAATCATCACCCGCCGACTATAGCCATCGGTTTTTGTAATCTCTAGGGATTTCATTTCCCCGACTAGTTTGATAATTCTATTACCCGGTTGCTGGGGATCAAAACCCGGCCAGACCATCCCGGTATAGAAAATACTCTTGGGGAATACTTCAGCAAAAGCTGCCAGAACCGGCTGCCAGTAAGCACCTAATTCTACGTAGGGAATTAACCAAGCAATGCGGGTGTTGTTCATCTTCTGGGAAGGAGGTAAGGGGAAGTAAGGGGAGGTACAGGGAGGTAAGGGGAGGTACAGGGAGGTAAAGAAGAGTTTAATCTTAAAGCCCTTCGGGCATAAAAGAAAAGGGGGATTGTTTTAGGGCTTAGGGGAGACTTTTTCTTTGAGGGAAGACAGGAGTAGGCGGCGGTAGGGTGCTAACCAATAAACTGGCCATAGGGGGCCAGCGTAGCGTTGGGCAAAGATTTTCCATTCATCAATGGGATGCAGAGTTGTATCAGCGATCACTACTCCCTTGGGCCCTTGAATTTTCTTTAATCCCTCCTTGACTGACGGTGCTGCCTTCCCTGTAGGATTCCCAGAGCAAGTGCCTACATAGCCGGGGGGAATATAAACTAAACATCCCTGCTGATGCGATCGCAATCCATAGTCAAAATCTCCGGCGTAGTGGGTAAAGGCTAAATCTATATTGCCCACTGCTTGCGCCGCAGTCCGGGAAATCAAGACACAGTTGCCATTGATAGTTTCACAGGGTTGGGGTTTATTTTTAGGGGGCAGCAACTCAAATTTTAGCGGACGTAACAGGGGTGAAGGACGTACTACCCCACCGTAGGTATGTTCCCCCGTCTCCTTGTCACGGGTAGAGCCAGTGATCACAGATTTGGAGTTCCCCGCCTGAGTAATTTCTGTGTAGGTATTAAATAATTTGCTTAAGGCATCAGGGTAGAGGATAGTATCGTCATTGAGCCAAAGATAATGATCATAATTTCCTTGAACTGCTACGGCAAAGGCTTTTGCCATACCTCCACCCCAGAACAAGTTGCCATCACCAGAGAGGATTTTTACTTGGGGATACATTTCCCGGATAACATCGGCAGTCCCATCAGTGCTACCATCATCAGTGAGGTAAACATCTACGTTAATTTCGTCTAGACAATCTTGTTGAAATAGTGCTGTTAAACACTCTAGAGTTTTTTGTTTTCGATTAAAACAGGTGAGAATTGCTGCTATGCGATCGCCTTTCATTAGCCCAATTTTATTAGTATTAATAGTTTTGGAGGTGAGGTATCAAGTAGTCAGAACTTATCAATTTAATCACACTCTAATAGACGCTAAGAGTATCTCAGAATCAGGGAATTTCTGGTGCTTTTTACAAAAACCTAGGATTTCGCTATCATAGCACTAGAATTACCGATAGTTGTAAAGAAGTAAGGATTTCCCTTGCGCTGTGGGAGAAATCCTTACCCCAAAATCTTTACCTTTTTAGGACTACTGAATTACCCCATCGCTAGGATAATATTATGGAAGATTTCGGCATTATTATTGCCTGTTGTTACCAAGATTACCTATTCGCCAAGGGCTGTTGCGCCAGTATTCGGCACTTTCTTGGAGATATACCCATTTGTTTAATTGTCGATGGCAGTTTTGATACTAGTTCTTTACAGGAAACTTATAAAGTAAAAGTAATTAACCATAATACTGTAGAAAATCAATTTCTGCGGCAGCGAAGTTTTGGCTGGGGATTAACTAAAATGATTGCTTTCTTTGAAAGTCCTTGGTCAAAGTTTTTATTCTTAGATGCTGATACGAATATTTGGGGTAATATTCTCCAGTTTGCTGATTTTCAAAACTATGATGTGGTAATTGATAAACCTTGTTATGACTACTCTCCAGAGCAAGTCTGTGAATTTTTCTTTGAAACAACACCCCTAGAAAAATATTTCCCAGATTTTCCTTGGCAGAAATACCAGAATGAATATTTTTGTACGGGGACTTTCTTTGCGAGAAAAGGAATATTTTCCCTCCAAGAATACGAGGAAATTCTAGATTTTCACCAGTCCCACCCGGGTATTTTTAAGTATGGAGAAATGGGTTTTCTCAATTTCATGCTGTTTCGAGCCGCTTATGAAGGCAGAATTAAGCTGAGTAGTACAGATTTTCAGGTGATTGCCCCGGATTTTAGTCAGGCAGACCTCCAGAAAAGATTTCCCCTCGATCGCACAGGTCCGGTAGTCCAAGGTAATGATGCGGCGGTAATTCACTGGGCAGGGCCGAAGCCAAGGCTAGAAACCAACAAAACCTATGCCCCACCGATGGATTTTGCCCGGCGGAAATTTATTCAAGAGGAGCAGGGAATCACTGGCTGGCGGGCAGATTTGGAACTAAAAATTGAAGATTCCTTGAGTTTAATGGTGGTTTATAAAAATAAGATCCGCAAGAAACTTCGTCAAGCAAAAAAGCGTTTGTCCTCAGCAAAATAAGGGATAAAGTAAGGTAATTTTAGGAGTTTATGGGAATTGAGATTGAGAAATATCTGCACACAGCGATCATAGTTCGTGATTTAGAAAAAGCTAATTATTTCTACGGGACAATTTTGGGCTTACGACGGGTCGATAGGGAGCTAAAATTTCCCGGTGCTTGGTATCAAGTGGGGGATGAACAGATTCATTTAATTGTTGAGCAACCAATTGTCCAAGAATCTACTATTCAAGCACCAGTTATTCAAGAGTCAAATCAACAACTGGGGCAGGATCAAAAATGGGGACGCAATCCTCATTTAGCTTTTCGGGTCAAGAATTTGGAGCAAGCCAAGGAAGAATTATTAAAACATAATTGCTCTATGCAAATGAGCGCTTCTGGGCGATCGGCTTTCTTTACCCAAGACCCAGATGGCAATATTATTGAGCTAGGCGCATGATTTTTTAGGCTAATTATAGGAGTCGCCACTCCAGTTAAGACAGTCAAGGGGCTTAAGCCCCTTGTTCTTGGATACAAATAAATGTCCTAATCACCTTGGTACTTGCTATCCAAGAGGTTAAGCAGTGGCTTTGACTAGAACTTCATTACCTTCAGTTTTTACTCGATAAACTTTTAGGGGAACTCTAGTTGGTTCTTGACTAACAACCCCACCCGTAGAGGAAAACTTTGCTTGATGACAAGGGCAGACATACTCCCCACTGGGTTGCCAAGCTACAGTACAGCCTTTATGAGTACAAGTAGGATTTACTGCTGCCAGAACTCCCTGATGACGGACTACTGCCACTGGACCGATCTCAGAATTTGGGAGAACGATCGCTCCTGTTTCTAATTCTGCCACAGTGCCTACTTTTACAAACCCATCTGATCGGGGCGGTTGGGCAGTTGATTGATTAGTAGAGGTACAAGCAGCTAGAGCTATGGGCAGAGAACTGGCAACCCAGCCCATACCTACCCAAGACAAAAAAGTGCGTCTATCCATAATTTAGTTCTTGCGTTTTCTCTTAAAAGATTGTAGGGATTTTGATCTACATTAACTTTAATGTAACTAGCTAAATTTGGCTGTGATTCTCTGCATTGCCTCCTCCACATTCTCTCGGCTATTAAAAGCAGAAATCCGAAAATAACCTTCCCCCGCTGCCCCGAAGCCCGAACCCGGAGTTCCCACAACATGGCAAGTATGCAGGAGCTTATCAAAGAAATCCCAGCTAGATAGACCTTGGGAAGTTTTCACCCATACATAAGGCGCATTGATGCCACCGTAGACCTGTAAACCCGCCGCCGTTAATTTCTGCCTGATAATTTGGGCATTTTCTAGGTAAAAACTAACTAGAGCTTTAATCTGCTCCTGTCCTTCCGGGCTATAAACCGCTTCCGCACCCCGTTGGACAATGTAGGAAACTCCATTAAATTTGGTGGATTGACGGCGGTTCCATAGTTTCCAAAGCTCCACATCCGAACCATCCTGTGCCTTCCCAGTGAGATTTTTTGGCACTACAGTCAAGGCACAGCGAGTTCCGGTGAAGCCGGCATTTTTTGAGAAAGACCGAAATTCGATCGCACACTCTTTGGCGCCGGGAATTTCATAGATAGAATGGGGCAAACTAGGATCCGTAATATAAGCCTCATAAGCCGCATCAAAGAAAATAATCGAACCATGCGCCCTAGCGTAATCTACCCATGCTTGGAGATGCTCTCGTGTGGCCGTAGCTCCCGTAGGATTATTGGGGAAGCAAAGATAAATTAAATCTACTTTTTCGGCAGGGATTTGGGCAGTGAAGTTATTCTCCGCCGTGACTGGTAGATACACTAATCCGGCGTACTCGCCCTTCTCGTTGGCATCCCCCGTATGTCCCGCCATCACATTGGTATCTACATACACGGGATACACGGGGTCGGTCACGGCAATTTTGTTGTCATTACCCAAAATATCCAAAATATTGCCGTTGTCGCACTTGGAACCATCGGAAATAAATATCTCTTCAGCAGTAATATCACAGCCCCTAGCCTGAAAATCATGGGCAGCAATTTTTTCTCTTAGCCAAGCATAGCCCTGTTCAGGGCCATAACCTTTGAAGGTATTACGATCGCCCATATCCTCGATCGCCTGAATCATGGCTGTCCGGCAAGCTAAGGGTAATGGTTCTGTCACATCCCCAATTCCTAGGCGAATAACTGGGGCATCAGGGTTTGCGCTCACAAAGACACTAACTCGGCGGGCAATTTCTGGAAATAAGTAACCAGCCTTGAGTTTGAGGTAATTATCGTTAATAGTTGCCATAGGAAAAATAATAGGTAGTTATTTAATTTGCATAGGATTTACACAGATTTTATCATTAACCGCTATAGATAGGGGTTGCCCTGCTAGTTACAGCAATTTGTGTTCAAATTAACCATAGAAAGGTTAAACTAAAATCATTTTAAAATAAGGATAATCGAACAATGCCCGCCTCCTATTCCCTTGACTTAAGGAAAAAAGTATTAAAGGACGGGGCTTTAGACCCAATTTTTTGGTAAAACTACTTTAGCTGGAATGGTACTACTAATTAACTTGCCTTGAGAGATCACGTGGCGGGCGACACTCCGCTCTCGGATGGCTGTGAAGGGGTCGATCGCATCCAACACTACTAAGTTTGCCGTCTTCCCCATTCCAATCCCATAATCCCTAATCCCCAGAGTTTTTGCCCCGTTCACCGTAATCATGTCATAGCAAGCATCTACTTCTTTGCGTCCCGTCATCTGACAGACATGAACAGCCATAGAGGCCACATCCAGCATATTCCCCGTACCGAAGTTGTACCAAGGGTCTTGGATACAATCATGGCCAAGGCTAACATTCTGCCCCTGCTGCCACAGTTCTTTGACCCTAGTGACACCCCGGCGCTTGGGATAGGTATCCGTCCGGCCTTGGAGGGTGATATTAATTAGGGGATTGGCAATGAAATTAATATTAGTCCGGCGCAAAAAGCCCATTAGCTTGAAGGCGTAGGCATTATTGTAGGAACCAAAGGCAGTGGTGTGACTGGCACTGACCCTAGAACCCATCCCGGTACGGATTGCTTGGGCAACCACAACTTCCAAAAATCTAGACTGGTCATCATCAATCTCATCACAATGGACATCGATCGCTTTATCGTACTGCTCTGCTAGGGCAAAAATTCGATGGATAGATTGCACCCCGTCTTCTCTAGTCAGTTCATAATGGGGAATCCCACCGACTACATCTGCCCCCAACTGGAGTGCCTCTTCAATTAAATCTCGGTTGGCTGGTTGGCTGTAGATACCATCTTGGGGAAATGCCACTATTTGCAGAGTGATCCAATCTTTTACTGCCTCCCGGACTTCCAGTAATCCCTTCAGGGCAATTAACTGAGGCTCACTGACATCAACATGACTCCGCACAAATAATACTCCCTGAGCGGCTTGGAGCTTGAGGGCGGCGATCGCTCTCTCTTTCACATCCTCTAGGGTTAAACTTTGTTTTCTCTCACCCCAGATTTCAATCCCTTCAAACAAAGTACCGCTTTCATTCCACCGGGGTTGACCAGAAGTTAGGGCAGAATCTAGGTGAATATGGGATTCCACAAAGGGGGGGCTAATTAATTTTCCTTGAGCAGGGATTTCTAGAGTGGCAGAATTGGTTAAGTGGGGAGCGATCGCCACAATTTTAGCGGCGGTAATTCCTATATCAACTAGCTGGTCGGCAAATTCCGAGTCCCCTAAAATTTGCCCTTGGCGAATCACAATATCGTAGGTAGTGTCACTCATGGAGATAGAAATTAAATTTTTTTGAAAATTTGTGCTAAAACTGATATCTAAGTAGCATGGTATTTTAGGACAAAGTAGCTACCTAGTTTTAACCGCTAACTCTATGTTATTTTAAGTGATTTGAGCCAGACTCAATTATTTGAGCCGAACTCCAAGAGCTATAAATTCAGAGAATGTCATAAGTCATAACTAGGCTTTGTCCCTGTTCCCCATTCCCTAATGTCATCTTCTGCTATTCTCGAAATTTTGGTTGTTGTGCTGTTAATTTTTGCCAACAGTCTATTTGCAATGACTGAAATGTCGATCGTATCTTCCAAGAAAGTCCGGCTTCAACAACTGGCCAACCAAGGAAATCATCGCGCTAATGTTGCCCTGAAGTTAGCAAATTCCCCCAATCGACTTCTATCTACCGCCCAGATAGGAATTACCTTAATCGGCATCTTTGCCGGAGCTTTTGGGGGCGCAAAAATTGCTAAGGGATTGGAAGTGGAGTTGGATAAATTCCCCATTCTTAGTGGTAAAAGCGAAGGGATTGCTCTAACGATCGTCGTAGTTCTAATTACCTATTTTTCTCTAGTCTTTGGTGAATTGGTTCCCAAGCGCCTAGCAATGAATAACCCAGAAATCATTGCGACCAATACTGCGATGCCCATGCAGACCCTAGCCCGGATTATGTCTCCCGTGGTGAATCTTTTGAGCATTTCTACTGAATTAATCCTTCGCCTGATGGGGATGCAAATTTCTCAAGAGCCAGAGGTGACGGAGGAAGAAATTAAGGTTTTGATTGAGCAAGGCACGGAAGCTGGAACCTTTGAACAGGCTGAGCAGGATTTGTTGCAACGAGTATTTAGGCTGGGCGATCGCCATGTCAATGCCTTGATGACTCCCCGGCCGGACATTGTATGGTTGGATCTAGATGACCCGATCGATATCAATCGCCAGAAAATGATTAAATCTAGCCACTCCCGCCTCCCTATATGTCAGTCAGGACTAGATAATGTTTTGGGAGTGGTTCAAATTAGCGATCTCCTCTCCCGCGTCTTAGCTGGGGAGCCTTTAGATTTAACTGCAACCCTACGTCGCCCCCTGTTTGTCCCCGAAAGCACTACTGGGTTCCGGATCCTAGAGTTATTTAAACAATCAGGAACTCACATTGCTGTAGTGGTGGATGAGTACGGCGTGATTCAAGGTTTAGTTACTCTTAATGATGTCCTTGTAGAATTAGTCGGCGATATGCCTGATATCGATCAGCAGGAAGAACCTATGGCAGTACAGCGAGAGGATGGTTCTTGGCTCATTGATGGGATGTATTCTGTGGAAGATTTCTTTGAGTTATTTGGAATTAAGCAGGATCCCCGCCATCAGAGAAATAACTATCAAACCCTAGCTGGGCTGGTAATCACTCATTTGGGCAGAATTCCTACGGCTGCGGATCACTTTGAATGGCAGAACTTTCGCTTTGAAGTGATGGATATGGATGGTAATCGGGTGGATAAGGTATTGGTAATGCCCATCTCACCAGAAGAATCCCCAGAGGTGACCGTTAAGAATCCTGCTAAGCATAAAGATGCTTCTCGTGACGACTCCCATCACTGATTTGCCCGATCAAAATCTCGATCAAAATTATGAGCAACAAAATAATGAGAAATAAATTGTTGTCCTGTGGTGAAGACCCAGCGGAGCAGGCGGCCAAGGGAGGCAGGATGGCCTAAGCTCCAAAAATTAATTATCAAACCTACTGTTGCTAAGACTAAAAGGATGAAAGTCGGAGCCATGACCACCCCAATTACGAACCAAGTCAAAACATGCCAACTAAGGATTAGGGCGTAGATAATGGCAGCGATCGCCGTTCCCAAAGGTTGCCAACGGGGACGCTCAAGACCGGTGAAAATCATGGTTTGGATGGTAGCGATCAGATTAGCTGGCACCAAAAATGCACAGATAGCAATGCAATGATCGCGGGAAAATTGACAGAGATTATGAATATCAAGCATAGTTTCATTCTACTCGTGATTTTAATTGCTTATGGATAATTTGTTGTTAATGGTTACAATTTTCTGCTGCAAGAAAACCCTAGGAAAAATAAATGGAATCAGCAATATTACTAGCGGTGAATGGTACCTTAATGCGGGGTCTAGCCCTGAATGGTAACTTATTGGCCGTGAATGCTACTTTTCTGCGGGAAGATTGGACAGCCCCGGTGTATCGTTTATGGTCAATTGGGGATCATTATCCGGGTATGGTACGGGTAGCAAAAGATGGGGTAGCGATCGCTCTAGAAATTTGGCAAGTTCCCCCGGCTGGTTTGGTGCAAGTATTATTACAAGAACCCCCCGGACTAGCGATCGGGCAAGTATACTTACAAAACGACGAAACCATTCTCGGAGTTTTGGCAGAGCCTATTACCTGTGAGGGGCAAAAAGAAATAACTGCTTGGGGCGGCTGGCGGGCTTATCGGCAAAATAGTTATTAAGATAAAATAGTAGTAAATTGATTTCTGGTATTTTTATGTCCTTTAGTAATTTTAAAAACCTTGGATTAACGGTCAAAGAATTACAAGTTATTTATACAGAAACAGATTTTGTATCTCAGGCAACATTTCCTGTATCTGATTACTTTCGACAAGATTTAGAACATGTAATGCGGGAAGGAGTTGTCAATAATTCAGAATTTGCCATCTGTGAGAATCTAATTTACCCTGTCCTTAAAGAAGTCTGGAAATCTTACAGCAGCAAATTTACCCTCTGGAGTCATCAATTATTAGTCTGCAACGACTCTCTCTCTGGTTTTCCTGAATATATTTTGGCTAGGCGATCGCCTCTCGGCAAAGTCGTATTTGATAAACCTTATTTACTTATCGTTGAAGCCAAGCAAGATAATTTTGATTGGGGTTGGGGTCAGTGCTTGGCAGAGATGGTGGCGGCGGATAGATTACACGAAGGAATTCCCATAACTATTTTTGGTATTGTTTCTAACGGCATTACTTGGGAATTTGGTAAATTAACAAGGCAAAATTTTACCCATCATCCAGCCCCCTATAGTATTTTCGATTTAGAGCAATTATTTACGGTGGTTAACTACATTTTTCAACAATGTGAAATACAGCTAGCCGCTTATTTGGAAAGTGCCGCTTAAGCTAAAAATAATGGTGGGATTTTGTAACAAAACATTAAGCAGAATGGTATAAATGAGATGTAATAGGGTGTCGCCCTACAATTTTCATACCTAATTTAAATGATTAATAAGAGAGTAATTATGAAGAGTTATCGATCGATTCTTAGTTTAGTTTTTGCCCTGATGACTGTGTTTTTGGTCAGTTGCAGTAGCCCCGTCGCTGTCACCCCTCCAGCCTATAACCCCACCCAAGTAGAGCAAATTCAGCGCTATGTGGGTGTTCTTCAGGGAATACGTGATCGTTTTCCGGTGTTAGCAGAGGCGATCGCTACCAAGAACTGGGTAGATGTAGGGACTATTATTCATGGACCCCTCGGAGAACTACGCCAGAAAACTGGTTATGCCATTCGGAATATTTTGCCCAAATCTGAGGTGGAAACGGCCAATAAAATTACTGATAAAATATTTGTGAGCTTGGAAGCGATCGATAAAGCTGCGGCAGCGAATAATCTTCCTGCTGCCAAAAAGAATTATCAAGAAGCTGTAGATTATTTTGATGATTTTTTACAACTTCTCTCTAATTAATACAACAGTATTTTTCAGTATAGAGGGATATATTTTTCTCAGCAAACAAGGGGCTTAAGCCCCTTGCCTGTAATCCATAAAATAGAAAAATGCTGTATTAAGGCAAGGTAGCTAAAAATTGGCGAATTAAACCAGTAGTCACCGCCGGAAGTTCTAATTGAGGAGTTAAGCCCACATCAGGAATTACCTGAAAAGACTTAATTGCCAAGGGATTTAGGGCAGCTAGGCGTTTACCAATATCGGGGGCAGTAAACTGAGATTTATTGCCCCACATAATTGCCGTGGGGATAGTAAGTTGGGGTACGTGCAGGGCCAAATCAAAACATAGATCGCCCCGCACAAAGGACAAGGCTGCATATTCCCCATTAGGCTCTTGAGCTGAGGCAAGATAAGCTGCCACAATTTCTGGAAAAACTCGATTAGCTTGGGCAAACTGTCGATTAGTCAGAAAGTTATTAATCCCGTCTTTAGTGGCAATGCCTAGACTGTAGAGAAATTTATCAATTACAGGCGTACTCACAATTTGGGCAAAAATACTCCGGGAATAATCTGTGCCAAAATCCGATAATCCTGAAGGTGTAGTTAAGATTAAAGACTTAAACAACTCCGGGCGATTGATCGCACACCGGATAGTAATGGCAGCCACCAAGGAAGAAGCAATTACCGTAGTCGCTCCTGTACAAGTTGCTTCTAGAAACTCAATAATAGTAGTGATGTAGTCTTCTATTTGGTAGTTTCTGGGGGGGTGAGCCGATCGCCCCCAGCCAATTAAATCAGGAGCCAGAATCCGATACTCTCCAGCAAAAGCTGGATAAACCTTTGACCACTCATAAGCAGAAGACCCGCCCCCAAAGCCATGCAAAAATACTAGGGTAGGCAGATGGATATTTTCTTCTGAACTTAGCCAAGGAGCAGTCGTGGCGGTGTAGTAGACCATCTTGCCCAAGGAAGTAGCGATCGACTTAGCCGTAAATCCAGTCGGTTCAATCATATTTTTTTAGTCCACAGCCTTGTGTCGGAGGCGCATGAATAATTTCTCTAGTTCCACCCACACTAACATAATAAAACTAAACCCAAAGCAGATGGCCAACTCCTCCAGCGTCAGGAAGTGAGTCCCAAAGAAGTTGCGGAGGAAAGGTACATAGATCAACAGGAGTTGCAAAATAGTTGTGCCACCCACAGCCCAGATAACAAAGGGATTTGATAAGGGATTAAGCTCAAAGATAGATTGCGAGTTGGAACGAATAGCGAGCGCATGACCCATCTGGGCAATACAAAGGGTGGTAAATACCATCGTTTTCCAGACCTCTGGATCTCGGAAACCAGCTACATGGCTGTAATTGTAAGCCCAAACCATTAGGATAGTGGTGACGATCGCAAATACGATCCCAAATCGGATCATGTAGGAGCCTAGACCCCTAGCAAAAATACTCTCTCTTGGGTTATAAGGGGGACGTTCCATCACATTCGGCTCGGCTGGTTCCACCGCCAAGGCTAGGGCAGGCAGCCCATCGGTGACTAGGTTCATCCACAAAATTTGCAACGGACTCAGAGGCACACCCCCCAAACCTAGGAGGGGCGCCGCCGCAATTACCAACACTTCCCCAATATTACTGCCCAAAATGTACTTAATAAAGCGACGAATATTCGTATATACAACCCGTCCTTCTTCCGTTGCCGCTACGATCGTGGCGAAGTTATCATCTAGCAACACCATATCACTGGCTTCCTTGCTTACATCTGTACCAGTGATCCCCATAGCAATTCCAATATCTGCCTGTTTTAATGCCGGAGCATCGTTGACCCCATCCCCAGTCATGGCAACGATCTTGCCAAGGCTTTGGAGAGCTTGGACAATTCTCAACTTGTGTTCTGGAGCAACCCTTGCATAGACACTAATGTGGTCTACTTCCCGCTCTAGGTCAGGTTGGGATAATTTCTCAATGTCTCTACCAGTAAGAACATAATCCCCTTCTTGGGCAATACCCAAATCTTGGGCGATCGCTTGGGCAGTTAATTGATGATCTCCTGTGATCATCACTACTCTAATTCCTGCCTGTTTACACCGAGATACCGCCTCTCGGACTTCGGGACGGGGGGCATCCAACATACCCACTAAACCCAGCCAGACTAGATCCTGCTCCGTTTCTTCATCCTTGCCCTCTACCGGAATACTCTCTAGAGGCTTATAGGAAAAGCCCAAAACCCGCAACCCTTTGGCTGCCATTTGATTATTGTGATCAAGGATCTGATTCCGAATAGTTGGAGTAAGGGGGATAGTTTCTTCCCCCACTTGATAGCCTATGCAACGCTCCAGAATCATCTCTGGAGAACCTTTGGTAAACATCTGGTATAAACCGGCTTGATCGGGTGTCACCTGACAAACCACGCTCATCCGTTTGCGTTCGGAAGAAAAGGGAATTTCTGCCACCCTAGGCATTTGCTCCGTGTAGTTTTCCTTCTGAAAGCGTCCTTTCCCCGCCAGAGATAATAATGCTCCTTCCGTCGGATCTCCCAAAATTATCCAGTTACCGCCAGTACCTTCCGTAGCTGCCTGAGCCTGACATTGCAAAACAGCATCATTACAAACTACACAGGCCAGCAGCAAGGCCTGCAATTCTGGATAATTACTAGCTTCGGTAGTTTGACCCTCCACCAGAAAAGTCCCCACTGGGGCATAGCCTTCCCCCGTAATTTGAAAAGAGCGATCGCCCACTTCGACCCGTTGCACCACCATTTTATTTTGGGTCAGAGTCCCGGTTTTGTCGGAGCAAATATTGGTGACAGAACCTAGGGTTTCCACTGCAGGGAGTTTGCGGATTAAGGCATTGCGTTTGACCATTCTTTGGGTTCCTAGGGCAAGGGTCACGGTAATTACTGCCGGCAGTCCTTCCGGAACAACTGCTACTGCCATACTTAAGGAAACTTCTACTAATTCTTGAAACCTGCCAAAACCCCGATCAGCAATTAACCCCACGACAATCACGATCGCCACTAGGATCAAAGAACCTATCACCAAGACATTTCCCAACTGAGTCATGCGGTTTTGTAAGGGGGTTGGCTCACTTTCTACCGATTGGAGGAGGGTAGCAATTTTCCCAATTTCGGTTTTCATCCCCGTATTGGTAACTACCGCCGTTGCCCTGCCTTGAAGAACCTCTGTGCCTTGAAATACTAAGTTTAAGCGATCGCCTAGGGGAGTATCTGGTGCTAAGACCGCTTGGGAGTTTTTCTGGACTGCCATACTTTCCCCGGTCAAAGCCCCTTCCCGAATTTGGAGATTAGATTGCTCCACTAACCGAGCATCGGCAGACACAGCCACCCCGGCCTCCAGAAACATTACATCTCCCGGCACTAGGTCTTTGCCATCTATTTCCAAGGGGTTGCCATCCCGGACTACCCGGACTCTAGGGGAGGAGAGACGCTTGAGGGCTGCTAAGGCTTGTTCTGCTTTGGCTTCTTGTAAATAGCCTAAAATACCATTGAGAATAACAATCAGGAGAATAGCGATCGTATCTTTGAAGGGAATATCCCCTTTAGCAATATTTGCTTGCCAATTAACAACATCCATCACCCCAGAAATTAGTGCCACTGCAATCAGCATGAGTAGCATCACATTTTTGAATTGATCTATCAAAATATCCCAAGAAGATCTGCCTGCTACCTCTTCTAGTTCATTAGAGCCATAGGTCTGGAGCCGTTCTTGGACTTGTTGAGAAGTTAAACCAATGGTGCGATCGGTAGCTAGGGTTTGGAGAGTTTTCTCAACTTCGATGGTATGCCAAGCAGTTAAGGAGTCTGGGGAAGAGGGGCTTGATGTAGTCACAGGTGTCATTTTTTCAAGGTTTACAGCCATCTCATTATAAAATAAAATGCCTTGGGAATTATGGATTACTTTTCAAAATTTTAGAGCAAGCTCTTTTTCAGCAGCCTGTAAGTACAGGAAAACTAAGATATTTTTCTTATGAAACAAGGGGCTTAAGCCCCTTGTTTGTTTATAATCTGTTTATATTTGCTTGTTTAGCACAGGACTCACGCAAAGATCACAGGTTTAGTAGGGGCGCAAGGCCTTGCGCCCCTACCAATGGCAGCTAAAATCAGAATTTGCGTAAGTCCTATAGCAGTTAGTCAGTCAGTAGTTTATTTTGATAAGATACAGCCTTAAGCATCTCCACATCCCAAATATTCCCAGCCGGCAAGATTGCTCCCTGTAAATCTGCTCCCGTAAGATCCACCCCGGCTAAGTTTGCCCGCTTCAGGTTTACTCCATCTAGATCTGCTCCAACTAAGTTAGCTCCATTAAGGTCAACCTTTGTCAAATCACTCCCTCGGAGATCTGCCCCACTCAGGTTTGCCAGACTCAGACAAGCTCTAGTCAAATCAACTCCCCGCAAGTCAGCACCCCTAAGATCGGCATTGTTCAAGTCGGCTCTGGTGAGATCACAGCCCCGCAGATCAGTGCCGCTTAAGTTTGCTTTGTGCAAATCGGCTCTAGTTAGATCTGCATTACTCAGGTCTGCTCCACTCAAATTGGCTTCTGTTAGTTGAACTTGGCGGAGATTAGCCCCAGACAGGTCAGTATCCCGGAGATCAGCTCCTTCTAGGTTTGCACCCCGCAAATTAACTTCACTAAGATCTGTCTCGCTGAGGTCTATCCCCCCCAAATTTACCCCCATTAATTGGATTTTAGGGGCAATAAAATAAGCTCCTCCTGAATTGGGATCAAAGCCTTCAGGAAAGATGGTGAATTGATTATATATTGCTTTTTGGAGAATAACCCCCCGTAATTTTGCCTTACTGAGGTCTGCGCCAATCAAGTTTGCCCCAGTCAAGTTAGCATTATCTAAATTTGCCCCCGATAAGTCTGAGTTACGCAAATTGATCCCTTTCAGATCAGAAAAGCGGAGATCAGCACCAATAAGAGCAACTTCACTGAGGTTTACCCCATTTAATACTGCATGGGGACTGATCAAATAAGCCCCAGCAGCTTTAGGATCAAAACCAAAGCCAAATTTAGTATTGACTGTGTAGATTGCTTTTTGGAGAAAAGCCACGCTTAGGTCAGCGCCGCTTAAATCAGCTTCGCTGAGGTTTGCCCCTGATAAATTTGTGTTTTCTAGACTAGTGCCAACAAGATTAGCTTTTCTGAGGTTTGCTCCCCGGAGATCAGCTTTACTTAGCTCTGTGCCTACCATATTGGTCCAACTCAAGTCAGCATAGCGCAGATTTGTCAGACTGAGATTTGCTAAATTTAGACATGCCCCATTCAGATTAGCCCCACTAAGATCGGCTTCGCTGAGGTCGGCTTCAATCAGCTCGGCATAACTAAGATTGGCTTTGGCAAGGTTTAATTTGTGGAGATTTGCGCCCCTGAAACTCTCTCCTTTGAGATCGGCTTTTCTCAGATCTGTCTGTATTTGTTTACTATTGGCTGACTCTTTACCCTTAAGGTGTTGATGAGTTAGGCGGATACCACCATCAAAATCTGGTTTATTCACTCCCTCCCCTCTTAATCCCAATAATTGCCCAATAACTGCTAGGATATTGAGCTTGTGTTTTAAGTTTTTGACAAATAAATAAAAATAAGCTGTTGCGGCATCTTATTAAGATTGGGATGTTTTTACACGCAAGTAGCAATTCTTATATTATTTTTCTATTTTACCAGACTTGATTGTTTCGTTCACTGCCTTATATCTTACGATTTAAACGGTTAGGTTTCGTAATTAGATCAGCTCTTGCAAGACTTGCACTTCAGCATATTTTTGAACATAAATTCTAGATAAATTCTAGAAATATTTTTAGTTAACTAGATGATGTTGGAGGGCAAAACGGAGGAGTTCCGATCGATTAGTGGTGGTAGTTTTTCGCAGTAGGCTAGATACATATTTTTCTACGGTGCGAGAACTGAGGTGGAGTTTATTCCCAATGTCGGTATTAGATAAACCGGTAGTGAGGAGTTCCAGAACTTCCTGCTCCCGGTGGGTAACTTCAATACTGATATCCGCTGCCATGATAGCTTGGGGTGAAACCTTAGTTTCTGGCTGGGCAGGTTTGCTGAGGGATTGTTGATAGCGCCATTCGGTTTGAATTAGTTGCGATCGCTCCAACAAATTCCGCAGGATGGCACTTAGCTCTGGCATCTCGAAGGGCTTGGGCAGGTAGGCATCACACCCCATCTGGTAGCCCCGAATCCGTTCCACTGTACTTCCCCGCTCTGTCAGAAAGACTACGGGCAGCAAGCGATATTCTGGACTGGTTCTAATTTCTCTTACCAATTGATAGCCATCCATTTGGGGCATATTGATATCAGTAATTAGGAGTTGGGGGTGATACTTTTCTAGGAGAGTAAGGGCAGTACGACCGTTATCTGCGGCGATCGCACGGTAGCCTGCCATTTCTAGATAATCAGAAACAGCTACTTGAATTGCCACATCATCATCAGCAACTAAAATTACTAGGGGCATCTGGGTTAATGGAGGTTAGGTCTGATTAGTGGATGGCTTGATATGATTGATATATTAGCTTAAATGACGAATCCTATCACTGTTGCTTGCTTTCCGATTTTTCCGGTACGGTAGGGTTGCTAGACTTACAGTATACTAATTTTGAGGCTACTTGGTTGGGCAATATTACCCTCTAAGTGAATTCCTAATCGCCGATTAGTGGCAAGATGGCGGAGGATCTGATAGATGGTCTCAATCTGATCGGGAGCATCAATCATTTCGGCTAATTCTGCGAGGGAAAGATTAGAATTAGAGGCTTTCAAGGCATCAACTGCCCGTTTTTGAACTTCTAGTACGGTGGCGGCAGCCTTTTTCCCTGCTTCTACCCCCGGCTGATGGTAGGCATTGATGTTCACTAAGCTGGCATAGAAACCCACAGCCCGATCGTATAGGGCAATTAAGGCTCCTACTGTGCGGGGATTCACTTCCGGAATGGTGATGGTGATGGAGTCTCGCTGATTTTCGTATAGTGCCTGACGAGTTCCTAATAATAATCCGGCAAGGTAATCACCACTAGTGACTCCCGGCTCTACCTCTGGAGAAGTACCAGTGCGATCAATCAACACCTCAATAAAGGTCATAAAGAAATTTGGGACACCTTCCCGGAGTTGCTGGACGTAGGCGTGCTGGTCAGTGGAGCCTTTATTTCCGTAGACAGCAATGCCTTGATAGACCGTGTTTCCGGCTAAATCTTTTTCTTTGCCCAAGGATTCCATTACCAACTGTTGTAGGTAGCGGCTAAACAATAGCAGGCTATCTTTGTAGGGCAGGATCACCATATCCTTCTCGCCTTTGCCATTGCCAGCGTAGTACCAACTCATAGCCAAGAGAGCAGCAGGATTGGATTTGAGGTCAGGAATCCGGGTGGCATCGTCCATCATCTTGGCCCCTGTCAGCATTTGCTGAATATCAATCCCCTGTAGGGCGGCGGGAAGTAAACCCACGGCGGATAATTCTGAGGTTCGACCCCCCACCCAGTCAAACATAGGAAAAGTGGCTAACCAGCCTTCAGCTTTGGCAATTTTATCTAGCAAGCTATCTGCCCCGGTAATGGCTACGGCGTGGCGGGCAAAATCTAGCCCTTGGGAGGCAAAAGCTTGTTTAACTTCCACCATGCCATTACGGGTTTCTGGTGTGCCGCCGGATTTGGAGATGATCAGGACTAGGGTATTGGTTAATTTACCTTGGAGATGGTGCAGGATGCGATCGATTCCCTCTGGGTCGGTATTATCGATAAAATGAATGGCTAAAGCTGGAGAGTAGGGAGCAAGAGCCGCCGTCACAAATTCTGGGCCGAGGGCAGAACCACCAATCCCTACAGAAAGAACATCAGTAAAGCGTTGATGGGGAGCCGGATAGATTTCTCCTTGATGGATTTGCTGACAGAAGGTAGTAATCTGCTCTAAAGTACTAGTAATCTCTTGTTTGATAGTGGCATTAGGAGCCAGATCGGGATTTCTCAGCCAATAGTGACCCACCATGCGGTTTTCATCGGGGTTAGCGATCGCGCCTCCCTCTAAATAAGTCATATCCCGAAAAGCCTGCTCAAATTTCGGCTGCATCTGCTGAACAAAACTATCAGGAAACCGCATCCGGCTAATGTCAAGATAAAATTCTAATTCCCCGTGATAGTACAGCCAGTCCTGATAACGTTGCCATAAAGTTGCCGCATCCATAAGCAGGAGTCCCCCATCTAAATCCACAAATCCTAATCTTCTACCTATTAATTACCACATTTTTAGTACTATCCCCTAGGTAACTTCCATGAAATGTTATGAATATTTTTTGCGACTCCTCTCTCGCCGGGAATACAGTGCCGTAGAACTCCAAAAAAAGGCACAGGAAAAAGATTTTCTGCCTCTAGAGATTACTACGGCTCTAGAACAAGTCCAGAGCTATGATTACCAGAGCGATCGCCGTCTAGTTAGTAGCCTAATTGCTGCCGCCCAAGGTAAGTATGGCAAAACCATGATTTGGCGGAAGTGCTATCAAAAAGGGATCGATCGAGATTTATTTGAAGAAATATGGCAGGAAACTGTAGCAGAAGAAGATACCAATACTAACAATTGGAATGAGCTAAGGGAGAAAGTTAAACGTCGTTATAAAGTAGAAAACTTTCACCACCTAGACCCTAAAACTAAAGCTAAGATTGCTAATTTCTTGCAATATCGAGGTTTTAAACCTTGGGAACTATTAGCTCTGTGGCAACGAGAAGAAGATTAGATGGTTGTGCATAGATAAAAATAGTGTTTAGGGCGTGGAGCCTCCCAAACATCATACTTCAAATAACTAGTTTCTAGGGCTACTGAAGATTAAAAGAGAATTAAAATATGAAATATTGGCATGAAACTATTGCGGTTGCTCAACGAATTTTGACAGAACTATTGCGCCGGAGTCGCAGCTTAGTATTTTGGGCTGTATTTCCTATTTCTGTTTTGTTAATTAATGGTTATATTTTGGCAGAACAACCCGGATTTGATCTAGCCAAAGCTTTTGAAAATGCCGCTCCCTCCAGCTTAGTCGGGGCAGCATTATTTTTTAGTTGCCTCGGAGGTAGTGTTGCCACTGTAGTCGCAGAACGTGAACAGCAAACTCTAAAAAGATTATTTATTTCTCCCTTGAGCGGCTTTTCTTATTTTCTCGGAATTTTCTTAGCTCACAGTGTAATTGGGATGTTTCAAGCAGGGATTGTGGGGGCGATCGCATCTATTTGGGGAGCAAAGTTTAATGGTTCTATTTTTCTGGGTATAAGTATTATTTTACTAAGCATTATTGCCTACGTGGGAGTGGGGTTTATTTTGGGCACACAATTAGCCAAGCGCACTGAAGATGTTAATGCCTTAGTTGGGGCTTTTGGTGTTCCCTTATTGATTTTAGGTGGAGCTTTTTTACCCACTTCTCTATTTCCTCAAAAACTTTTAGATTTGGCACAATTTAATCCTATTTACCACATGAATGAGGCCTTAATTCAAGTGTGGGCTGATGGTAAAGGTTTCGCAGAGATTAAAGACCACTTCCAGTTTCTGCTAGTCTTCTCGATCGCTATGGTAATTGCAGGCTGGGTTTCCTATCGGCGGATGTTAGTTGTAGAAAAGAGACTTTAGTTCTAAGCCAGTTTTTACTAGGACTGGAGAAATAAACATATAGGTTTCACTTTCTAGTTTTGCTATACTATTATGCCTGCTTTCACTACGTATATATTGTTAACACCAACAATACTTAGTAATACCCCTTAAAAAACTATTACTACATACATCACTCTTCGGAAACGGGACTGTAAGGTGGAGAGATGCTGAATTAAAAAAGTATGTAATCCACTTACTTGTAGGGATTCCGGCAATTGCTGCGAATTTGACCGCACTTTTCTACAGCACAGCTATTTAAGAGCATCTTTTGCAGATACTTAGGTTTTAGAAGGCAAAACAACAGTTGCCATACTTTAGCCTATACTGTATACTATTAAAATTATTTATTCAAACGTATAGGAACCATTTTCAGGCTTTGCTAACTAGTTAGATAGATTACATATCAAACCAAACTTCATCTACAAGTTAGGTTATAATAATCTAAATTTGATAAGCAAATAAATGTAGTCTAGCATACCAATTGATATGACTAATACTCAAAGAAACGATGATGATGGTTTTGCTGAATATATTGAGAAATGTCTCCAAGAACTCTCTCGGCTTCCTCCCTTTGTAACAAAAGAGTTAAAAGCAGACTTAGAAGACTTACAAGATTTAGTAAGAAATAGACGTTCTCCAAGGTTTATGCTTGTAGGTAGACGTGGTGCTGGTAAATCAACATTGATTAATGCTATATTTAATCGTCAAGTTGTCAAGCCTTCATCGGTGAAACCAGGCAGCGCATCTTGCTGGTTGTCTTATAGTTATAATGGTGATCAGATTGACTTTTTGGATACTCGGGGACTTCAAGAAGGAGAGAAGCCTATAGAAGAAGATTTAGCAAGAAGTCCTGTAGAAAGTATTCTAAATGCTATTCACCAAAGATGTCCAGATGTTGTTTTATTCTTATGTAAAGCGAAAGAAGTATCAAGTGCAATTCATAGTGATCTTGATACTTTAGAGAAAATCCTTAAAGAAATAAGGAAAAGTTATAAACGTGATTTGCATATCATTGGTATAATTACTCAGTGTGATGAACTAGATCCTGTTAAAAAGTCAATAAATGATCCACAAAAGCAGAAAAATATTACTGAAGCAAGTAATGTAATTAAGAGTTTACATTACTTCTAGAGAACACTTACGAGACAAACTATTAGATATTATTCCTGTAGTGGCTTTAACTGAATATCACAAGGATGGAACTATTAATGAAAGTGAAGATGATCGATGGCAAATTGATTTACTTACATCTTTGCTACTCAAAGAACTTCCTAAAGAAGCTAGATTTCATTTTGCAAGATTAGCTCGTGTTCGACAGTTTCAACATAACTTAGCTGAAATAGTTATTAGGATATCTACTGCATCATCTGGAATTATTGCTTTTCCATTAATGGTAGTAGGGATGCCTGTAGTTGCAACAGTCCGTGCAGTTATGATTGGTACTATTATGTTTATTAGTGGTAGAGAAGTAACTTTTAGAAGTGTTCGAGAGTTTATCATAGCTCAGGGGTTTAACATCGGTGTAAGTAATGGTTTAGAAGTGATTACTCATCTAGGATTAATAGCCTTTCCGGGAGTAGGAAATGCAGTTTTTGGAGGATCCGCTGTACTAGGAACAGAAGCTCTAGGAAATGCAGCTATTAACTATTTCATTAAGCCTTTATCTGTTGGGCAAAGTGAGTTCTTTTGTGAAGTTAGTCTGCCTTCTAAATCTCATATACTTGAAAGTATAAAGAATAAAGAAGAACTTGAAACTAAAGGAGCAGAATATTATGATGAATTTGCCTAAGGCGATATTTATTGATAGTAAAAACTATCCTCCTCTGCCAACTAGTGCCATTCTAATACCTAAATTTCCGCCAATGCTAGAGATATCTGATGTATCACGAAATGATTCAATCAGCGTAGTAATTGCTATCGACTTTGGAACTTCACGGTCAGGATTTGCCTATGCTTTTGTGAAAAATCAAAAGAAAATAGAAGGACACACGCAATGGGAAGAACAAATAGCACCTTATCCAAAAACACTAACTCATATTTTGTATTCTCCTGAGAGAAAAGTGATTGCTTGGGGCTGGAAAGCACGGAAACAGTATACAGGACTGCGAGATACTAATATTCCTAATGCTGATTCTTATAAACCTTTTAGCGATTTCAAAATGCTTTTGCAAGAAGGAACAGATAAAACGAAAGATGGTCCGTATTTTGTTAGCAAAGATGGCCGAAGAGTTCGTGATGCAAATGGGGATGGTTTTTTGGTACTTGATCTAATTGCTGACTACCTTAGGGAATTAAAAGAATATGCTATCAAGAACATTACCTCTGGAGTTACCGGCCTGTTAGAGGATCGCCAAATAAGATGGTGTCTGACTGTTCCTGCTATTTGGACAAATGCGAACAAGCAATTAATGCGACGTGCTGCACAGAGAGCTGGATTAATTGGCTTAGATAAAGATGATGCTGAACGATTAGTAATAGTCTTGGAGCCGGAAGCAGCTGCAATACATTCCATGAAACATGATAAAGGGACTAATGTGTCTACTTTAGATCAAGGGAAATGTTTTATGGTGGTTGATTGTGGGGGAGGTACAGTTGATATTACAGTCCATGAGATTGTCAAACACGAAGAGCTGAAAGAATTACTTCCTCCTGAAGGGGGTTGTTATGGCTCTACTTATATAGATCGCTACTTTTTTGAAGAATACCTTCCCAGAAAATTGACTAAGGAAGTAGTTGATATATTTCGTAAACAGGAATACGCAGATTATCTGCGAATGTGAGCAGATTGGGAACAAAAAAAATGTGCTTTTAACCCTCAAAATAATTGGAATATTTTAATTCCATTAGGAAGACTTTATAAGATTTTAAATACTCAGTATCAGCAGATTCTTCAACGTTTGAGCGAACATCAAAATGGAGAGGATCTAAATATTGTTTTGACTCCTCAAGAGATGGAATCAGCATTTTCACATACTATAAAAGGGACAATATCAAAAATTGATGAACAATTAAATAAACTGGGAAGCCGAAACTGCGATGTAATTTTTCTGGTTGGTGGATATGCGGAATCTCCCTTACTACAACAGCGAATTAAGGCAAGATTTGAAATTGATACTAGAAAAGTAGTTGTACCTGCCTCTCCCAGCTTTGCAGTTTTGAGTGGAGCTGTTTCTTTTGGTCTTGAACCACGTGTGATTCGCTCTCGATGCAGCCGCTTCACTTATGGCTGTGGTGTGTCAACTGTATTCAATCCTAAACTTGACCCAGAAAGCAAAAAATTTTGGAATGCTGATAGTAAAGAGCATCGGTGCAATAACCGCTTTAGTGTTTTTGTCACCGCTGGAGATAATATAGAGGTTGATGAAAATGTGACACATATCTTTACTACTCTAAAACATAATCAAACTAAGGCATATTTTCCTATCTATACAACTCCAAAGAAAGAAGTTCGTTATACAGATGAAGAAGGGGTAAAAAAAATTGGTGAAGTGGAAGTCGATATGCCGGATACCACAGGAGGAATTAGCCGAAAAATAAAAATTACGATGTATTTTGGCCGAACCGAAATAGAGGTTGAGATAAAGGATGAAACATCTGGTAATGAAAATAGAGTCAAAATATATTTCTCTTATGACTAACTAATCAAAGATTGAAATATAACAAGAGGTTAATGATGATTCAAACAAGTAATACGTCAGGGGAAGGAGAGTCAGATTTAAAGAGAACAGCTACTTTAAACTCATTGGAAGTAGCAAAAGGAATTGAAGTTATCAATAACTTTGTTCAAACTTTAAGCAATTCTCAGGACGGTAGTGAGGTTCTTGAATGGCTAATAGGGAATCCATCTGCACTTCTAACATTTCTGAGAGACTATTCAGAAATCAAGAGAAGATGTCAAGATTTAGAACAAAATTTAAGTCAAGCTGCAACAATAATTGGAACAAAAGATACAGGAGCTACAGCATCTTCTGGTCACGAGTGTTATGAGCTAGTTCGTCAATATCAAACAATTAGAGGTGATTTTAGCTCAGTCAGTATGCAAATTTTTGATCTTTCACACCAATCAACTTCATCCTTAGCTAGAAACAAGAAAATTGCACAAATACAATGTGATTTATCAACAATAATTCTAATAGATAATTATTTTCTAACAGATGATTTTTCAAGAAGTAAAGATTATACTGGGATAACTAAGCAAATTGTTAGTTTAATTGTCAAGCACTCAAAAATAGCAGAATTAAAGCAAAAATGGCCTTTGCAACACCTAAGTCGCGAGAGTGAGGACACACTAAACGAGTTAGTCAAAAGCAAGCTTCAACAATCTTGTATTAATGGTTTGGCTATACTCACAAAATCTAGTAACCAACAACTTAATTATACTGAAATCATCAGATTAATAGAAGCTTGGGCTAGTAAGCACTTACATCTGAATATAAAAGCTAGTGGGCATCTCAGTGAAAATATTGATAAGTTGGTACACAAAGGAATTGATTTTGTAATGAACCTCAGCAATGCTGTTCCTCCCGGAAGATTATGGATTGAGGAAAAAGGGGTGCAGTTTGAGCAGAGTAGACATCAACTTCATCAAATGTGTGGTGAGAGCCAAATCGAATTTACTGTTTTTCCCGGTTATTCGATTGATTCTATTGTTTTAGAAAAAGCCTTAGTTTTCACAAACAGTCTTGATTCATGACATTTTGTTTAAATCCTCATACAGTAAGCTAGTTAAAATATGATTTATATCAAGCATTTGGTAAAATGATATTAGCAACTTGTTATAGTGATAGCCATTATGCTTAGGACAGAAAAGGGGCTTAAGCCCCTTGTTGTCAAAGTTTGTCAATTTTCTAACTAAAGTGGCACTTTCTATAGCAAATAAATGATTTAGAACTGCTACAGCAATTACGAAGGTTCTACAGAGAAAAGCGATGGCTTATAGCGACTTCAAGCTGAATCATCTTATTAAGCAATTTGATTTAAGTATTAATGAAAACCTTAATTTATTTACTAACATTGGAGAGGTAGAATATAGTGAACATCTCCAATTTTGCCTGCAAGAAAATGTAGCTCTAGCTGTGGATATTAATACTGAGAAAGCTCGATCGGAATTAATTATTGCTCCAGTTCTTCTAGAAGTTCGGCGACACATGAATTACCAAATTGCTCTATTCTCTGGTACTGAATTTAATGTTGCCCCCGACCAAGGCTTAAATGGAGTTTGTGACTTTTTGATCAGTCTTTCTTCAGAACGTTTGTTTATCACTGCCCCTGTGATTACCTTAGTAGAAGCAAAAAAAGAAGATATTAAAGCTGGGTTTGGTCAATGTGCAGCCGAAATGTTAGCCGCCCAATTATTTAATAATCGAGAAGGTAACTCCTTGAATACTATCTATGGAGTTGTTACTTCTGGTACAGTCTGGCGCTTTCTTAAGCTCCAAGATAAAACTATTTATGTCGATACTATCTATTGAATACTATATTAACCAAATTGCTAAAATATTAGGAATATTAATTAGTGCGGTGGGTCACAGTGAGTTGTAGGGGTAGAAGGCTTCACTTTCTCAATGGATAACGTAGCAAAACAAGAGTTATTACATCAAGCTGTAAGTATTCCTAAATTATGCCCATAGCAGTTATGAATATTGGTTTTATTAAGAACTTCTTGCCTCTTACCTACAGCAATTAATTCCTTATTTAACATTAATAAATAACCATAATTATTGAGACTTTCTCCTAGATCATGGCTAATAACTAAAATAGTTTTTCCGGCTAGCTGTAATTCTGCCAAAATTGTAAACATAATCTCTTCTGTTTGTTTGTCAATGCCAGCAAAGGGTTCATCAAAAAATAGTAAGTTCGCTTGGGTAGCTAAAGATCTGGCGAGGAAAACTCTTTGCTGCTGCCCCCCAGAAAGTTCGCCAATTTGTCGATCGCTATACTCCACCATCCCCACTCGTTCTAGAGCTTCTTTGACTAATAATCGAGACTGGCGACTAGGCGATCGCCCCCACCCAGTCGGAATAGTCCGAGCCATCATTACTACCTGCTCTACGGTCACGGGATAATCCCAGTCAATCTGCGATCGCTGGGGAACGTAGGCAATCTGATGCAACTGGTTATGGAGGGGGCGATCGTCGTACTGAGTGTTACCTTTAGTAGATTTTACTAACCCCAACATGGCTTTGACTAGGGTACTCTTCCCTGCTCCATTAGGCCCTAAAATCCCCACCAAACTACCGGGTGTAATGCTGAAGTTTATATCACAAAGAGCACAAACACCGTGATAGTTAACGCTCAAATTTTTAACAGTTAACATAACTGATAGTCCTAGAAAAATAAGAATTTTCTGGCAAGAATGTCTCGCACAACGCACAAGGCATTTTTACCTTTCTGGAAGCGATAATGATTATCATTAATTACTATAGGTATAATATCATAATAATGAGAATCATCACCATTATCAACTCATCTAGCAAATCATGGCATCTATAACTAAGTTCCCTTCACACCTCCAAGCCTTATCCCGACCCTTATCTAAAGTTAGCCTAGGGGTAATTATGCTTATCCTAAGCCTGACTAGTTGCACTAATAATCAGCAGGCTACTAATCCTGTTACTACTGCTACTGCTAATGCTTCCGGTTCTAATGCTGCTACGAACCCCAGTGCTAATCTGCCCAAGGTAGTTGTCACCCATAGTGTGCTGTGTGATATTACCAAGGAAATTGCCCAGAAGACGATCGATCTCCAGTGTCTAATTGCTGCCGGAACTGATCCCCATGAATACAAAGCCAAACCCGAAGACAAGAGAGCGATCGCCCAGGCAAAACTAATCCTCTACGGTGGTTATAATTTTGAACCCGCCTTGATTAAAATGATTCAATCTAGCCAAACTCCAGCCCCGAAAGTTGCAGTTAGTGAATTAGTCGTATTGAAGCCTTTGAAAGGGGAAACAGACCATGCTCAGGGAAACACTCAAGCAGCCAAACCCGAAAAGAAAGTGAAAGATCAAGACCATAGTGAATTTGATCCCCATGTTTGGCAAAATGCCCAGTATGGAGTCCAGATGGTGCAGGTAGTCCGGGATCAACTCAAAACTATCTCCCCAGAAAATGCCAGTCTTTATACAACTAATGCTGAGAAACTAACTAAAAATTTGCAAGAAATAGACACTTGGATTAAAGCCCAAGTAAAAACTATTCCAGTAGAGCAGAAACAATTGATCACTACCCATGAATCCATGAGCTATTTTGCTGATGCCTATGGAATCAAGCTAGAAGGGGCATTGCAAGGAATCACCACTGAAGAACAACCTACTGCTACTAGAGTCGCCGAACTGGTGCAGAAAATTAAATCCACTAAGGTTCCTACTATTTTTCCAGAGGCAAATATTAATCCCGGCTTGATGAAAGTAGTGGCAAAAGAGGCAAAGGTCAAAGTTGCCGAGACTCCAATTTTTGGGGATAGTATAGGTGAAACGGGATCCCTAGGAGATAGCTATGTCAAAATGCTAACTAGCAATACTTGTACGATCGTCAATGGTCTAGGCGGCAAATGTATTACCTTTGTAGCTAAATAAATTTGAGAGAAATCTAATCTAGATTAGTTATAGAAATCGCCGTAAAACCCACTGGCTTTAGCCGTGGGATATAAGGCGAGCTAGCGTAGGTAGGTCGCTAGCCAAATCTATACTATAATTAATTTGTGCTGAACAAGTAGGCGTATCAACTGCACGTTGAAATATCCTAGGTCGGTGAAACTCCCGCCAGAAAGAAACTACCAGTAATGCTGGGAAAGACTAAGGAACAGGCAAGCAGAGACAGGATATCGAGTGTACCGGACTGGCTAGTGTTGAAAAGTGCGAACGGAAAGCTCAAAACCAAAAGAAAGTAGCCATAAGCATCATGGTGAGAACCAGTGAGAGTGAATGGGTAGGGGCGCATTGACTACGCCCATAAGGTACAGTGTCTGAGAAATCAGGTTCTGGACTCTTAAAGAATCCCATGCTCTTTAGACGTGGGAGTGTCAAAGTGAGTATATTGATAGAATAAAAAATTAGCAACTATGAGCCAAAACAAGTCATTTCTGCACCGAATTATCGCCCTAGTAGCTACCCTTGGCTGTGGAGCGATCGTGCTTCAATCTAACAATACCAACGCTGCCACCCCCCAAATCTCCGGCTCTAGTAACCAACCATTGCTGCTTGCTCAAGTGGGTGTCCTAAATAATATTGCTACAGAATTATCTTTCAATAGTGGAGCTTTCTCTACCCTCCTAGCAGCAGCTCAAGCTGCCGGTCTAGAGGGAGCCTTGGCTACTGGTGGCCCCTACACCATCTTTGCCCCCACCAATGAGGCCTTTGCAGCCTTGCCTGCCGGAACTGTGCAAAATCTTCTCAAGCCAGAAAATCGATCGCAGTTGGCCAATATTCTTACCTATCATGTAGTTCCCGGCAGAATTAGTTCCCTAAGTTTAGCTCCGGGCAGTAATACCACCGTGAGAACTCTTCAAGGAAAAACCTTGATGGTAAGTGTTAATGCTACTGGAGAAATTACGGTTAATGGGGCAAGGGTAGTCCTTGCGGATATGGCAGCTAGTAATGGAATAATCCACGGTATTCAAGGCATTCTTCTTCCCTAATCCTAGGGTTGAACTATTGGGGGCGCAAGGCTTTGCGCCCTTTATTATTCTGTTTTTAAGGTAAAGTTAACTGAAGAATTTTTCTTAGGTTGATTTTTTCATGGGGATAACCCGGTACATCGATCAATAAAATACTCTGATGGAGATTTTCTGTGATGTAGGGGCTAGAGATTACCGGCCAAGCTGGGACATCTTGAGCAGCCGTCATTTCTGGATTGTAAGTCATGGTTAATACTTCTCCTGCTAAGTTACGATAACTTAATTTTCCTGATTGCTCCCAGAAACTATCTTCTACTGCTGTATTACCCAGAGCGGTAGTTAAGTCTTCCCAAGTAGGAAATTCCCTAAAAGTTGCGACTTCAGTAATCCAAGCAGTATTTCTGCCCTGCGCCGCCCAGATTTGATAGTTATTCTGCTGAGTATTAATAAATTTGGGGGTGAGTTGAGTTTCATCGCCCCAAGCACGAGCTACTAACCAGACCCCTTCGATCGACCAAATATACCAACTGCCAAAACGTCTTGGTTGAGGGGATTGAGCCGGCAAAACTAGATGAGACTCTGGAGGTACACCAGATTTAATATCCTTATCGTTTAGCTGCAATTGATAAATTACTGTGCCTTGGGATTGTAAGTACTGATCTCCCGGTGAAGCACCCGTAGCTAGGGGACTATGAAAAATCCCCCCTAGGGTAATTACCGTATTCTTGCGGCTTTGACTCGATCGTGGTTCTACAGATAACGGACGAAGGACTAATTTATGGGTTGCATACTGGGCGTTGATCGTGCCTTGGGTTTGGTAGCTGCGATCGGGGATAAGGAGAGTACCGAGACTATACTCCGGGGTGACATAGAAGGTTTCCCGAAATTGTTGAGCTTGGTGATAACTATAGTAGGCGGGATGAGTTGCTAAAAGCTGGAAGGGTAAGGGGATTTCTTTGCGGGCTAATTTTCCTAAGGCTGCGGGGGGGCGATAGCCACTCAAGGCCGGGATCAGGGCAACTCTAGCATAATTATTTGAGATATCTGGGGCATTCCCCCCGCCCCACCAGAGCCAAGCGATCGCACTCAAGCCACTCCCATCCCCTGTACCCCGATCGTATCCCTGGCTTTCTGCCCCGCCCATTGTTCCCCAACTGTAGCGGAGTGCCATATTGGCCGCTAACCAATCTAAGCCAGCTTTGGCAAGGGTTTTTAGCTCTGGAGTTTTTGCAAAATCGTAGAGGTTGAGGAGGCCGGCGATCGAGTAGCCAGTGTAGGTAGAAGAGTTGAATTCCCCTTGGCCAATGGTCAAAAACTTACTAATCTCTGCTCGTAACCATGCCTCATTGGTGGCTGCCACTGCCGGATAAGGACTTGGCCAACCACTGCCATCTAACAGAGCTAAACCAGAGGCTCTCTGCATAAACATATGATTTTCTGTGCCTTGATCCATCCAGTTCAAAACTTGGGGCGGCTCTACCATAGATTGATAAACCTGTTGTAGGACGGCAGGCATGATCTCTCGAAAGCGGAAAAATAGACAGATATCAAAAATGCTCCGAAAGTGGTACAGGCTAGGCTGTTGTTGATTCAGCTTCTCTACTAGTTGCCATAATTTTCCGGCTTCTGGTTCACTCTGCCCTAGGCTAAAGCGAGCGAGGATTATGGGCAGCAGATATTTATGGGGATCACTAATTTTGTTGCGTTGTTGCCATTGGTCTAATTCTTCTAGGTTTGTCTGGGCTAATTGCTTGAGGAGATGGTGGCGGCGCTGATCAAAGGCGATCGTTTCGATGTTTTCTTGAGGAGTTAACCCCCCTTGGAAAGGGGGGGATATGAGATTGATTGCTTGAAGAGGAGGGGAATAGGCTTGCGATCGAACTCCTTGGGTAACTAGGGTAATCAAAAAAATTGCGATCATCACAACTAACCATATTTTCTGTTGCATGGGCGTAAGTATAGGAGCACAGCTATTTTGTGGCGACTAAAACTCCCATCAAACCAAAGGCGATCGGGTAATGGGCTACTTCTGTAAATCCTGCTGCTTTGGCTAACCTGATCTGTTCTAGACGATCGGGAAACCTTTCTAAACTGGGCATTAGGTATGCATAATCTGCCGTGAAATTAAAGCGATCGGCGATCGGCACCACAATATTGCCCAAGTACCATTGTTGAAAAGAATTTATCAATTCACTACTGGGCTTGTGAAAATCTAGAATTGCCACCTTTGCTTGGGGTTTGATCACTCGGTAAAGCTCCCTTAGGGCTTGGGGAATATCCACCACATTGCGTAAACCATAGCCCATAGTAGCGGCATCAAAATAATTATCGGCAAAGGGCAGGACTAGAGCATCTCCTTCTAGCCAATTAATTGTGAGATGGAGCGGAGTAGATTCCTTGGCCACTTGTAATTGTTTTGCTGAAAAATCTAGGCCATAGACTTTTCCCTTACTGCCTACCTGCTTTGCTAATAGCCGAGCAATATCACCACTCCCACAGCACACATCAAGGCAGGTATCCCCCAGATCAACCCCGCTCCACTTCACTGTCATTAGCTTCCAAACTCGATGCTGCCCAAAACTTAGCCAGTCATTTAACTGGTCATAAACTGGGGCAATCCGATCGAAGAGGGCTTGAATTTCTACTGATTTTTGTTGCTTGGAGGTTTGATTGGGTGACATGAAACTAAGCTAACTTGGCACTAGTGAGGGCTAAACCTACTTGTTGAGCAGAAAGATGAATTAATTTAACTTCATCTTCCGAAAGTTTGCAGGGTTGGAGCCACTGAAGTGAGAGAATTGCTAAGACTTGACCACGGTAGAGGACTGGCACAACTAGATGAGCCTTAAGCCCTGCTGCTCGGTAGCGATCGGCATCAGCAATAGCTTCAGCATTGGCACTATCTACCCATACCTGTAATTTGTGAGTAGCGATCGCCCCCGCCACCAGACTATCATCTTCTAGGCTAACCATTTCTTGACTAGCGTGTTTACCAAAGACTGTGCCTATTTTCTCCCCTTCTACTACCTGTAAAATACAACAATCACAGGTAAAACTATGGGCAAAAGCTGTGGCAATAGGGGTCAAAATTCCTTGAATTTCTTGAGACTCTTGGACTGATTGGACGATCGTTGTTAGTAGTTCTGTTTGGGCTTGAGCGCGACTTAATTCCCCAGTTTTGTTTTTAATTAGTTCATAACTATCGGCGGCTCTCTGAACTACATTTTTTAACTCATTCGGATCCCAAGGCTTAGTTATATATTTATAAACCTGTCCAGAATTAATGGCATCTACTAGGTCTTCTACATCTGTAAACCCAGTTAGAATAATCCGGACTGTATCGGGAAATTCAGGAACAGTTTTACTCAAAAATTCCGTCCCCTTCATTTCTGGCATTCTCTGGTCAGAAATAATCACTGCCACCTCACCCTCGGCTTGTAATACCTCCAAAGCATTAATGCCACTATCAGCTTTGAGCACGTTAAAATCACGGCGAAAAGTCCGGTAGAGCAGATCAAGATTATCTGGCTCATCATCTACTACCAACATTTTGGGTTTTTTCGGTTTTTCTAGGCTCATGAGTTGACGAGTGATAGTATCAAGATCAGGAATATTATTCATAAAACTAAGTCAAGCCCCATACTTCAGCTAAATTTATCCTGCCATTATGACAGAACCTATATCAAATAACTCTGATTTTAACCCGTCATCCGGCGAAATCAACATAGATACGGAGCGGCTCCTGCTTCTACTGCGTCAAAAGCAAGAAAATTGGATTAGTTGGGGTGGTGCTTGTCAGCAACTCCAAAAGATTGGTTATACCCCCCAAGCAATTTTTGAGGCCACAGGATTTGAACCAATTCAACAAAATCAGATTATGGTGGCAACTCAAGTTTATAGCAGCATAGTCAGTGCCGGGGCAGCAGGGACTGTACTCGATCGCTTCCAACGCACGGGGAGTGATATTCTTTACGAGTTACGAATTTTAACCCAACCAGAAAGATTACTTGCTGCCGAGTTTATTGTCACCAGAAGCCTAGATTCCACCGCTGCCAATGAAGTTGCCAAAGCTATGAAGGATTTTTCTCGCCTAGGCAAATTACCCGAAGGCTTTAGTCGAACTGCGGGGGATATGGTGGCCTATCAATATTGGAAATTAGCTAAACAACAGACTAATCTCCCAGAGCGATCGCGCCTAATTGTCCGGGGCTTAATGTTTGCCGAAACCCAGAGTGCCAGAGAAAAAGTAGAACAAATTCTCACTGGGGTAGATGCTAGTTCCCAAACAAAAGCCCCAATCCTGCCGATCCACCGTCTCGAAGCTGAGGAAGAACTCCCCCGCCTAGTTCCCCTAGCCGGCTCTTTGACTGGTGCCAATCCCCTGAATTTGGAAACTTGGCAACAAACCCCATCGATAGCTACTCAAGGAATTTTTGGGGTGAGTCAGCTATCGGCAGCTCAAGAGGTGGTCACTCTGCCCGGCTGGTCTACCCTCAGGAAGGCTGGAGACCCGATCGCAATTGTGACCCAGAGTGATTTAGTCACGGGGAAACAAGAAACCGTGTTGCTGGTGATCGATCGATCTGCCTGCGAGTGGGATCAGTACAGCCATTTTCTATTTCTCGAAGGTGAGGAAATTCTCCTAGGCTGGTTTCGGGAACCCCCGACCCAGCTTATCTTAGGAAAGTTGATTCTCATGTTACGTCCTAAGTATATGCTTGAAAGAGCGGCTGAAGTGGACTCTTGGGAACTGGAAGACTAGAATATATAGCAACCGACAAGGAGATTATGGTGTTGAAATCTCTGGAAACAAGGGGCTTAAGCCCCTTGCCTAT
>ENA-OBLH01000050-OBLH01000050.1-metagenomes-genome-assembly--contig:-NODE-50-length-39130-cov-5.06027_pt1 | contig 39130 bp, 18 predicted proteins | sample MGYA00153382_OBLH01 | MGnify analysis MGYA00153382
CGTGGTCCCCCTCCCCGTTCCGAGGAGGAATTAACTCACCGCAACCGTGCCAGCGCAGCCCTCAACCGCTCGGCCTCCACCGATTTCTCGGCATGGTCGGCGCGCGCCTTTTCGACCGCTTCGGGCTTGGCGCGCTCGACGAACGACGGGTTGTTGAGGCGACCGGCGAGCGACGCGGCTTCCTTTTCGGCGGCCTCTGCCGATTTGGTGAGGCGCGCGCGCTCGGCGTCGAGGTCGATGACACCTTCAAGTGGCAAGATATAGGTGACGTCATCCACCACAACTTGCGGGCCGAGCGTTCTGGTCGGCGTATCTGATCTGGTCCTATCGAGCCGAGTTCCAGTCTCTAACTCAAATTCCGTTCCGGTGTTCAGAAAAACGGCTCGGTCGACGCGAGCAAGCCTGTGAAGCGCCATCCGATGGCGATCAAACCGAGCGATTAAATCGTTAGGGATGGGTGGCGGAGATTCAGCCGAAAATGCAGCGTACGGCGTCGTGAGGACGAAAATGTCAGTTCGCGACGATGGCGGAACATTTGTGTCGGCTCGCGCTCCACGAGTTTCGCCAATAAGTCGGACAAGCCAATCGATCTCGGACTTCGCAACTGCATCAATAGCTGCCCCGGGCTCCGGCCACTTGGCATGGATTAGATCACCCGATCGCTCCCCCATCGCGTGCCACAGTTCTTCGGTGATGAACGGCATGAACGGATGCAGCATCACGAGAATCTGGTCGAATGTCCAGCCCGCGACGCTGCGGGTTTCGCCGTCGAACGCGCCCTTCACCAGCTCGATGTACCAGTCGCAGAACGTGCCCCAGGCGAAGTGGTAGATCGCGTCGGCCATTGCGTCGTAGCGCAGGTCGGCGATGGCTTGGTCGAGTTTGGCCAGCGTCTCGACGACTTCGCCGATGATCCAGCGGTTGACCGCGAGCGTCGCCTCGGGGGCGGCGACCGAAGCACTCGCGCCAACGCCATTGCCTTGCAGGAACCGCGCGGCATTCCAGAGTTTGGTGGCGAAGTTGCGGTAGCCGATGACGCGTTGCTCATCGAGCTTGATGTCGCGGCCCTGGCTTTCCATCGCGGCAAGCGTGAAGCGCAGCGCGTCCGCGCCGTACTGGTCGATCAGGCCGAGTGGGTCGACGGTATTGCCTTTCGACTTCGACATTTTCGAGCCATCGGGCGCGCGGACAAGGCCATGCAAATACAATGTCTTCCATGGCACTTCTTTCATGAAGTGCAAACCCTGCATCGCCATGCGCGCATCCCAGAAGAACAGGATGTCGAAACCGGAAATCAGAACGTCGTTGGGGTAGTGTTTGGCAAGCTTTGGGTCGGCATTCGGCCAACCCAGCGTTCCGAACGGCCACAGCGCCGACGAGAACCATGTGTCGAGGACGTCGGAATCGCGATAAATGTGTATCTTGTCGAGATGCAGGTCGTGGTGTCGTGCACCACCCGCTACGACTGTGTCCCAATCGAGGCAGTCGCCCTCAGTGTCGTGGATAAACAGTTCATCCTCAGACCCGTAATAGGCTTGAACCTTGGCTCGTAGATCGACCTCGTTCTCTGCAACGAACGCAACCTCCTCAATTGTATCTAGGATGCCGAGCTGCTCGTCATCCGCAGGCAGCTTCGGCCCATACCAAGCGGGGATCCGGTGCCCCCACCAGAGCTGCCGAGACACGCACCACGGCTGGATGTTCTCAAGCCACTGGAACCACGTTTTCTCCCAGGTCTGCGGCACGACCTTAATCGCGCCCGATTTCACCGCCTCGATTGCCGGACCCGCCAGTGTCTTGGCATCGACATACCATTGGTCGGTCAGCATCGGCTCGATCACGACGCCCGAACGGTCGCCGAACGGCTGCATGATCTTTTTGTCCTCGACGCGGAGCATCAGCCCCTCGGCGTCGATGTCGGCGATCACCGCCTTGCGCGCAACATAGCGGTCTAGGCCGCGATAGGCGTCCGGCACGAGATTCAGAAAGTCGATATCGGCAGGAGTGGCTGACTCGTTTGCTGAAATCCCTTTAGCGCGTTCGACGGACGCCTCATACGAAGGGCCATCGGTCCGCATCGCCGCGACGTCGTCCATCAACCGGTAGAGCGGAATGCCGTTGCGCTGTGCCACGCCATAGTCGTTCTGATCGTGTGCGCCGGTAATCTTGACCGCGCCCGAGCCAAAGTCGGGGTCGGGATATTCGTCGGTGATGATCGGGATCAGCCGCCGGTGCGCCTTTGGCCCGACCGGGATTTCGCAGAGCTTGCCGATAATGGGCGCATAGCGGGCGTCACCGGGATGCACCGCGACCGCGCCGTCGCCGAGCATCGTTTCGGGCCGCGTCGTCGCGATGGCGATATAGTCGCGTTCCTCCTCGAGCACTATGGCTCCGTCGGCGTCGCGCTCGACATAGGTATAGGTCTCGCCGCCCGCGAGCGGGTATTTGAAGTGCCACATATGGCCGTCGACTTCGCGCGTCTCGACCTCAAGGTCGCTGATCGCGGTTTTGAGCGCGGGATCCCAGTTCACCAGCCGCTTGGCGCGGTAGAGCAGGCCTTCGTTGTAGAGATCGACGAACACCTTGAGCACGGCTTTCGAAAAGCCCTCGTCCATCGTGAAGCGTTCGTTCGCCCAGTCGCAGCTCGCGCCCAGCCGCCGGAGCTGGCGCGTGATCGTGCCGCCGCTTTCGGCTTTCCAGTCCCAGACTTTCTGGACGAAATCATCGCGCGAATAATTGGTGCGCTTGTCCTGCGCGGCCGCCATTTGCCGCTCGACAACAATTTGCGTGGCGATCCCGGCATGATCGGTCCCTGCGACCCACAGCGCGTCCTTGCCCTGCAAACGGGCGTGGCGGGTGAGGATGTCCTGCAGCGTGACGTCGAGCGCGTGGCCGATGTGGAGCGAGCCCGTGACGTTGGGCGGCGGCATAACAATGGTGAACGGCGCGGCGTCGGGCCGTTCGGGCCGGAAAGCATTGGTGCTTTCCCAATGCGCGTACCAGCGCGCCTCGATAGCGGCAGGGTCGAAGGTTTTGGCGAGTTCGGTCATATCGGGGTCGCGCTTAGCGAAGCTGATCGACATGGGCAAAGCCCATGTCGTCGGTCGTCGCTTGAGCGACGCCGTCCGGTCGCGCTGCTGTTAGCTAGCGATAGCTCCGCTATCGCGTCGCGCAGCGCGACCTATCCCCGCTCCGAAATCCGGCGAATTTCCTGCGCGACTTGGCGCTCGACGATTTCGGGCAGTTTCGCGTCGAGCCAGTCGGCAAGCATCGGCTTGAGCATCTCGCGGACCAGCCCTTCAAGCGTGTCACCGCCCGACACTTCGGGCTTCACGATCATCGCCGAGAGTGCAGCGAGCGACGAGCGGCTGGCTTCGGTGGTGGTTGCGGACACGAGCGCGGGTTTGGTTTCGGCAGGCATGGAGTCGATCTTCGCTTTGGGTGCGGGCTTTGTCGCCAGCACGACAGGATCGGGGCGGGGTTCGGGTTCGGGCACCGGCTCCACTGCGACGGGATCGGTCAGTTCGAGGATCTCTTCCTCGTCCTCCTCCGCAATCTCGTCGGCGGGTTCGGGGCGGCTGAGCGGCGACAGGCCGACCGACCGCTTGACGCGCGGACCCGACAAGGCGGCTTCGCTGTCCTCGGCGATGATGCGTTTGATCGACGAGAGGATGTCCTCCATCGATGGCTCAGCCGAAATTCTGGAATCCCCGTCGGCCACGCGCACGTCCCTTATTCCCCCGGCCTAGTTGGCCACAGGTCCGATCAATGCCGGTGTTTGCGCGGTCGTGTCAACGGTGCGGGTGGCAACGGGCGCAGGCTTGGGGTCGCTCGCCCAGTCGTTGATGCTGCGGCGGACGCGGCGGTAATTGACCTGCGGATCGTAAAGCGGCCCGCCATCGAGCCCCAGATCCTGCACCCCCGCCTTACCCATTGCCGCCAGCAGCGAGAAGCCCGCGACATAGGCATTGCGGCGCGCGGCGACGAGATTGGTCTGCGCGTTGAGCAATTCCTGTTCGGCATTGAGGATATCGAGAATCGAGCGCGTACCGACACTGTTTTCGGCACGGACACCCTCCAGCGACAGCGAACTGGCAGCGACGGCGGCCTCGGACGAGGCAATCAGCTGGTTCGACGCTTGCCACGCGGCATAAGCCGACCGCGTCTGCGCGATAATGTTGCGCTCGGTCGCGGTGACCTGCTCTATCGACTGCGATTCGAGCGCCTGCGCTTGCCGCACCTGCGCGCCGGGCAGGCCGCCCTGGAAAATCGGGATCGTCGCTTGCAAGCCGACCGTCGTGCTGCGCGACGTCTGACTCACCGCAGTCGGCCCCGTCCCGAGCGACCCCAGTGAGCCAAGATAATCGACGTAGTTCTCTTGCGCGAATGCCGACAGTCTGGGCAAACGTCCTGCCCGCGCCGTGCGGGTATCGAACTCGCTGGCCTCGCGCCGTTGCCTTGCCGCAGCAAGCGCCGGATTACCGTCGAGCGCGACCGTTGTCGCCATGTCGGCCGACCCCGGCAGATTGGGCAGCGGCGGCGGCGGCTCCAGCGCGACGGGCGCAGTGCCGACCAGCTGGATGTAGTTTTCCTTGCTGCCGATCAGGTTCGACTGCGCACTTTCAAGCTGCCCCTGCGCCAGTGCCAGTCGCGATTCGGACTGGGCGACATCGGTGCGGGTCAAATCGCCGATCTGGAACCGGTCGCGTGTCGCCTCCAAATTGGTTCGTAGCACGCCGACCTGTTTCCGGTTGAGCGCAACAATCGCAGAATCGCGGATGACGTTCATGTACGCGGCGACAGTCTGCGAAAACACGCTCTGTTCGGTATCGCGCAGCCCTGATTGCCCCGCAGAGACGCGGGTTTCGGCGGCGAGCGTGGAATTGCGAACCGCCCCGCCCTGATAGATCGGCACCGACAGCGTCAAGCCCGCCGAAAACTGGCGCGCGGGCGACGTGAAGCTATTCGACGCGCTTTCGACAAACTCGTTGTACGAAGCGGTCGCATTGACGCCGGGCAATCCCCGCGACCGCGCAATCGGCACCCCTTCATCGGTGGCGCGCTGGCCCGCGCGGGCACCGGTGATCGTCGGATTGGACTGATACGCCTTGACCAGCGCCTCGCGCAGCGTTTCCGCGGAAAGCGGCGTCGTTACAGACGCGAACAACAGGGCGACAATTAGACGACGCTTACTCATGCGGAAAACTTCTCTCGTAAGGAACGGCCGACGTCCGGCATGTCTAAAACACGAATTCACGGGGCCGGACGAAGCCCGGCAGGACAACCGCCTCGGCATCGACGAACGCTGCCAACGCAAAGCCGGTACCGCCGCGACGCCCGACGGCTAGGCGGGTCACATTGCCCTCGACCAACGCCGTCGTCAGACGACCACCGGGGGCAAGCTGGGCAATCAAGGCATCGGGCACGAATTCGACCGCGCCGTCGATGACGATGGCGTCATAGGGGCCATGGACGGGAACGCCGGTTTCCAGATCGCTCTCGATAATGCGCGCAGTCGGCACATTGGCGGCAGCGAGCGCCACCATTGTGGGGTCGCACTCGATTCCGACGACGTACGAGGCCATCGAACTTGCGAGCGCCGTGGCATAGCCTGTCGCAGCTCCCACGATCAGGACGCGGCTGTCCGCGCCGATATCGGCAGCGTTCAGCAACAAAGCGGTGGTCATCGGCGGGTTGAGGGCGCGCCCGTTGCCGAGCGGGATCGCGCGGTCGGTATAAGCAATTACGCGGCGCGCCTCCGGCACGAACGACTCGCGCGGAACGCGGCCCATCGCTTCGAGCAGGGCAAGGCCGGTCACGCCATTGGGGCGCAGTTGGCTGGCAACCATGGCGGCGCGCATCGCGGCAAAGTCGTCGGCAGGTATGGTGTTGGATTCGGTCACGACGCTTCCGTGGCACAACTGTGTTATACTTGCAATACAGCAAGCGATATTGTGCTTCTATCCTGCGCCCGCCGCGTCGCCAAGGGCAGTCGGACGATTGTTTCGCAACTGCACTGGGCTGGCGGCGCTGGCACCCTATATCCACGAACTAACGCCGGATAACCGGCAATCGCCCGATAACTCAAGGAAGCCTGTTTGACTGTTCGCACGATTAACGGCTGCGACGTGAACCCCATCGGCCTTGGCTGCATGTCGCTGAGCTGGGCCTATGGCACACCGCCCTCGCCCGAGGACGGAGCCACGCTGCTCCACCGCGCGCTCGACCTCGGGTACAACCATCTCGATACGGCGCGCATCTATGGCGAGGGCAAGAACGAGACGCTGATCGGCGAAGCGCTGAAAGGGCGGCGCAACGAATTCTTCCTCGCGTCGAAAACCGGAATCATCGTCGAGGGCAAGGACCGGCGCATCGATTGCAAACCGGCGACCATAAGGGGCGCGCTGGAGGAAAGCCTGCGCCTGCTCCAGACCGACCATATCGACCTCTACTACCTCCACCGCCGCGATTTCGACACGCCCATCGAGGACTCGGTCGGCGAACTCGCGCTTGCGGTCGAAAGCGGCAAGATCGGCAGCATCGGCTTGTCCGAAATGTCAGCGGACACGTTGCGGAAGGCGCACGCCGTCCACCCCATCGCGGCGATGCAGACCGAATATTCGCCGCAGACGCGCAATCCCGAGATTGCGGTGCTTGAAGCGTGTCGCGAACTTGGCACCACCTTCGTGGCGTTCTCGCCGGTCGGGCGCGGGTCGCTGCCGGGGATATTGCGCGATCCGACGGTGCTGCCCGAGGGCGATTTGCGGCGGCACTGGCCGCGCTTCAAGGGCGAGAATTGGGCAAAGAACCTCGCACTGATTGACGCTTTCGGTGCGATTGCGAAGGGCATCGGCGTCACCGCCGCGCAACTCGCGCTCGGCTGGGTGCTGGCGAAGGGCGATCATATCGTCGCCATTCCCGGCACTGCGAATATCGCCCATCTGGAGGAGAATATCGCGCGCCCCGACTGGCGTCCCGATGCGGCGACGATTGCCAGCATCGATGCGCTCATCAACCAGAACACTGTGGCAGGTCCGCGCTATCCGGCGGCGGCACAGGCATCCATCGACACCGAGGAGTTCGCGTAGGGCGCGGTTGCAACGCCGGGGAGCGCCGACTAAGGGAACCGTCCGCGTCGGGGCCCGATGGCGGAGTGGTGACGTAGAGGACTGCAAATCCTCGCACCCGGGTTCGATTCCCGGTCGGGCCTCCATCCTTTGCGCTTGCTGGTTCGTATCTCCCTTCGACATAACGATAAAGGCGCGCTAGGCTTCCGGCCAAGGGCTTCGGGGCCGCAGACATCGTCGATCAGCGGACGTCACGGGAATCACCCGGTCGTCCTGCCATATCCGCCAAAAGGCGGACGGGAGGGTGAGCGTGCGGAACATGCGTTCGGGGATTATCGCCATTATCGGCATCGTGGCGCTTGGCATGGCAGCTACGCCTGCCGGTGCCGTCACACCGTCGCTTGCCGACAGCTACCGCCTCGGATCGGGCGGCGGGGTCTTGTGCCGCGTCCAGACGCGATCACGCGATACCGCGATGGCGACGATGTTCGACCGGAGCTGGGCGATTGTGTGCCGCGACGCTGCCAAACCCATCGGCACGGTGCGGGCGCTGCGCGGGAGCGACGCTGCTGCCCGTGCAACGACGGCGCGCGCCGACACCGCGACCTGCACCGGCAGCACCCGCGAAACCATCGACGATCTCGGCAGTGTCGAGGTCGGCATATGCAAACTCAACGCGGCTGCGGTCGGCTACACCGTCTACACCCTGCGGCGCGGCACTGTGACGTGGATTGCCGAGGGACTTGGCGGCTATGATTCGGCGCTAAAGCTCGCGCTACGGAGTGCGGTTCTAGACCGGCTGGTTCCCGGCAAGGTGACGGTGGCGACAACCTCGGTCGACGACCCCGCATCCTTTGCGCGGGTACAGGCAGGGACGCTCGACCCCGATCAGGCGCTGGCGGAAGGATACCGGCGCAACAACAGCGGCGACTATGCCGAGGCAGCGGAGTTTTTCGACACGCTGCAACAACGTGTCGCGGCAGGCACCGGCAAGGCCGACCGCAGCGGCGAATACCGGATCAATCAGGCACTGCAGAAATCGAACCTCGGCGAATTTGCCGAAGCCGAAGCGCTGTTCGCCGAGGCCCGCGCGCTGCCGACGACCGACCGCGTCCAGACGCGGCTGCGACGCAATTTCGAGGCGCTGCATCTGCTCAACCAGCAGCGGTATAGCGACGCGCTGCTCCGGCTCGACCAGCCGGTGGTGCCGCTGGCCGATACGCGCAGTCGCGGCGACGGTGCCGTCGAAATCGGCGCGGCGATTGCCGCCGAAATCAACAGCGGGGTGCCGGTCGCCAAGCGGCTCGGCGCGACCCAATCGACGACCTTGACCGCCGATGAGCGCGCCGAAATTATCGACGCGCAAGCGCTACAGATCAAAGGGACGCTGCTGCGCCTGACCGGTAAGGCTGCCGAGGCGCGGACGGTGCTGGAAACAGCGGGCGCGCAGGCCGTTGCCGTGCGGCAAGGCCGGGTGCTGTCGATCGTGCGGCTGCGCGCGCAGGTGCTGGCGGAAACCGGGCTCGCGCTGGAAGACTTGGGCGATATCGCCGGTGGTGAAACCAAACTGCGCGAGGCGCTGGTTTTGCTCGAAACGCGCTATCCGCAGACAGTTGCGGTCAATGGCGCGCGGGCGCGGCTGGCGGCCTATCTGGCGCGGCATGGCCAGACGTCAGCCGCGATGACCGAATTCCGGCAGGTCGTGCAAACCGCCGCCGAGACGCGCTCGTCGGTGACGGGTCTCGGCAATTTGCTTAGCCCCTATTTCGCGCTGCTGGTGGACGCGATGCCGTCGAACCCCGCGCTTGCCGACGATTTCTTCCTCGCCACCCAGACCTTGGTGCGGCCCGGTGTTGCCGATACCCAAGCCGTGCTGGCGCGCGAGTTGAGCGAGGGCAGCAGCGCCGGGTCACGGTTATTCCGTCAAGCGCGCACGCTGGAGCGCGATATCGAGCGGACGCGGATCGAACTCGCCAATCTGGTCGCCACGCCACAACAGACTGCCGAAATCCGTCAGGCGATTGTCGCGCTCAACACCGACCTCGCGCAATATTCCGCCGAACAGACCGCGACACAGGCCGAGCTGTCGGCGTTCTCGCAATACCGCGCGCTGACCCCGAGTGCGCTGACTTTGGGCGAACTCAAAACGACACTGAAAAGCGGTGAGGCCTATCTGAAGCTGACTGTTGCCGGACGCGGTGTTTTCGCGATTCTGGCAACGCCCGACAGCGCAAAAGCATGGCGCGTTGCGCTGTCGCCCGACCAGCTCGATGTCGCGGTCAACAGCCTGCGCGATACGATCACCGTCAACGAGAACGGCCAGCTCAACACCTATCCGTTCGATGTCGAGGCGGCGCACAGCCTGTATCTCGCGCTGGCGGGACCAGCGGCGGCGCAGCTGCCCGATGTGAAGCACCTGATCTTCGAGCCCGATGGCGCGATGTTGCGCTTGCCGCTCGACCTGCTCGTCACCGATGCCGCGAGCGTGGCGCGCTACAAGGCGCGGACGGTCGATGCCAATGCCGACCAGTTCGATTTTACGGGCACGAAATGGCTGGGGCGGACGACGAAAGTCAGCACAGCGGTTGCCGCCCGCGCGTTCCGTGATGTGCGCGGCGTGCCGCAATCGGCGGCGACGGCGCAATATCTGGGATTCGGCCAGAATGCACCGGTGGGCGGTCTGATCCGGGCCTCATCGACGCGCGCGTTGTCTGGCAGTGGCGCGGTCGATTGCAACTGGCCTGTCACCGAATGGAGCAAGCCGATCTCGGCTGCGGAGTTGCGCGTGGCATCGGCCTCCGCAGGCGGTTCGGGCAACACCGTCGTCACCGACGCGGACTTCACCGATACGGCGGTCAAGTCGCGCGCCGACCTCGCCAATTTCCGCATCCTGCATTTCGCGACGCACGGGCTGGTCACGGCCCCACGCCCCGAATGTCCGGCGCGCCCTGCCCTGTTGACGTCGTTTGCAGGTGCAGGATCGGACGGGCTGCTCGATTTCGGCGAGATTTACGCACTCAAGATCGATGCAGACCTTGTCATCCTGTCGGCATGCGACACGGCAGGGACCGCGACCGTGGCGGCAACGCGCGCAGCGGGGATCAGCAGCGGCGGCGGCAACGCGCTCGACGGACTGGTCCGTGCCTTTATCGGCGCGGGCGGGCACTCGGTGCTGGCGAGCCATTGGCCTGCGCCCGATGATTTCAACGCGACAGAGCGGCTTATTTCGGGGCTGTTCAAGGCGGGCAGCGCGGCGACAGTCGGCGAGGCGCTGATGGGCGCGCAAGCGGCGCTGATGGACGAGGCCGCGACCTCGCACCCCTATTACTGGGCGGGATTTGCCGTGGTCGGGGATGGCGCGCAACGCCTGTTGTCCGCGCGCTGAGCATGGATTTCGGCGGGGCATCGCGTGGCCTGTTCAAGCGCGCGGCCTTGATCCTGCGGCAGCTGGGCACATTGCGGCTGGTGGCGATGGTTGCAGTGCTTGTGCTTGCGCTGCTCGCCGCACGGTTCAGTTGGGAGACGCTGTTCGCGCGCGACGCGGAAGCGATCCTGTACGATCTTCGCGCCGCCGCTGCCGCGCCGCGCGCCGAACCCGACCCGCGTATCGTGCTCGTGGTTTATGACGACGACACGCTAATCCTGACCGGCAAACGCTCGCCGCTCGACCGGACGGTGCTCGCCAAGGCACTGGCGCGGATCGACACACTAGGCGCGAAATCGATTGGCATCGACGTGTTGATCGACCAGCAACAGCCTGAAGACCCGGTCCTGGTCGCGGCGTTTAAGGCGATGAAGACGCCGACGTGGCTCGCCTATGCGTCGAACGCGACCAACGGCGACAAGATCACGTTCGAACAGCAGCAGTTTCTCGAAAACTTCACCGGCTCGCTGAAACCGGGAAACGTCCGCCCGGCGAGCATCCGACTCGCCGCCGACAGCGACAATGTGTTGCGGCGCTGGCCCGAGCCGAAAAGCGGTTTGCCCCCGCTATTGCCCCATGCGACGTCGGGCGAACCAGCGAGCCAAGCGCATCTCGACGCAAGTGTCGGATGGCGACGACCGGCGGCAGACGATCGCGAGCTGTTTGCGACGATCCCGATCCAGACGCTTGCCGACGACACTCTGTTTGCGGTTCCCGAGGCCGCCGCGCTGTTCCGCGCGCAAATAGCTGGCAAGCACGTCCTGATCGGCGGGCATATTCAGGATATCGATCTGTTTTCAACACCGCTGGGGCGAGTGACGGGCAAGCAGATGTGGGGGCTGGATGCGTTTGCCCAGATGCTCGCGCAACTGCTCGACGGGCGGAGTTATGCGCCGGTCGCAGGCTGGGTGCTGTGGGTCGCCGCGCTCGTCGCGGTCGCAGCGGGCGCGCTGACCGCGCTGGGTGCCTTGCGCCCGTTGGTGCTGTTGATCGTATTGACGTCGCAACTTGCGCTGATCGGCGCCCTGCCCTTTGTGCTCCATGCCCGCATGACCGAAACCTATGGCTTGCCGGTGTTCGGCTGGGGCGCGGGGTGGTTGATGGCGTTTATTGCAGTGGGCAGCGCGGCGCGGGTGATCGGTTCGGAGCAGCGCCGCTTCGCCCAGTCGGCGCTCGGCAAATACCTGCCGCGCGACATTGCCGCACAGATCTTGCGCGATCCCGAGGGACTGTCTCTGAAGGGCGAGAAGCGCGAATTGTTCATCGTGTTCAGCGATCTCGAAGGCTTCACCAAGCTGAGCCATGCCATCGACCCCGGTGTCGTCGCGACCTTGCTCAACCGCTATCTCGAAACGCTGAGCGATGTCGTGCTGTCGCACGGCGGGACCATCGACAAATTTGTGGGTGACGCAGTGGTCGCGTTCTGGGGCGCACCGATTGCGCGGCCCGACGATGGTGCGCGTGCGGTGCAGGCGGCGATCGCGATGCATGCGGCGGGCGAAGTGTTTCGCAAGACTGTGCCCGACGGGGTTCCGGCGATCGGAAGGACGCGCGTTGGCCTGCATTTCGGCGAGGTCATCGTCGGCAATTTCGGCGGCGAGGGACGCATCCAATATACCGCGCTCGGCGATGCGATGAACACGGCGGCACGACTGGAGGGCGCGAACAAGCAGCTCGGCACGTCGGTGCTCATCAGCCGCGATGCGGCGGAGCGGTCGGGCCTCACAGGCTTTCGTGCGCTTGGCACGGTCGAACTGCGCGGGCGGGCGACTCCGGTCGATATCGTCGAGCCGTCGGATGCCGATCCCGAAGCACTGGCGCAATTCGACAGCTGGGCGACCGCCGCGCGCCGGGGCGATGACGCTGCCCTCGTCGAACTACGCCGCCTGTCCGACCTGCATCCAAATGATGCGCCTTTGCGTAACTTGGTGTATCGACTGGGCAACCGAACCGAGGGAGGCTATTTTGTCCTGGACTAAGGCAATCAAGATATCCGCGTCCGCACTCGCGCTGACTGCCGCTTCTGCGACGCTGGCGGGGACCATCGTTATCCGGTCGAGCGGACCTTCGGCCAAGGCCTATCCGGTCGGTCGGTCGCTGTCGGATGGATCGCGCGTGGCGCTGAAAGCGGGCGATACGCTGGTTTTGCTCGATGCCAAGGGCACGCGGACACTGTCCGGCGCAGGAAGTTTCGCCGTCGGCAGCAGCGCGCGCGGGGCGGCCACGTCATCGGCCTTTGCCGCGCTGATCGGCAATTCGGGCACACGACAAGTCCGCACCGGGGCGGTGCGCGGCACCGGCACCGGTTCGCCGCGCGTCGCCAGCCTGTGGTATGTCGATGCGTCCAAAAGCGGGACGGTCTGCCTGAAAGATATGACCCGCGCGACATTGTGGCGCGCCGACATGACCAAGCCCGTTACGATGACGCTCAGCCATATGGGCAAATCGGTGCCGCTGGCCTTTTCTGCCGGTCAAGCCGTGAAGACCTGGCCCGTCGCCGACATCCCGTTGATGGCCGGCGGCGACTACCGGATTTCGGGGCCGGGAATTGCCGTCCCCACGACGATCCGCATTGCTGCATTCCCGTTGAACAGCACCGCGCCCGAGGACGTGGCAGGTGCGCTCATCGGACAAGGCTGCACGGCACAGCTCGACGCTTTGGTAGAAGCTGGAAAAACCGTGGTAAACGGCGGCTGACACGCCTTGCCGCGTCGGCGGCAGGCTGGTAGCTCTTGGCACCAGGGGTCGCGCATAGGCACGGACTGTCGCAGAGACAGCCGGACCGGGTACACGCAGGTACCGAATGGCAAGGGGAAGCCATGCGACGGGTGAAGATCGTTCTCGGTTTGCTGGGGCTGGCGGCGCTGCCGTCGATAGCGGGCGCACAAACGGCGACTGGCCAGCCGACGCGCGAAGAGATCGAGCGCGCCCCGCTAACGCCGCGCGTTCCGTCCAATTCACGGCTTTCCATCGACGGCAATGTCGAACGCGCGCCCTGCCCGCTTGCCGATGCAGCGTATAAGGACATCACGGTCGACCTGCGTGAGGTGCGGTTTTCGGGTCTGGGCACGATCCCGCCGGACATGCTGCGCGACAGTTGGAGCGGCTATGCGGGGCAAAAAGTCCCGATCGCCACGGTCTGCGAAATCCGCGACCGCGCCGCGACAGTGTTGCGCCAAGCGGGCTACCTCGCCGCCGTGCAGGTGCCGCCGCAGCGAATCGAGAATGGCATCGTCAATTTCGACGTGCTGCTCGCCAAGCTTACCGGCTTTCAGGTGCGCGGCGACGCGGGCAAGTCCGAAGGGATCATCGGGCGTTACCTGAAAGCACTGCAAGCCCAGCCCGTCTTCAACATCCGCTTTGCCGAGCGCTATCTGCTGCTCGCGCGCGACCTGCCCGGCTATGACATCCGCCTGACCTTGCGGCCGGCGGGAACGGCTCCGGGCGAGGTGGTCGGCGAAGTTCAAGTCACACGGATACCTGTAGAGATCGACCTGTCGGTCCAGAATTACGGATCGAGAGAAGTCGGGCGTGGCGGCGGCATTCTGCAAGCACGGTTCAACGGCATATTCGGCCTGGGCGACCGTACCACATTGGGCGTATTCAGCACGCACGATCTGCGCGAACAACTTGTCTTGCAAGTCGGGCAGGAAATCCGCGTCGGCGGCGAAGGGCTGACCTTGGGGGCCAATTTCAGCTATGCCTGGACGCGACCGACTTTGGGCGCAGGCATCTTTCTGCGCTCCGAGACGCTGGTAGCCACATTACAGGCGAGCTACCCGATTATCCGGCGCCAGACGTTCAATCTCAACGTGTCGGGCGGCCTCGACATCGTCAACCAGTCAAGCAGCTTCAACGGCATCCCTTTCACGCGCGACCGGCTGCGCGTCCCCTATGTGAAGCTCGGTTACGAAGCATTCGACCCGAAAAGCGTTGTCTCGACGACAGGTTATTCGGTGAGCGAGCCGCGCTGGCGGGTGGGCGCATCGCTCGAACTGCGCCACGGCATCGATGCGCTGGGCGCGAGTCCGGATTGCCGTGCCAATCCCCTCGTCTGTGTCGTGGGTGGTGCAGTGCCGCCGAGCCGGTTGACCGCCGATCCGAGCGCGTTCGTCGTGCGGCTGGGCGCGCTGGGCGAGTTCCGTCCGATCCCCAATATCGGCTTCAGCCTTGCGCCGCGGCTGCAATATTCGCCCTCGGTTCTGCTGAGCTACGAACAGTTTTCGGCGGGCAATTACACTATCGGGCGCGGGTTCGATCCCGGCACGCTGATCGGCGATTCAGGCGTCGGCGTGCGCGGCGAAGTGACGGTCGGCAGTTTGATCCCGAATGGGCGGCGCGGCTTTGCGTTTCAAGGCTATGGCTTCGTCGATGCAGCCTGGGTGTGGAACCGCGAACCTCTGCCCGGCGTGTCCGACCCGCAGAAACTGCAATCGGCGGGCGGCGGCGTGCGCGTTGCGCTGGGCGACCGGTTCATTTTCGATGCCGGGGTCGCAGTGCCTTTTGCCGCCGCTGGCTTACAGACCGCACGCGGTGACACCCGTGTGCTGGTTTCAATCACGACCCGCTTGATCCCCTCCGACCGGCCATGAGAGACATGAGGACCGCCATGATAACTTCGTCGCTCCGCTGCCGCAGCCGCTTGCTGGCCGGATGTGCGCTGATGCTAGGCGCAGTACCGGCGTTTGCCCAAAGCTATCCAGACCGTGCGCTTCAGGGGGACTCGACCGTCGTGTCGGGCACAGTCACGGTCGGGCGTACCCCGCTGCGGGACACAGTCACCGTCAGTAGCGCACAGGCGATTATCAACTGGAATCCCGAGACGGGTCCGCTGCCGCTGCCGCCCTCGCCCGCGCCGATCAATTTCCTGCCCAATGGACGCGAAGCCGTGTTTCAGGGCGCGACGCTCGGCCAGGATTTCGTGGTCCTCAACCGCATCCTGCCATCGACGAACCGCGCGATTTCGATCAACGGCACGGTGACCAGCCAGATCGTGACCGGTTTTGGCGGCGGGCCACCGCCCCTGCCGACATACGGTCGCGGCGGCTCTGTCTGGTTCTATTCGCCCGGCGGGATCATCGCGGGGTCGACGTCGGTGTTCAACGTCGGCAATCTGATCCTGACCGCTAACGACATCGATGCAACCGGCGGCTTGTTTTCGGGGGCGGGTGCAATCCGGTTCCGCAGCGCCGCCAATTCGGTCGCAGCGGTTACTGTGCAGCCCGGCGCGCAGTTTAACCAGCCCAATGCGGGCAGTTATCTGGCTCTTGTTTCGCCGCAGGTGACAATGGGCGGGACAGCGACAGTCAACGGTTCCGCCGCCTATGTCGCGGCCGAACAAGTCGATATCACGCTGAACGGCGGGTTTTTCAGCATCGGGTTTCTGACGGGAACCGGGGTCGCCAATGCGCTGACGCATAACGGCACGACGACCGGTCCCGCAGGCACTGGCGTGATTGCCATGGCCGCCATGCCCAAGAATACGGCTATAACGATGCTGGTCGGCGGGACGGTCGGCTACACGCCTGCCGCGACGGCAACGGTTCAGAACGGCACGATCGTGCTGTCAGCGGGGCAGGATGTGGTGTTCGGCAACATCACCCCGACTGGCAGTGCAACGGCGGCCAACTTGAATATTGGCAGCGGCCTGTTCCGTTCGCAAGTGAACGCGCAGGCGACCAATATCACGGTTGCGCCGACTGGCGGGGTGGCAACGACATTTACTAGCGATGCCAATCTGACCGGGCTGACGAGTGCCTCGGTACAGGTCGATGCAGGGCAATCGATGACAGTTGGCGGAACGCTTAACATCGTATCGCGGCGGGCTGGCACCGGCGGGCTAGCCGGGATCACCGTCAATGGCGGGACGCTGTCGGTCGCCGGACAAACGCTGCTGAATACCAATGCGTTCGGCGTCGATAACTTCGCGGGTGCGGGCGGCAATGGCACGGGGGGGCAGTCGCGGCTGACCGTCAATGGCGGCACAGTTACGCTTGGCGATACGCTGCTCGTGACGGCCGATGGCATCGGCGGCGGCGGCACGACGACTAGTGGAAACGGTATTGGTGGAACGGCCGCTGTGACGCTGAACGGCGGCTTGTCGCCGACGCTCCTCAACCTGTCTGGTATCAGTCATCAGATCACCGCGAACGGTTCGATCAATGGCCAGTTTCCGAGCGTGAATGGCGGCAACGCGACCGGCGGTGCGGCGTCGCTGACGATCAACAGCGGCACGATGAATTCGATCGAGCTTGCGGTCAATGCCACTGCAATCGGCGGCGAAGCCACGACTGGAATTGCCGGAGTCGCTTCGGGCGGCTCCGCGCGCATTCTGATGACCGGGGGCCAATTCAACACCCGTACCCTGACATTGAATGCCAATGAGCGGCAGGGCGCGGCAGGTCCGGGCGGCACAGCTGGCGCAACGACGGGATCGGGTCTGGCAGCAGTCGATGTTAGCGGCACCGGGGTGCTAGCGGTGGGGACGACCGGCGGCAATTCGATGACGCTGGCTGCCGATGCGATAAAGGCTGGAGCTCGGCTAGGTGCACCGATTGCTGGCGGCAATCTGGTTGCGGGAACGGCACGGCTGACGGCCACGAGCGGCGGCACGATTACCGCCGATGCGACGGCACCGAGTGCCCCGAAGCCACCGGTGCTGTTGTCCGCCAGCGTCCTGTTCAACGACAATATCGTCGGCGCGCCCGCTGCCAGCCAGCGGGCGGGGACTGTGCTGGTCAACGCCGACGGCGGCACGATGTCTCTGCACGCGCTCGACATGCGTGCGAATGCGCTGGTGCGCGACTTCGCGCTCCCCAACGATCCCGCCGGACCCAGTTTCGGTGGCACTGCAACCATGGCTGCGCGCAACGGCGGCAGCCTTACGGTACGGGCGGGAAGCGGTGCTACACTGTTATCGGCCTTCGCAACGGGCGGCAGCCCCAACGTGCCCGCGCTAGGTACCGGCGGGACGATCAACGTGCTGGCTCAGGGCGGGACGCTTGCCCTGCCCGATGGCCTGACGGCAGACGTGCGGGGGTACTCCGGGTCGGGCACGACGCTGGGCGGCGTGGGCGGGACGGTCAATGTCAGTTCGACCGCGGGCGCAGCGGGTCAGGCAGGCACGCTGAGTGCGGGCACCACGGTAATCGACGCATCGGGTCAGGTTTCAGTTGCCTTTCCCAACGCCACGGCCGGAAACATCTTCATTTCGAACACTGGTCCCGGTCAGGCCATGACCTTCGGCAGCCTTGATGCAGTGGCGGGCACCGCTTCCCCAGGCACGTCTGGTTCGATCACCGTCGCCTCCGACAACACACCGATTAATGTGACGACAACTGCCGATCTCCGGACTTTGGGGAACCTAGCGCTGACAATGACCGGATTGACCGGCCGGCTGAACGTCACAAGCAACTTTGCAGCGTCGGGCTTCAATACGACACTGTCGCATCTGGGCGTTGCCCCCGGCACGAACCTGACGTCGATTTCGGCCGGGCAGGCGTTCATACAGGCCGGCGATCGCTTCATCCCGGGCAATGATCTTCTGTTCGTCGGTCCGGCAACCGTCCGTGCCGGTTTCGTGCGATTGACGGCGCGCCGCGATATTGGCGGCGCGGACGGTGCGGCGTTTTCAACCGGCAATTTGGAAATCGGCAACGCGCGGAATGTGGCGTTCCGGACGCTCGACGCCAATGGGACGCTGTTCGGGTACAATGGCGTGAGTTCGACGACGCCGTTCCTCGAAGCATCCGGAACTGTCGTCATCGGGAACAACCTGCGGATCGGGACCGGCAATATCGACGTCCGCGCCGGTACCGGCATCGACATCGCCGACGCGGGGACCAGCGCCACCGGGCAAGTGCTGCTAAGGTCGACGACGGGCGATGTGCGGTTGGCGACATCGGGCGTTGCGCTCGCCACGCGGCCCAACGGGATCACGCTGACGGCGACGGGCGGCACGGCGCGCTTTGTCAATATATTCTCACGCGCTTCGATCACCATTGCAGGTGCTGCGGGCGTTGTCGGCGGTAACGCCAGTGCTGCGCTCGGCATATCGGCGACGTCGGCCAACGGCGGTGTAACCGTAGACAATGTGCAGGCCACCAGTACGACCTTGACCGCCGCGACCAATATCGTGGCCGGCAGCGTTTTCGGCCAGACCGGCGTGACGCTGACCGCGACGACCGGATCGATCGCCGCGACCTCGGTTACAGCGCCGGGAGGCTCAATCGCTGCAACCGGGGCAACCGGCGTCGATATTGCCGACGCGGGAACAGGCGCAACCGGGCAAATTCTGCTGACTTCAACGACGGGCGATGTCCGATTGGGGACGTCGGGCCTGCCGCCAGCGACACGGTCGAATGGCATCACCCTGAATGCGCTCGCCGGGACCGCGCGTTTCACCGACCTGCGTTCGGCAGGGGTAATTACCGTATCGGGTCGATCCGGCGTCGTGGGCGGCGATGCGAATTCCTTCACCGGTCTGCAGTTGACGTCCGGCTCGGGTGCGGTTGTCGCGGGCACTTTATCGGCGCCCGCTGTCGTCACAAATGCGGCTACCTCGATAACATTGGGGTCAGCTATCGGTGGAATTATAAATCTGAATGCCACATCGGGCTCAGTCCAGGCGAACAGCGTATCGGGATCGACTACTGTAACCGCCGCAACCGGCATCACCATTCCGATTGTGTCGGGTAATTCGATAAACCTGTCATCGCCGCTTGGCGCAATCACAGTCGCGACAAACCTTGCCCCGACAGGGGCGCTGACGGTGAACGGACGCTCGCTCTTCTTGCGATCGATCGGTAGCTTGACGACGGGAACCCTCACGGCAACGGGTGCCGCAGGAATCGACGTCGCCGCAGGCGGCGCGCTCACCCTGACGAGCGCGCAGGCGGCGAACGGGCCGGTGACCTTGGCAGGCGCTACGGGCTTGACGGTGCCGACAATCGTCTCGGGCGGCACGACGTCACTCAACGCCGCCAACGGCGCGATATCGGTGGCAACCAATCTCCAATCGGCGGGGCTGGTCACGGCGAGCGGACGCAGCGTATTTCTGCGGGCGACAGCGGGGCTGAACGCCAGCGCGCTGACTGCGACGGCGGGCAGTGTCGATGTGTCGTCGGGTGGATCGCTGACGGTGGCGAACGTCCAGACCACGGTCGATGCAATTCTGAATTCGGGCGCGGTACTGACCCCAGGCACAGTAACAGCGGGGCGCGATATCGTGCTGACTGCAGTGTCGGTTGACGCAATCAGCCTGACCGCACCGCGCGACTTGCGGATCGTGACGACCGGCCTTGCGCGCGCGACCGGCACGATTGCCGCGACCGGTGCTCTGACCGTCAATGCAGGGCAGACCAATTTTCAGACGGTCAACGGCGGCAGCGTGGCGATCACCTCCGGACAGGGCGTGATCTTCGGCGCGCTAACCTCGGGCAGCACCGCGACACTCAACGCAGGCGACGACGTGATCGGCACCAGCGTGACGGCGGCGGGTAATGTTGCCGTCAATGCCGGCCGCAACGTCAATTTCGGTGCGCTACAAGCGGGCGGGAACGCAACACTTTATGGAAACACGACAGCGGGAATATTGACTGTCGGGGGCGCGACCATCGGCGGCTTTCTCGAAGCGCGCGGTGCAGCGCTCAATTTCGGCAATGTGACGGCGGGTACCGACGCGATCCTGTCGAGTTACAACGGAGGCCTCACCGTCGGCAACGTGACGGCAGGCGACGACATTTTCCTGACGGTCAACGGCTCGTTCGCCAATGCCGCAACCGTATCCCCGGATTCGCAGACCGGCGTGGTCAGCAACACGGTCAACACACTCGTCGCAGGCAATCTGCGCTCGACCGGGCTTGGCAGCGATACCGCTGCGAGCGGCCCCCGCACTTTTGCGGGTGCAGGCCCGACCGGCAACGTCATCCGCGTCCGGGCATCGGGCGCGGTGCAGACCGGCACGATTTCGACCGGAGGAAACGCGATTATCGTGTCCGACCTGTCGTCGATCACGACACAGGCGGTCAGCGCACCTGTAGGTGTATCGGTTTTCGTGCGCGGCAATGCCAATATGGGCGACATCGCCACGACGGGTAATTTCTCGATCGGCGATTCGAGCCAGGTCTTCACGTTTGTGCCCATGTACCAGCCCTTTGGTTTCGGAGGTTCGCAGACGTCGACCAGTGGCGGCGCGACGTTGGGGTTGGTGACCGCTGGCCTCATCGGGGGCACGACGCGTGACGCCCTTGTTTACGGGAGCCTCGCTGCGACCAACTCCTTATCGTGGACATCGCTACAGGGCGGCATCACCGGTGGCGCGCTGTCTGCAGGACAGAGCCTGACAATCCGCGCTGCGGGCAATATCTGGTTCACGACCGCCAATTCGGGAACCACGACATTCCTTACGGGGGGCGGCAGTCTCGTCGGCACGTCGATTACGGCAGGCGAGAGTGTCGGCGCATTCTCCCAAACAGGCATGACGGTTGGTCCGGTGAGCGCAAATGGCGGCGATGTTACGCTTTCCACGCTTTCCAACGAGCTGCGCGCGACCACCGTGTCGGCGACGCGCGACATACTGATCGGCGCGACCGACGGCGGCGCGCTGACTGCCAATGTGGTGCTGGGCACCGTGACGAGCGGCGGCAGCACGCGGATCGAAGGCGGCAACGTCGTTCCCGGAACCGTCGTGACCGGTGCGATCACGACAGGCACCGGACTTAATGTGAGCGCAACAAGCGTGGCCACGGGCGATATCGCCAGCGGCGGCAATGCCGTGTTTGAGACATTCGGCGGCGCGCTGACAATCGGCAATGCCACCGCCGCAAATCTGATCGCCAACTCGACGGGCAGCCTGACGACGGGCCGTGTTACTGCCATCGAGGACATCCGACTGTTCGGCGGCCCCGGCCCCGCGCTGATGACGACGGGCGACCTGACCGCCGGTGACGATATCATTGCGACAGGGAACGCGATTACAACGGGCAATCTACTGACGACCGGGCTCGGACCCGACGTCGAGAACAACGGCAGCACGATCGATCTTCAGCTCAACCGGATCGCCACCGGGACGGCCAATTCGGCGGGCACAATCCTGTACGCCGCGTCGCAACCGATCACCTTTACATCGACGACATCGCGGTTCGGCACGACCATCCGCAGCTTCGGTGCCATCACCGGCGGCAATTCCACAGCTGGGACGACGCTCGACATTCAGGGCGGGTCGATCGACACCGGCAACGGCCAAGCGGGCGGCGCACTCAACTACATAAACTTCGCCCCGGCAGACACGATCAGAACAGGGACGCTGACCGGCGCAACTGTTACCGCATCGAGCCGTGGCACGCTGCTGACCGGCGCGGTCAACGCCCCGGGCGCGGTCAACCTGCTTGGCGACCTCGGCCTGACCGTCGCTTCGGCAACCAGCACCGGTGGCGATCTCCAGCTTATCGCGCAGACCTCGGGCCCGATTGCCAGCGGTGCGCTGAGGGCGGGCGGCAACCTGACTGTTACCGGACAAGCGGGCAACGACGTGCTGACGACGCTCGATGCGGGCGGACGCATTCTGATCGGTGCGGGCGGTGGCACGCTGACGTTCACGCGCGCGACGGCGGGCGGGCTGATCGGCATGAGTGCGGACGGTAACATCGCGTTCGGCACAGTGCAGGCCGGGGGCACGTTCCAGGCGCAGACACCGGGGTCGATTACCGGCACCTCGGCGACGTCGGCCGGCGGCGCACCCAACATCGTGCAGGGCGATGCGGGCGTGACCTTGCCCACGCTCATCACCAACGGCGTGACTGTTCTGTCCGCCGTGAATGGCGCGCTGGTCATCGGCACCGACCTGCGTTCGACTGCACCCGTCAGTGCAATCGGCCGTTCCATCTTCCTGCGCGGATCAGGGCCGCTCGCCTTTTCCACGTTGCAGGCGACGGCGGGGAATCTCGACGTGCAGACGGCAGGCGCGCTCAATGCAGGTGCGGCCAGCTCAACCGGCATCTTGGCGCTCACCAGTACAGGCGGCGCGCTGTCGTTCACGACGGCGCAGTCGGGCGGCAATACGACGCTGACGGCGGCGACCACCGTGACCGGCACATCGCTTACATCTGGCGGTACGGCGGGTGTGGCCGCAAACAGTGACATTACGATTCCGACCGTGGTGGCGACGGGTACCGTCAATCTCGCCGCTTCCAACGGCGCAATCAGGGTAGCAACCAATGTCGCGGGCAGCAGTGTATCGGCGAACGGCAACGGCATTTTCCTGCGCGCGACCGGCCCGCTGGCGACCAACCGTCTGTCTTCGACTGCCGACATCGACGTGCAGAGCGTCGGCAATCTGGTCACCGACTTCACTGAAGCATCCGGCAATGTAACCTTCGCCTCGACCACCGGCAGCGTCAGCGTGAACGCGCTCGGCGTTCCGCCTGCCGACCTGATTCCGGCCAACGCGACGATCACGGCGGCAACGACCGCGACGCTCAACAATGTGCAGGTCGGCAACGCGCTGAACGTCGCATCGCCCGGCGCAACGACGATCAACGGCGCGGTCGTCGCACGGATCATCGACATCCGGTCGGGCGACATCGTCATCAGCGGTCAGGCGCGGTTGGGGGCGCTCGGCACAACAACGCAGCTGACGCTCGCCAATAACTCGACCCAGAACCGCACGACTATCGGTGGCGCGGGGACGAGCGGCTACAGCTTGTCGGGGGCAGAGATCGGGCGGTTGTTCGGCGGCAACATCACGATCAATGCGCCGGTGATCGGTGGTCCTGCGTCGACGGCGTTCAACTCGGCGCGCACGCCCGATGTGACTGTCGAGGCGTTCACCTTTGCAGCGAACACCAATTTGGGCGCTACGGGGACATTCGCCATCGTCAACGGCGGCAAGGTCCGCGTTGTCGGTACAGCCGGCATCACTGGCGCTGTAAATGGTCAGACTTTCGCGGTCCGGGGCGACGAAGCCGTCGAAGTGCTCGATGCCGGGGCAATCACAATGAACGGTACTGGGGGACTTGCCGGAACAATCGACCTCACCAGCCGCAACATTATCGCCTCCACGAGCGCTGCACTGGCAGATTTCGCCGCGGCATCGACCCTGTCGGCGATCAGCGACCGCGCGGGGCGTAACGACGGTGCGGTTAACGACGGTGGATATCTGCAGGCCGGGGGTATCCGCGCGACACTACTCAACTCGACGCTCATCATCCAGAATACTGGCTCGGCGACGACCAATGCGAACCGCGACTATGCCGGACGGCGCGGGTTTACCGTCGGCGCGGGCGGGTTCACCGTCGTTCAGGGCGGCACCAATCCGGTGCGGATTGCGATCAACGGGCGGCAGGTCGGCGCGACCACACCGCTGGGCGCGCCGACAGTCGGCAGATTCGTCACGGGGCTCGACATGATCCCGTTGATAAAAATACGAAACTTCGATGCGTCGGCCAGCGATATCTTCCAAGTGCCGCCGAGCGGTGTGCTGACCTCGGCGCAACTCGCCGCAGCACCCCGCCTGTTCGACACGACCTCGACCGTCAACGGCTGCGCGATCACCGGCGGCAGCGGGTGCCGCGTCGTGCCCAACGACCCGATCCGCGACATCTTGCTCGGCGATTTCGGCGAGGGATCGGTCAGCAATCTCCTCCCGCTGTCGCTGGTCCAGCTGCGCGAATATGTGACGCCGGAGGATGAGCCGCTGATCGACGAGCCGGTGACCGGCGCGGGCAATGACGATTTATGGTCGGTCGACGATACCAAGCCGAAGTGCGATCCGGCGAAGGAGAAGTGTCCGGCGTGACGGCACAAGGTTGACGGCCCTGCCCGCCTGAACGAAGGCACACGGCATGACCACCCCGCTGCGCCTGTTCAATTCGCTGACCCGCGAGCTTGAGGAAATCCGCCCGATCCGCGAGGGCGAGGCGCGCGTCTACAGCTGCGGACCGACGGTCTATAACTACCAGCATATCGGCAACATGCGCGCCTATGTGTTTGCTGACACGCTGGGCCGCGTGCTCAGCTTCAAGGGCTACAAGCTCGACCACGTCATCAACATCACCGATGTCGGCCACCTGACCAGCGACGCCGATGCGGGCGACGACAAGATGGAGAAAGCGGCAAGCGCGGCGGGCAAAAGCGCGTGGGATATCGCCGCTTTCTATCAGGCCGATTTCGAGAACGACCTTGCGCGCCTCAACATCCGCAAGCCGCAGCATCCGCGCGCCACCGACTATGTCCCGCAGATGATCGATTGGGCGCAATCGATCGAGGCGAAGCATTGCTACCGGCTCGACAGCGGGCTGTATTTCGACGTCTCGACGGTGCCCGACTACGGACGGCTGGCGCGGGCGCATACCGATCAGGGGGAGAGCCGGATCGAAGCGGTCGCGGGGAAGCGCAGCCCTCTCGATTTCGCGATCTGGCGCACGACGCCGCCGGGCGAAACCCGCCAGATGGAGTGGGATTCGCCCTGGGGCATGGGCGCGCCGGGCTGGCACCTCGAATGCTCGGTGATGTCGGGCGCGCTGCTCGGCTTTCCGTTCGACATCCACACCGGCGGCATCGACCACCGCGAAATCCACCACACATGCGAAATCGCGCAGAATCAGGCACATTGCGGGAGTGCAGACAGCGGCGCGCGGATATGGATGCACAATAATTTCCTGATCGACCGGACGGGGAAGATGTCGAAGTCTTCGGGCGAATTCCTGCGGCTACAGACGCTAGTGGATCGGGGCTTCCACCCGCTATCGTACCGTTTGATGTGCCTGCAGGCGCATTACCGGAGCGAGTTGGAGTTCAGCTGGGAGAATCTGCTGGCGGCACAAGTGCGGTTGAAGCGGATGGTGATGGGGATCGCGAAACTTCCACCAGTAACCCAACACAATCCTGAGCTGCTCCCTGAAGACAGCTACTTGATGAATGTGTGCGCCGCCTTCGCGAAGGCGATACCGGACGACCTCAACACGCCAGAGGCTCTCGTCGGTTTCGAGGGTTTGGCTCTCAACGGTATTGGCTCGCTAGCGATCAATCATCCCAATGCCTCTGACGTCGTAGCCTTGCTCGGAGGGCGGCGGCGCCAAGCATTGTATGAAATGGACGCGGTTCTCGGATTGAAATTGACGACTCTAACCCGCACCGACCTCCGCATTCGCCCCATTTCCGCCACCCTCACCGAACCCGAAATCGAAACCCACCTCACGGAACGCAAAGCCGCGCGCGCGGCGAAGGATTTCGCCACCTCCGACCGCATCCGAGACGAACTCGCCGCTGCCGGGGTCGAAGTCATGGACGGCGACCCACTCGGATGGGACTGGAAGATCGATCTCTGAAATTCCTCCCCTAAGCGAAGACTTAGGGGAGGGGGACCGCGCCGCGCAGACGGCGTGGTGGAGGGGCGGACGGTGTCGCAAAGCGGGGTTAGCTCATGTCGGGATTGCATCCGCCCCTCCACCATGCTTCGCATGGTCCCCCTCCCCTGCGTCTGCGCGCCGGGGAGGATTTGAGGGAGGCGCATTTGCTCAAGGGTACGAAAGCCGCCGTGCTACGCGCAAAGAAGCTGCGCCGTCAGATGACACTCCCTGAAATCATTCTCTGGAAAGCCCTTCGCGCGCGACCGGAGGGCCACAAGTTCAGGCACCAGCATCCGGCGGGCGATTACGATCTCGATTTTTACTGCGACGCGGCGAAATTGTGCATTGAGGTCGATGGAGAGGCGCATGAGCGCGGCGACCGGCCACAGCGTGACGCGCGGCGCGATGCGTGGTTGGCAGAGCATGGGATCAGGACAATGCGGATTGCGGCGGCGGATGTGTTGCGGGATTTGGATGCTGTCGTTCGAGGCATCGCGCATGAGATTGGCAGTGCTCGTCCCTCCACCACTCGCTTCGCGAGCGGTCCCTCTCCCCTCCGTCTGCGCGCAGGGGAGGATTTAGGATGACCCTCGCCACCCTGCCCGCGCTTGTCCGTCCACTCATCGAAAGCCGCCTGCCCGGCTGGCTCATGCCGCGCTGGTTCGCGACCAGGGACGAGGCCATTGCGCTGGCCGCCGATGCCGAGATCGGCTGGTTCGACTTCTACGACAAGCCCGATATGGCGGAGGCGATTGGCCATGCGACCACGATGCGCTGGCTGCACACGCTCTATGCTGGCGTCGATGGCATCCCGCTCGATCAACTCGCGCGGCAAGGCGCGGTGTTGACCAACGGCGCGGGGACCAATGCGGTCGGGATCGCCGAATATGTCGTGATGGGGATACTGAGCATCGCCAAGGGGTACCGCGAGGTCGTGCGCGCGCAGGACCGGCATGAGTGGTTGCAGAACCCGCCCTCGAAAATCGAACTCGCGGGCAGCAAGGCGCTGCTGCTTGGCTATGGCGCGATCGGCAAATTGATTCACGCCCGGCTAAACGCGTTCGATGTCGAAGTCAGCGTGGTGCGCCGCTCGCCGGGTCCGGGCACGCTCGGCCCTGACGATTGGCGACCCCGCCTCGGCGAGTTCGACTGGATTATCCTCGCCGTCCCCGCCACGCCCGAGACCGACGGCATGATCGACCGCGCTGCCATCGCCGCGATGAAGCCGTCCGCCGTGCTGCTCAACATCGCGCGCGGCAGCGTCGTCAATCAGGACGCGCTGGTCGAGGCACTGACGGCCAACCGCATCGGCGGCGCGTTTCTCGACGTGACGACGCCGGAGCCGCTGCCGCCGGGGCACCCGCTCTGGTCGCTACCAAATGCCCACATCACGATGCACTTGTCCGGACAAGCACAGGAAAAGATGTTCATGCGCGGTGCCGACCGCTTTCTCGCCAATCTCGACCGCTGGCACCGGGGCGATCCACTTGAGCATCGCGTCGATCTGGCGCGCGGATATTGATGGTCGACCGCGCGCATTCCACCCGCTAGTCTCACATTTAAGCGGGCCAACCCGCATCAGGTCGCCATCTGCCACGCACTCCCGGGGGAACCGCGCATCATGGCCAAAGCATCCGATCTGTTCATCCAGTGCCTCGAGGACGAAGGCGTCGAATATATCTTCGGCGTGCCCGGCGAGGAGAACCTCGATTTCCTCGACAGCCTGTCGCGTTCGACCAAGATCAAGCTGATCCTAACCCGCCACGAACAGGGCGCGGGCTTCATGGCCGCAACTTATGGCCGCCATACCGGCAAGACAGGCGTCTGCCTGGCGACGCTCGGCCCGGGCGCGACCAATTTCGTGACGGCGGCGGCCTATGCCCAGCTGGGCGGGATGCCGATGCTGATGATCACCGGGCAAAAGCCGATCAAGAAATCGAAACAGGGCCGGTTCCAGATCCTCGACGTCGTCGCGATGATGGGACCGATCACCAAATATACTTACCAGATGGCGAGCGCCGACAATATCCCGAGCCGCGTGCGCGAGGCGATAAGGCTAGCCGAGGAAGAGAAACCCGGCGCGGTGCATCTGGAGCTGCCCGAGGATATCGCCGACGAACAGACCGACTCAGTGCCAATCCCGCGCAGCGTCGCGCGGCGGCCGAGCGCCGACCCCAAGGCGGTCGCGGCGGCGGTAGCAAAGATCGAGGCGGCGAAATCGCCGGTGCTCGTCATCGGTGCGGGTGCGAACCGCACAATGACGTCGAAGATGCTGGCCGAGTTTATCGACAAGACCGGCATTCCGTTCCTGACGACGCAGCTCGGCAAGGGCGTGATCGACGAGCGGCACCCGAAGTTCGTCGGCTGTGCGGCGCTGAGCGCGGGCGATTTCGTCCACCGCGCAGTCGAGGCGTCGGACTGTATCGTCAACATCGGCCATGACGTCATCGAAAAGCCGCCGTTCTTCATGAAAGCGGGCGGTGCCGAAGTCATCCATATTTCGACGCGGACTGCCGAAGTCGATCCGGTGTATTTCCCGCAGATCGAGGTCATCGGCGATATCGCCAACGCGATCTGGCAGATGAAGGAAGCGATCACACCGAAGTCGTGGGACTGTGGCCTGATGCTCAAGGCGCGGGCCGCCGAAGTCGCGCACACAGCGAGCATTTCGGGCGATGCGCGCTTCCCGATCTATCCGCCGTTCCTTGTCGAACAAGTCCGAAAGGCGATGCCCGAGGACGGGATCATTTGTCTCGACAACGGTGTCTACAAAATCTGGTTCGCGCGCGGCTATACCGCGTACCAGCCCAACACCGTCCTGCTCGACAATGCGCTGGCGACAATGGGCGCGGGGCTACCGTCGGCGATGATGTCGTCGATGGTTTATCCCGACCGCCGCGTCATGGCGATCTGCGGCGATGGCGGGTTCATGATGAATTCGCAGGAGATGGAAACCGCAGTCCGGTTGAAACTCAACATCACGGTGCTCATCCTGAACGACAACAGCTACGGGATGATCCGCTGGAAACAGGCGAACATGGGGTTTGCGGACTGGGGGCTGACCTATGGCAATCCCGATTTCGTGAAATATGCGGAGGCCTATGGCGCGCATGGCTACAGGGTGGAGAGTGCGGCGCATCTCGACGAATTGCTCGCGCTGACGGGCAAGACGCCGGGGGTGCATTTGATCGAGGTTCCGGTCGACTATTCGGACAACGACCGGATTCTGAATAAAGATATCAAAGATTTGTCGAAGGCGGTTTAGCAACTTCACCCTCTCCCTGCCGCTTCGCGGCTGTCCCTCTCCCCTTCAGGGAGAGGGGAAAAAGGAACATCGATGCTCAAGGACGTCTACCCCCTTTACCTCGCTAACGAAGCGCAGCAGCCCAACACCGACCTAGCGGTGACCGACAAGTTCACCGGCGAAGTCGCGTTCCGTTGCGCTCAGGCCGACGCGGCGACCATCGACGCAGGCATTGCTGCCGCCGTCGACGCCGCCGAGCCGATGGCGCGGATGGCGGCGTATGAGCGGCAGGCGGTGCTCCAGCACTGCGTCGACCGCTTCAAGGAACGCCGCGAAGAGCTCGCCTATGCGCTGTGCGTCGAGGCGGGCAAGCCGATCAAGGACAGCGAGGGCGAAGTCGGTCGCCTGATCGACACGTTCCGCATCGCCGCCGAGGAAAGCGTGCGGATGACGGGCGAAGTCCAGCCGCTCGACATCTCGCCGCGCGCCAAGGGGTATCAAGGCATCTGGAAGCGTGTCCCCATCGGACCGTGCAGTTTCATTTCGCCGTTCAATTTCCCGCTGAATCTGGCCGCGCACAAAATCGCGCCTGCCATCGCGGTTGGCTGTCCGTTCGTGATGAAGCCCGCGAGCCGCACGCCGCTCGGCGCGATCATCATGGGCGAAGTGCTCGCCGAGACCGACTTGCCAAAGGGCGCGTTCTCGATCCTCCCCGCGCACCGCGACGGCGCTGACCTGTTCACCGAGGACGACCGGCTGAAACTGCTGAGCTTCACGGGCTCGCCCGACGTGGGTTGGGCGCTGAAAGCAAAGGCGGGCAAGAAGAAGGTCGTGCTCGAGCTCGGCGGCAATGCAGCGGTGATCGTCGATCATGACGCCGACCTCGACGATGCGCTCGAACGCGTGATCTTCGGCGCGTTCTACCAGTCGGGCCAGTCGTGCATCGGCGTGCAGCGCATCATCATCCACGCCGACGTCTATGACCGGTTCCGCGACATGCTGGTCGCACGCACCAAGACGCTGGTTTCGGGCGACCCGAAGGACCGCAACACCTTTATCGGCCCGATGATCGACGTGAAGGAAGCCAGCCGCCTCGACATGTGGATTGCCGAAGCCGTTTCGCAGGATGCCACACTGCTCTGCGGCGGCAAGCGCAACGGCGCGATGCTCGATGCGACCTTGCTGGAAAACGTGCCGCGCAGCACCAAACTCTATCGCGAAGAAGCATTCGGTCCGGTTGCGATCCTGTCGAAGTTCACCGATTTCGACGCCGCGCTCGACGAGGTCAACGACAGCAAATTCGGGCTCCAGGCGGGTATTTTCACGCGCGACCTGTTCAAGATGTTCGACGCCTGGGACCGGCTCGACGTCGGCGGAGTCGTCATCAACGACGTCCCCAGCTATCGCGTCGACAACATGCCTTATGGCGGGGTCAAGGACTCCGGACTTGGCCGCGAGGGCATCAAGTTCGCGATGGAGGACATGACCGAAATCCGCAATCTGGTGATCCGCCGCAATTAGGCCGCCTGAATAATCTCGCTGCGGGTTGCGGGAATCGCTCGTGCCGCTAGTGTCATGATCATAAAAACAGGGGTCGCCGCCAAGTAGCAGCGTCCGGCGCACAATTGCCGGATTTGGGGGTAAGCGGTGCGGGCATTGATCGTCGCGTCATTACGGCATCGCACGGCGCTGATCGCGTCGGGCCTGTGCGTGTGTCTGGCGGTGGTCGCGTTGCTAATCGGCACGCGACCGGCGCCTGCCATAGCGGCACTTCCCAATGACAATGTTCATCTCGGCGTTGCTTCGTGTGCAGGATCGACCTGCCACGGACGGCAGATTGCCGATGGCAAGATCGTGCGGCAGGACGAGCTTGCCCGCTGGCAGGAACCCTCGACCTCGGGCGGCGCGCATTCGCGGGCGTTTGCCGTGCTAAGCGAACCACGCGGACGCCAGATTGCGGCGCGGCTGGGCATCGGGCCTGCGACCGCTGCGCCCGAATGCCTCGGCTGCCACACCGATTATCCTGCCGCCAATCTGCGCGGCGGCCAGTGGCGTGCCAGCGACGGCGTCGGTTGCGAAAGTTGTCACGGCGGGTCGCAACCGTGGATCGCGTCGCACACCGCGATTGGCGGGACGCACGCGGCAAATGTTTCGCGCGGGCTGGTGCCGCTCGACCGGCCTGCGGTGAAGGCCGCCGTCTGCCTCGACTGCCATTATGGCAGCGCCGACGGGAACCAGTTCGTCGACCACCGGATCATGGCGGCGGGGCACCCGCGTATCAGCTTCGAACTCGACCTGTTCTCCACGCTGACCCAGCACCACAATGAGGACGCCGACTATGCCGCGCGCAAGGGGCGGACGAACAACGTCCGCGTCTGGGCGGTCGGGCAGGCCATGGCGCTCGACCGCGCGCTGTCGCTCTATGCCAACCCCACGCTCGGCACGAATGGGGCGTTTCCGGAATTCTACTTTTACGATTGCCACAGCTGCCACCGTCGCATTCAGGATGCTGCCGCGTTTCAGCCGACCGCGCTTGACAACCCCTCGCGCCCCGTGCCGCCGGGGACGGTGCCGTTCAACGACGAGAATATGATCATGCTGGCGGCGGCAGCGAAGGTCGCGGCTCCGGCACTCGCCGCACGGCTCGATGCCGACAGCCGCGCCTTCCACCGCGCAAATACCGAGAGTCGCGCCGCGGCGGTCGCGGCGGGGGCGAAGCTGCGCGCGACGGCACAGGCACTCGCACAGGCGTTCGGGGCAACTGGGTTCGACCGGGGGCAGACGCTGGCGCTCATCAACACGATTGCGGGCGAGGCAATCAGCCCACGCTTCACTGATTATGCGGGCAGCGCGCAGTCGGTGATGGCGGTCGATACATTGCTCAACGCGATGGTCAGCGCAGGCCAGATGCCACCGGGTGCCGCCCAAGCGGTGCGCGGCGACATCAACCGCGCCTATGCCGCTGTCCGCGACCCCAACGACTATCGCCCGCTCGAATTCCGTCGCGCGCTGGGCGGCGCGGTGCGGACCATCGGGACGTTGCGGTGAGGGATTCCACGAATTCCTCACCGGAACGGGGAGGGGGACCAGCGAAGCTGGTGGAGGGGGTTCGCCGCACGAAACGACCAAGCGTTGTTAACCCCCTCCGTCACGCTTCGCGCGCCACCTCCCCGTTCCAGGGAGGAATTGCGATCGCAGCATTGCTCTTGAACTCCTGCGGCGGGTCGGACTCGTCGCCGAGCGCCGCCGCCACCCCTTCCCCCTCCCCCACACCGACCGCACTCTATGCCGTTCCCGCACCAGAATCGCTGAGCGTTAGCGACGTCCAGACGATCATCGCGGGGGCCGCAGCCGAGGCGACCGCGCGGAGCCTGCCCGCGATCATCGCCGTCACCGACCGCGTCGGCAATGTGCTCGCCGTCTATGCGATGACCGGCGCACGGACGACGGCGCTGACCACCCCCGCCCCGAACGGCGTCAGCATCGACATCCAGAACCAGATGGTGCCTGCGGGCGGCGGTGCTATCGCCAAGGCAATCACCGGGGCGTATCTCTCCTCGGGCGGCAACGCGTTTTCGACGCGCACCGCGAGCCAGATCGTCCAACAGCACTTCCCGCCCGCGCCGACCACCGTCGGGCTCGAGAGCGGGCCGCTTTACGGCGTGCAGTTCAGCCAGCTCCCCTGCTCCGACCTGTCAGCGCGCTTCGGCACCGGCAGCCCGATGATCGGGCCGAAGCGTTCGCCGCTCGGGCTGGCAGCGGACCCGGGCGGATTTCCACTCTACAAAAATGGTGTGGTCGTCGGCGGTATCGGGGTGATGGCGGACGGGGTGTATGGGTTCGACCCCAACATCCTCGACGTCGATAGCGAAGCGGAGGAGTTCATTGCGCTGGCAGGCACGGTCGGCTTCGACGCGCCCGAAACGATCCGCGCCGAGCGGATCAGCGTCGATGGCACGACGTTGCGCTATAGCGACGCGGCGGTTGCCGGGTTGCGGCGGGCGAGCGTGCCTGCTTTTGCCAGCATTGCGGGCAGCATCGTGCCCGTGCGCGGCTATTCGGCAGGCGCGATCATTGCCGGAGCCGCTTACGGGAGCGAAGCCTCGGGCGTCCGCCCTGCGACCACGGTGGAGTTCGCCAACCGCGACGCCTTCATCCTGACCGACGGTGCGGGCGCACCACGCTTCCCGGTCCGCGCAGGAACCGACACTGGCGCGATGACGGCGGCGGAATCGCGCGCACTGCTCGAAGAAGCGTTCACGATCATGAGCCGCGCCCGCGCGCAAATCCGCCGCCCGCTCGACAGCCGCGCGCAAGTCACGATCAGTCTGGTGGACACGAATGGCGCGGTGCTCGGCATCGTCCGCTCGCCCGATGCGCCGATGTTCGGAACCGACGTCAGCCTGCAAAAAGCGCGGACGGCGATGTTCTTTACCAACGCCAATGCGGGCGCAAATTTGCTCGCCGACCCATCCTCGAGCGTGCGCGCCTATGTCCCCGCGATGCGGACGTTCCTGAACGATCCCGCTGCGCTGACGGGCAATTTCGCCTATGGTGCGCGCACCGTCGGCAATCTGTCGCGGCCCTATTTCCCCGATGGCGAAGTGAGCCGCCCCAACGGCCCGCTGTCGCCCGGCATCGCCCAATTCAATCCCTTTGCGACCGGCCTCCAGACCGCGCTGGTGGCGACGAACCTCGTCCAGCACCTGACCTTCGTCAACGGAGGCCTGACCGACACGCCGCAGCGGTGCAGCTTCATCCCCGACGCCAGCGCAGGGCAGAACCGCTTGCAAAACGGCATCCAGATTTTCCCCGGCGGCGTGCCGATCTATCGCGGAAACGTGCTTGTCGGCGGGTTGGGCGTCTCGGGCGACGGCATCGATCAGGACGATATGATCGCCTTCCTCGGCGCGTTCAACGGCGGGACGCGGGCCGGGGGCGGGCTTGGGAACGCTCCTGCCGCCGTCCGTGCCGACCAAATTGTCGTCGCATTGTCGGGATCGCCGGGGGTGCGGTTGCGCTACATCGCCTGCCCGTTCGCGCCGTTCCTCGACACGGCGGAAAACAATGTCTGTCAGGGACGCTGAGGTGAGCCTCGATTATCTCGGCGCGGTGCTCAGCGTGTTGGCTGCCCAGTCAGCAAGCGCGCCGCAGGAGGAGCCGGTGCCGCCGCCGATGGCGCGCGCGGACGGCAAACCGGCGGTGCCCGCGAAGAATGTGCTGCCCCCGCAACTGCCCGGCGCAAAGCCAGACGCCGGTCCGGATGCCGACGAAGCCTTGATCGACGGGCGCCGCCGCCCCGGTTTCCGAAATCGCCTTCCCGACCGGCTCTCGCAGGACAACCCGGGCGCGGTTCGAGCGCCGCCGCCCGAGGCTTTTCCGACAAGCGAGTTTCCGATCCCCGATCGCTACCGGCTGCTCAAGGCGTTTTGCCCCGAAGGCGGGTTGTTCACCGGCATCAACGCGGTCTGCCATTCGACCCGAGATCCTTATCACCAGAACGTCCTGAAAGGCGACCGCCCGCTGTGCCTGCCGACTGACGAAGAACAGCGCCGCCGCAAAGAAGAGGGTATTCCCCGCTGCGCGACACCACGGTTCCTTGGACTCGACGAAGAAGACTGGTTCTTCGTCGGCGCCGCGATCAGCGATACCGTCGTCGAGCCGCGCAGCTTCCCGACGCCGCAGGGGGTGCAGACGACCGAACGCCCCGGCAGCCTCGACGTGTTCGGGCGCGCGGAATCGCTCGTCGTCTCGCAGACGTTTCTGGCGGGGTTTTCGCTGTTCAAGGGGTCGACGGCGTTCAAGCCGCCCGATGTCGAGTATAAGGTGCTGCTCGCCTACAACATCAACTTCGTCGACGTGAACGAGCGCCGCATCCTCAATGTCGCGCCGTCGGTGCGGTCGCGGCGCTTCGACCATTTTCTGGGCGTGCAGGAGCTTTTCTTCGACAAGCATTTGCGCAATACGTCGGATCGCTATGATTTCGAGAGCCTTCGCATCGGTATCCAGCCGTTCCAGTCGGACTTTCGCGGCTTCCTGTTCAACGACCAGCAACTCGGCGTCCGCTTGTTCGGAAGCCGCGACAACAACCGGTGGCAGTATAATGTCGCGGCGTTCTTCCGGTTAGAGAAGGATACGAACTCAGGCCTCAACCGCGTCGACACCCTGCCCCGCCGCGACGTCATCCTAACTGCCAATGCCTATCGTCAGGATTTCCCCGTTGTCGGTCTGACCAGCCAGGTTTCGGTCACCTACAATATGAACCGCGAGCGCAATGCGGTGAAGAGCGACACCAACGGTTTTCCCGTCCGCCCCGCACTGCTCGGCGACCTGCGCGGGCGAGACTACGATGTCGTCTATCTCGGCTATGGCGCCGACGGGCATATCGGACGGCTCAACCTGACCGCGCAGGCCTATGCCGCATTCGGGCGTGACCGAAACAGCTTTTTCACCTCGCGCCCCGCCAATATCCGAGCTTTTTTGTTCGCCGCCGAACCGAGCATCGACATAAACTGGGCGCGGTTTCGTGCGTCGGCGCTCTACGCCAGCGGCGACGGCAATCCCTATGACGACACTGAGGAGGGGTTCGACGCGATTTTCGAGAACCCGGTCTTCGCGGGTGCCGACACCAGTTACTGGATCCGCCAGACGATACCCTTTGCGGGCGGCGGACGCGCGATCGGCATCAACGGGCGTAACGGCATTCTCAATTCGCTCCGGTCGTCGAAGGAACAGGGTCAGTCGAATTTCAACAACCCCGGCACGATGCTGTTGGGTGTCGGCGCGGATTTCGACCTGACGCCGAAGTTTCGGGTGTCGGTCAACGCCAATCATCTGTGGTTCGCGAACACGACGACCTTGCAAGTGCTGCGCGTCGAGGGGAGCATCCCGAAAGCCATCGGCTGGGATTTCAGCGCCTCGGCAATCTGGCGGCCCAAGGCGATCCAGAATGTCGTTCTGCGCCTGTCGGGTGCAGCATTATTGCCCGGCACCGGCTTTCGCGATCTGTTCACGAGCAGTCGGCGTGACGGTGGTTTCTACTCGATCCTCGCCAATGCGACGGTGTCGTTCTGATGCGCTGGCTCTCGCTTCTCGTGCTGTTGCTCATCCCTTCTTCGGTGCTGCTCGCCGCCGACGCGGAGAAGCCGCAGAAGATCAAATACGCCTTTGCACCCCCTGCCCCACAGGCGCAGACCGCCGCCGAGGCCAAGGCCAAATCCATCGGTTGCATCTCTTGCCATTCGGCCAGCGACGCATGGACGATGCACAAGTCCGAAGCCGTGGTGCTCGGCTGCACCGATTGCCACGGTGGGGATGCTGCGGTTGCGCTGACCGAAGCCTCGTGGAAGCTCGACGACCCGCGCTATGCCAAGGTCCGCAACGCCGCGCATGTGATGCCGCGCTATCCGAAGTCGTGGCACTGGCCGTCTTCGGCGAACCCGCCGCGCAGCTACACGTTGCTCAACCGCGAGGCGCCCGAGTACATCCGTTTCGTCAATCCTTCCGATTACCGTGTCGTGCGCGAAAGTTGCGGCGCGTGCCATATAGAAGTCATCGAGGCCGCCGAACGCTCGATCATGGCGTCTGGCGCAATGCTGTGGGGCGGCGCGAGCTACAACAACGGCATATTGCCGTTCAAGAATTACGCGCTGGGTGAGGCATACACCCGCACCGGCGAACCCGCGAAGATCGTGTCGCCGGGCAGCCCGCACGGCACGGTGACGCCCGAACAGAAAAAGCGCGGCGCGCTGCCGTTGCTTTACCCACTGCCCAATTGGCAGGTCGTGCCGCCGGCCGATATTTTCCGCGTGTTCGAACGCGGCGGACGCAATGTCTCGACGCAGTTTACCGAGATCGGTTTGCCCAACCCGAGCGGCCAGATACAGCGGCTAGAGGAACCCGGCCGCCCCGACCTCAAGCAATCGAACCGTGGTCCCGGCACGGGCCTGCGCGTCGCCATCCCCGTTCTCAATATCCACAAGACGCGGCTCAACGACCCCTTCATGTGGTTCATGGGGACCAACGACCAGCCCGGCGATTACCGGCAGTCGGGCTGCGCCGCATGTCACGTCGTCTACGCCAACGACCGCGAGCCGCGCCATTCGTCGGTCTGGGCGAAATACGGCCGCGACGGCCAGACCGCGACGGTCGATCCGACGATCAGGGACAAGCTCGAACCCGCGCCGCATGGCACTTATGGGAAGGCAAAAGGCCATGGCGGCGGGCATGGCGACGCGCACGGCAAAGCTGCCGGGATCGGCGAAGGCGGTGCCTATGCGCCCTTCGGCAACCCCGACCGCGAGCCAGGGCAGAAGGAAAAGGGCCATCCGGTCGAGCATGCCTTTACCCGCGCGATCCCGACCGCCCAGTGCATGAACTGCCACATGCACCAGCCCAATATCTTCCTGAACAGCTACCTTGGCTACACGATGTGGGACTATGAGTCCGACGCGCCGCGCATGTGGCCGGAGAAGCAGCGCTACCCGACCGCCAAATTCGCGCGCGAAGTGCTCGACCGAAACCCGGAAGCCGCAGCCGTCGGCGGCAAATGGGCCGACCTCGATTTCCTCCGCAACGTCTATGATTTGAACGAAGGCAACAAGGACACGCAGTTCGCCGATTACCACGGCCATGGCTGGAACTTCCGCGGCATCCAGAAGCGCGACCGGCAGGGCAATCTGCTCGACGCCGACGGGAAGATCGTGCCGAATGACGATCCCGAGAAGTTCCGCAAAAAGGGCGAGGAGAAATTCGTCCCCGTCGGCACCAACCCCGGCAAGTCGGTCCACATGATGGATATCCACGCCGAAAAGGGGCTGCAATGCGTCGATTGCCATTTCGCGCAGGACAGCCACGGCAACGGCCTGATCTATGGCGAAGTTGCCAATGCGGTATCGATCAACTGCAAGGATTGCCACGGCACGGCGGACGCTTACCCGAACCTGCTGACCTCGAACGTCGCGGCACCGCCCGAAGGCGAGAACCTCGCGCTGCTCCGCAACCCCAACGGCCAGCGGCGCTTCGAATGGATGACGGAGCCGAGCGGGCGTCGAGTGCTTATCCAGCGGTCGATCACCGACCCGAAGATCGAATGGCGGGTGCACCTTGTCAAAGACTCGGTCGACCGGAGTTCGCCAGATTTCAACATGAAGGCGGCGCGCGCCAAGCTGATGGGCAAGCTATCACCGACCAACGCGATGAACTGGGGGAGCGGCATCGCCAAGGGCGACCGCGCGCACGGCGACGACACGATGACGTGCTTCACCTGCCATTTGTCATGGACGACATCGTGCGGCGGCTGCCACCTGCCCATCGAGGCGAATTGGAAGACGTCGAGCCACAAATACGAGGGCGAGGAGACGCGTAACTGGGCGAGCTACAACCCGCAGGTCGCGCGCGACGACATGTTCCAGCTCGGGCGGCACCAGACCACGAAGGGGAACATCATCGCACCGGTGCGCTCGACCTCGGCGCTGGTGCTATCCTCGACCAACCTGAACCGCGAGCGCATCTACATTCAACAGCCACCGATCTCTGCCATCGGCTTTTCGTCGCAAGCTTTCGCGCCGCATTTCCCCCACACCGTCCGCAAGACCGAGACAAAGGGGTGCAGCGACTGCCATTTGTCCGCCACCGACGACAACAACGCGATCATGGCGCAGTTGCTGTTGCTCGGCACCGGCACGGTCAATTTCGTGGGGATGAATGCCTGGACCGGCCTTGCCGGCGGCTTCGAAGCGGTGCGCGTCACCGAATGGTCCGAGCCACAAGCAGTGATCGGCAGTTATCTCCACCGCTACGCCTATCCCGATTTCTACAAGGCGCATGTCGAGCGCAACAAACGCGAGCTGGTCGAATGGACACGGGGGCAGACCTTCGACAAGAAACTGTCGGGCGAAACCAATCCGACCGAACAATTTCGTAACGTCGTTCAGGGGACGCACGGCGAAGTCGGCTGCCTGCAACTACGCGGTGAATATATGTTCGTGGCGGAGGGGCGCGGCGGTTTCCGCGCCTATGACGTGGCGTCGATCGCCAACAAGGGCTT
>ENA-OBLH01000051-OBLH01000051.1-metagenomes-genome-assembly--contig:-NODE-51-length-38888-cov-6.04937_pt1 | contig 38888 bp, 31 predicted proteins | sample MGYA00153382_OBLH01 | MGnify analysis MGYA00153382
GGCCCCCGGGCGGCTGCACACATGGTGGAGCTACCGCGCCAAGGACTGGCTGGCGTCGGACCGGGGCCGCCGTCTCGACCATATGTGGGCGACCAAGGACGTCGCGGCGCAGGCGGTCGCGCACACCGTCCATGAACCGTGCCGCAGCTGGGAAAAGCCGTCGGACCATGTGCCGCTGGTCACGCAATTCCGCGCATGAGCGACCCGAAGTCTGCCGCGCGTGCCATCGACGCCTTGCGCCGGGGATGGCCGGTGTCGGTCAGTGCGTTGCGATTGCTGCCGATCGAAACAGCAGACGCGGCGCGACTTGCAGCGTTCGACCCCGACAGCAGCGCTTCGGTCCTGCTGGCCGGATCGCGCGCCGCGACGCTCAAGCTGACCAACCAGTTGGCGGCAGCTGACGAAGCATCACCGGTAACCGTTGCGCGCGCGCCGTGGCTTGATCTCGCCGCCGCGCGCGCGCTGGCCGATCCCGCCACCGATCTGGCCAACCCGTTCCAGGGGCCGTTCCGCGCAATTCCGACGACCGATCCCGAAGCCGCGAAGGCCGCGCTCGAACTTGCGCGCTTGACCGGCATCTTGCCTGCGTTTTTCGTTTCGACGGAGGCGACCAGCGATGCGGCAACAACACCTGCCGATATCGCGGCCTATGACGACCCCGAACGCCTGGCCATCGTCGCCCGCGCGCGCCTGCCCGTTGACGCTAGCGAGACTGCGGAGATCGTGGCGTTCCGTAGCCCCGAGACGATTTCGGAACATGTCGCGCTGGTTGTCGGTGCTCCGGACGGCACAGCGCCGCTGGTCCGGTTGCACAGCGAATGCCTGACCGGCGATGTGCTCGGCAGCCTGAAGTGCGATTGCGGCCCGCAATTGCGCGTGGCGCTGAGCGAGATTGCCGCCAGCGGCTGGGGCATATTGCTCTATCTGCGACAGGAGGGACGCGGGATTGGCCTCATCAACAAGCTGCGCGCCTATCAATTGCAGGATCAGGGTTTCGATACGGTCGACGCGAACCTGCGGCTGGGTTTTGCCATCGATGCCCGTGATTTCGGGGTGGCGGCGCGGATGCTGAAGCTGCTCGGGCAGACGCAGGTGCGGCTGCTGACCAACAATCCGGACAAGGTGGCGGGGCTCGAAGCTTCGGGCATCGCGGTCATCGAGCGCGTTCCGCACTATCTGCCCGCCAACCCGCACAATGAACGCTATCTGGCGACGAAACGCGACCGGACGGGGCACCAGCTTTAGACGGCGAAGCGGTTCCCAAGCATATCGGCAATCTCTGCAAAGCTGTGTGCGACAATCGGTGCCCCCGCTTTCCGCAGGATCGCTTCGTGATCCGGTCCGCAATGCTGCCCCACCGCCAGCCCGACAACCTGCGCGCCCGATGCCATGGCACCGGTGATACCGACGGGTGAATCCTCGATGATGAGCGTTCGCGCGATGTCGATGCCGATTTGCGCGGCGGCGTGAAGATAGATGTCGGGCGCAGGCTTGCCGCGCTTCACATGTTCGCGGCCCGAATAAATATGCGGCCCGAAGGCATCGCGCAAACCGATGTGCGCCAGATGCGTCTCGATCCAGTGCGTCGTGCTCGATGAAGCGATGGCGCGCGGGAGGTCGGCGGGCAGGTTGAGAACGAACGCGATAGCTCCTTCAACGGCGTCGATGCCCTGCGCCAGCACCCGCACATCCTCGGCCTGACGTTCGGTGTGGAACGCATCGGGGACCGGCTCGCCGATATGGCCCGCCACAGCATCGAAAAAATCCCTGCCCCCGAGTCCGACGAATTTCGCCAGTGCCTGATCGACCGTTGTCGGGTAGCCAAGCGCCGTCAGCGTTCGCGCAATCTGGAGATTGCCCGCATATTCGCTTTCGATCAGCACCCCGTCGAAATCGAAGATGATGCCGTCGATGGTCATGCGCGTGATCCGAACAGCGCGGTCCCGACCCGCACATGCGTTGCGCCCAGTGTCACGGCGGTCGGGTAATCGCCTGACATACCCATGCTGAGGCAAGGCAACCCATTATCGGCAGCGAGTTTCGCCAGAAGCGCAAACCATGGTGCCGGTTCAAGCCCGACGGGCGGCACACACATCAGCCCCTTCACCGGCAGTCCGGCATCGCGGGCGTCGGCGAGCAGCGCAGGCAGATCGGGGATCGCACAGCCGCCCTTTTGCGGTTCGTCGGCGAGATCGACCTGAATAAAGCAATCGGGGAATTTGCCGATTTGCGCCATCGCCTTGCCAAGTGCGGCGACCAAAGACGGGCGATCGACCGAATGGATTGCGTCGAACAGCGCCACGGCCTCGGCGGCCTTGTTCGACTGGAGTTGCCCGATCAGGTGAAGTTCGACACCGTCATAGACCAATCGCAATTCGGGCCATTTCGCAGCGGCCTCCTGTACACGGTTTTCGCCGAAGACGCGGTGTCCGGCGTCGAGCAACGGGCGGATTTCTTCTACGGAATGCGTTTTCGATACCGCGATCAATGAAACCGTCTCCGCCCGCCGACCGGATCGTGTGGCGGCGTTTTCGATGGCTCGGGTCACTGCCGCGAGGCGGGCAGCGGGCGTGTTTTCGGTTACATTGTCGGTCACGCGTCGCGCTATAGGTGCGCGACGCGGCGTGTCACGGCACTTTCCGCACCGGCACCGGAATGTTGCAGATGTCCGCCCCGCCTGCGGGCACGATGAAGAACGCATCGCGGCGGTTCGCGCGGGCGTCGGCGTAGCGGGCGAAGCTTGCGCTTTCGGTCGATAGATATTGGTAGCGCGGCAGATCGGCGACCTCGTTGCCCAGCCGGATCGAGGTGATCGTCACGCGCTGTTCGGGCTTTTCGTAAAAGCCCAATGCCCCTGTCCCGCGCGGCAGGCTCGACAGATGCTCGATACCCGCAATCACCCGGCCTACCAGCGCGATATTGCGGTCGAGGTGGCGCGGCGCATGGCCGATGACGGTGTAAAGCTCCGCCCCCGTCCCCGTGTCCGGCGGCATGTCGCGCCCGACCCCGACCATGCCGTAGCAGTGGATGGGCCAAAACGTGGCATCCGCCCCTTGCCCTCGAGAGCTGATGTGCCACCCATCGTGAAGTTCGGCGAAGGGCGCATAGCTGTCGCGCTCGTGCCAGCCATTTGGGGCACTTTTCGTTCGCGTTGACAAGATATCAGCCGGGAGTTCCGAATCTTTCCATTGCGGCTTTTTCATCACCTTCGGGTCCATCGCTTCGCGATAAGATGCGACGACGTCTGGCGTGCGTTCTTCGCCACTCTTGGCAATCTGAATGTCGATTTGATCGACAACATATTGGCTTTCCGGCACCTTCGCCAAATCCATCGGCAACACCTTCGCCTTCGCCTTGTCCTCGGCATTCGCATCTCCCCATTGCACGACATAATTGTCCTGCACGCGGTTGACGCTCGTCGCGTCCCAGAAGCGCGCGGCGGCGAGCTTGCGGATGTTGCCGACCCACCCTTGAGAAAACGGCGGCGGCATCAACTGGATGACGACGCGACGCGCATTGCCATCCCTGTCCGCCGCCAAGTCCATCACCAGCAGGTCCGACGGCGCAATCGCTACCCAGTCCCCCGCCGGTGCGCTCGCCACGATCTCTGACGGGGCGAGCACCTTGGCCGGTGGTGCATCGGCAGCGGCAACAAGCGCAAGCGCGGCGAATGGCAGAGCGATGATCTTCATGTCCCCACCATGCCACGCCCCGCGCCCCGCGCAAGGTTGCACCGCTTCGCCCGCCCCCCTAGAGGGGCGTCCTTCCAGTGCATGCGGAGCGGTGGCCGAGTGGTCGAAGGCGCTCGCCTGGAAAGTGAGTAGGGGGTGCAAGCCTCCTCCAGGGTTCGAATCCCTGCCGCTCCGCCAAGGCTTTGCTTATGCGCTAACCGCAGGAAACGAGTTGCGGCACTGCGATCGATCCTGCTGCGCCTCCAGAGTTGGGCCGGCGCTGCGGCGCAGGACATACAGGGTTTGGCAAGCGTGTTCGACGGCCCAGTCGCCGGTCGCCACCAGTTCGTCGACGAACGCGATAACGCCGGGGAAGTAATCGGCGTAATCGTGGAACGCGACCCGCGCTGCGGGTGTCAGCAGCGCCTCGAACGCCGCGAAATCGCCTGAGACACCAGCATAGTCGTGGAACCCGTCGACCAGTAACAGATCGACGGGTCCGCCCGCAGCGACCGCACCAGCCTCGCCCGTCCGCGCGTCGACGATGTCGGCAAGGGCGGCGGCAGCCATCGTCCGGTCGAAACGGATGCGTGTCGCGGCCTCGCGGGTCAGAACGTCCTCGCGGCTGCCGGTCACGCCATCGAACCGGTCGATGGCGGTAACATGGACATTGCGTTCGCGCGCCGCAGTGCCGAGCAGCACAGTCGCCTTGCCGCAATGGCTACCGATTTCGACAATGCGTCCGCCCTCGGGCACGGCACGCGCAACCGCGAGCAGGACGCGCGCTTCGCCGTCCTCCAGCCAACCGGCGATCCCGCGCATTACGGCTATGATCGCGGCATCGGGGTCGGGCGGCGGGGGTGCAGGCGGGGCGGTCCGATAGTCGGTGCAGCGCGCCCGCAACTGGCGGCGCAGCGGATCGTCGGCGACGCGCGGCAGCGGGTGCATCCAGAAAGCCGCTTGGTCGGCAAGCGCGGCATCGAGATCGCGCGAAGTCCAGCGGCGGCGGTATTGCGTCCAATGGCCCTGACAGGCGCTCTGCACGACGGGAAAGCCGAGCAGCTTGGCGAGCGTGGGGAACAGAATTTCCTCGGTCGCCCATAGCCGCGAGGCGGCGAGCGTGGAGGTGAACAACGGGTCGTCGAAGATCTTGGCAATGGCACGTCCGGCTTCTGCGCCGATCACCGTTGCGGGCCAGAAGCTCCAGTGCACGAACGCGTCGTCGCCGTGCGCGAATGTGTCGAGGAAAGGCTGCCACAGCGCGCGTTCGCTCCATGCGGTTTGCGCCGGGGGAATGCGCGTGTTGCGGCGCTGCGGGCGGGCATCGCTCGACAGGACGCCAATGGTCGCGGCATCGACATGCGCGGCGAGGAAGGCCGGATAGTCGCGGCGCAACATCGCCTGATCCGAATCGACAATCGTCATCGCGCCGAAGTCGCGGGTTCGCAGATGCGCGATGCAGTCGAGCGCAAAGCCGTGGAGCGCGCCCCATTTCATCGGGCGCGGATTGGGCACAATCTCCACCCCCCAGCGTGTCCAGGGCAGGCGGCGGTCGATCAGGTCGCCCGACGCGCTGCCATCGTAGAGCAGGATCGGCGAGGCGGGGTCTTGCCAGCGCAGATTGCGGACCAGATCGACGACGCATTCGGGGCGTTCGTGCGCGAGCAGGGCATAGACATTGTTCAGCGTCCGGCGCGGCGCGGGCGGGCTTGTCGACCAGCCCGCAATCCGGTCGAGCAATGGTCCGGGCGACTGTGGCTGCCAGTACCCGCCGGTAGTGCGTTTCGGACTGGTGTTGGCAGCATGGATGCGCGCGACCAGCCAGTCGCTGTCGGGCATCGCATGGACGCGGGCGCCCGGCGCATCGAGCACGAAGCGCGTGTCCTCGCCGCTCCGCATCGCCGGAAAGCGGTGCCGTTCCCATAGCGCGCGGCGATAGGCCAGACTCGCACCATAGACCCAGCGTCCGCGCCCCTGCCATTTGTAACGCCAGCCGCGCGCGCCGCCATCGGACAGGAAGTCAACGGTATCGAGGCCGACAATATCCGCCCCACTGTCGTCGAGTGCCGCCAATTGCCGTGCCAGCCGCTCGGGGGCGTGCCAGTCGTCGTCGTCCCAGTGGACAAGGATGTCGCCGCGCGCGAGCTCGCACAGCCGGTTGCGCTTGTCGCCCAGCACCCGCCGCGTCTCTTCACGGAAATACCGGATGCGCGGGTCGCCGGGGATGAGATCGGCGATGACGTCAGCACCGTCATCGAGGATGACAAGCTCGGCATCGTCGCGGTTCTGCGCGAGGAACTGCGCGATAGCGGCGGGGATAAAGCGCCGCCGGTCGGCAGTGGGGAGGAGGGCGGAGAGGCGGGGGTTCACAAAGCCGCGATCTGCCGAAGCGCAGGATCACGATCTATGCGCGACGCCCAGTCGTCATGCACAAGATGCGCGCGGAGGCTGTCGGCGCCGCCGTAGGCAATGATTGCGTCGAGCGTCTCATCGAGTGTTGCGTGGATACGGCGCGGGACGCCGTCCTCGACCAGGTAAATTATGCATGGATCGTCGATGCCGACGCAGATGAAGTCATTTCGACCCGGCACCGAGTCGAACGCAACGAGCGCTTTTAGGATTGCGAGGGTCTCGGGTGCTTCGTCGCCGGTCCAAAGGATACCTTCGAGTGGCGCGCTGTCGTCGTCCGCGCCGTTCCGGGCCATGGCAACGCCGATACTTTGCAGATTAAATCCGCCTGCCAACACGCCGTCGGGACGTTGCAGGTTCCACATGACGGCGGCACCATCGATTTCGATATAGAGATCGACCAGTTCGGGCGGAGCCTTTGCGCCGCCGAGCGTGACGAGCAAATCGGGGAGTCCAGCCGCCATTGGTGCGCCTAGTTCGAGGCCCATCAGCTTCGCGCCATGTTGCTTCAAGCGGTCGAGCAATGACTCGATGGCTTTCCTACGACCTTCCATACAGTGGTCCCTTCCCAACGATTTTGAGGATTTCGGCAGGTGTCAGCTTGCCCTTGAGCTTTGCGGCAAGTTCGACCGAATCGGCATACGGACGATTCTCATAGACCTTGTTTGCAAGGTTCGCGTCGAGGCTGATCGGCGCTGCTTTCATCTCCGTCTTGCCGATATAGTTGATCAGGAACTTGCGCGCCGCACCCTTCGCCGGGATCGCGGGGATGCTGGCACTGGCCGACAGCGCGGGCTTGGTATCGCGCTCCCATTTCAGTTTCTTGCCTTTCCAAAGGTAGACACCTGCCTTGCCCGATATCCCGCTTGGCGCTGCCATCGATCCAGCCACTGCGATATCGATCCACACCCGGTTCTTGATCGTGCCACTACTCGCCTCATGAAGCTTTGCCGCATTTTGCTCGAATTGCAGGAACGGCCCGGTATTCACGCTATTGGGTGCCGGGATCAGATTGCTCGACGCTGTGCCGCTGCCGCCAAGAATCGCAGAAACGACGTGCATCTGGACCCATTTGTCGCCGACCGTCGTCAGGCCCGCATCGGCGATATCGAGCCAATGTTGTCCCCGGCCCTTGTCCGTAGGCCAAGGGCCGGTCGGCGTGCCGCCAGCGGGCACTTTTTCGAAGATGACATCGACACCTGCTGCGGGTCCGGCTTTGACCGTCGAAGTTGTTCCGTAGTCGGGTTTGGTCGGGGCGTCGCCAGCGAGCAAGACGAATTTAGCTCCCATGTCAGCCATTGCCTTTGCGATCTTGTCGCGGTCGGACTTATCCTTTTCGGTCTTTTTAGCCGTTGAGAAAACAAAGGTCTGCGCCGTTGTGTAAGCAGCCTTGGCATTATTCCAGACCGGTTTTCCTTTTTCGGCATGCGTGTCGAGATAGGCTTCGACCGGCTGTAGCGTCGTGGCGATGCCAAGCTTTGCGCCGGGGCCATTGCCAATGAATTGGAGGGTATGCGATTCACCGTCCTTGTTGGTGAAACCGAACTTGGCCTTCCACCAGTCGATGACCGCGCTGACGCCATCGGTTGCCATCTTGCCCAGTTTTTTCGCCGTGGCCACGATCCAAGCGACAACCTTGTCGAGCGCCTTGTCGATCGGGTCGCGGATTTTTTTGACGAGGCCGAGCACGGCATCGCTGACCTTCCCCAGCCCTGCGATGCGCGCGAGGAAGCTGATGACGAGGGTGAGCAGCCCCGCCATCGTCTGTTCGACCTTGTTCGCGGCGGGGGCGACATTGCCTGCTGCGATGGCCGCAATCCCGTCGATGAAGCTTGCCGCGACCTGGGCGATGGTGCGGATGCGTTCGACGAAGAACATGATCGTGTTGTAGATCGCGATGATCGCCTGAATAAACGCGCCCGCCGGGTTGAGCATCGACAGCAATTTGGTGACCGCCGCCTCGACGACCTTCGATTTCACGAAGTCCATGACCGCGTCGATGGCCATTTGCTTCAAATTGGTCAGCGTCTCGACGATCTTTTGCCACGCTGCCGCCGGTCCTTCGGTGACGAGCGTTTTCACGATGTCGAAGCCGGTTTCGAGCGCCTTGACGACAGTCTCGCTGGTCGCCTTGACCAGCTTGGCGCGGATGTTCGCCCAGGTCAGGCCCATCACTGACAGGACGAATTTCAGGATTTCGATCAGCGTGAAGCCCGACGGGATATAGATGCCCGCGCCCGCCATCGCGCCGGTCAGCCAGCCGATCAGCGATGCCTTTAGATGCGTCAGGAAGTTGGTCGCGAACTGGCGGAAGCCCTGCACGCCCGCGCGCACCAACGTGCGGACAAAGCCGATGGGATTCTTGATGATCGAGCTAAACGCGCCGCCTGCTTTTTTGAGGTAGGGCACCATCGTCGGCGCGACGACCGACAGGATGATTTCGAGTAAGGAGAGCACCGTCCCTCCCGCCCAGCTGATGAAGTCGCCGACAAAGCTCGCGAACGCCTTTACGATCTTGCCAAACGCGCCGACGATGGTGACGATGTCGAAGATGGTCAGCGATTTGATCGTCGACATGACGCGCCCGGGGATCGAGGTGACGAGGCTGAGTGCGCCCTTCATCGCTTTCTGGAACCATTGCCACGCCTTGGCGACGGCGTTGCCTTTTTTGATATTCTCCCAGATTTCGCCCTGGCCGATCAAGTTCATGAATCCGCCGATCAGCGCCGATGCCGGGCTTTCGCCTTCGTCGCTGATCGGGTTCTTGCCGAACACGCCGATAAGCAAATCCCATTTTGGAATGTTCGCCGCCGCCCATTTGCCGAGCGGCTTGACGATCGCGTCCTTGACGATCTTGGCAATGCCGCTGACCAGATTTTTGCCGAACGATATCGCCTTGTCGACGGGGACGGTGAAGATACGTTTGGCGCGGTCCCAGAGACTCCCGAGCCGGAAGATATCGCGCCAGCCGAGCGAGTCGATGAACTCCATCAGCGCATCGCGCAGCGCCGCACCGAGGTCGCCAAGCGCGGCGAACTGGTCCTCGATGAACTTGCCGCCCTTTTCGAAAATGCCGTGATTGTTGAGCGCATCGACGATTAGCCCGCCGCCAGGAATGAATTCGATCAGCGCGCGCAGTATGTTCGCACCGCTGCGCTCGACCTTCGACATGTTGACCGGGTTGCGCCCGATGACGATGGTGAACAGACGGAAGCCGGGGATGTAGTTCGCCTTGTCGGCGACCCAGTCGAGCGCCTCGCTGACGATCCCGCGCTGGACCTGTGGACTGCTCTGTTGTGAAACCGCCACGGGTTCGACCGCTGCGATTTCGCGCTGCACGACCTCGCGCTGCTGGATGGTGTGGGTCAGCTCGTGGGCGATCAACTCCATGCCCTGCGGGCTGTCGGGCTGGAACGCGCCGGCATTGAAAAAGATATCCCGCCCATAGGTAAAGGCGCGCGCGCCCAGCCGGGTGCTGAGGTTCTCGGCTTTGCCGCCGGTATGGATGCGGACGCCAGCGAAATTGGCCTTGAAGCGGGGTTCGAGGAAGGCGCGCGTTTCGGCAGGCAGCGGTCGCCCGCCGCCCAGTTGCGATTTGATGTCGGCGGTCAGTTCGGGAGAGGCTTCGTCGGCTTTGGGCTTTTGTGCGCTTGCTACCGTCGGCGCTCGGGCCGCGAGGAGCGAGACTCGCTCGCGCGGGGCGACCGCAGACATCGACATAACCTTGCGCGCGGTGCTCTCGGCCTCACGTTCGGCGGAATCATTGGGATTGGAGATACGCAGCGACGACTGCTGCACTTGCGCGTGACTACGCCCCGGTTCGGCGGTGCGCGCGGGCTGCGCCGCAACAGGGGCGACCGCGCGCGAGGCCATTATCCCACTGCCGCCAGCAACGGTTTTAGCGGGCAATGCGCGTCGGTCTTGCGATATTCGCGGACCAATGCCTCGCGCAACTCATGGTCGCCGATGGGCCGGTTGCGGTCGAGCGACAGCAGTCGCGCGTGGAGCGCGACATTGCGAAGCTGCCCGCCCGACAACGCGCAGCGCACCGCGATTTCCTGAACCAGATCGTCCGAGGCGCGGTGGTCGCCCAGATGCCGGTCGAGGATTTCGTAGCGGCGCAGTTCGTCGGGTGCGCGAAACTGGATCACCGCATCCATCCGCCGTGCGAACGCCGCGTCGATACGGTCGGCGGCGTTGGTCGTGACAATCAATATGCCGGAGAAACTCTCGATCCGCTGCAACAGGAAGTTGGTTTCCAGATTGGCATAGCGGTCGTTGGCATTGCCGACGTCGGTGCGCTTGGCCATCAGCGCGTCGCCCTCGTCGATCAGCAGGATCGCGTCGAGTTCCTCGGCGGCTGCGAAAGCGCGGTCGAGCGCCTTTTCGGTTTCGCCGATGTACTTGCTGACGGTGGCCGACAGGTCGATCCGCCAGATGTCGCGCGCGAGATCGGTCGATAGGCGGCGCGCGGCTAGCGTCTTGCCCGCCCCGCTCGGTCCCGCGAACAGGGCGCGGACGCCCAGCGCGCCTGGCCCGTGGCCCGCATAGGCGCTGAGCGCCTCGCGGTTGCGGCAGCGCACGTCGAGTGCGGCAAGTTCCTCGCGGGTCGTGTCGTCGAGCGCGAGAAATTCGCCGACAGCGCCGGTTTCGACCCGCGCTGCCACGGTTTCAAGGCGGCTGTCCTGCAAGTCGCGCAGAGCCAGCCGGACATCGGTGCGGTTGGGCGTTTCGCGTTCGCTCTGACGCGCCAGCACGGCCGCCCCGCGCGCGGCACGGCGGATGGTCCCGCTGGTCAGCTGGAACGCAGCGGCGAGCCGGTGCGCGGTAGCCGGGTCGATGGCCGGAAGCGCGGCTTTCCAGTGAAGCTGCCGCTCGTCGAGGCCAGGCATCGGCAGTGCCAGTGTCACCTGCGGGCGGTCGGTGGTGCGGATGCCACCGCTGTGCCCCGTGATAATCACCAATCGCACCGGCTCTATCGCAAAGCCGGGCAGGTCGCGTGTTTCGCCGGGTGCAAGCTGCGGCGCGGTTACGACCAGCGCCTCGTGTAGAAACGCAAACAGTCCCGCCTGCCGCCATGCCTCGGGCGTATCGGTATCGACATGGAGCAACGGGCACTGCATCGCGCGGGCCAGCGCGCCTGCCAATGTCCGCCGTCCGTTGCGCGACGGTCCCCGGATCGTCACTGCCAGTTCGGCGTCCGCCGCCATCGCTTCAGCCAGCGCGGCGGCGCGCGATGCCGTGGCGGGGTCGAGGACCAATTCGTCCAAGGCGGGTAAATCCGTCACGGGAACGAACCTGCAGCCGGGTGGCGCCGTCACCTCCCCGCCCAGCGCATCCCAAGCGGCAGCGGATAGCGCCAATTCCTGGTCGAGGCGCGGTGCATCGGGATTGACCGCATGGACAATGCCGAGCGCGACCATCTGGCCAACACTGCGCCGGACGGCCTGCGGGTCGTCTCGGCCGCCGTGCTGCCGCCACAGTCCGACAAGCGTACCCAATGTCAGGCGACCGTTCTCGCCCATTGCTGCGCCGAAGCGGCTGTCCTCTGCGGCAAGCCCGATGGTCAGCAGTAATGCAAGTGTAACCGGATCGCCGAGCGCCGCTGCCAACCGGTCCAGCGGGCCGGTGCCCGGCAAGCGCCGCGCGACCAGTCCCTGCCAGTCGGCCGCCGTCACCGATCGCCCCGCCAGCATCGCTGCTTCGGCGGCATAGTCGTGCATGAAGTCCGGCGCATCGTCGCCCAGTCGCTCGGCAATCGCCGCGCCTGTACCGATCAGCGCCAGCCGCAATTGCGTTGCGGTGTCGCGGGGGAGGTCGCGCACGGTCATGCGAAGACAAAGCCGATGCTGTGTCCGGCCATCGGCATCCAGCCGGGATCGCGGTCGAGACCCGCCAGCCGCAGCGCGACCGGGTGGCGATCGAGGACGAACCGTGCCTCGATCCGGTCGCCGTCGCACATCAGCTGCGCCGGGATGTGGCAGGTCAGGGCCACGGCGGTATCGTCACCCAGCGCCTGTTGCAGCCGTGCGTCGAGATAGCGCGCGAGACGCTCGATCCAGCGGCGGCGCAGTGCTGCCCGGGTGCGTGGTGTCGCCGGACCGGCGTCAAGCGAAAACCCGGCCGGATGCCACCGCACCTTGCCGCGCGAGACGGGTGCTGCAGCAGGCCAAGGTCGCAACCAGTCATCGGGCACCGACCAAAGCGGTGCGTCGAAATCGCACCCGGGCCGGTCGTGCGGGCGCAACCCCGACAACCGGATCAGCGTGGCGCGCAAGGGATCGTCGCGGAACTCGGCCCCGAACCAGCGGTCGCCGAGCAGCACTAGAAGCTCGAACGGCGATAACCCCTTCAACCCGTCGGCAGGCCGCGTGGCATCGCCGAACAGGCCAAGCGCGACAAAGGCGTTGAGCAGGAACAACAGCCCGCCGAATTCGGTCTGTATCGGGACGGTGAGCGTGGATAGTTCGACCGGATCCGTTGCTGCGATGACCTGCGGATCGCGATCAGCAACGGAAGTGCGGTTGATGCGCCGCGAGATAGCCGGATGTGCGGCAGGTAATTTGCGGGTGCGGGCAGAAGCCATCGCCGGGACCGATGCCGACACGTTGACGCGAGCCGATCCGGAAACGGGCTTTTGCCCCGGCATTTCGACCGACAAGGCGTTTGACAGCAACGGCTGCGGCTTGGCTTTCTCCTCGGGTCCAGTTTTCGGCGGGGCGACAGCTTCGCCGAAAGTGCGCGAAACCGTGGCGAGTGCAGCGGCAAAAATCGGCGTGGCAACGACGGCGGGGCGACGCACGATGGACAGCGCGACAGCGACCAAGACGCGCGCCTCCGGTTCGCCGAACGCAAGAGCCTCCGGTGCTATCGAACGAATGACGTCCTGCGCTGCGGCGGGTTCAACAGCAGTAGGTACAGCGATCGGCTTTACTTGGTGTTCCGCCAAAACCGGCGGCAACCCGGCAGGCATCCGAACGCCGAAGCCGTCGAGCAGATGCTGCGCCGCCAAGTTTAGTTCACACGGCTCGAACCGCGCTAGCCACTGTGCAGCGTGTTCGGTTTTGACCAGCCGCAACAGGATGCGCGGCAGCAAGCGGGCATCCTGAAAGACGCTGCGCCGCCAGCGTTCTGGCGGGGGTGCCGCGCCGACAACGGGCACCCACCAAGCGCACGAGGGGCCGGCGGAGCGGTCGAGCCAGTCGGCAACGATGGCAGCTTCCAGCGCGATATCGTCTTCGAAGAGATAGTCGGCGCTATCGGACATCGTGCCGCAGCGCCGTGCCATTACGGTCCGGGCGCGTAATTCATCGCGCACCTCGGCAATGAACCCCCCTGCAGCGCCGTGTCGCGGCAGCGGCTGTTTGAGTTTTACCCGTCGGACGACTAGCGTAGCGTGTGACGACAGTCCCAGTTCCGCAGGCGTCAATCGAGCAAGGGCTTCTCCCAGACGTGCACCATCGCCGCGAACACCTCCGTGCAGCCGTACACGGTCGATCCTGATGCCCGCGCTTGCCATCACTTGAGGCGGTTTAAGACGGCTTCAAGCCTATCGATGTTCTTGCCTGTTGCCGGTCGCAATGTAGCGGTGTCTTCTCCGTCTTTGCCCGATAACGATATCCGCATCCCGTTGAGTAGTGCAGCTTCGCGCGCCGTCGCGCTCGTTGTGAAGATCACCGACTTTTCTGTCACTGCAAGGTTGGCGATCTTTATGGTTTTCTCGTTCATTTCGACGCGCGTGACTTGCGCCAGATTACTCCCCGTGATTTGAAAGCTCGCTCGGCCAGTGCTGGCAACATGATAGAGTGCCGCCGTTATCACCGGTACGCGATTGACGGGTGTGACGGGCGCGACCGGTGTTGCGGGAACTGCCGGTACCGTTGGCGTTACAACAGTGCCGGAGCGTGCCTCCAGCGCGCGCAATCGAGCGTCGACCACCATCAGTGCGTCGATGAGGCCATTGGCAAACCCTGCTGTGATAAGGTCGCCCGGCTGAACACGGCTTAGGGTCAGCGCTGGCGCGACGAAGCCAGTCCCTGCGGTCGGTGTTCCCGAAGTTGCCGCCGAGGCTGCCGTTGCCGCTTGTGCGGCGGCTTGCGGCTGGGCAGAGCCACCGGCTTTAGGTTTATAGAAGAGGCCTGCCTCGTCGTAATACCCGCTGTAGACACGTCGCCGCGCCAGCTCGAAAAGCTCGTTCTCTTCGGCGTTCAACGGCCGATCCTGGGCCATCATGATAGTGTCGGTTCCGGTTTTCGCTTCGAACTTGGTGACTTCGATTGCCATGATCGTTGCTCCATTCAGGGGATCAGCGCGTAATGCGCGTAGTTGAAGTGGCTGAGGTTGAACCGCGCATCGGCACGGTAGGGCAGGTGGCCGTTTGCAAATATCAGGATCGGCGCTTCGCCCGCCATGCGCGTCTGTGCGATCTGGTAGAGCCAGACCGCATGGTTGCTGTCGGTTGAAATGGCGGGGGCCGCAAAGCTTTCGCGCAGCAGCGGTTCGACTGCACTTGCGTCAATATGCGTCGGACCGCGCACGGTCATGCCGCTGAAAAAGCCAGCTGCGCTGCTCTCGGTAAATCCGGGAAGGAACCCGACGGGTGGCAAGAAAGCAAACCGCGCACGGGCGACGACACTGGCGGGCGACGCGAGCCCAGCAAATTCATCCTGGAATTGTCGGAACATTGCGCGCCCGACGCCGATACGGCGTGGTTCGGCAAGCCCGGCAAACACGCTGCCCTCGTCGCGCGTAAAGACGGGGCGGCGCACGCTCCAGCAATCGGTGAAACTGTGGCCGTTATTGGTGAAAGCGACGAGCGCCAGCGGCACTTCGGCATCAGTCAGGCCGTAGTCGCGCATGACATCGATCAGGTCGTCGCCGCGTGGGTCGCTGCCGCGCAAATCGGCGGGCCAGGCTCTGCGGACACCCACGCCGAAGGCGTGATAGGCGATGCGGTTGCGGAAATCGGGGTCTGACGGATTCGCGCCACCGAATAATTCGGGACGGACGAGCAACAGGCGGAACTGCACTGCCTCGACCGTTGCATCGGTCGCGCAGTACACGGCGGTGTTGCCCATGCCACTGACTTCGGCGCGGCCTTCGCTGGCGAACGCCGGCCCGATGGTCAGCAGATACAGCCCCTGTCCCGAAACATAATCGCCGGTCGCAAGCGGCGCGCAGTCGCCGAACAGGCAAGCGATAGTGTCGGCGGCAGGCGCGGGCGCCTCGGCCAGCGCCAGCGTGACCCGCGCGGGCAGGCGCAGGACATGGCCGTTGCGGTTGACCGCCGTTCCCGCCTCGACCGTCGCGGCAGGGCGGTTTTCGGGTGCCGTGTTGCCCGCAAACGCGACTTCGAGGCCCGCCGCGATGCCATCGCCCATGGCAAGGCCGATCCGCGCATCGGCCTCGCGCCGCGCCTGTTGCTCGCGGTCCATGGTGCGCGCGGTCAGCAGCCGCCCGTTGAAGAAATTGACGGTGCGGATCGCATCGGCCTTGAGTGGCGTCTGTAGCGCGAGAAAATCGGTGGGCATGGCGCTATCCCACACTTACGCTGTTGTAATCAGCGACGATGAGCCATCGCCTACGTTCCCCTTCGAACACGAGCTGGATCGAACGGGCAGGGCCGAACCTCAGCAGCTTGTTGAACCGTACGCCCCCATTCGCGGTCAGCGCGAATTGTTCGATCGGGTCGTCGCTGCCGATAATTACCGGCCCATCGAGTGCCTTTACATAGATCGACCGCCCGTTTTCAGTCTGGCTCGCCGGAGGCAATGCCAGGGTGAGCGGTGTAGTGCCGCCCGCGAGATAGACATCGAAATCGTCCGAGACGCTGGCATTTCCCGACACGACCGTCGTCCGCAGCGTGAACGGCCCCGTTGTGCCGCCGGGCCCAGTTGCGCCTGTCGGGCCAGTAGTACCCGTTGCACCAGTCTGGCCGGTTGCACCGGTCTGCCCCCGTAGACCAGTTGGCCCAATCGGTCCGGCAGGGCCAGCCGGACCCACAGGTCCGATCAAACCAGCGGCACCAGCAGCGCCAGCGAGACCGACCGGACCGGCAGGGCCGACCGATCCGGCACCGCCGGGACCGACCGGACCCTGTGGCCCCGCCGGACCTTGTGGACCGGTCGCACCGGTCGGCCCTGCTACCCCGGCTGCGCCCGCAGCGCCGACGGTTCCGGCTGGTCCCTGCAACCCTGTCAAGCCTTGGGAACCCGCAGCACCCGCCGAACCTGCTGCACCCGTTGCACCCGTCAGTCCCTGCGGCCCTGCCGGTCCCGGCGGCGGGCTGAGCCAGCCGCCACCCTCGGACATGATTCCGAGCGCGGTCTGGACGAGGTGGAGCGGCGCGATCAGTGGGCGGCGTCGTTCGTCGATTATCACCTCGCCCGCCGCATCCACCGACCAGCCAGTCTCGGGGTCGCTCCCGTCATGAACCAGCGGCACGTCGAGCGCGGCAAGCAGGACGCAGTCGTTCGCCCGCGCTTCCGCATCGCCGCAGCGTCGCGCCATCACCTTCGGGCGATACTCGGTAATCCACAGCCGATAGGCGAGCCGCAGGAAATCGTCATAGTCGTCAGTCGAGACCCCCGGCGGCAGCGGCGGGACCACTGGCGGCGAGGCGACAGGCGGCGACCCGTCGAGGAAATCGCCGGTGATCGAATCAAGCGCGGCGCGGATCTCGTCCTGCCATTGATCGGGGCCGAGTGGCGGCGACGCCGGACCGTCATCGGCAATCTCGTCGAGCCACATCGAGAAGGTGCCAATTGCATCCGCCTCCCATTGCTCGGGCGGGTCGAGGCGAAAATCGAGGCAATAATCGTCGGCGATCCGAGACGGCTGCATCAGGTCTTCGTCCGAGCGACACGGTTCGCCCGGCACCGGGATCGGCGCGATGGTGCAGTCGCGGTAACACAAGGTCAGATACAGCGTGATGCTGCTCGACGGCGGGCTGCCCGACACGCGCGCCGCGACCTTCGCACCGTTCGCCTTGTCGCCCAGCCAGCCTTGGATTGACCCGCATTGCTCGCGCCCAACGCAGATCATCTTGCCCGAGGGCGCAACCGCCGACCCCGCCGAGATATGCACGCGGGGGCCATTCGTCCCGTCGTCCTCGGTTCGCACGGCGAGGCCGCTGGCCGTGCCGTAACCGATCAGGTCGCGCGCCATCCATTCGCTGCGCCCAACCAGATAGGCGTGTTCCTGCACATAATCGGCGACGCCGAGCACCATGCCCTTGACGAAATTGACGTGCTGGCCTGGATCGGGGGTGCCGATGCTGGGGACAGTGGCAGTCGTGGCGTTACAGCAGGCCATAGGTCGCCTCCGGAAAAATCAAAGTCGGGGATGTGCGGTTCAACATGCGAGCCGCCGTCGGTCGGGAGAGAGCGCCGCGCCGTCGGGGCCGATAAAGCTCTCGCCGATATAGGCGCGACCCAATATCGCCGACGGCAGCAGCTCAGGCGCGCGGCTGCCCGCACCGATCGCTGTGTCATACGCAAGTCGTGCCTCGCCGATACGGTTGGCGGCGAAGAAGAAGCGGATGTCGAAAACGGTGTGCGCGGGCTTTTCGAGCGCAACGATGCGTTTGGCGAGCGACTCCTTGGCGGCCAAGGTCGCGGCATCGGTCGGTTCGCCCGGTTTCACCGGGATCAAGACCGAAAAGCGGTGCGCGGTGCGGTCGATGGGGAGCAGCCGATCGACGAATGCCGCCCAGTCGGCGCGCGCGGTGGCAGTGGCGGGGGGCGTGTCGCACAGCGCGACTTCGGCGAAATTTGCCCAGTTGCTGCCATGCGCGGCGTTGAGTGCGCGGCGGGTGCGGTAACGTCCCTCGAGGAAGCGCTGCCACAGGCGCCGGTCGTGCGAGGCGAGCGCGAGGAAAGCGGCCCAGTCGGCGGCGCGGGCCGTGCCGACCGACAGGCGCGGCAGGCTGGCGGTTGCCGCGCCGCTGCGCCCGCGCGCAGCGAGAAAGGCGCGCCAACGATTGCGCTCGGCGATCCCGGCGTCGTGGACGATTTCATCCGCGTCGGCGCTGCTGTCGCCAGCGCCGATCCGCCCGAGCGTGCGGGTTCGATACGTCTCCACGATGCGGATGGCACCCGTGCAGCTGCAGCCGCCGTCGCTGAACAAGGTGGTGTCGAGCGGCTCCCCGAACGCGAGCGCCAGCGCACTTTCCAGCCCCTTCATCGTGCCGCGCCAGCCGAAGAACTTGACCGCATGGGCAACAAAGGCGCGGCGGCGCGGTTCGTCCCATGAAGGGTCGAGCGCCACGTCGAACCATTCGGCGAGCCAGGGCAGTGCCTCCGCCGTCACCGTACGCGTGTCGAACATGGCCTGCGCCACGATGATGCGGCTTTCGATCAGGCTGGTCGTCCCCTGCATATTGGCGAGGAAGCGGTCGAGGAAATCGGCAGCCTCGGGGTCTTCGCGCCAGAACGCCGGTAGATACTTCTCCGCCCAGGACACGCGCGGGAACGACGCGCGCAGCGCGCGAAGGCGTGGCGAGGTGTCACCATCGCTGCTGAGCGACAGCCGCAGTTCGAGATACTGCCCTTGCGCGTGCTGGAGCAGCAGTTCGAACGTGCCATGTTGTGCGCGCACGTCGGTTTCGACGACGGCAGCGGAGGCGTGCGCGACCAGCTCGCTGCCCGACCGCGACAGGATCGGCGACGGTTGCGCGATCCACGCGCCGCTCGGCACGGGGTCGTCGCTCGCGCGCGCCTCGATCATGACTTTGCTGCCCGGCGGGATGCAACCGTCGAGGCGGATTCGGTCCCACACCACGCCGGGCATCGCGCTGTCGAAGACCGCCGGAAAGAAGCTCGCGCTGGTATCGAACCGTTGGCGCGGTTGCTCGACGACGCGCGTCCATTGCGGGGCGGGGCCACTGTCATAGGCAGCATTGTCCTGCACCGACACCAGCGCTCGACCGCCATAGCGGCGTTGCGGAAAAGCTTCAGCGGTTGCGTCGAGGAACAGGTCGGCACCCGTTCCCTCGATCTTGAAGGCGGCAAGCTGGTTGCCCGTTCCGCCCGACACCAGCACGCGGAACGCCGTCTCGCCGCCGCGCAGCGTGACGTTCGCCGCGATCATGTCGTGCGGCACGAAATCCAGCGCGATCGGCGCAGGCGGGGTCGCGCCGTCGGGCAGCCAGACGCACAGCAGATCGGGCGACCGCGACAGCACGGCGACTGCGCCCCCGGGCAGCGCGGCGATCGCTATCGGAACAATCCCGGCGGCAAGTGTGCTCAGATCATGGCCGGTCGGCGCTCGCGCGGGGGCGGCGGTGCGCGCCTCGCCAGTCAGCGGCTGAAACAGTTCGGGCGCGGCGTCGCCCTGCGCGGTCAAGGTCAGTGTGCGGTCGAGCGCAAACAAGGTCGTCCCCGCCAGCATCCACAAACCGCAATCGCCGCGTGGCTCAAGATCGGCGGCGGCAGGTGCCGCCGCTTTCAGCCAGTCGTAATGCAACGGCGGCCCGCCTGCGATCAGGTCGAAACTGTCGATCCCCGTTGCCGTCGCCGCGACCAGCCAGCCGTCGCCGGTTGCTGCCAGCGCGCGATATTCAGGCGGCTTGCCGGGGTCGGGAAGGCACGGCGCGAACACCGACGGCACCGGACGCTGCGCGCGCGGATCGGGCCAGAAGCGCGCTGTGCTGCCGTCGCCGCGCGACCGTACGAACAACTGCGTCGCGTCGTCGCCGATCCAATACACATTACCGAATGCATCAGCGGCAGCCGCGCGCCGGATCGCGGGCGACAGCGCGACATCGCCGAGCGTCGGCGGCAATCGCTCGGGGCGCGGGGCAAGTGTCAGTTCGTTACGTCGCTCGTCCCAGCCGGGTGCGGGCGCTGCGGGAAGGGGCGCTGCCGGATCCCAAATATCAGCCAGCGTGGCCGAGCCGACGCGCCCGCCCGCCCAGTCGTCCTTCCCGAGCAACAGCCGGAATTTCTGGCCGTCGGCGTTCATCAGCATGTCTCCGCGACGATGGGGACTGGCAGCAGTGGCGGTCCGGTGCGCGGCGTCCCAGTGCCGCTGCTCAGCGACGACCCGGTGTCGCCGCGAAGCAGCGCCAGATCGACCGGGTCGCCGCCGACCACCGAAATGCCGAGCAGTTCGGGCAGCTCGAGGCCCGCCATCTCGATGACATCGACCGCCCCGCCGTTGCCCAGCGCAAGGAACAGCCCTTCGACCTCGAACAGCCCCGGCACTCGCGCGGCTTCGGCCATCAGCGCGCGGGCATGGACCGAGCGCCCGAGCGGCCAGCCGCGTACGGCAGGGTCGGCCTCGGGGCCATAGAGCGGCCCGTCGGTCGCGGCGAAATTGCTGCCCTCTGGCGGCAAGGGGCTGAGGTAGGCGCGTAGTCGTGTCTTCACGGCATCGGCGACTTCGGCGACGCTATAGCCGCCCGCAACGCTGATCCCGACCGAAATCCAGATGCCGCGATAATTCGGGCTGCGAAGCACAAGTTCGGTCGTCACCAGCCGACGCGGGTCGAGCCAGCGGCACAGCGCGTCGAGGAACGCCCGGTCGGCGCGCGGCGAAGCGGGCGTTTCGGCGTCGAAGCGCGGGGCCGCCAACAAGGTCACGACGCCTGGCACGCTGCCGATGGCGGCGGGGCCGAGGTCGGGATGCCAGGCGGGCAGCACGTCGATCCGCCCGATGGCGACACCAGGCGTGCGCCAAGCTATGCTGCGGAAGTCGGCCTCGGTGACGAGCCGGTCGCGGTGCTGGAGCATCCGCTGGATCTGCTTTTCGCCCGCGACGACGTCTTCGGCATCGGCGCCGCCCCATGTCGCAATCGGATTGGTTGCCTTGAAGCCGCCGGGGGCAAGTGGGCCGATCTTGAGCGCACCCGCGCCGACATTGCCTTCCTTGCCTTCACTGTAATCATAGCGTGCATAGAGCGCTTCGCCCGCAGCCGGACGCTGTCCGGCAAGGCCGTCGCCGAACATGATGAGGCCCGCCTCGGCATCGACGCGGAACGAGGCGGCAGGCGCGAGCGGCTGGGTGCTGCCGGGGATTGGCACTTCCGGGGCGGCAGCGAGCAGATCGTCGATTGAGGACCAGGATGTCTCGATGCCGTTGGCGACGCTGACGATGGCGACACTGCCGTCGAGCACCGGTGTTTTGGACAATTGCCGCGTCTGGTCGGGGGTGCCGTCGCCATCGGGCAGGCGTTCGGCGCGGATGTTCTCGAACTGGCGCACGGCAACCGCGTTGATCCCGGCCCAGCGTAGCCGGACGCTTGCCCCCGGTGTCGCGCGGACCCGCACCCAAGTGACCAGCCGCTCGGCCAGCGCGCTGTCGTCGAGTGCGGGCGGCAAATCGCCGACACCCGTTTCGAACGGGTCGAGGTTGTTCCACAGCTTCAGTTCGTCGGCGCCCGGCAGCGCGATCTCAACCGTGCCGGGGTCGCGCGACGGATCGAAATCGGCGCGCGCGTCGAGCTTGCGCCATTCGGGCGCGGGACGCCGGTCGGTCCCGGCAAAGGCGAGTTCGCCGTTCGCATCGGGGCGCGCGACTTCGTAGACCAGCAGATCGGCGGGCGCGGGCGTCGCGCCACCGACCGCCAGCACTGCCTGTTCGATGTCGGTCGCGGGCGCCAGACCAAGCGAGAGAGTGCGTCCACCCAGCGCGGCGCGCACCGATCCCCAGCCGTCGTCGCCGGGCACGGGCGGGCTTTTTGGCGCGTCCCTGTCCTGTTTGCCGCGCGCGAGGATCGCAACCCACATCGAGCGGTCGATACTGTCAGACAGGTCGAGCGGCCCCTGTGCGGGATCGAACGCGGCGGTTTGGTACAGGTCGATGTTCGCGGGCAGCGCGGGCGACCCGTAGGACGCATAGAGCAGGTCGTAATAGGCCTTGAGCCGATCATATTCGACTTGCGACTGCGGCGTCCGCTTGACCGCGCGTTTGACGAACATCCGTGCCTCGACCGGTAAAACATCGACCCCGCGCATCGTGCGGAACGGCATCTTGCCGCTGAGCAGCTCGAAATCGCGCGGAATGACGTGCGTCTCGCGTGCGCCGTTCTCGTTGGTGAAGGTCACGATGCCGCGCGCTTCCTTCGCGCTTTGCAACGGGATGCCGAGGAGCTTCAGGAATTTCTGCCGGTTGCGGACCGGGATCTGGTTGGCGCGGTAGATCAGGTTCTCGGTCAGGAATGCGAAGAGCTGGACTAGGGTAACGCCGGGGTCCGACGGGTTGAAATTGGTCCATTCGGGCGTGTGGACGGGGACGCGGGCCAGCGTCTCCTCGACCAGATCGCGGTAGTTGCGGTCGTCGATCTTCGGGGCGGGGAGCGGCATCAGCTCCTCCCTAGTGGGATCGAGACCGAGGTGCGTTCGGCGGCACCGGTGGCGACGAGGCGATAGGCGATGGTTGCGACCGCCTCGGTCGGAGCCGCCGGATGCGCCGCCACCTCGACCCCGTCGAGCGCAATGCGCGGCTCCCAGCGCTTCAGCGCGTCCTCAATCGCATGCGCGATGCGGACATGCGTCGCTGCATTGTTCGGCTCGAACAGATAACGCCCCAGCCCCGCGCCGAACGACGGCAGCTGGATGCGCTCGCCCGCTTCGGTCCGCAGGATGATCGCCAGCGATTCGCGGATGTTGGTTTCGCCCTCTGACCACGGCATCCGCCCGTCGGGGCCGACGCGTAACGGAAAGGCGACGCTCTTACCAAAGGGACTCATGTCGCTTTCCCTTTCAGCTTGGGCACGGGGAAGCAGGCGATGAACCATGGCAGCCAGCGGAAGATGAAATCGAGCAAGGTGACGATGATGATGAGCAGGATAAGCGCGCACAACGTGATGATCGGGATCGACAGCGAACAGATCATGCCGATTTCGAGGCCATTGCCGCCCTTGCATCCGCCGCCGTCGCCGACCTTGATATCCTTGTGAAACGGCCAGGGCAGGACTTGCAGGACGAGGTCGATGAACCCCAGCCCCTTGGCGCGCTGAACCTGTCCGCATAGCATGTCCGACATTACGAACGCCGCTCCGCGCCCGTGTTTGCGAAGGCCTGCGGGCGAGGTGTCCGACGGCAAGGTGATCGTGATCGGGCGCACCGGTGCGTCGGGGTCGAAATAGCTGGCGAGCCGGAACCGTACGCTGGCAGCACTCAAGGTCGGTGGATGCAGCGGACCGCAATCGGCATTCAGATGTACCATGCGGATCACGAAAATGCCGGTATCGCCCGCCGTTTTGATGAGGGTGTCGCGCAGCTTCAGCGCGTGCGGCATCGGCTGGACATCGGTTTCGTTGCTGAGCGGCAGCGCGCGTGCGAACAGCGCGGTGACCCTGTCGAGCGTTTCGGGGTCGAACCCGCTGCCGACGAAATCGTCGGGCGTGTCGATGCCGGTTGCTTCGTCGCTCGTCGTTCCCGGCGGATTGAGGATGTCGCCAACCGCGCCCGCCGTGCTCGCCTCGGTGAACGGTCCAGCAGCGGAAAATCCAGCGGTAATCCCGACAAGTGGGAAGTGGAAACTGGGCCAGCCGGTCGCCTTCTGCATCGCGCTGTCGGGGGTATATTGTGTCGTCGCGTCGTCGAGCGCGTCTTCGAACTGCAGGATGTCGCGCAATGCATCGCGCATCGATGCCGCCATCGGCTTGAGCAGCGCCGCTGACGCCGGATGGTCGATTCCGGTCACCAGCGCCGCCGCATCGGCATCGCCGAGCCAATTCCAAACGGCACGCGCGGGCGTCCCGTTCGGCGGGGCGATCCCGCTAGCAATCGCGTTCCCCAAGACCGGGATTTCAACGTCGATCCATTTACGCAGGTCGAGCAGGAGCAGCCACGATTGCATTTGGAACTGGACGTTATAGTCGAAAACGCGCCGCGCCCGGTCTGCCGGGGGTTCGGAGTCGATGCCGCCCGGGGTCGTTCCAGCCAGTTCGCCTGCCGCCTTCATCGCCGCGCGGACCATCGCTTTCCACGGCTCCATGACTTCGAGGCGTAGCTGGGCAGTGCGCGCCTGCGTCGAATTGGGCAGTGGGTCGGGTGGCATCGGTCGGAGCGCGGCCTGCTGCCCCGCGACAAGTGAAACGACAGTGCGCGAAACGCCCTTGCCAATATAGTCCTCGCGGCGTCCGACCGGGATCAGCCCGCCCCACAAGGTGTGCGGACGAGCATCCTCGTCCTTGTGCGGCAATGGAAACAGCGGCAGCATTTCTTCGCCGGGGGCGAGCACGGAGTCGCCCGCAACCCGTTGCCAGCGCGGCTCGTCGCCCGACTTCACATAGGCATATTCGACCTGCGATGTGTCGCCGGTGGCAGCGGTCGTCGGGAGCAGGCGACGAACGACGAAGCCAACCTGTTCGTGACCGCCCGCAACCGCGCGCTCGGGCAGGCCGGGGATTGCACAGGCCAGGGTTCCCGCGATGACATAGTAACGCTGGTGCGCGGGTTGATAGAGTTTCAGCGGCTCGTTCACCGGGGCGGGCGGCGGCGGCGCGGCGGGGGCACTGCCGAACAGGCGTTTGCGCTTGGCGTCCTTCATCGGCGCGGGCAGCGGCACATGCGGGATCAGGTCGAGCGTATCGGTTTCGGACACCGGCGTCCGCCAGGTTTCGGGCTTGGCAATCCGGTTCGACAGTCGCGCCGGTTCCTGATCGAGCGTTGCCAGCAACTGTTCCATGAAATCGTCGCTGGCAAAGCGCAGGATTTGGGGCGCGGCGACGAACGGCGTGGTTCCGCGCCACAACGGGCGCGGCGCTTGCCAGGTCAGCGGATGCATCAGCGCGCTCACCAGATGTTTCCCGCGCCCGGCGTATATGTCGCTGCGATAACGGTCGTCGCGATCAGCGTGTCGCACTGCACCACGCCCGAAAATTTCGACATGCCGGCATCGACCGTGACCATGCCCGCCGATACCGCGACTTGCGCTGCGTTGACCGTGACCTTGGCGGCGGCGGTAATCGTGATGCCCGCCGTTTCCAGCTTCACCGAATTGCCGTTCGAATCCTCGATTGCGATGTTGCCGGACCCGTCCTTCATCGTCAGCTTCTGGCCGCCGGGGGTCTCGAGCTTGATCGTCTCCTGCCCGTTGCTGTCATCGAGCGTGATCTTCACGCCGTTGCGGCTGCGGATGACTTTCAGATTGTTGCCGCGCGTGATCGACTGCGGCGGTGCGTCTTTCCCATTCCACAATCCGCCGATGACATAGGGGCGGCGCGGATCGCCGTGTTCGAAGGCGACCAGCACTTCGTCATCGACATCGGGGATGAACCAGCTGCCCCGGTTGTTGCCCGCAAACAGCGTCGCCATCCGCGCCCAGGCGACATAGCCCTCGCCGCCGCCGCCGTCGGGCGACCAGCCAAGTTTGACCTTCACCCGCCCCTGACCATCGGGGTCTTGCAAGTCGGTGACGGTGGCGGGAGCAACGCCGTACCAGCGCCCGCCCCAGCCGTCGGCGAGCCGTTCGCGGGTCTGTGCCTCGGCGCGGGGTGGATCGTAGAGCGCCATCAGACCCGCCCTATCCCGGCGCGTTCGCAGCGGAACTCGGTCCGCATCCCGTCGGTCTGGTCGAAACGATGGCTGACAGCGTTCGTGCGATAGTCGCCGTCGAACAGCGCGCCAAGGCCGGTCAGGGCAAGCGTCGCCCCGACGCGGATATCTGCCTTGGCCTCGGCAACGCCCTCGCCGGTGACGAAGCGGCGCGCCATGTGACGAAAGCTCGCCTCGGCTACCGCGCGCGCTTCGCTGTCGGTGCGCGGCAGCGCGTGCGCTATCGTGTCCACGCGCGCACCGAATGCGGCTTCAAGAACCTTTGCGCCCGCATCGGTGTTGCCGGTTTCGCCTGATACGGCGGTGTCGGTCGCACGGTCCATGGCCACCGCACGGTCGGCGACGTTCCAGCCCGACGCGACCAATGCGGTGCGTTGGTGCGTGAGATCGGCCTCGACATGGAATTCGCGCAACGACCCTGCCCAGCGCAGTTCGACCTTGGTCGCGGGCCGTAGTTTCGCAATGTGGAGTGTGGTCCCCTCGACCCAGACAATGGCGTCCTCACGGCGGACAAGGTCTTGCAGCAACGCCAGATCGCTTTGGTTGACCTGCGCGATAACCGGCTGGGTTGCGGCCTGTGCATCGATCTGTGGAGTTAGCCCGTGATCCGACGCAATCTTTTGCGCGACATCGGCGAACGACGCCTGCTCGAACGTCCGCGTTCGCCGCGTCATCCGCAAATCCTGCAAGCGGTCCTCGGCCAGTACCCCGACAGTTGGCGGCGCGCCATCGGGGTAGTCAGCGGTGATCGCCGAAATCCGCCCTTCGAACAGCAAATCGTCGCCGAGTTTGACCTTAACTGCCTTGCCGAATTCAAGCGTCTTGCGATCGAACAACTGGAACCCGGGCGTGTCGCCGCCGCCCCAATTGCCGAAAGTGAGTTCGGCGCGCGCCATCCCCTCGACATGGTCGCCGATCTCCATCGTCAGCAGCGCCGATTCGAGCTTGTCCGCGCGCGTTCCGTCGATCTCGATCACCGGGCGCGCGGGCCGCATCGGCAGCGGCGTCACGTTGGAGGCGGCACTTGCCATCAGTGCGCTCGCAGCCGTGCCGCGCGCGCTTCGAGACGGCGCAGCGGCGCGCGGAGATGCGGCATCTCGATCTTGGTCGGTGCCGCGCCGCCGCCACTCTCGCTCTTGGCGGCAGGCGCAGCTTCGGCGACCGCTTCGAACTCGTTGATGATCACGCCCGCCATATCCGCTGTCCTCAATTCACGCTGAACGTCGCACCGACCGCCACTTTCGGCGCGGCGATGCTGGGTGCTGAAAAACCAGCTCCTGTAGACACGCCGAAGCCCGCGCCGCCGCTCCCAAGTCCGACCCCGGCCTTCAGGTCGATCATCTGTCCCGGCGACAGCCGAAGCGGGTCTTCGATGCCGTTGGCGCTGGCGATGCCTTTCCAAGCGCTCGGATTCGCGCCCTTGTCGGCGGCGCCCGCCATCGACTGGACCGAATCGCCCGCCTTGGCCTGGCTCATTGGCTTCTGTCCCGGCGACAGCGGCACTTTGCCGTCGCCAGTGAATTTGGCGGTCAGGATTTTCTGCTGGCCGATGGTCAGTGTGATCTGCGCGCGCAGCGGCTTGCCGTTGGCGTCGAAGAATTCGAGGCTTTCCTCAAGCCCCTCGACAATCCCGTCGAACAGGAACGATCCCCAGACGAACCGCGTGGCGGGCGGCACCATTTTCTTGGCGTCCTTCGCATCGGGCGTCGGCGTCATGAAATAGATGACTTTCTGGGTCAGCCGCCGCACGTCGTCGACGGGATCCTTGGTCATCGCGGTCACGTCGAACCAAAGCGTCAGCGCGAGCTTGGTCGTGCCTGCGCCGACGAACTGCCGTCCGGTATTGCCCGCCGCCTGGTCGCCGCCCGCAGGTTGCACGAGCTGGTTGGCGAAGGTGACTTTGAGGGTCTCGGGATTGAACTGGACATCGACCGGTTTGGCGCCGGGCTTTTCCTTGACGAAATCGGGATCGAGCTCGACCAGATAGGCTTTGACGAGCTCGGTCATGCCGCTGCCTTTCCGGGCACGAATTTCATCGTTTCATACGCCATCTGGAGTTCCTCGACCGCGATGGCGGCACCGGCCGCGCTCAAGGTCGGTGCCTTCATCTTGATCGGCACGCAGCGCGACAGCAGGAAGCGCGCGCGTTCGCTCTGGTCCGGCCCCAGCAGCACGACTTCGGCATCGGCACGCAGACGCGGGTCGGCGACCGAGTCCTGAAACCACGTCCACAGCCCGAAATCCTTGGTCATGCCGCGCTTCAGCGTCAGATTCGCATAGGCGACATTGCCGTTGACGCGGATCGCACGCCCCGGCGCGCCGCCCTCGCGGATCGTTTTCACGTCCATCGTCATTTCGAGACCGTCGCAATCGGCGAACGCCGCTTCGACGAGCGGGCCGCCCGCACCGTCGCGGTGGATTTCGACAGCGAAGTTGAACGCCATGAACGGATAAGGGCGGGCGGTGCTGTCAGGCATCAGCGCTCCTCCGCCACAGTGAAGCGCTCGCCGCCTTGCGCGAAGATAAGCGTCAGGAAACGCATCGGCAGCGACGGACGCACCGCGATCTCGACGATCAGCCGCCCGTTCATCCGGTCGTTCGCGCCGTCTGAAACCGCGAGGCGATAACTGTCGCCAGCACCTTTGCCAGCAAACGCGCCGCGCACCGCCAGATCGTCGAGCATATGGCCGAAGATGCGCTCGACCGCGCGGCGCACAACATCGCCATTGGGCTCGAACACAAAGGGTGCGCCCCGCCGGATCGCGACGCGGCGGATCAGGCTCATCAGGCGGCGGACGTTCAACTGCTGCCAATCGGCCTCGGGCGACAGCGAGAAACTGTCCGAGGCGATGAATCCGGTGGGCGCGCGGCGCACGATGTTGACGCGCCCGAGCGTCAGCGTGGCGCGGTCGGCGTCGGGAATGACGGGGGTCAGCGCGACAATGTCGGTCAGCGCGATATTCGCCGGCGCGACCCATGGTCCGCGCACTTTGGCCCATGCGGCGAAACTGCCTGCGACCGCGCCATCGGGGGGCGTTTCGACCAGATCGGGCGTAGTCGCACTGCCGGTCGGCCCCGCAATCCACGGATGATAAAGCGCCGCGAACGACAGCGCGCGCGTCTCGTTATCGGGCAGCGACGCGGCAAGTGCAGGGGCGTGGCCGACCGCCTCGGGCGTGCGGTAATGACGCGGCAGCGAAAGCAGCGCGAACTGGTCCCCGATGGCGGCCGCCGTGCGGAGCAGCGCCTTGTGGACAGTGAGGAGCGTGGCGCTGTCGAAGCTGCTCGCATCGCGCGCTGCCCAACTTGTCGAGCGCACCGGCACCCCGACCACCGACGACCCGCTGATGTTACCGTCGAGCTCGGCGTGGATACGATAGTAATAAATCCCGTCGCGGGCGGCGGCGACGTTGTTGGCCAGCAGGTCGCCGCGCCATATTTCGACAGCTCCGGAGAAATCGGCACGCGCCGCTTCTTCGAGGACATAGGTTGCACCGACCTCCGAGGCCGACCAGCTCAGATCGATGCGCCCTGGCGTTTGCGCTGGCTTTGCAAATGCTGGTGTGGCCAGCAGTCGCGTCGAGCAATCGAGGAAGCGGCTGGCATGAGGTGCAGTCGCAAGCGGATCGACCGGTGGCACTGCACATGAACCCGCATGATCGCGCCATGTGGCCGGGGTTTCGCCGGGATTGTTCTGCGCTTTGGGGAAATCCGCGTTGGGCCGCCGGTCCCACCCGCATTGCGCCGCATCGGGGACCGCGATCAGGCTCGGCTCGCCAAAGTCTGCGCCACCGGGTACGGCGAATGCGCCGTGGAGGCCCGCAAGCGTGCCTCCCTCGACATCGCGGATACGCCGCGCGTTATCGCCCAGTGTTGCCAGCGCCAGCCCGGCCAGATCGGGGTCGAGGAACAGTTCGGCATCGAAACGGGACAGGCCGTCGCGTTCGAGCGCGGTGCGGTTATCGGAGTCGGGGCCGATCGGCGCGGACCAAAAGTCGGAGAGCAGGCTCAGATCGATTGTCACCGGTGTCCCGACCGGCGCGACCAGTGGACGGCCCTGCGCGACGGCGGCTTCATCGCCGTAGAAGCTGTCATCACTCGCCAGCGACCACCAACTATCTGGATCGCCGGGGGCCGCCCCGAACGGGCCGCTGGTCACAACCAGATCGCCCAGTTCGGCCCGCAGCGTGAAGCGCGGATACGACGCAGTCCGGTCGATCCGCACCGACACCCGCAACGCATCGGCCCAACTGCCAAGACTTGCCGCCTGCACCTGTCCGAAACGCGGGATAGTAAAGGCCCGCGCCGAAGCGCAGTCGGCGCTCGACGGCGTACCCCGCCAGCGCGTCTCGACATCGACCGTCCGGCAGGTCCGGATCACCCAGCAGCGCGTGCCGCCGTTCGAGAAGAAGCCGCGTACTGCGGGGGCCAATGCTGCCGTGACATCGCGCCCGCGCGCGTCATCGCGTGCCAGCACGACTTCGCCACCAAAGACCGCTGCATAGGTTGCGACGCTGTCGATCATGATGGGGCGGTGCACCGGTCCCCTTGCGGCGAAGCCGACGAACAGCGCCACGTCCATGCGCGGCAGCGCGTCGGGGGCGACCGGGGGCGGCACCTCCACACCGATGCCTGGCAGGATGTGGCGCGGGTACATGCGCCTATTCCATCTCGAGCCGTTCATAGGCGAGGACCATTTCCTCCATCGCCACATCGGTACCCTTGGCGTTGAAAGGGCCCATCGTCGATTTGATGATGCGCGCGCGCATCAGCTTCCAGGTGACGACCGCTTGGGTGTGGTCCTCGTTCTGCAACGTGACCTTGACCGTCCGCAGGGCGTTCTGGTTGCCGTTGCGGATGTCGTCGAGCCATTTGTAGAGATTGAGCGAGCCGATGACGCCGCGCTTCATCGTGACATCGGTCGACTTGTTCATGCCGGTGATCTTCATCACCGAATTTTCCTTGGAATTGCCGGTCCGGTATTCGGACACGGTTACTTCCATGCCGATGCCCGATAATTCCTGGAACCCGGCGGTCGGGCCTTCGGTCTGTCCGTCGCCGATATCGACGAGGAAGTTGAACTGGACATAGGGTCGGTCGCGGACGACGGCCATGACGTGTCTCCTCAGATTTTACGGTCGGCGGTCCATTGACCGATGCGGAAGATGACGAATTCGGCGGGACGAAGCGGGGCGACACCGACCAGGCAGACCAGTCGCCCGTTATCGAGGTCGTTCTGCGTCATCGTCGAGCGGTCGCATTTGACGAAGAACGACTTCTCGGGCTTGTCACCGAGCAGCGCGCCATTGGTCCATTCGTTGAGAAGGAAGTCCTGGATCGTCGAGCGGACGTTGGCCCAGAGCAACTCGCCATTGGGCTCGAACACCGCCCATTGCGTGCTTTTGTCGATCGAGCGTTCGAGATAGGCGAAATAGCGCCGCAGATTAACGTATTTCCATTCGGGATCGCTCGAAATGGTGCGCGCCCCCCACAACCGGTTCCCGCGCCCCTCGAAGTACCGGAAGCAGTTGATTCCTTCGGGGTTCAGCACTTCCTGCTGCCCCTTGTTTATAAGTTTTTCGAAGCCGACGGCGAGCCGGACGACCTCGTTCGCCGGGGCTTTGTAAACCGCACGTTCGATGTCGTTGCGCGCATAGATGCCCGCGACAAAGCCGGAAGGTGGATAGTGGTTCTCTTGGCCCGTTAACGGGTCGATGACTTTGACCCAAGGGTAATAGAAAGCCGCATATTTGGAATCGAGCTTGCCGCGATAGTCGCGGACTTCGCTGATCGAATGGCCGAACACGCTGTCGAGCACTGCGATGCGGTATCGCATCCGTTCGGCATGGCCGATCAGCGCGCCCGCGATAGCCCGGGCATCGGTTTCGTTTGCTGTCGATCCGGGTGCCGCAACGATCGAAATGTCCTCGATCGCTTCGAAGGCCTTGAGGCCCGATCTGGCATTGGTGTTCGGGTCCTCGGCACCTTCATAAGCGGCGAGTCCCGGCTCGTTGCCGTCGCTGCCGCTTGTCAGGAAATAGGCGGTGTCGAGGATCGGCAGGTCGGCATCGCGCGGCGTGTCGTCCTCGTTTTTGCCCTTGAGCGTCTTCGCGGTGAAGCGTTCGGGCGAGGCCGCTGCGCTCAGATACAGGCGCGCAAAGCCCAGGCCATCGAGCGTTTTGCCCGGGATACCGAGCAATGTCGCGGTTGCAGTTGTAGCATTGGCCACCGCCTCGACGCCGAGCGCGAAATCACGGGCAGCAACCGCCACCTCGAGCTCCTTCTGCTTGCCGTCCATGATCACCTTTTTGGGATCGGCAAGGACTCGCGCCGTCACTGCGGCGGCAGCCTTGACGGCGTCGTCGGGTGCCGCTGCGGCAGCCGCTTCCGCCGCCTTGGCAGCTATATCGAGAGGGTCGAACACGCCTTTGGCGGTGTCAAAAGCTCCCTTTGCGCTCGTGGCGGCCGCGGTCGCTGCTGCTGGGGTCGCGGGCAGTCCTGCAAGCCGAGCATCAGCCACGACCTTCGCGGCATCGGCAGCTGCCTTGTCCAGTTCATCAATGATGATCGGAATGGTCCGCGCGCGCGACATGCTGGCGGGCGCGGCAGCGAAATAGTCGAAAATCGAATCTGGCTCGCCGCCAGTCGTGTGCGCCCGGTCGAGTGCTAGCCCGGCAGCGGCAAAAAACGGCAGACCGTCATCGGTCGGATCGACGAAAATGCTTGCTGTCAGGGTCTTCACGGTCAGCGCCGTCTGCGCGACCTGCTCTTGTAACTCGAACTCCGACTTGCTGCCTCCGGTCAGGCCGTTGCTGAACGTCCAAGTTCCCTTCTGCTTGTCGTGGAGCAAAAGGTGCAGCCCGTCCTTCGACGCGGTCGCAAGGCCAGTGACCATCACCACGTCGCGATTGCTGCTGGCGCTCAGCCGCGCAGTCGCGCTGTCGGTCGAAAAGCGGTTCTGGCTGAGCGTCATCTGCAGCCGCACGCGCGCTTCACCCGCTTTGCCGGGGAAGCGCGCACGGATAACAGCATTGGCGGGCGGATAGGGCGCGGAAACCTTGGCGTGCTTGGCGTCGCGCTTGGTCTTTTTCTGGTCGTCGGTATCGGTCGCCAGATAGCCAAAATCAAATGCGCGCGCGACATAGCAGCGCTTGCCGCCTTCCTCGAAAAAGGCGCGTACCGCGTTCCAAACGTAATTGTCGGTCAGACTGACATCGTCGAAGTCCATGCGCTGCTTGCCGCCATAGACGCGCTCATATTCGACAAGGCTCGTCAGGATGTCGGGATCGATATCGACAGGTCCGTAGCGGGTCGCGCCGACGAAGCCGGTGGTGGTGGTGGAAACCCCTTCGATCGATTTGGCGCGGAAGGAAACCTCCTCCACGAAGACGCCGGGGGCGAGATATTCGGGCATCAGGATTCTCCTCTGAATGTCATGAGGCGCGCATCATCAGCTGTGCGGACGGGCCGTCGGGAGTGTCCGCCGTCCTGAGTACCAGCGGCTTGCCGAGGCTCAGGAGCTGCGACGGCAGCAGCTCGGGCGGTGCGATGCGGGTGTCGGCGAACAGGTCGCGCGGGTGATTGAGCTGGTCCATCACTGCGCCGAATTCAGGAGCAGTGTCGGCCGCCAGGTCGTTCCAATAGGCGGTGAAATCGATCGCCCAGCGGAAATCGGTGATCGCGGGGGGCGACGTCGCGAGCGACGGGCGCGGGCGTTCGGGATAGGCGAAGAATAGTACGACCCTGCCCCGCGCGTCGGCTTGACCGATGGCACGCACCCTTCCGCCGTGGCTTGCGGTGAGCAGGGCCCAGGCGGCGGGCGCACCGGTATCGCTCCGCGTGATCTGTGTGCGCACCTCGGCGAGCGGGGCAGGGGAGGCCCGGCCCGCCGAGGAGAACAGGGGGAACTGGTTGCGACAAACGACCGAAAGCGGGGGACTCACCAGATCGTCGGTATCGGTGAGCGGCGCCAGCGGCGCTTGTGGCAGCGTCGCCCAGTCAGGCCAGTTGGCAAGGCCGCGCGCGGGCAAATCCATGTCGAGCACCAGCGGTTGGAAACGCCCGCCAGCGTCGTCGACTTCGATCCGGCACGGCTGGGCGATGCTGCTCCAGTCGGCAGTGTTCCCCAAAGTCTGATCGTTCAACCCCGGAAACCGGTGCGCAAACCACACGCCATTGCCGTTGCGTTCGAGTGCGAATTTGCGCCCCGGATTGCGGGTTGGCGTCACCGACACCGACAAGCCGTCGCGTACCGGCAGGCCGGTCGCCACGTCGCGGAAGCGCAAGCCGATGGGGGCGGGGCGCACGACGCTTTCGAGGATACGGTGAGCGGGCGTCATCCCAGCACCGCCATGTCGAGCTGGCGCTCGGTCACCAGCGGATGCTCATCGAGCGCAACGTCGCTGTCGAGCATCAGCAGCCGCATGGCGTAGGTTGCGCAGGGCGGCATCGTCTTGATCCGGTCCCACAGGCTCAACTGGTCGCCGATGCCGAGTGGATCGAACACCATGTCGAGCGTTTCGGCCTCGGCAAAGATATCGCTTTCGGCGAGGAAATGATTGAGCTGGCTGGCAACCAGCGGCCCGAGATCGTCGAGCGCGCGCAACGTCCAGCCGAGTAGCCGCTGCTGGCGCTCGGCCGTGTCGGCATAGGGGACGACGAGATAATGGAGGTCGATCGGCAGCGACGGCTTGAACCGCCGCCCGAAGATATCGGTGCGCGGGCCGGTCGCGCGGCGCGAGATGTTGGGCGTCACCCGCCAAAGGCAGATGGCGAGACCATCGCTCATCGGCGTTACGAAATCCTTCGCCTGATACAGCGCCACGTTCAGCGGCTTGCCGAAATCGGCCGCCGGGAACTGGTCGCGTAACGTCCCCATCAGCGTGGCGCTGGCAGCAGCAATGGCGCGGTAATTGGCCATCAGGCGCGCCCCTTTAGCCGCAACGCCAGCGCGTCCAGCGTCGCGCGGTCCAGCGTCACCGGCGACTCGCCGACATGGAGCAGTGTGCCGCTGTGCGCGTCTTCGGCAATTTCGAGAATGTCGATCCCGACAGCCGCACGGATAGGGGCAAGCGGCCCCGAAGCAGCATCGGAACTTGCCCGGACGACGAGCAGATCGGCGTCGGCGCGTCGGGCTGTATTGACGATATCGCGGTCATCCTCGGCACGCCCGACGATTGCGGCGACATCGCTGCCGCCGAGCATCTGCACAACGACATCGCCGAGCATCGGGGGCATCGCGCCAAGCTGGATGCGAATCGCAATCGCTGCCTCCCCAATAAAGTCGAACCGGAACGGGAAAGGCGAGGTTAGAGCGCGCGACCAAACCGGCCATCGGCCCTATGGTCGGAAAAGGGGGGAGGGACGCGTCCGGACCATCGGGCCAGACCGTCACAGCGCAGCGACTCGCCCGACCGCGCAAACAAGCTTGCACACGACTCGCGGCTTCTCGTCAATCAATAGACCATATGGTCCATATCATCCGGCGCATGTGCGCCGGTCCGTTGGATAGACAAGATATTCGTCACTAGAATCGGGTTGAAAAGACTTGGCGATGAAACACGAATCGGTTAAGTAATGAATTCGGTCGTCGAACAATCGCAGGGCAAGTCAATTGTCTGTGCCACGATAATTCGGACATATCTGCTTATCTCTGAGTCAGTAAACGGCAGCGTAACCAATATACGCGCGCTTTGTCCGGCATTTCTCATTTGGCCATGACTGCCCCTATGGGCAGACGGGGAGGAATCGACGATGCAGCCAGCGCGGGCAACCGAGCAAGTCGGACACATGGCCGTGCGTGCAATAGACCTGCCGCGCGTCTTGGTCGTCAGCGACGTCCTGCTCTACCGCGACGGTGTCGCGGGCGGGCTGGCGGCGGCAGGGATGCTGGTGGTGGTCGGTGCTGCGACAGGGCATGAGGCGCTGGTCGCCATGAGTTGCGACGCCGCCGATGCTATCGTTATCGATGCCTCGACCCCCGACATCCTTGGCGTCGCGCGTGCCTTGCGGATGACGTGGCCGCGCGTGCCGGTCATCGGGTTCGGCATCTCGGGCGATGCCACCGGACTTGCCTGTGCGGAGGCGGGGCTGACCGGCTTCGTCGGGCGCGAAGGGACGCTGGCCGACCTCGCCGTTACTGTCCAACGCGCGCTGGCAGGCGAAGTCGGCTGCACGCCCCAGTTTGCGGCATTGCTGTGCCAGCGTGTCGCCATGTTGGCAGCGGGCGGCAGCACGGGGAACGCCACCGCGCCGCTTACCCGCCGCGAGCGCGAGATTGCCAACCTTGTCGCCGAAGGCCTGTCGAACAAGGAAATCGCGATCGAACTCCGCATCGGCCCGGCGACCGTGAAGAACCACATCCACAATATCCTCGAGAAACTCGAGGTGCCGCGCCGGGGCGCGATCGGCAGCAGGTTGCGCGCAACGGCAGTGCGCTAAAGCGAGCTGCGGCCTTATCCGAGACGGCACCACGCCCCCGATACCAGCCCCTCGACCGTCCACTCCCCGATAGCCCAGCGCACCAGCCTAAGCGTCGGATGCCCGACCGCTGCCGTCATGCGCCGGACCTGGCGGTTGCGGCCTTCGCGGATGGTGAGTTTCAGCCAGCAATCGGGGATGCTCTGGCGGACGCGGATGGGTGGGACTCGGGGCCAGAGATCGGGGTCGGCGATGCGCTTGATTTCAGCGGGGAGGGTTAGGCCGTCTTTTAGCTGCACGCCGCGCCGCAGGGTCTCCAGCGCCTCCTCGCCGACATCGCCCTCGACCTGCACCAGATAGGTTTTGGGCAGTTTGAACTTGGGGTCGGCGATGCGCGCCTGCAGGCGACCGTCGTCAGTGAGGAGCAACAGCCCCTCGCTGTCGAAATCGAGGCGGCCTACGGCGTAAACGCCGGGGACGTCGATATACTGTGCGAGGGTCGGGCGCGGAGCTGCGGTCCGTTCGTCGGTGAACTGGCAGAGGACGCCGTAAGGTTTGTTGAACGCGATCAGGCGGGGCATTCTAAAGCCCCTCCCCCTCGGGAGTTCGGCCCAGGTCGTCCCCCGGACGACCCAAGACGGGTCGAACTGGGTTGGGGTGGGGAACGCTCTTCACCCGCGACGGCTCTCCCGATGGAAGAGACTGCCCCACCCCCAACCCCTCCCCCGACGGGGAGGGGAGACGACGCCGCCCCTTTGTCCGGCTGGTCAGGTGATACTGGCGGCACCGGCCGCAGCGATAGGGGTGGACGACGAGCCCAGTGGCGCGGGCCGACGCCAGCGCGTCGGCTTCGGACGCGAACCGCGTTTTGCGCGCGCAGACGCTCAGCCGGGTCCGCACGACCGTTAGCGCGATTTCATCAGCGGCTGGATGCGGGTGCCGAAATCCTCCACGCCCTGCACGAAATCATCGAAGGTCAGCAGGACACCGCCGGTGTTGGGCACTTCGGCCATTTCGTCGAGCATCCGCGCAACGCTCGCATATGACCCGACCAGCGTCCCCATGTTGATGTTGACCGCCCCCTCGGGTGCGGCAAGCTGGCGCACATTGGTCGTGGCGTTGACCTTGTCCGCTGCGCCCTGATTGGCGAGCCAGGCAATGGCATCGACATCGACGCCCGCGTTGATGTGCTGCCACTTCGCCATTGCCGCCGCATCGGTTTCGGCCGCGATGATCATCACGAGCACGAACACCGACACATCGCGCCCGGTCTTGGCGGTCGCCAGCGCCAGCCGTTCGTTGTTCGACGCGAACGCGGTCGGCGTGTTGACGCCCTTGCCCAAGCAAAACGCGTAATCCGCCCATTGCGCGGAGAACGCCAACCCCTCGTCCGACGACCCGGCACAGATGATCTTCATGTCGCCGGTGGGTTTGGGACGGACGAGGCAATCGTCCATCTGGTAATATTGCCCCTTGAAATCGCTGCGCCCGGTCTCCCACAATTCGCGCAGGATACGGGCGTATTCGTCGAGCATTTGATAACGGTTGCGGAAATGCTCGTCGCCCGGCCACAGGCCCATCTGGCTGTACTCGGGTTTCTGCCAGCCGGTGATAAGGTTGAGGCCGAAGCGCCCGTGGCTGATGCTGTCGATGGTGTTGCACATCCGTGCGGCGAACGCGGGCGGAATGACGAGCGTCGGGCAGGTCGCGTAGATCTTGATCTTGTCGGTGACGGCGGCGAGCCCCGCCATCAGCGTGAAGCTCTCCAGCCCATAATCCCAGAACTCGGTCTTGCCCCCGAACCCGCGCAGCTTGATCATCGACAACAGGAAATCGAGCCCGTGTTTTTCGGCGGACTGGGCGATTGTTTTGTTGAGGTCGAACGACGGCATATACTGCGGCGCGTTCTCGGAAATGAGCCAGCCATTGTTGTTGATGGGCACGAAAACGCCGACTTGCATGGGGTTAACTCCTGAGGAAATCGAGTACGATGCGGTTGAAGGTTTCGGGGTCGGTCACGTTGCAGGCGTGGCCACCCCATGACGTGCTGGTCGCAGTAATGTGGGGATTTGCAGCTGCCAGCGCTTCTGAGCATTGCCACGGCACAAGCATGTCATCGCCTGCCGCAAGAGCAAGTGTCGAACTGGTTAGCGCACCGACCCAACCGGACGCATCGAATTTCGCAAGCGCTGCAATACGCTTTTCCATCGTCGTATGACCCGGAAAGGCAGCAAGCTGATCTGGCAGTTCATTGTCGAGTTCGGCGGTTTGCTCGCTGATCCATTCTGCAGGATAAAGGAAGATCGGCTGCGCCCGTAGGAATGCCTCGACCCCGCTATGGCGTAATAGGTTCAGGCGCGCTTCGAAGCAGCGAAGGAAATGAGGGTCGGCCTTCGCCCACCCGTTCACGAGTACGAGCTTGCCGAGCCGCTCGTCAGCTTTTCGTGCCAATGCCAATCCGGCGACGGCACCTGCGGCGTGACCGATGACCGAAGCCCGCTCGATGACAAGCGCGTCCATCAGCGCGAGGATATCGTCGGCGAAGTCATCGACGGACACCACATCGGGCAGCTCTCGGTCGCTGCGACCGGTGCCGCGATGATCGTAGGCAACGACGCGGAAATGCTCGGCCAGCGCGGGGATATTCGGCATCCAGTAATTTGCCGATCCGCCCAGCCCGCTCGACAGGATCAGCGGCGGCGCATCGGCGGGGCCGTGGGTTTCGTAATAGAGACCGGCGGCATGGGGCACTCAATTCCTCCCCGGAACGGGGAGGTGGCAGCCGAAGGCTGACGGAGGGGGTTTCCCACACGAGACGAACCAAGTGCGGTGAGTCCCCGCCACCACTTCGCGGTCCCCCTCCCCGTTCCGGGGGGGGATAAGG
>ENA-OBLH01000052-OBLH01000052.1-metagenomes-genome-assembly--contig:-NODE-52-length-38419-cov-5.13706_pt1 | contig 38419 bp, 30 predicted proteins | sample MGYA00153382_OBLH01 | MGnify analysis MGYA00153382
AGTGAGTCATCGATGCGTTGCATCGCCGCGTTATGCTTTGCGCACCCGCTATTGCAATCCCGGAGCCTCATTGAAACGCCTGCTCGCCGCCACTTTCCTGTTGCTCTGCACCACTGCGCAAGCGCAGCTCAACATCCTGTGCTCGACAGACGCCGATTGGTGCGAGAGCAAGGCGCGCGAGTTCTCGGTGCAGACCGGTATCAAGGTGAACTTGTCACGCAAAGCCACGGGCGAAGTTTTCGCACAACTCAAGGCCGAGAGCGCGAACCCGAAGGCAGACCTTTGGTACGGCGGCACCCACGACCCGCATTTGCAGGCGGCGAACGAAGGGTTGTTACAGGCCTACATCAGCGCCAACATGAAAGACCAATATCCGTGGTCGGCGGATTTGCTTACCAAGAGTGCCAATCAGGTCGCGGGCGTTTATCGCATTACGTTGGGCTTTGGTTACAACCGTGATCTGCTCTCTAAGAAGGCGCTTCAAGCCCCCGCCTGCTGGAGCGATTTGCTGAAGCCTGAGTTCAAAAATGACGTTGAAACGTCCAATCCGACAACAAGCGGCACCGGATACACCATCCTTGCCACGCTGGTGCAACTCATGGGCGAGGAAAAAGCGTTCGAGTACCTGCGCGCGCTCAACAGGAACGTCAATCGATACACCACCAGCGGCACGGCGCAGCGACAAAGCGTCGCGCGCGGTGAATCAATGGTTGGCATCACGTTTCTCGATGAATTCATCCCGGAGCAGTATGTCAACGCGCCGATTGAAATCGTGTTGCCGTGCGAAGGCACGGGCTACAGCGTCGGCGCCATGAGCATCGTCAAAGGCGCGCGTAATCTCGACGCGGCAAAAAAATTCTACGACTGGGCGTTGACCGCCGACGCCCAGACAATTCGCGATCAAACCAAGGTCATCGCTATTCCGTCTAACCGCGCGGCGTACGCGCCGGATAGGGTTAAAGCGCTGGAAAAAGCGAAGCTCATCAACTACGATTTCACAAAATATGGCGCGAGCAGCGAACGCAAACGGCTCATTGAAAAGTGGGATCGTGAAGTGAAATCTGCACCGCGCTAGCGCTGCACATCCGTTCACAACCTTCTGGCGCGATTTTCGCTATCCTTCTCCATTTGCTACACAAAAGGTCTCCCATGAAGAAAACCCTGTTCAAACTTAGCGCCCTCGCGATCAGCGCGGGCCTGTCGGCCGCGCCTGCTATGGCGCAACAAGTCAACGCGTATTGCTCCACCAACCAATCGTGGTGCGAACTGGCCGCCACCGAATTCAGCAAGGCCACTGGCATCAAAGTCGTGCAAACGCACTTGGGCACCGGTGAGGCGCTCGCGCGCCTGAAGGCCGAATCCGCGAACCCAAAAACAGACATCTGGTGGGGCGGCACGGGGGATCCGTTCCTCGCCGCTGCTGAAGAGAAATTGCTCGACGTCTACCGTCCTGCCTACACTAAGGATTTGTACGACTGGAGCGTGCGTCAGTACGACATGAGCGGCAACATGGTCGGCGCGTTCTACACCAGCGCCATCGGCCTCGGCTGGAACGAAGACATCCTGACCAAAAAGAAATTGCCCGCACCGAAATGCTGGGCCGATTTGACCGACCCCAAGTACAAGGGCGAGATCGAAATGGCCAACCCCGGTTCATCCGGCGGCGCGTACACCATCGTTGCAGGACTCATCCAGTTGATGGGCGAAGATGCCGCGTTTGAGTACATGAAGAAGCTGCACAAAAACATCACCAGCTACACCAAAAGTTCGCAGGCTCAGGCAAAAAACGTGGCGCGTGGCGAGGCGGGCATCGGCATCTCGTTCCTGTTCGGCTTTGACGAAGAACGAAATGCCGGCTTCAAATCGGTCAAGTCGGTTGCACCGTGCGAAGGCACCGCGTACGAACTCGGCGGCATCGCGCTGATCAAGGGCGGGCGCAACGGCGAGCTGGCAAAAAAATACTACGACTGGCTCATGAGTCCGGTCGGTCAGGGCATTGGCGCGAAAGCCAATTCGCTGCAAAACCCGGCGAACAAAACGTTCAAGCAAGATGCCAAGATCCCGACGATGGACGGCGTGAAACTGATCAATTACGACTTCAAAAAGTACGGCGCATCGTCAGAGCGCAAGCGCATTCTGGAGCGTTGGGAGAAGGAAGTTAATTCGTTGCCACGGTAGTGGTTTTGCCGCCTCTCCCGCGGGCTCGAGAGAGGACACTTGCACATTGCTCGCCATGAACCGACGCGCGATGGTCGCAACGTAGGAGCGGCGAGAGCCGCGAAAGCTCACCCGCCTATCGCGGCTTTCGTTGCTGCTACACGGATAGATTCATGGGTTGGGATGAGGGCTCATAGTTTCAACAAAACGCAATCAACTTTTAGGCGAAAGCCCCTTTTCACTTAGGCATAGCGCCATAAAATGCTATTTGTCGACTTAAGATGAATGGCTATCCAAGCCCACGTAAAATGGGCTTTCTAGCTAAAAGCTGATAGCCATCAACTCTTCGCCCGCTTGCTTTCATCGATGTCCAGCAGATGCCAGAAATGCTGACGGTAAGGGATGCGCTTGTAGTTCATGAGCCATGGCTGCATGACCATGTTCTGGTAGCGAAAAACACCAGGCTGCCAGACTGAGTAGACGGTGACGATTTCGTTCATCGTTTTGTAAAGCGCCCACCGTTCTGGCCCGAGCGGCAGCGTCTGCGCTTTCTCGTAGATTTCGTCGTACTGTTTGAGGTTCATGCGGGCGAAATTGGATTGTCCGATGCTTTTGCTGTAATGCAGTTGCAGAAATGAATTGCCGTCAGTACCCGATGAGTTCCAGCCTAGCCCCCACAATTGCAGTTGTCCCGCGCGGCCTTGCTTGAGTAGATCAGGCCACTTTTGCGTGTTGTACGCGATCCTGATACCAATAGAGTCGAGCGCCTTTTTCCACAGTTCATCGGTTTCGCGATCAATCGCGCGCGGCGACGATGACCGGGTAATGATCAGTGGCTTGCCGTCGGGCAGCTCCCGATAGCCGTCGCCGTCGCGATCCTTGTAGCCAAAATGATCCAGCAGCGCCTTCGCCAACGGCACGTCGTTGCTATTCAAGTTCGGTTTGTTCGCAATATGCCCCGTTTGGGTTGGAGGCAAGATCTGATTGGCCGGTGTCGCCTGATTGCGGAACACGATGCGCACGTAGTCATCAATCGGATAAGACATGATGATCGCACGTCGCAGCGCAATTTTTTCGTTCGTGTATCCGCCGACCACCGGGTCTTCCATGTTGAAGTAATCAAACGATAACGCCGGTTCTAGCGCGCGCTGGTGCGTCACGCCTTTGTCGGCATACTCTGCGGCGAGTTTGCCGTTGACCACCACGTTGCCAATCAAATCCTGTCCAACAAACTCGTAGTCAAGGCCGCCCGCCTTGAACGTGAGCAAGCGTGGATTTGCCTCCTCGATGATGCTGACTTGCACGTTGCCCACCAGCGGCATTTCTTTGCCCTGATACTTCGCGATGATCGCTTTGTCCTCGGCGGTTTCGCCTTCGGTCAAGGGATACTTGCGCGAGTAATTGGGGTTTTTTGTGAGCAGTAGCTTGTTACCCTTGATCCATTCCTTGATCATGTAGGGCCCGGCACCGACCGCATTGGTCATGATTCGACCGCCCGGATCGCGATACGCCTCCACCACCTCACGCGCGACCGGCGACCAGTTGTACTGCTGCATCAGTTCGGTCAGGATGTAGTCCGGCTGCATCAGCTTCATCTGAACGGTGTAGCGATCCAGCGCCTTCAAACCCTCTATCGGTTTGTCGTAGTCGAACTTGCCGGACTTTTTGGCTTCTGCTACCAGTTCGTTCGCACCGATTAGTTTGTTATCGATGTGCCAAAGGTTGGGAGACGCCATCTTTGGGTCGAGCATGCGCTTCCACGAATACACGAGATCATCAGCGGTCACTTCACGCTTCTTACCCTTGAACGCCGGGTCGTCCGCGAAGAACGCGCCTTTGCGCACACGAATTTTCCAGGTCAACCCGTCCGCTGATATTTCCGGCATTGCATCAGCCAGCACTGGCCGCAGACGCGCCGGACGCACGTAGTAATCAAACTCGAAGAGATTGTCGAAGATCGCGTTATTGATGTGACCCGAATAGAGATCATTGGTGGCCTGCGGATCAAAGCCGGTCACGTCCACCTGAAACGCAACGCGAATGGTCTTGCTCATGTCCGTGGCGTGAGTCGGGGCGGCTAGCGCCACTGCGGCAGCCAGGGTAAAGAGGATTCGCTTCATACTTCAGCGCTCAGGAAAATCGAAGTATTGATTATCACCGCGATGGACGAAAAGGGTGGGAGGGGTCCACCCGACGTGGCTGCGGGCTTATCGCTTCGCCCGCGCCGCCTCATCAATGTCGACAAACTTCCACGGCGTGCGCCAGAACGGGTGCCGTGCGTAGTTCTTGAGCCACGGCTGCGACACGTCGTTGGCGTAGGTATGGAAGCCAAAATCCATGACCGTATTCGCCGCTGCGATTTTCGATAGCGCCGCGTACACAGCTGTGCGCTCCGGGCCCAGCGGCTTGGTCTGCGCGAGGTCATACAGGCGGTCGTACTCGGCGTCTTTGAACTGCATGTCATTGATCGCGTTGATGTTGCGTGACACCAGCAAGCTTGCGTACCCATCACCGCCGGGGCCACTCGAAATCCAGCTCCACCCCCACGATTGCAGCTTGCCGGTGCGCGACATTTCGATCAGGTCAGGCCACTTCTGATTGAAAAACTGCACACGGATGCCAATGGCGTCCATGCTCTGCTTCCAGATTTCGTCCTGCAAACGAGAGCGACTATCGGGTGGGTTGGATCGGGTGAAGGTGAGCGGTTTGCAGCCTGGCGCTTCGCGGTAGCCGTCGCCGTCGCAATCTTTGTAGTCAAAGCGGTCAAGCAGCGCGCGCGCCAAAGCCGGGTCGTACGGCGGGCGCAAGTTGAGTCCTGGCGTATGACCTGATTGCGTCGGCGGTATAAGCTGTGTGGCCAGTTTTACCTGGTTTTTGTACGCGAGTTGTGCTTCGCGAGCTTTGTTGTAGCCCATCAAAATGGCGCGACGCAACGCGTTTTTCTCAAGCGAGGTGCCGCCGACCACGGGGTCGCTCATGTTGAAGTACTGAAAGCTGAGTATCGGCTCCATAAACCGGGTGTGGCGAATGCCCTTCGCCGTAAATTCTGGCTTGAGCGTGTTGCCGTTGAACATGCGCTCATGCAGGTCGCGCGGCACGTCCACTTGCTCCAGTTCACCGCTTTGAAACGCGAGGACTCGGGGCAGCGATTCCTCAAGAATACTGACTTCGATACGATCAATTTGCGGAACACGCAGCGTTGACGGTGCACCGCCCGCGAGCGGCAGCGATTCTTCGCGGTACGTCGGATTTTTGCCCAGCACGATGCGGCTGGAACGCTTCCATTCAGCCGGGATCAATTGATAGGCATTGGTGCCAATGGGATGCTCGCGCACTCGGCCACGTTCATCACGATATTTTTCGATGACTTCGCGCGCGACTGCGGAAAACGCTGATGCAGCGAGGTTGTAGACGAATTCGAATTCTGGCGTTTCAAAGACGATCTGCAATCGATAGCGATCCAGCACTTTCAGCCCGGAAATCTCCGCGTCGTAATCGAATCGCCCTGACTTTTCTGCCGCTGCGCGGATCGGCTTGGCACCGACAATTTTGTTCTCCACCAAGTAATAGTTGGGCGACGCAACCTTCGGATCCATCAAGCGCTTGATGGAGTAAACGTAATCCGCTGCGACCAGTTCACGCTTATTGCCACCGAACGCAGGATCGCCCTGAAAATAGATGCCGGGCTTGACGTTGAGCGTGAACGTTTTGCCGTCCGCCGAAACGTCGGGCAGCGCGGCGAGCGTTGCAGGTCGGAGCTTTACGGGCCGCGCGTGATAGTCGTACTCCAGCGGCGGATCGAAAATCATGCGGATGATGTCGCTCGACGGAATGTCGTCTGACGCTGCGGGATCGAACGTGGTTTCAGCGGCGGTGAAGGCGATGTGAAGCGTTTTGGCGGACGCGGCGGGGGTGAGTAGTGCCAGCCCGATAAGTGCGCCAATCGTCCCCTTCGTCATTCCGGCGAAGGCCGGAATCCACGCCCTGACGGGGCGAGAGAAAATTGGCTGCAAGGCATGCATCACCCGCGCTAAGCCGCGGGCCCCGGCCTTCGCCGGGGTGGCGAAAGAGAGGCGCATGACGTTGCTATCCCAACACTTTCTCAATATCCTTAGCCAACGACGCGGGCGCGTCCTGTGGCGCAAAGCGCTTCACTGTGCCGTCGGGCGACACCAGAAATTTGGTGAAATTCCACTTCACACCTTCGCTGCCGAGCACTCCAGGTGCGGCTTCCTTTAAGTGCTTGAATAGCGGCGCAGCGTTGTCGCCATTCACGTCCACCTTGGCAAACATCGGGAAGTCAACGCCGTAGGTTAGATCACAAAAGCTCGCGATATCAGACTCAGCGCCCGGTTCTTGCGAACCAAACTGATTGCACGGAAAGCCGAGTACTTCCAGTCCCTTCTCGTGGTACTCGTCATAGAGTTTTTGCAGGCCCTCGTACTGCGGCGTGAAGCCGCATTTGCTGGCGGTGTTCACGATCAACAACGCCTTGCCTTTGTACTGCGCAAGGTCTTGCTGTTTACCAGTGATGTCTTTGGCTTTGAAGTCGAATGCGGTGGTCATGGTGAGTCTTTCTTTTAAACAAACTGTGGGAGCGGTTCCACAAGGAGATTACAGCGCCGCGAATCCATGCTCCAGATCAGCGCGCAAATCGCCCTCATCTTCGAGGCCGATGTTCAAGCGAATCAACGCACCCTGATGTGGCCAGTTCGTTCGTGATTTAGTGAGATCGTAAGTCAACGCCAGCGAACCAATACCGGCCCAGCTTGCGCCAATACCGAACAGGTCAAGCGCGTCAATGAATCGTGCCGCAGCCTCCGCGCCATGTTGATCCTGCAACACAAACGAAAAGACGCCCGTCGAACCCGTGAAATCCCGCTTCCAGATGTCGTGGCCGGGACAATCGGGCAGGGCAGGATGCAGCACAATTTTCACCTCGTGTCGCGTCTTCAGCCAGTGCGCAATATCCAATGCGACGCGCTCTGCATGCTTGATACGCATCGGCATCGTGGGCAATCCACGCAGCACGAGATACACGTCATCGGGTGCTACGCACTGACCGGTTTGCAGCGCCATTTCCTTCACGCATTTCCACGTCGATTCGTCTTTGGTGGTGATTGAACCCATCACCAAATCGCTATGTCCGGCAGGATATTTGGTGAGCGCATGCACCGAAATATCAGCGCCCTTTTCAAATGCCCGCAAGTACCAACCCGCGCTGTACGTGTTGTCGATAGCAACCAGCGCGCCCGCCGCGTGGGCGGACGCAGCTATGGCCGGAAGATCGCTCAACTCCATCGTGATCGAACCGGGTGTTTCGACCCACACGAGCTTGGTTTTTGCGTTGATCTGCGCCGAAATCCCACCGCCAACAGCGGGATCGTAATACTCAACTGCCACGTTCATCTGTTTGAGTAAGCCGTTGGCCAACGTCTTCACCGGCTCGTACACATTGGACGGAACCAACACGTGATCACCGGGTGTAACGAACGGCAAAAACGCGTAGGCAACGGCGGCAAGTCCAGAAGGAAACAACACCGAGTTGAAACCGCCTTCCCATTCTGCGATTCGGTTTTGCAAGTCGCGCGTGGTGGGCGTGCCCACGGTGCCATAAACGTACGTCGATTCATCAAGGCCGGAGCGCCGCTTCCACTTGGCGACGCTGTCGAAGAGCACGGTGGAGGCGCGTTCGGTGCCAGTCACTAACGAGCGAAAGCCCGCAGGAATTTGGCGCGATGGATGGATCAGGAGGGTTTCGGGTTTCTTTGTCGTCATTGCAGTGCGATCTGTAGGATTTATGAAATATCAAATTTTCTTCGTCATCCCGGCGTAGGCTGAGATCCATGCGCTAGAGTAATTTTGAGCTTTGCAAAGCTGGACCCTGGCCTGGGCCAGGGAGACGACAAAAGAAAGCTACTTGGCATTTCGAAGAATCTGCGCGTGATGATCGAGATGATCGTTTATGAAAGTAGAGATGAAGTAGTAGCCATGATCGTAACCGGCGTGGCGACGCAGCGTGATCGGTTGACCTACTGACTGACAGGCGGCCTCAAACAAATGCGGGTGCAATTGCACTTCAAGAAACTTGTCGGCGAGACCCTGATCAATCAGAATTCCATAGGGGAACGGCGCGGTTTGCTTTGCAGTCATCAGGGTGGTCGCATCGTGCTGCAACCACTCGTTTTGGTCGCTGCCAAGATAGCCTGTGAAAGCCTTTTGGCCCCAGGGACACTGCGTGGGCGCACAGATAGGCGCGAACGCAGAGAGTGACTTGAACAGGTCAGGATGTCGCAGCGCCAGAGTCAATGCGCCGTGTCCGCCCATCGAATGGCCGAACAGGCCGAGGCGGTTCGTATTAATCGGTAGATGCTCGCCGATGACCGACGCCAACTCTTGTGTCAGGTAGGTCTCCATGCGGTAATGCTTCAACCACGGCGCTTGCGTTGCATCAAGGTAGAAACTCGCGGCTAAACCAAAATCCCAAGTATCACTCTCACCTGCAATACCAGCGCCGCGCGGGCTCGTGTCCGGAGCGATGAGCGCGATACCAAGTCCTGCGGCGCGACGTTGCGCGCCTGCTTTAGTTATGAACGTTTCTTCGTTGCAGGTCAAGCCCGCGAGGTAGATCAACGCAGAAACACGCTCGCCAGCAACCGCTTGCGCGGGCAGAAAGACCGAGAACCGCATCGGCAAACCGATGGCTGACGATTCATGTTTGTAGAACCGCTGCGTACCACCGAAGCAGGCGTGCTCGCTCAGCAATTCAAGCGAATTAGGCATCGCCATCAATACAAAACCACGCCACGAATCGACTCGCCGCGTTTCATCAAATCAAAACCCTTGTTGATGTCTTCCAGCGGCATGGTGTGGGTGATCAGATCATCAATATTGATCTTGCCATCCATGTACCAGTCGACAATCTTTGGCACGTCGGTGCGACCGCGCGCGCCGCCAAATGCCGAGCCTTCCCACTTGCGGCCGGTGACGAGCTGGAACGGGCGCGTAGTGATCTCCGCGCCTGCCTCGGCCACGCCGATAATGATGCTGCGGCCCCAGCCTTTGTGCGTGCATTCAAGCGCCTGCCGCATCACCTTGGTGTTGCCGATGCATTCAAAACTGTAATCTGCGCCGCCGTCGGTCAACTGCACAATGGCGTCGATTACATTCTCGGTGTCTTTTGGATTGATGAAATGGGTCATGCCGAATTTGCGCGCCATCGCTTCGCGAGCAGGATTCAAATCAACGCCGATGATCTTGTCGGCGCCAACCATTTTCGCGCCCTGAATCACGTTGAGGCCAATGCCGCCCAAGCCAAACACCACGACGTTTGCGCTCGCCTCAACCTTGGCGGTAAACAACACAGCGCCGATGCCCGTCGTTACACCACAACCGATATAGCAAACCTTGTCAAACGGCGCGTCCTTACGAATCTTCGCGAGCGAAATTTCCGGTGCAACGGTGTAGTTGCTGAAGGTGGACGTGCCCATGTAATGAAAAATCGGTTTGCCATCGAGCGAGAAACGACTCGTCGCATCCGGCATCAAGCCCTTGCCCTGCGTTCCGCGAATCAACTGACAAAGATTGGTCTTGCGCGACAGGCAGAACTTGCAACTGCGGCATTCGGGCGTGTACAACGGAATGACGTGGTCGCCCTTTTGTAGGCTCGTCACGCCGGGGCCAACGTCCACCACAATGCCTGCGCCTTCGTGGCCGAGAATCGCGGGGAAAATGCCTTCAGGATCAGCGCCTGAGAGCGTGTAGTAGTCGGTGTGGCAAATACCCGTGGCCTTGATTTCAACCAACACTTCTCCGACCTTCGGGCCTTCGAGATCGACGGTTTCGATGGTCAAGGGTTCCCCCGATTTCCAGGCGACAGCTGCTTTCGTTTTCACGCGTAGTTCCTTTGATGCACAGTGATTACGAGTGTATTCGTTGCGCTGGGTTGAGCGTTAACGATGCCGTTTCAGAAAGTGGGCACAGCCGTGCAAAGGACGCATATAGGCTGCGCCATGCGCACCAAGCGCTTCTTCCTTGGTTATTGTGTTTACGCAAGATCGTTGGTGCGCAGAGCGCACCCTATGCATTGCAAGCACGCCTAGAATCAATCTCTATCAAGCACCAAAGCTGCAACGGAGAATTGAAGTTGTGAAATTTCTCAAACTGTTTACTTGGCTGACGTTGAGCTTCATTGGAACGCTGGGACTTAGCGTTGCCTCTGCACAGACGCAACGTGCGAACGTAGCTGGAGGTATCGCACCGCCAAAGCTCGTCGTGGTCGTGGTCATCGACGGCTTGCCGCAGGAGCAACTGCTGAAGAGTTACGACTTGCTGGTGCCTAACGGCTTTCGTCGGCTCATGGACAAAGGCGCATGGTTTTCCGACGCGCATCAGGCTCACGCGTTTACCGTCACCGCTGTTGGCCACGCAGCCATTTTGTCGGGCGCGTATCCCTATCAAACCGGCATCATTGCAAACGACTGGAAGAGTCGCGACGGTAAGTTCATCTACAACACGGCCGATGCTGCGCACAAGTATCTCGACGGTACGCCCACCACTGAAGACGACGGCGTCAGCCCGAAGAATTTGCAGGTGAGTTTGCTGGGTGACGAGTTGCGTTATGCCACCAATAATGCAGGCCGAATCTTCTCTGTGTCGGGTAAGGATCGCGGCGCGATTTTGATGGCGGGAAAATCGGGCACGGCCTACATGCTTTCCAAGAAAACCGGCCGCTTCACGAGCACCAGTTATTACATGGACAAGCATCCTTCGTGGTGGGAAACCTACTACGAGAAAAAGCCGCAAGACCAGTGGTTTCACAAGCGCTGGAATCTTTTGCTTGAAGACCCAAAGGCTTACGAGCGCGTGCTGGCGGATGGCCAACCGTGGGCGGCGGTTTACAACAATATGACCTCAAAGATGGGCTACATGTATGGCCTCGGCGAGATTACACCAGGCTCGATTTATTACAGCATGCTGATTGCGGGGCCGTTTGGCGACGAGGCGACGGCTGAGTTTTCAACCTCGCTCCTCAAGGGCGAATCCATTGGCAAAAGTCCGAGTGGCGCGACTGACATCCTCACCGTAAGTTTTTCAAGCCACGATTACATCAATCACAATTTCGGGCCTGAGAGCATTCAGTCGATGGATCATCTGATCCGCCTTGACCGCACGCTTGCCAAATTTTTCACCACCATTGACGCACAAGTCGGTCGTGACAACGTGCTCACGCTTTTGACCGCAGACCACGGATTCATGAACACGCCGGAATACAGCACAGCGCGCGGCTTCGATGCGGGGCGGGTGGATCCCAGAGCAATGCGTGGCACTGTCAACGCGTTAGCTGAGAAAAAGTTTGGCATTGCGAATCTCGCGCCACAACATATGACCGGCGGCTGGACGCTGGACTACGCCGCAATGGACGCGAAGGGCGTTAACCGGGAAGAGGTTGAGAACTTCATGGCGCGTGCGGTGCTAGATCAGCCGGGGATGGCGTTCGCCTTCACTCGCAGTCAGTTGGAGCGCGGCACCATGCCAGCAACCCGCGTGGCGACATTGGTGCAGCGCTCATGGCATCGGCAATTTGCGGTCGATTTGGTGGTCATTCAAAAGCCGTTTTATTACTTTCAAACCAAGTCGAATTCGCCACAAGCTGTGTGCTCGCACGGCACGCCTTATAGCTATGACACCAACGTACCGCTGATGATTCAAGGTTCAAAATGGATCAAACCGGGGCGCTACGGGCAGTATGCGGAGACAGTGGATATCGCACCGACACTGGCGCAAATTCTCAATGTGCGCGTGCCGAGCGCGAGCGAAGGCAAGGTACTTACGCAGGCGCTAACCGCGAAATAACGAAACTATCGCCACAGTTTCAGGCCCAAGGCATATTCGTGACGCCGACGATCGTATGCACTTCGGACTCGTCGGCTACAACACTTGCCAAGTACTCGATTTTCTTCTCCATGTCAGCGTCAGAATCCGCATCACGCTTGGCGATGATTCGAAACTCTTCATGGATTTCGATGAACACATCAACTAATTCGGGATCGAAATGGCGACCGCGCACGCTGACAATCGCCTGCATCGCTTTCTCATGTGACACCCCATCACGATAGACCTTATTGCTGATCAACGCGTCGTACACATCGGCCACGGCCATCAAGCGCGCCGCCAAAGGAATGCGGTCGCCCAGCAGCCCTTGCGGGTAGCCTGTGCCATCCCATTTTTCATGGTGAGAATAGGCTGTTTCTTTCATCGTTTGCAGCGTTGCCGCTTGATACTCCAGCGTCTTTTCGGCAAGCTCAATGGCTTCACGCGCGAGCGTATTGTGAGTTTTAATGACCTCAAATTCTTCGGGCGTCAAGCTGTCCGGCTTGAGCAAAATCCGGTCTGGAATGCCGATTTTCCCAATGTCATACATGGGCACCGCTTGAAATAAATCGCTGATGAACGCTTCCGACAAAATCGATTCAAACTTGCCACGCTGTTGCAATGCTCGCGCTAACGACATGACGTAACTCTGTGGACGTACAAAGCGTTTGCCGCTGCCGAAAGCGCGCGTTTCTGCGAGCGACGTCAGCGCAAACACCGCCAATCTCATGGCAGCAAGCCTTGAAATCGTGTTCGCTAAGTTTGCGCTGTCAGAGGAGTTCCCGACGTCGTTCCAATAAGTATTCGGTCTATTGACAGCAAGTTTAGGCGAAGGGTGACGTGCGCAAAGAGGAAGTGGTAGGCCGTGAGGGACTTGAACCCCCGACCAAAGGATTATGAGACCGCCCAGATAGCGTTTGTGGGTTGTTGCAATCTAATGCCGCTACGGGTTTCCGCGTTAGTGAGTGTTGGTAACTATTGCGGAAAATTGTCCCAAGTGTCCCAAATTTGTCCCAAGGAATCGTGACCGGTCGGCCTGATATTTGTGCTCACGGCTACCATTCAATCGAGGGTCATACTGTGGGCAACACGCGCTTCCGACCCGGCATGTCTAACCTTAGGCGTGACAGATGAGCACTTGGAGATTCTTATGAACAACGCGCTTGAACAGATCGCCCGAAAGGTCGATCTCTCGTCGTCGTCAAACGAGCGTCTTCGGCTTGAGTTTGGCTATGCGTGCGCTCAGCGAGTCGCACATCTGCTGGAAGAGTCTGCTGTTGTCGAGTGCCTTCGGTTACTTGGCCAATACCTTGATGGTGCCACCGGCCGCAAAACATTTGATCGCGCTGTCGCTGAGGCCGCTCAGCTAGCCAACCACCACCAAGGCTCCAAATCCATCGAGGGCTGCGGACATGCGGCAGTGTCGGCTACCTATGCCGTTGCCAATGCGTTGGCAGGCAAGGCGCTTCAGGCGGCAGAGTACGCCGCTTATGCGATGGTATACGGGCAAGGCGGGTATGGAGCAGTGGCGGATCGCGAGTCCTTCGAGCCGGAGTTCGCATGGCAAGCCGACTGCCTCCACTTGCTCGCACGTCAACGCGCAGCGGCGTGACCGCGCCGCCTAACAACTCCCTCAAGCGGAGCTGCGTTTGGCAAGCCGCTTAATTCAAGCATCAGCCTGTATGAAGCCCCAGCACCCGGCGAGCCCTATCATTCCCGAACGCCGCCGCATCAAGCGAAGTTCGGGCAGTGTGCTGGAAATTGTCCCTCAGTGATTCGATAAGGTGCGCCGCATCGTAAGGAATCACAGGGTGCGCGCCGATACGCGGGTTGAACCAGCGCAAGTCTTCGTGGAAGCTATCTACTCCACCACCTTTGTGTTTTTGGCCGTTTTGTGGCTTAGCGATAGAGTCGAGCTAAGCACACGGTTTCCAAAACGAACTGTCTACGCTTTTGATGCGCCCCCTACCCTTCGTCGCTCGCAAAATCCAAATTTCTGATTTGCCCGTGCGAATATTTAGCTGCCATGTTGGTTTCCAAGAGATGCGGGTGAGACTTTCAAGCGCCCCCGGTGGTCAACGGTGATGGGTTCTGTCGCTCCCGCAACAACCGCCCCAGCGCCCGCATAAGCGTTCCGCGATGCCTTCGCCTTACCCGTCACTGTGCGCGGTCCTGTAGCGCGCTTCCATGACTTCCCGTTTGGCAGTGCCGTCAACTTCAGCAAATGGCCCGACGCACTATTAAAAAGTTATAGTTGCTTGTGATGTATAAAACACGGTAGGGCGCAGGGTAACGACAGCGCCTCGCCCGTTCGTCAATCGCAAATTCGAAGAGTGGTCCCCTTTAATTTCGGTTGGTAATATTTTCACAGGAGGCAGCGATGGATGTACGAGACATGCACGGCAATCCGGGAATCTGGGAAGAATTGTCGTGGGTTGATCTGAGTAGCAGAGAGAAAGAGCTTTGGGCCACTCTCGGCTGGCGACAAGATAAGTGGGATGGAAACGACGCGCCATCAAGTGCGAATAAAGTTTGGCATGACTTGAACCCGCAAGAGCAAGTTGCGGCGATCAACCTCGGATTTTCGGAGGACATCTGGAACAGTACTGAGGATAAGTAACGGCAGCGCAACGATGAATACCAGTAGACGCGCCATCGTGCTGGGTTCGTTGGGGCGAGTGTCAAGGCTGCGGCACTTCAGCTCGTTACGTTGCTCTCGATTCGGTCTATAGGTCGTTTCGCGTGGTTTGTTTTCGCTCGCGCGCACACGACAGTCTTGCTGCGAACTTGCGGTTGTCTAGCGCGCGACGACGGTGGTTTTGAAGAGTTCGAGTCGGCCAAATTCCTTGGCGTTCGCGGGGCGAAATCCTACAAAGCGAGCCCGTTTCATCTGACTATGAGCGATTTGCAAAGCGAAAATAATTACTACATGTGCTGCGATTTCTTCGCTCGATTTCATAGCAAAGATCAATCAGCGGCAAACACTTCATCTTAGGAAACCCATGCCCTCCCGCCGCCCTCGTAAGTCCTCCGCCTTGGCTACCAAACTGGCCGAACTCTCGTTTGCTGTTCCCCAAGTTGTCGCTCATCGCGTGGCACGCATGGCAATGGCGGGACAAACGCCATCCCCCCGCGACAAGAAGGAGTTCGAGCTGATGGTTGCCGAAAAGAATGTCGCCTTCGGCCAGTCTTGGAACGCTATGGCCCGCGAGGCGGCATTCGCCAATCAAACGCTGGCTCTGTCCTTCTTCAATTCATTCTGGTTGCCGACTCGGCGTAAGCCTTCCATGGCCAGCGTCACTTCACAGATTCAGCGTGCTGCAGTTGGTGTGCTCAGCAAAGGTGTAGATCCTGTGCACCGCAAGGCCACTGCTAACGCCAAGCGTTTGGCTCGCACAAAGCTGCGCTGAGTGGGGCCAAATCCCTCGTATTTGGCCCCCCCCCCGAAAGGCAAGAAACTGATCGATAGGTCTGGCGAACTCGAAGGGATTGCAGTTGTAAATCTGGTGAGGTAATTGGGCTCTAACGTGGCCTGGTCATACTTGTTGATGCTCGCTCGAAATTGCTCTCGGATGGCAACGAATAGTGACCTCACAAACAATGCCGCCGCTGTGACGGCACTATCTTCGGATCGCAGGAAAACCGCTGCAGCGCTTCTATCATCGCCTCGACCGCACCGGTTGCCATGTCTGCCGCCCTGTGTTTTTTCATGTTTTTGGGGTTAGCAATTAAGCTTCTCTATGCACACGGTGTCCGGTGTAGGCGTCGTAGAGATGTAACCACCCCCGGTCCGAATTTCGCGGGCGCACGGACATCGATATGCAAACGGTTGCCGATGTCGATGCCCTGACGATTGGGTGCCCCCCCGCCTCGGGCGCATCGGGTCCGATGTTGGCTCCCCGAATTAGTCAATACTGAGAACTGGGAGGAGATCTGCGTTATGGGACTTCACTATTGCCGCAACGCGGACTAATCCGAGATTGGCGGCAACATACGAGGGAGATGAGTGATTCAGAACAGCCCATATTGCTGGAAACACAACCTGTCCTGAAGGTAATCCAAACCAATGCGCACACACGGTGCTGTCCTACACCGCCGCGTCATCTTTTGTCGAGGTCAAGCGTTGAAAATAACTATTCATTCACAACCCAGGACACACACCATGAAACCTTCTTCAAATACTCGCCACTTTCTTGCTCTTGCAATCGCTTCGTTGCTGATGGCCGGGCCTGCCTTTGCGAAAGACAAGGGCGATGACCATGGAAACGGCGGCGGCAAGCATGGCAACAAGCACAGCCAAAAAAATGAAGACAAGCATGCAAAGAAAGCTGAAAAACGTGAGCGTAAAGATATCAAGCATGGTGCTTACTTTAATGACCAGCATCGTGCCTCCGCCCGTCGGTATTACTCCACGACCTACAAGGATGGTAAGCGCTGCCCTCCCGGCCTGGCTAAAAAGCACAATGGCTGCATGCCCCCGGGTCAGGTTAAGGATTTGGTAGTTGGACAACCTATACCCACCAACGTCAAGGTTTACCAGGTGGCCCGGCCTGTGATTCAGAAGCTGCCTCCTGCACCTGTCGGCTACCGCTATGAGCGCATCGGCGGCGACATCGTGTTGGTTCAGCAGCAGAACAACATCATCGTGGATGTCATTAAAGGTCTTCTGGGCGGCTAAAAGCACATCCGGCAAACAATCAAGGTCACCGAAAACTTAAGTTAGCTGCTGGCGTATAGTGACTCTGCAAAGGGAAGTCGTTTTCTTAGTCCATAAGCCCGCCGCGTGCGGGTTTTCTTTTGTCTATCTATTGATTCCACTTGAAATAAACCCAGCCGCACAACGCTGCTCCTATCCGACTCATCACATCCCCTCGCGACGATCGCTTCAAATTTTCGTTTGCGCCCGCTAGGCGGGTTTCCAGTAATAGATTACTAGCGATTCAATGCCCCTCCCGCCTCGCACAAATTGCCGGGCGTTGACTTTGATTCGTCGCCTCGCCTAGCGCTTTGTCGCGATCGTTTCGCGCCGTGCGCGCATAGACCGGGAAGGACCCGTGACGTGCGTGGGGGCTTGTTAGGAAACCCGCTTCAAGCTCACTCAGCGCGCGCCCCAGCGCCCGCAATTCCAGCCTGAGAGCGCCCGCGTACGCGTTGCGTGATGCCTTCGCCTTGCCCTCAACCGTTCGCGGGCCTGTGGCCCGTTTCCACGGTTGCCATTTGTGGCGTCGGGATGTTTTTCAATCGGGTCGAGCACTTTTCCCCGAATGCCTGATATTAAAAAAACATCAGGTCAACCACTTCATCAATTGAGGGGCGGCATGTTGGGTTTTGTGGGTTGAGCGGCTTGAAACTCCCATGTAGCCGAGGTATTTGGCGGAAGCGGTGGATTATGACCATGCGAAATATTCAAGCTCGCCTCGTCGCAGAAATGCGGCTGATGCAAAATTGCCGCACCTACCGCACGAGCGACAAACATGTCAAAGAAGAGAATTTTTTTATCTCACGTTCATGAAGAACGGGAGTTGGCTGTGCTGATCAAGACGGAGTTAGAGGCAGAATTCGGCGGGTTTGTCGACGTGTTCGTGTCTTCTGACGGAACTACGATCCCTGCGGGGCACGACTTCTTACAGAAGGTGCAGCAGGGATTAGCCGACTGCGACGGCGCGTTGTACCTCATCAGTCCAACTTCGGTCCTGCGTCCATGGATCCACTTCGAGTTAGGCGCAGTGTGGATACGCAGCCTGCTGCGCCAAGAGGCCGGAGGGTCGCCAATCCCGACCGTACCGCTTTGCCACTCCGGCATGACAAAGGGTTCGCTTCCTGTACCGCTGGACGTGTTGAACGCGACCTTGGCGTCGAGTGCAACGGACCTGCGATCCACATTCGCATCGCTGCAGGCGTCGGTCGGTGGCAGTGGAAGCTTCCGAACCGATTTTTCGCAACTGGCAACGAAAGTCCAGGCACTTGAGCGTGCGTACACTGTTGGTCAATCAACGTATTCGTTGCTAAGACTGCTTGTTCCCGACGTGGCGGAGCGTCGCAGGCTTGTGGCAGCAGCTCGCCAAGCGAAATTTCAGCAAGTGATGCCTTTACGGATGGCTAACGTTGAAGCTTCCATGCTCGAGCCTGCGCGTGCGCTAGTTGCTGCGTTAGGCGGACATGTGACAATGACAACGTCCAGCCCAATGCTCGGGTTCAGCGCGACTACTGTCGCTAATACTGTCACCGTGGAGCTTAAGATGAGCCCGACCCTGATTCTGGACATCGCAGAAAGGCTAGTTGCTTAAGTACTAGTCACTGCAGCGAAGAGCTTCTTGGTTTAATGACGCGATAAATTGCGCGCTTAACGCTGGATTCATGGATATTGAATTCTTTCGCGAGTTGTCGCATGTTGGCGTGTCGGTCTAGGTAGCGCTCGACGAGTTTTGTCTCGACATCTAGCGGCAGTGATCGCTGTCGGCCGATGATCGCCCCTCGTTCCCGTGCTGCTCGTTGACCGGCAATTGAGCGTTCGCGGATGAGCGAACGTTCGAACTCGGCGAATGCGCCCATCATTTGGAGCATGAGGCGTCCTGCAGGGGATGCCGGTTCAGGTACCATGTTTAAGCTGGCAAATGGCTTTGGTACAAACGCCTCAATACGCGCTTTTCCGCAAATGCCTGAGATTAAAAACATCAGGCGCAAAACAGGCAAAGACTACGTACCCCGCGCTACAAGGTGGCTACATGGGCGGCAATGCAACAGCTTATATCGCGCTTCGCGTTACTAAGCCATTGATTTTATTGGAGGCGGGTAGCGGAATCGAACCGCTCTAGACGGATTTGCAATCCGCAGGTACAGGTCACAGATTTCGCGCCGTAGTACATAGCCAAGTTGGAGGGTGCAAACGCGCACTCCTTGGTTACCCGCACGGTGGCGCTGGTCTGGCGCTGCTAGTACGTGTCGTTACTGGATACTGAGGCAGTGTCGCACGATGCAAGTGTTGCCGCTGTGGCGTTCTAGTGCGAAGGACTGGATTTTAAATCTGCCCCTTGCAGAATCCGCACTATCGTTAGGAGACGCGAATCTGTGCGGTCCTTCCGCAGACGTTGCAAACAGCGTTCGACATTTCCGGGCCGCCTATTCCAACATTGCCCCATGTAACGACAAAGGCGTCCATTGCCTTCCCGCGCTGCCACGTCGCGCCATACGCGGATCCTTGCTGCATTAACTGCAACGTCTCGGCATTGCCGCAAGCACAAGTCAGGTTGTAGGTGTTTTTGTCTACGACTCCCATTGGGCTTTTCCTCAAATGCCTGAGTTTAGAAAAATCGGGTCAAAACGGCTGCAAAACACGTACTGATGGCTACATGGGCAAGAATACAACATGCTTGTTAGTGCTCGCTATCGCGAAACACGTTGTTTAGTGGTAGGCCGTGAGGGACTTGAACCCCCGACCAAAGGATTATGAGTCCTCTGCTCTAACCAACTGAGCTAACGGCCCACTAATCCCGATTATCGCATCGGTGGGGGCTGCTCGTGTCTGTTCAAACGACGCAGACGGCAAGTCGGCCACCCTACCCGTAAACGACAAGCGGGCCAATAGGCCCGCTTTTTAGTTCAGCGGCGAAGGCCGTTGAAACTTACGCTTCAGTCACGAAGCCCTTAAGCCGTTCAGCGCGGCTAGGGTGACGCAGCTTGCGCAGCGCCTTCGCTTCAATCTGACGAATCCGCTCGCGAGTGACGTCAAACTGCTTGCCGACTTCTTCCAGCGTGTGGTCGGTGTTCATCTCGATGCCGAAGCGCATACGCAGCACTTTGGCTTCGCGTGGCGTGAGCGTGTCGAGCACCTCCTTGCACAGGTCGCGCAGGCTGTCCTGCACGGCCGCATCCATCGGTGTGAGCGTGTTGGTGTCTTCGATGAAGTCACCGAGGTGGCTGTCGTCGTCGTCACCAATTGGAGTTTCCATGGAGATCGGCTCTTTGCTGATCTTCATGATGCGGCGGATTTTGTCTTCCGGAATCTCCATGCGCAGCGCGAGCGTCGGCGCATCCGGCTCGATACCCGTCTCTTGCAAAATTTGCCGTGAGATGCGGTTCATCTTGTTGATCGTTTCGATCATATGCACCGGGATACGAATGGTGCGCGCCTGATCAGCGATGGAGCGGGTAATCGCCTGACGAATCCACCACGTCGCATACGTCGAAAATTTGAAGCCACGACGGAATTCAAACTTGTCGACCGCCTTCATCAAACCGATATTGCCTTCCTGAATCAGGTCGAGGAATTGCAGACCACGGTTGGTGTATTTTTTGGCAATCGAGATCACGAGGCGCAGGTTGGCCTCGGTCATTTCTTTCTTTGCCTTGCGCGATTTCGCTTCGCCTGAGGACATCTGTTTGTAAATGTCTTTAAAGTCTTGCAGCGGCAACATCACTTTGGATTGTTGCGATAACAGTGACTCTTGACGTTCCACCAGTGCCTGGCGGTTTTTCGCCATGATTTCGCTGTACGGCTTTTCCGCAGCAATTTCTTTGTCGACCCACTTCAGGTCCATCGCTTTTTCTGGGAACATTTTCAGGAAATGTTCTCGCGGCATGTGGCATTTGAAGACGAGCAGCTCTTGCAATTTGCGCTCGTGACCACGAATTTTTTCGACTTCAGCGCGGACGGAATCACACAGTTGTTCGACGATTTTCGCGGCGAAGCGAATGTCCGTCATCTCCTCGGTGATCTTCTTTTGCGCCTTGACGTAGCTTTCGCTTTTGTACTCGCCCTTTTCGATGTGCGCGAGCAGCTTCGCGTGATTCTTGCGAATCGTGGCAAATTTCTCGAGCGACATGGATTTGAGTTTGGCGAGTAGCTCGGCCGAAATGGCGGCCGTCGCTTCTTCGTCCTCTTCCTCTTCTTCCTGCTCTTCTTCGTCGCCTTCCGCGTCAGCGGCTACGATGGGCGCGGCAGGCGCAGGAGCAGGCGGCTCAAGACCAGCTAAACCGTCAACGATATCGTCAACGATGACTTCTCCTTTTTCGATCTTGTCAGCCAGTTCGAGAATTTGCGCGATCGACATCGGGCACGCCGAGATCGCCTGCACCATGTGCTTGAGGCCGTCCTCAATTCGCATCGCGATTTCGATTTCGCCTTCGCGCGTCAACAGCTCGACGGTGCCCATTTCGCGCATGTACATGCGCACGGGATCCGTGGTTCGACCGAACTCGCTGTCGAGCTGCGAGATCGCCTGTTCGGCTTCTTCAGCCACATCATCATCAGCAACGGCAGACGCAGTTTCCGAGATGATCAATTCTTCGGCAGCAGGCGCTTCGTCAAACACCTGAATGCCCATGTCGTTGATCATGGCGACGATGGACTCGATGGCCTCAGCATCCACCAAGTCATCCGGTAGATGGTCGTTGATCTCTGAATACGTCAGATAGCCGCGATCTTTACCAAGCGTGATCAGGGTTTTCAGACGAAGACGGCGGGTCTCGGCATCCACCGTTTTGAACGGTGCCAGCGCTTCAAGCAACGCTTGCTGCTTCTTCTCAAGTAGCAACTGCTTGCGGGTTTTTGGTTTTCCGGTCAGCGGGTTGATCGCGATGGCGACTGGCGCTGCTGCTTCGGCGGTCTCAGCCACGGGAGCGTCTACTGCGTTTTTGGGAGGACGACCAGGTTTGCCGGTCTTCACGGGGACGGGTACTGCGGCTAACACCGCCGCCATATTCTTTTTGGCTGCCGCGATGGCGTCAGCTTTGCTGGGTTTGGTTGGCTTGGCTGATTTGGCGGGCGAGACAACGTCGACCTTGCTCGCCTTCTCAACCACGATTGTTTTGTTCGCTGCGACCACGGGATTAACTGCTACCTTTGTTGGCACCACTGGCTGCTTGCCAGCGGGCTGAGTGACGGGGATGCTGGCCAAGGCCCTCGGCTTGGCGACGGGCTTGGCTATGGATTTCGCGACCGGCTTGGCCACCGGTTTCGCCACGACCGCTGGTTTCACCAGTTTTTTCGCTGATGGTTTCGAGACCGGCTTTACCGCAACTTTCGATACTTTGCTGGCGACCTTAGCCGCCACTTTAGTCACCACCTTAGCAACGGGCTTCGCCTTGCCCTTCGCAATCGCTACGGGCTTTGCGGCTGCTTTGGTTTTGCTTGCTGCCTTGGCGACGGGTTTTGCCTTGACCGGGGCTTTCGCCACCGGTTTGGCTTTGCTGACTTTGGCGGCTACTTTCGCGACCGGCTTGGCTTTGCCTTGAGGTTTTGCAACCGGTTTGGCTTTACTGGCCGTGGCACCAGCGCGCGGCTTGGCTTGCAGTTTCCCGGCTTTTGCCTTGCCGCTAAGGGCTGTTTTCGAGCCCGTCTTGGGTGCGGCCGTAAGTTTGGCTTTCGCGGTCTTGCCGACTGCTTTACCTGCTACTTTGGTGGCCTTTGAGACGGTTTTCGATCTAGCTTTTGCCATGCGTGAAAAGTTCCGATTAACAAACGTGGGCGACACCTGCGGGCGCTCATGCGCTCTTTTTTGAGTGCCCACGACCGAGGCCCGTCGCGGAAATCGCGAAAGACGACAGAGCATTAGTTGGGGGTAGCCTGCCATTTTACCAGTCAGTTGCCGCTTCTTTAGGCACGGCGAGTAAAAAGACACCTGTTTTAAGGCGTTAGCGGGGCTTTTTTCGGCATCGGCGCTGCTGCAACCATTGCAAAACCGCCAAATCGCAATGCGTTGGAACTTAAAGTGGCGTTGCGCTGAATACTTCCAACTTGGATCGTGATGTCGGTGCGGACGATACAACTATTCGCTGCAATGACGTGCTTATTGGGCGTAGTGCCTTAAAATGCATAAAGTCGAGTTAAGGCAATATGACGCATCGGCCCCTACTAGATAAGGCTTACACAAAAAAGCTGTATCTTTCAAAATGACCCGCAGTTCACGCCGCTTTCAGGGGGCTTTGTCGCACGGCACTGCGCGCGACGGATAAATCTTTTAGCCTTCGGGCTCACATTGACTAGGGGAGGGCCTACGAGGCCCGTTGCATTTCATGCGAATCAAACGATGGATGGCGGTCTCAGGGCTCGTCGTGGCGATAGCCGCAGTGGGTGGATTTTTTGGCTTCAAGGCGTACGCCACCAAGCAGGCCACCGCAGCAAAAGATAGCGTCAAGAAAGCTGATCCCGTCCTCGCGCTCGCTGCTGTGGATGTGGCCGTCGCAGGCCCTGCCACCTTGCTGCAAACCGTCGCTGTCGCAGGCACGGTGGACGCCGCCCGTCAGGCCATCGTACGCTCGCGTCACGCGGGCACCGCCACCGGCATGGTCAAGCGTGCAGGCGACACCGTGCAGGCCGGCGAGAAGCTGGCGCGCGTCGATAGCGACGAGCTACGGTTGCGCATCGCGGAGCGCGAATCCACCATTCGGCAAACGCAGGCGCAGCTTACGGTGGCTGAGTCCGCCCGCGCGCAACAACGATCCCTGTCTGATCGTGGCTTTATTTCAAAGGCGGCGTTTGATGCGTCCGACAGTAGTTACATCAGCGCTCGTTCGGCGTTTGAAAACGCCAAAACGCAAATGGACATGGCGAAATCAGCGCTCGCAGAAACTCAGTTGACTGCGCCGATCACCGGCGTGATCTCCAAGCGCAGCGTCGAGCCCGGTGAGCGCATCGGCAACGAAATGGCCGTGTTCACCATCATCGATCCGTCGTCGCTGGAAGTGGTGGTGCCGGTCGGTGCCGAGCGCGTCGCAGAACTCAAAATCGGGCAAACGGCGAAGTTCCAACTCGACTCCAGCGGCAGGCTGATCGAAGGCAAGTTGTCGCGCATCATCCCGACCACGGGCAATGCAGCACGCACGGTCGAAACACGCTTTTTGCTGCCCGCGAACAGCGGCGTCCCAGCAGGCGCGTTCCTATCGGGGCAATTGCAAATTGCGCAAAATGTTGCGCCAATCACGATCCCGCGCATGGCCGTAAAAACGGATGTGAATGGCAGTTATGTGTGGGTCGTTCAGGATGGCAAAGCGGTCAAAAAACGAGTGAAATTGATGCCCGGTAGCGCGGACTCCAACCCGCTACTGCCGGTCGCCGAGGGGCTGGTTGCGGGCGCAAACGTGTTGACGCTGCGCGGTGTTGAGCCGAACGAAGGTCAGTCGGTCACGATGCCGGGCGCAGCACCTGTGCCAGCGGTCGCTGCGCCACCCGCGACAGCATCCAAATAGTTGCGGAGAACAGCTATGTGGATGACTCGCGTTGCGATCAAAAATCCGGTTTTTTGCACCATGGTCATGTTTGCGCTCATGGTGATGGGCGCGGTGTCGTATTTCCGCCTGCCGATTGATGCGATGCCAGAGGTGAATTTGCCGTTCGCTTTTACTGTCGTGCAGTACCCCGGCGCCAGCCCGCAGGCGGTCGAAAACGATCTGACCAAGCCGATTGAAAACGCGCTGAATACGATCTCCGGCGTGAAAAAAATCACCTCTCGCTCGCGTGAAAATTCGAGCGTGGTGATTGTCGAATTTGCGATGGGCACCGAGATCAAGGTGGCGATGCAAGAGATGCGCGACAAACTCGCGCAAATTCGTCCGAGTTTTCCAAAGGAAGCGAAAGAGCCGTTTGTTTCGCAAGCCAATAAGGACGATGACCGCGCGATTGTTTCGCTCGGTGTGACCTCAAAAATCCGAACGCTGCCTGACCTCTCCTACATCGTCGAAGAGGTCATTCGTCGCCGCATGGAAAACGTGTCCGGCGTGGCGACCGTGAACATCAACGGCTCGTCCACTCGCGAGATTCAGATTGAGCCCGATCCGGCGAAACTGCGCGCGCGCCGCATCGGTGTCGACCAGGTCTTGAACGCGATTCGCACCGACAATATTGATGCACCGGTTGGCAACATCACCATCGGGCAAAACGACAAATCGGTGCGCGTCGATGCACGTTTCAAATCCGTTGCCGAATTTTCCAATCTGATCGTTGCGCGCCGCGATGGTTTGCAGGTGCGGCTGGCAGACGTGGCCACCATTGTTGACGGCAACAAAGAGCAAACCAGCTTCGCGCGCATTGACGGTGTCCGAGCGGTCAGTCTCGACATGCTCAAGGTGCGCGGCAGTAATACCGTTGAAGTCGGCCAGGGCGTGAAGGCCGCGATTGATCGGCTAAAAAAAGAACTCCCGGCTGACGTTGAATTGACTATCCTTTCCGATCAATCGAAGTACGTTAAGTCCAGCGTCGATGGCGTGAAAGCCACCATCATTGAAGGCGGCTTGTTGACCGTGTTCATCGTGTTCTTGTTCCTGGCTTCTTGGCGTAGTACGGTGATTACCGCATTGACGTTGCCGATTTCTGTAGTCGCTACTTTCATCGCACTGTATGCGTTTGGTTTCACGCTCAACAACCTCACGTTGATGGCGCTCTCGCTGTGTATTGGCTTGCTGATTGATGACGCGATTGTGGTACGTGAAAACATCGTGCGCCATCTCGCGATGGGCAAGTCACACAGGCAGGCCGCGCTTGAGGCAACAGAGGAAATTGGCTTGGCCGTGCTGTCAACCACGCTTGCGATTGTTGCTGTGTTTGCGCCGGTGGCCTTCATGGGCGGCATCATCGGGTTGTTCTTCTATCAATTCGGCGTGACGGTCGTTGTCGCTGTGTTGATTTCGCTGTTTGTCAGCTTCACGCTTGATCCGATGTTGTCGGCAGTGTGGCCCGATCCTGTGGGCAATCGCTTCAAGCGCTTGCCGTGGTTGGGGCGCTTTCTTGACTTGTTTGATCGCAAGATGGAGGCGTTGCAACACCGCTATGAGCTTGTGATTCGCTGGTCGTTGAGCCACCGAAAGACCGTACTCGGCATCTCGTTTGGGATGGTCGTTTTCGTGATCGCCAGCACTATTTTCTTCCCGTTAATCGGCAGCGAATTTGTGCCGAAAGATGATCAGAGCGAATTCGGCATGCGTCTGGAAACCCCCGTCGGTTCAAGCCTTGATTACACGACAGTAAAAGTTGCGCAGGCCGAAGCCGAGCTGAAAAAGATTCCCGAAATTAAGCTCCTCTACTCAGGCGCGGGTGGTGGTCGCGGAAAAAACACCGGCTGGATCAACGTCATTCTTAAGCCGCGAAATGAGCGCGTGCGCACGCAAAAGCAAATTGAAGACGCGGCGCGCGACTCGGTCAAAGGCATAGCTGGCATGTTGGTGTCGGTGGGCTGGAACAAGCCGGTGCAAGTCTCGTTCATTGGCTCCGACGCGACCCTGCTCAAACAGCTCTCCGAACAGTTCGTAGAAAAGCTGGAGAAGATCAACGGCGTGGTCGATATCGACAGCAGCGAAAAGGCCGCCGTTCCCGCGTTGGTCATCACGCCGAAGCGCGCTGAGAGTGCGGAGTTCGGAATCACGCCGGCGACCATCGGCAGTGTGTCACGCGCGCTGGTTGCGGGTGACGCGGTGGTGACATGGTTGCCGCCGTCGGGCAACTCGGTGGATGTATCCGTTCGTCTGCCAGCGAATGTACGGAATGATCCTGCACAGTTGCTACAAATACCGTTGACCAATCCGCGCGCACCGGACGGTGATGCGCTTTCCTTGGATCGTGTGGCAACCATCAGTGAGAGCACCAATCCAAAAAGCATCGAGCGCGCGTTTCTGCAACGCCAGGTCACCATTAGCGCCAACGTCAAAGGCCGCACGCCCGGTGAAGTCGGCGGCGATGTCAACAAACTGATTGAGACATTCGCGCTGCCGCCCGGTTATCGTTTCCAGCAGGATGGCGACAACCAGCTCATGCGTGACTCAGGCGGATACGCGATTTTGGCGTTGGTGATCGCCGTGATATTCATCTACTTTGTGCTGGGGTCGCAGTTCATGAGTTTCGCGCAACCGATTGCCATCATGGCAACTTTGCCGCTGTCTCTCATCGGCGTGTGGCTTGCCTTGGTCGTCACGCGAACCACCATCAACATGTTCGCCATGATTGCCGTCATCATGTTGATGGGGCTGGTGGTCAAGAACGGCATTTTGCTCGTGGACTTCGCTAATCAGGCGCGACGCGATCAAGGTTTGAGCATTGCCGAGGCACTGGTGCGGGCGGGGCACATTCGCCTGCGCCCGATTTTGATGACGACCGCCGCGATGGTGTTCGGCATGTTGCCGATGGCGCTGGCGCTAAAAGAAGGCGCTGACGGCACGATGGGCCGCGCAATCATCGGCGGCCTGCTCAGCTCGGGTATTTTGACGCTGGTCGTGGTGCCGGTGATTTACGCCATGATCGAAGAATTCAAAGAGAAGCACGCAGCGAAAAAGGCGGCTAAGCATCCGCCTGCGGCCACTGTTCCGGGCATGACGGAGGTTCCGGCGGAATAGTTGCTGACCATTCGTTGACTGGTTTTGTAGGGGCGGCTCCGCCGCGCCCCTCCTTTCGAGTCAACGTTGGGTCGCGGCAGAGCCGCTCCTACAGGCGATCTCAATTGACATTGGAACGACCCTAGAAAAACTTGCAACGCCACCAATTTCCGCTAAACTTAGCTAACTGACCGCGAGTCATTTAGCTAAAGCAGCCCTTAAAATCAGGTTATCTTGATCCTCTTACCCACGCTGTCCGCAGCGTAAAACGCGCCTATGAACATCGAACAAGTCCGCTTCAATATGGTTGAACAGCAGATTCGCACCTGGGATGTGTTGGACACTGACGTGCTCGACCTGCTGCACGCACTCAAGCGCGAAAACTTCGTGCCACCATCGCAGCGCGAATTCGCGTTGATGGACATTGAATTGCCGTTGTCCGCCGTTGCGCCTGATGCAGTGAATGAGCGCATGTGGTCGCCAAAAATGGAAGCACGCGTGGCGCAAGACGTAGATTTGCATGGCTTCGAGCATGTGCTTGAAATCGGCAGTGGCAGCGGTTACTTGACTGCGTTGCTGGCCTCACGATCTGCCAAGGTAACGAGCGTTGAAATCAATCCGCTGCTGGCAAAGTTCGCGGTGGCGAACCTGGCGAAAGCGGGCATCTCCAATGCGACCGTGGTGACTGGCGACGCGGCGCGCGGCTGGACGTCCGCTGCACCCTACGACGTGATCGTGTTCACTGGCTCGATGGAAGTGTTGCCCGACGAGGTGCTGGCGCAGTTGAAACCCGGTGGAAAAGTCTTCGTCATTCTCGGCAAATCACCTGCGATGCGCGCGCAATTGATCACCGTGACCGCTAACGGTGGCCGCAACGAGCGCACTTTGTTTGAAACTGTCGTTGCTCCTCTCACACACGCCGCACTCGCGCCCGGATTCGTATTCTGATGGTTGAGCAGATGGACGTGGCGACCGTTGCCGAGGCGCGCGCCAATGAACTCGCGAAAGCCGTGTTCTTGGATGTGCGTGAGCCGTGGGAGTTTGAACTGGCACGCATCGATGATTCGGTGAACATTCCGATGTCAGCGCTGGTGTCGCGCGTGGAAGAAGTGCGGGCGCTGCAACAGGCGGCCGATTCGACAGCCACTGCGCCGGTAGTGGTGATCTGCCACCACGGCGTTCGCAGCATGCAGTGCGCCAATTTTTTGTCGAAACACGGGCTTGATCGCCTTATCAATTTGAGCGGCGGCATTGACGCTTGGTCTGCGCGCGTTGACCCGACCGTTCCTCAGTATTAAATCGTTGGAGTATCGAATGCGTTTTTTTCGCCCTGTTTCCGTTGCAGTCCTTGCCCTCGCGATGTCCAGCGCGCATTCGGCTGACTTGCTGACCTTGTACCGCGAAGCGGCTACGCAAGATCCGGCGGTCGCCTCAGCGCAAGCCTCACTGCTGGCAGCGCGCGAACGCGTGGCTCAGGCGGAGGCGGCGAACGGCTTCGCGGCTGGCGTGAATGCCGGGGCCAATGCCAACTATTTTGATGCGCATGCGCGCGGCTTTTCAAGCGCCAATACAGATCGCGGCTACCTCACGGCAAGCGTGTCGGCTTACGTCAACAAACCGCTGATTCGGCCCGCATTGTGGGTGGCCATCGAGCAGGCCAAAGCGTCGCTGACCTTGTTCGAAGTGTCGCTCGCTGCCGCGCAAATGGATGTCGCAACGCGCTTGTCGCAAGCCTACTTTGACGTCTTGCTGGGGCAAGACAATTTGACGTTGGTACAGGCACAAAAAGCGGCGGTGGGCGAGCAGCTCGCGCAAGCCAAACGCAACTTTGAAGTCGGCACTGCGACCATCGTTGATACCAACGAAGCTCAGGCCCGTTACGACCAAGTAATCGCTCAGGAAATCGCCGCCAACAACGAAGTCGAGCGCACTCGCTACGCCTTGCGTAACGTGGTCGGTCGCTACGAAAGCAATCTCAAACGCCTGCGAACCAACGCGCAGGTGCCCGCGCCGAATCCGTCAAACATGGACGCATGGGTGAGCCGTGCCGAAACCGAAGCCTTTGGCGTGCGCATCGCGCAGCAAACGCTGGCCATTGCCGAATACGACATCAAGCGCGCACAAACCGGCAAAGACTGGACGCTTGATGCGTCGGCATCGGTGGCACATTCGCAAAGCACCGGTAGCACTGCTACGGGCACCGGAACCTGGAGCAACTCCGGCGTGATTGGAGTGACGTTTAACTGGCCGTTTGACATTTCCGGCGGCGTGAATGCGCGCATTCGCGAGACGTTGGCGCTGGTGGACAAAAACCGTAACGACATCGAAGCGGCGCGCCGCTCCGCGAGCCTCGGGGTGCGTCAGTCGTATCTGGGCGTGACCAGCGGTGTGGCCAGCATAGCGGCGCAGCAGCAAGCGCTCAAGTCTGCTGAAACGCTGCTCGCCTCGACCAAGCTGGGTCTGGAAGTCGGCGTACGAACCAATCTGGATGTGCTCAATGCGCAGCAGCAAGTCACGCAAGTGCAACGCGATCTGGCCTTGGCGCGCTACAACGCGCTGCTCAACGACTTGCGCTTGAAAGCCGCTACCGGCGTGCTCAGCGAAGACGATCTGCGAGCGACGAATGCGTACTTGACCGACTGACAAATTGTTAAAGGCGCGGCCCATCTCCCGCTAAGTCGGTCGCCTAAAACCGCCATCGAACTTATTGCGTAGCCCTGCGTATTGTTAAAAACACACTTTTGGGGTTAGCCATGTCACGTTATTCATCGGTTTTGGCTGCACTTTTGCTGTCCAGCGCGTCTGTTGCTTCCTTCGCTCAGGCGCCCAACGAGCCAGCACTCAAGGCGTATGGCGGTTACGAAGGATTGGGGAAAATCACCCACGACTTCGTAGAACGGGTGCAGAAAAATCCCAAGATTGGTCGTTTTTTCAAGGATGCCGATATTGAGCGCCTCGAAGCCATGCTGACCGATCAGTTTTGCGACGTGTTGGGGGGCGGCTGCAAATACGCCGGAAAATCGATGAAAGAGGCTCACACCAACATGAAAGTGACCACCGCTGACTTCAATGCGCTTGCCGAAGACTTGCAGGACGCGCTCACGGCTGCTAACGTGCCCACGTACCAACAAAACAAACTGATCGCCAAGCTTGCACCGATGCATCGCGACGTGGTGGAGAAATAAATCATGCAACCGAAGCCACGAGTGCGCTCGTTACTGATTTGCCGTAACGCACTCGGTGCGCTAGTCGCACTCGGCGCGATGGCGCTGGGCGTCTCGGCAGCACACGCCGGCACGTTTTTAGGGGTTGCCAGCGACCGTGATGGGTTGGCGCTGGTCAACGTGGTGATGTCGCTGAAGCCGATTGGACGCGCCGCGCCAGCGACACCCGTTCAGGAAATCGTGGTCAGCCAAGAGAATGCGACGTTCAAGCCCTACATTTCGGTGATCCGCGTGGGCTCCAGCGTGGTGTTTGCCAATCGCGACAACATGGAGCATCACATCAAGTCGTTTTCAAGCAGCAAACCGTTTGAAATCGCCGTTCACAAACCGGGTGATACGCCCGCGCCGATTCGCTTTGAAAAAGAAGGCGCGGTGGTTGCGTACTGCATCCTGCACGATTGGATGCGCGCCTATATTTACGTGGCCGATACGCCATGGTTCTCAATCACCGGAGAGCCCTCCGGTATCGCCAAAATCGAGAACGTTCCCGCAGGCGATTACGAAGCAATTGCGTGGCATCCCGACCTCGGTCAGTACAAGCCGCCACTGGTGCAAAAAGTGACCATCACGGCGACGGGTTCCGTGGAGTCAACTTTCAAATTTGATTTCAAGGCGCGGCCCGTACGGCAAGCTCCGAAAAATTTCGGCAGCGGGGCCAGAACCAAATAGCGAAGTAAAAAACGGGCCAAGTTGGCCCGTTTTGTTATTGGCTTACTCGCCTATTCAATGCGCTTGGCGCGAATGCCGCGTTTGGCCAGCGCTTCGAGCAGATTGTTTTCGCCAAACATGTGGCCCACGCCGATCACCACAAAATGGTTGTCTGGCGACTTGAAATAAGCATCGATCTTGTCTGCCATTGCCGGATGACGGTCATCAAAAATGCGTTTCTTGGCGGACGCGCCCTCCGGTGCATCGCCAAAGTCTTCGCTCACGATTTTGATCAGCGCTGGGCCGTCACCCGCACGATACGCAACGAGCATTTCGATCAGTCGCTTTTCCATTTTGTTCTGACGAACCGCAGCCAAAAATCGCGTCATCGCCGCTTTGGTTTCAGCCGCGCCCGCGCCGGCCAGCACGCCGCATTGAACCGCGCCGCCTTCAACCTCAACAACGCGCATTTTTGCGTACTTCGCTTCGCGTAAAAACACCACGTCCAACCCGCGCGAAAAATCAACACCGAGCTGGCCGAGTTCAACGCCCAACACCACCAGATTCACCAGCCACAGCTTGCGTCCCGCGATCACGGTGTCAGAGATACCTGCCGCACGGATGTAGCCGGACAGCGCGGCGAAATCCTCGGACGACAGCACGTTCTCCAACTTCTCCTGCGTGACGGCGAGTTTCGAGCAGGCTTGCTGCGTTTCGGGCAGCGTGACGTCGGCCTCAACCGCCAGCACTTTGGCTTCGTCAAAGCGCTTTTGCACCGAATCCGGCACCGGATAAAAATCGGGCTTGCCGACGTGCAGCGAACCAAAAAGAGTGACGGTTTTGGCGTCCTTCGCACCATCTTTCGCCAGCTCCCACAGGAACGGCTTGCTGAGTTGCGCGTGCGCGGCGGCCGAGGTCAGCGCAAAGGCTGCGGCAGCAACGGAAAAGAGGGTCGAGAGGCGTGTCTTCATATCGCGATAATAGCTGGATGACTCCATCAGACTCGCCTGCCCCGCCACTGGTTGCATCCGCCCCATCAGCAACGAAACCGGGCTGGATTGCCGCATTTAAGGTCTATCTGGAGCCGCCGACGCTGCGTATGCTGGCGCTGGGTTTTTCGGCGGGCTTGCCGCTGTTGCTGGTGTTGGGCACGCTAAGTTTCTGGCTGCGCGAGGCGGGCGTCAATCGCTCCACCATCGGTTATTTGTCGTGGGTGGGCTTGGCCTACGGATTCAAATGGTGCTGGGCACCGCTGGTGGATCGCTTGCCGATTCCGTTGTTGACGCGGCTGCTCGGGCGGCGACGCAGTTGGCTCCTGGTGTCGCAATTGATGATCGTCTGCGGCCTCGTCGGCATGGCGCTGTCCGACCCGAAAATCGCGCTGATGCCGATTGTCTGGTTTGCGCTGCTGACCGCGTTTGGCTCGGCCACGCAGGACATCGCGCTGGACGCGTTCCGCATCGAATCGGCCGACGTAGATCGTCAGGCGGCGCTCGCCGCATCTTATCAAACCGGCTATCGCGTCGCGATGATTTGGGCGGGGGCTGGTGTGTTGTGGATCGCGGCGCGCGCGGAAGTGTCGAACCCCGCGAATTACGACCCGAATAGCTGGAAGATTGCGTACTTGGTGATGGCTGCGTCAATGGCGGTCGGCTTTGCCACCGTGCTGTTATCCAAAGAGCCGACTTCCAAGCCTATCGTCCGCGCCAAAAGCATTGGCGAATGGCTACAAACCGCACTGATCGAGCCGTTCGCTGATTTCTTCAAGCGCTACGGCATGAACGCGTTGCTGATCCTCGCGCTGATCGCCACCTATCGCATCAGCGACATCGTCATGGGCATCATGGCCAATCCGTTTTACGTGGACATGGGCTACACCAAGGACGAGGTGGCTGCGATCAGCAAGGTTTATGGGCTCATCATGACGCTGGTCGGCGCGGCGCTGGGCGGCGTGTTGTCGGTCAAATTCGGCATGATGCGCACGCTAATGCTGGGCGCGATAATGTCTGCGGCGAGCAATTTACTGTTCGCCTGGCTCTCCATGCGCGGTCACGACGTCACCGCGCTGACCGCCGTCATTTCAGCGGACAACCTAGCGTCCGGCATTGCATCCAGCGCGTTTATCGCTTACATGTCGAGCCTGACCAACATCAATTATTCGGCGACGCAGTACGCGCTATTGTCATCGATGATGTTGCTGCTGCCGAAGTGGCTGGCCGGGTTTTCCGGGGTTGCGGTGGACGCGGTGGGCTACAACACATTTTTCATCGGCACGGCGCTGATTGGCGCGCCAGTGTTGGTGCTCATCTGGATCGCTTCAAGGCGATTAAAGTAACTACAGCTTTTCGCTGCAATGCCCGTTTATATTGGGCTTATAGGTAGTTTTACCTAATAGTTGACATTTAAGCTTTATGAGTACTTAGCCCACATAAAATAAGCCATTCAGTCAAAAGTTGCTGTCCATTTTGGACGCAAAACTCACCGTCAGGGAGCCCGCCGTGGCCGTCACGCTCAGCATCAATCAAAAGCCCGTCACTATCAACGCACCTACGACAAGCCCTTGCTGTGGGCGTTGCGCGAAGACGCGAACCTCGTCGGAACCAAGTTTGGCTGCGGCATCGCGGTTTGCGGCGCATGTACCGTTTTGGTCGATGGCGTGGCGACGCGATCCTGCGTGATGCCTATTTCCGCGGTCGTCGGTAAGCAGATCACCACCATCGAAGCCATCTCTGAAAAAGGCCCAAGCGCCGTGCAAAAGGCATGGATCGAGCATCAGGTGCCGCAGTGCGGTTACTGTCAGGCTGGTTTCATCATGGCGACCACCGCGTTGCTCGAAAAAATACCGGAACCGACCGACGCCGACATTGATGCCGCGATCAGCAATCTGTGTCGCTGCGGCACCTATCCTGCGATGCGTCTTGCCATCAAAAAAGCGGCGCAGATCAAGAAGGCGGGCGTTTGATCATGGCGGATTCCTCTACGAAAAAGATGTCGAAAACTCGTCGCGCTTTTCTGATCGGAACGGGCCTGGTCGGCGGTGCACTGGTCATCAGCACCACGCTCGCATGGCGTCGCGTTGCCGGTGCGCAATCGTTCAAGCCGCCGGTGAAGGCGGGCGAAACGGCGTTCAATGCATGGCTGAAAATCCTGCCCGACAGCACGATCATCGTGCAGGTGCCGCGACAGGAAATGGGGCAAGGCATCTACACGATGCTTGCGATGCTGGTCGCCGAAGAACTCGACGCCGACTGGAGCAAAGTGCGTGTCGAACAGGCGCAAATCAGCGCGGTGTATGGCAACGTCACAGCGCTCGGTGACAGCGCGCCCGCACCGATGCAGGCTGCGATGATCGCCACCGCCCGCGTGCTGGGCGTGCAGATGACGGGCGGGTCCACGTCCACGCGGGACGGGTGGGCGCCGATGCGCATGGCGGCGGCGAGCGCGCGAAGCGTGCTGCTCGCGGCAGCGGCTTTGAGGTGGAATGTGCCGGTCGGTGAACTGAGTATTGAGAAGTCCGTCGTCAAACACGCAGGTTCCGGTAGAAGCGCGCCGTTTGGTGAATTTGCACCAGCGGCTGCTGCGCTTTCACCCCCATCGCAGGTGACAGTGAAAGCCCAGAAAGACTGGAAGATTCTCGGCACTTCACCGGCGCGCCTCGACGTCGTTGAAAAAACGCTCGGCACGGCGCAATTCGGCATCGACGTACGGCCCGAAGGCCTGCTTTACGCCACGGTCAAACACATTCCGTACGTCAGCGGGGCGTTGCAGGAAGTGCGCTGGAAGAACGGCACGGCACCGAAGGACGTGCTGCATCAGGCGCGCGGTGACAACTGGCTCGCGGTGGTTTCCGCGAGCTACTGGTCGGCAAAAAAAGCGCTGGAAGAAGCGGAATTGATTGGCGGCGGGCCAACGGGAACTGTGCTTTCAAGCGATCAGCTCACCGCGCGTTACAACGACGTGCTCGACGGTAAAGACGGCGGCTTCGAGCCGAAGCGTCGCACGTTTGGCGAATACGGAAAGGCCGAAAAAGTCATCGCCGCGACGCCCGCACGGCAGCGCATTGAGGCGGCGTACAGCGTGCCCTTCCTTGCGCATGCAGCAATGGAGCCACTGAATTGCACAGCGCTTATCAAAAACGGAAAAGTTGACGTGTGGGTGGGCAATCAAGCGCCCACCGTCGTGCAATGGCTGGCGGCGGGTAACGTCGGTGTAGCGAACGACGCGGTTACCGTACACACACCGTATCTCGGTGGCGGCTTTGGTCGCCGCTTCGACATCGAAGTGATTCGTCAGACGCTGGCCTGCGCCAAGGTGACCAACGGCAAGCCAGTGCAGCTCATCTGGTCGCGCGAACAGGATATTCAGCACGATGCTTATCGCCCAGCCGTTTCATGTCGTATCACCGCCGCGCTCGACGACAAAAATGGCGTGAGTGCCTGGCATCATCGCATGGTTGGGCCGAGCGTGAGCAAGAGCGTCATCGGTCGCATGAACCCGCTGTTTGCGGGCGATTTTCCGCCTGACAAAACCAATGCCGATGGAGCGGCGGAGTTGCCGTACGCATTCGCCCATTTCAAATGCGATCACGCACAGGTGGATTTGCCGGTGCCGACGGGTTACTGGCGCAGTGTGGGCAATTCGTACACCGCGTTCTTCGTCGAGACCTTCGTGGACGAACTAGCGGTCGCGCTGAAAAAAGATCCGTATCTTTTCCGACTGGAACTGTTGAAAGATCAGCCGCGATTCGCCAGGGTGGTTGATGCCGCAGCTAGTGCTGCTCAGTGGAGCACCGCACTGCCACAAGGCTGGGGCCGCGGTATCGCGCTTGCCGAGTCATTCAAGAGCATCGCCTGCATGGTGGTTGACGTTGAAGTCGTTGGGAAAGACATCAAGGTGCGCCGCGTGGTGACCGCTGTCGATTGCGGCACGGCGCTGCATCCCGACAACGTGAAAGTGCAAATTTCCGGCGCGGCGCTTTACGGATTGACGGCGGCGCTCAAAGGCAACATCACGCTGAAGGACGGCATCGTGCAGCAAAGCAATTTCAATGACTACGGTCTGATGAGCATGGCCGAATGCCCGCAGTTCGAGACGGTGATTATTAATAGCGGCGCAGCGCTGGGCGGCATCGGTGAAGTTGGTGTGCCGCCGATTGCGCCAGCGTTAGGCAATGCGATTTATGCGGCGACCGGCAAGCGGTTGCGCAGTTTGCCGTTTCGCTTGGCATAGCTTTGAAGCCGCGCGAAAAGCAGAGGAAACTCAGACGAGCGTCGGGGAAACACTCGGACTAAGCTTCCTCGGCTTCCCGCGCGATGCTCAGTTCATCGTGTTGATGAACTGAGTTTTTACGAAGTTTGCTGTGTGTTGTCAGCGCTAGCGCTGTTACATTTCGCATCAGATCAGTCGCACTGATTACACGAATGCTTTAGCGAGCACGGCGATCAGCGTGTGGCTGTCGGCGATAGCTGCGCTCTGGAATGCAGCCACGATCACAGTGGTTGAAGCAAGGCTCAGCGTCAGAGCGATTGCGCCGGTCAGAGCGCGTTCTACTGAGGAAAGTGTGCCGAGGAATTGAGCGGTTTTCATGGTGTTGTCTGTCTGTGGTTTGCATGGCGTCAGTGCCATGAAACGTAATGTATTTAGACAACCGAAATCACGCGATAGGCAGGCGACGAATCGCGGGAACGCAGGGCGAAACGCAGAAAACGCGGGCGAATTGAAAGCGCTAGATCGCTCAAACCGCCCGTAGTCGCAGTCAAAAAGGCGCGTCTGAAACGCAATTGACCGACTCATCGGAGAGCGGATGCGGAAAGCTCAGTTTCGCCGCGTGAAGCAGCAAACGCTGCGCCGTGGAAGGCGGGTTTACCGAGTACAAACTGTCACCAATAATCGGGTGACCCAGACTCGCCATGTGAACGCGCAGTTGGTGGCTGCGGCCTGTCACGGGCGTCAGGCCGACGCGTGTTTGCTTCAGCGCTTCATCTCTTGCAAGCACGACGTAATGTGTCGTCGAAGGCTTGCCAATCGTGTGATCAACCACTTGCCGTGGGCGATTCGGCCAGTCACAGATCAATGGCAGATCAATCGTGCCCTGATCATTTTCGACGATGCCCATGACGACGGCAACGTAATATTTTTCAACGAGTCGCTGCTCGAATGCGCGGTTGAGTGCACGTTGTGCGTCGAGGGTTCGTGCGAACACCATGAGCCCGGAAGTTTCCATGTCGAGCCGATGCACGACCAACGCTCCGGAAAATTCAGCCTGCACACGCGCGCTGAGGCAGTCCGCTTTGTCCGGGCCGCGACCGGGAACGGAGAGCAAGCCGCTTGGCTTGTTAACGACGAGGAACGTCTCGTCGATAGTGACGATTTCAATACCCTGTGGGAGCGGTGTCACCGCGACTGGCATCACGCAGAGGATGGTGAAAGTCGCGGTGACACCGCTCCCACAAAATCGGTCACGACTTAACTTCGCCAACCACCAAATACTCCAGCAGCGCTTTCTGCGCGTGCAGGCGGTTCTCCGCTTCGTCCCACACCACACTCTGCGGCCCGTCGATCACAGCGGCCGTAACTTCTTCGCCGCGATGCGCGGGCAGGCAATGCATGAACAGCGCCGCAGAATCGGCCAGGGCCATCATCTCTTCGTCCACGCACCAATCGGCAAACGCTTTTTTACGCGCCTCGGTTTCTGCCTCGAATCCCATGCTCGTCCACACGTCCGTTGTCACCAGATGCGACCCGCGCGCAGCCTCCAGCGGATCGGCGAAAACTTTCACATGCCCATCCGCGCTCGCGAGCATCGCATCGGGAATTTGATACCCCGGCGGCGTCGATGCATGCACCGTGAAGCCCAACACCTTGGCCGCTTGCAGCCATGAATTGAGCATGTTGTTGGCGTCGCCGACCCAGGTGACGATCTTGCCCTTGATGTCGCCGCGCTGCTCGACGAACGTGAAAATGTCGGCCAACACCTGACAAGGATGGTGATCGTCGGTTAGCCCGTTGATCACTGGCACGCGCGAATACTCAGCGAATGTCTCGACGACATGTTGATGAAAGGTACGGATCATCACGACGTCGACCATGCGGCTGACCACCCGCGCCAAATCTTCCACCGGTTCGCCTCGTGAAATTTGCGACGCTTCGCTGGTCAAAAAAATCGCCGAACCACCCAGCTGATTCATGCCCGCTTCAAACGACACACGGGTACGCGTGGA
>ENA-OBLH01000053-OBLH01000053.1-metagenomes-genome-assembly--contig:-NODE-53-length-38177-cov-3.95286_pt1 | contig 38177 bp, 60 predicted proteins | sample MGYA00153382_OBLH01 | MGnify analysis MGYA00153382
GACTTTCCACTGGTCGGTTAGGTCACCCCATCCAAAAGCTCTATCATTTAGAATTTTTACGTATGCAAGTTTAGGAAGCTGTGAGGCATCAAAGTCCGGAGCAACTCTTGAAGAATCAGTTGCAACAGTTCCGTCATCTCTGTAGGTAAAAGTAACTCCTGAACCTGGGTCTACAACGTACCCTAGATAAACTTCTTCACCGGCTGTAAGCCCCATATAGACGTTATATCCAGCAGCACCAGTGACCCGTGTTCCAGTAACATCTATCCACTGAGTCACAGGATTCCATATATCTCTTTGAATAGAAGTCTGTACTGTAGTTGCAAGTGATGCCTGTGATTCACCTACGTTTACTGCGCTAAATCTGTATCTGTATGTAAAGTTAGTACCTACAAGTGCTGCTATAGCGGTTACTGTTGGTGCTGTAGGGGTTGTTAATGCCGTCTGCGTAATTACAGTCATAGTCACACAATCTAACCAACAGAGAAAATCTGTCTTGCTAGCTATCAGTACGACTTGTTTAAGCTGGTCAAAACGACCTACGGCTGTTAGAGGAAATGTTTTAGTTCCGTATGCAGTCCAAGCACCACCGTCTTTACGAGCGTAGAGCTTGACAACTCCGGCTACGTTCATTAAGCAACATTCCCAGTATTCAGTTACAGTAGATACAATTCTTGTAAAAGGAAATACTTGACCTAGTATTGTTCCAGTAGGTTGAGTTCCATACAAAACAGATGATTGAGAAGGCTTAATAGTTCCGTTCTGTGATAACACGACGTTGAATGCAGTATCTAGCCCATCCTCAGGCTTACGCCCGTCAGATAATGCACTCATATAACCTTTAAGCCATGACTTTATAGACTCACGCTTTTGCGTAGGTACGTTTACTTGTCTTTTCTTAGCAGTTATCACTACCAAGCCCTACCCTGTGACAAATTGAAGCGAATAGTAGAAGGCTCACTACCCTCTTGGTTCTGCTTCATTTTTCTCATTTCCTCAGATGCACGTTCAACTAAACCATCAGACCTGTATTGAAGTGATGTTTTAGTCCGGCAATATTCAGCAGCCATCATAAATGTAGCCCAAGTAGGACTGTCTACTACTAGTACGTCTGAATCAGCAGATAGTACAGTTACATATCCATATGCAGGGATTTTTACTGTTCCACCAAACTGAGGGTCAAGAGCTGTAAATGATATAGCAAATACTAGGTTTGCACCTTTTCTGGATACTGCTTGCATACCTGCACGTTTGTATTTCTGTAGTTCGTCTGGTTCTACTAGGGTGTAGTACGTGAACTGTCCGTCAGTGTGCTGGATATGTATATTGTCATCAGGTAGTTGGGATATTTCTCTGACAGTTACAGGGATTAGAAATGTATCGGTAGCTGAGACTACAGCAACTACTGAGGCCGTAAATGCAAGTGAGTTCCACTGTACGTCAGGCTCATCTTGCCACATTTTCTGGACTACGTTAGAAAAGCCTTTTAGGGCTAGGTATCGACTAGAAGTATTAGTTGGTGCAGTTGCTTTACCTGTAGCTAATAGGTTTGCTTCCGTAATCGCTTCCAGTAAATTCATCTTTTCCCTTATAGAAAAAGCACGGCGGTCTAAGGGTTAGACTCTCTTGCCGTGCTTCGGTAAAGATGCTTGTTCGTTAGCTAACATTATACGCTATTTACGCCTTTTTAGCAAAGCGACCACGTTGCATAGTTGCCTTTTTGACAGACGGTGCTTTAACTGTAAACTTAGCAGATTTAGTACTGTCAAGTAATCCTATGTCTGGGAAGCTAAACATGACAGGTTTCTTGCCTTTGCCACCCTTGCCTTTACCTTTGCCTGATGCTCTACGTCCTGAAGCAGGAGCTATACCGTTAGAATACTTACGATATTCAGAAAGTCCAGCTTCGTAAATCGCATTGTCATATGCAATAAGTTTCTGTTCAAGTTCTTTGCCGTTTTCAGCGCTTTTAACAAAGTCGTACATGTCTGCTTTAGCCATGCCATATAGAGACACAGTGTCATTGTCGTAATCTTTTTGTACTGTTAGCTTTCTAAGTTCTTTTTCCTTCTTAGCTTTTTCTACAGGACTCCAGCCTTTAGTCGTGTCGTTGTAGTCTGTCAAAGCTGTTTCGTACTTCTCTTTATATGTTTCATTATCGCTAGACTCTGTATAGTTTAAGTAGTCTGGATTATTGCCTTTTGCGATAGATTTTTGTTTAGATGTCAAATCGGGTTTAAAGTCTGCACCGTAGCCGTTATCGTATGCCCAACTTGTTTTTGCTACTAAACCGTAATCTCTTTTAATAGCATCTAACGTCTTTTTCTTGTCCCCGTCTATTAGATTTTTGTATTCTGGAGTTTCAATTGTTTTCTTCCATTGTTCAGAGACAGTTCTAGCCATTGAAGCGTTTAGATCGTTGAGCTGTTTCTTGTCAAGTTCGTTGCCTTCACCAAATACTTTCTTATTGCTTTCAGTTGGCATTGTACCTAGTTCGCTGTCCTGCATTCTACGTAATTCTGCTACTGTTTCATCTCCACGTACCTTGCTTGGTTTTAGAGGATTAACGTATCTGTTGAGAAAATTATCTTTTGTAGGCACTGGTTGACCAAAAGCATCAGTTTTAGTAGGTAGCATTTGTCTTAGACCAGGTATACCAGACTGTAAGCCTTCGATAATTCCACTTGCCTGTCTTTCGAAGTCATCAGAAGCACCAGCGAATGATCTTACTATATTTGGTACAAGACTAGATGCGGTATTCGCTACGAATCTTTCTGCCGCTCTCTCAGGAGTTTTAATAGCATCAATAGCACCTGAAACACCTTGCAAGAATGACATATCAGATATTGATTTACCACCCTCACCAAGTCCTGCCCATACTAGCTCCATGCCGTCTTTTCCGTCTTTGTCTGCTTGATGCGCACCTGCACCTATATTTAATAGAGCGCCAAACGGTTGAATATAGTTAAGTGAATACCACCTGTCACCTACTCGTATAGAGTTAGGTTGCTTACCTTCAGCTTGCCAAAGTTTACGTTCTTTATCGTCAGACGGAAAACCGCCAGTGATTTGTCCTGCTTGAGCTAATGCATAACCAGCACCAATAATAGGAGCGCCAGCCATACCTTCGGCTAGTGCTTGAGACATAGCACGTTGGTCATATGGTTCACCCTTCCTAACCGAAACAATCTGTTTAGCTATTTCTTGCGCTGATCCAATAGGAGTTCTTTTAATGAGTCTCGTTGCTACCGATCCAGGTATCTTTGCGAAAGGCACTATGAAGTCTACAATTGCAGCAGCACCATTCCAGCCTTTTTGTTTAAAGCCGTTAGAAACAAACGAACCAACTTTACCCAGTGCAGTCTCATCTTGAAACACAGCGAACCTACCCTCTTTAATAGCTCTGTTTACTGCTTCGGCTGGTGGATTTGCCATAAATTCTTTAATATATTGCGTTCTTTGTGAACCTTTCATACCTTTGTTTATTGCTTCGGCTTTAGCTAGGCTTGACAGTACCTCTGCTTTAGCACCATACCTATATGGTTGGTCAACCGCACCCATAACTCGGTATACGCCGTTTACCCATGTACCAACAGCTCTACCTGCTTTAGATTTTCCGTAATTCAAATCTGTAGGGTTATCATACTTTCCTACTTTTTCTAATGCGTCCATAGGGTCATAGCCAGTTTTCCAATAGCGTTTGCTTGTGGCGTTTTGTACACCTTCTTTAGCACCCTTAATCAGTGAACCAGTAGTAGCAAGTGTTTGTGTACGCTTTCCAGTAAATATTGATTGAACCATATCAACCATAGTCGCTACGGGGTTTACAAATAGTTTACGTGTAAGTAGGTTGTCAATGTTACCTATTGCACCACCACCCGTAGTTGTAGGTGCTGTAAGTAGGTTTGCTCGCCAGAAGTTTATTGCTAGGTCGGCTTTGTCGGTAGGTGTATTTTTGGCTATCAAGTGCATCATGTCATCAAGTGCTAATGCCCTTGCGTCGGTGTCTAGTTCTGTTTTTGCAAGTCTAGCAACTGCTGTATCAATCTCATCTTGTATTTGCTTTGTAATAGTCACGCCAGCTTTAGTGAGTTTCCTTTGAGCTAGACTTTTCATACCTGCTGGACTTCTTCTAGCCATCATTGAAGCGGCTTGAATCATTTGACCAGCTTTTGTGTAATGTGCTGATAGTTTATCGTATATATCTGATGCACGGTCAATATTTACTGGGTCTATCTTTTCTTCTAGTTTTTGTGCATAGAGTTGTGCGTCTATAGCTTCCTGCCTAGTAATAGTTCCTTCAGGTTTATCTAGGCTTGCTCGTACATTACCCTCAAATACATCATCACCCTGTTGCTGAAGTCTTGAAGCCGCATCTACAGCGCCGGCTCTTTCAGTTTGTGGGGTGTATAGTGGCGCTCCGTCCTTAGTAGCGTCTTTGATTGGCTGTGAAACGTATTGACTATTTGGAACAGTTTTATCTGCATACCTAGATTTATTCTGCTTTCCAGTGCCAAGTGCAAGCTGTTCTGCGTTTGCTACTGGTGGTTTATTTGGTGGTACTAGAGGTAATGCTTGAGTTTGCATTAGTCCGTCCGGTATACCTTCTGTTTCTGATGCCCTGACGGTAGTTTTAGGTTTAGATGGTGCTACTACAGTAGTGCTATTGCCTTGTAACGACTCTTGCGCCGTAGGTATCTTCTGTACTGGTGGGGAGGGTTGGGATTGGTTGTAGAGGTCGGTTAGCTTAGTATTGCTTTGATTCCCACTATCAAGACGGATAGTGTTGTTAGACCCCCCAGTGTTAGAAGAAATATTACTATTAGCATCATTACCCAGTCGTCTAGGTTGTCTAGCCAAGTTCTCATTGTTCGCCTTGTTAATGTTTTCATCTAATTGCCTTTCAGTTACTAATTTATTGATTCTTCCACTGTCTTTTAATTGCCCTGGGTATATGCCTCCTTCTTTTAACTCATCTGGTATGCTCTTAAACAGTCGTTCCATATTAGGGTCTTGCACAAAGTTATCAATCATTCCTGTGGGTGATTTGCTTTGGCGTATATTGCCGAGTGGTTTGAGTTGTAGCAACTGGTCGTTAAATAATCTAACATTTTCTACTTTTGAACCGTAATTCATCTGGACATCAGCCATAATATCACCACCAACTCGGCGTAAATCTTGCAGCTTCGTTATAGTTGCCCGTTGTCCATTAAGTTCGAAGTGGTATGGGTCACTAGGACTGTCTAGTTGTTTTCTTGCCTGGTCTAATGATTTTGCAAAGTTTTTAGTTACTTCCTTAGATTGTAATAATCTATTCTGGTAATCGGTATTCAGTTTCTTCGCACCCTCAAAGTTGTTTGCCACAAACTCCTCAGCACTCCCGAACTTCCTAGCCTCTTGCTTTAGGGATTCTAGGGGGTTAGTATTACCCAACTCTGGTGCTTTTACTCTAAACCCATCATCAGCTCTAGCCGTAGGTATGATGTTTCCAGTTCGTCTAATATCTTCGTCTAAATCAGATAAATATCTAGCTATCTCTTTTTTGTTTTTTGGATTAGTTTCTACATCGTAGGCTTTTTGTGCAGTTTTTCTAGTATTTATCAAGGCGTTTCGAGAAGGATTAGTCGTTTTAGCTATGGCGTCAGAAGCGTTATTAACAACTGGTTTAGATAAGTTTATAGCCTTCTTAGCTCCTGCAACGGTAATAGGTAGAGAAGCTGGTATAGCTAAACTAATACCTGCGTCAAGCGCAACTGCTCCAGGAGTATTTTTAACACCTCTTGCAGTTCTAAGTCCAGAACCTTGAGCAACATTAGATACTACATTAGATGCAACACTAGGGTCTAGTAAGAATCTACCAGTCTTTGATGCTAAACCAGAACCTTTAAGTGCGTTGCTTGCTTGTGGTATTTTAGACGCTAGCTGAACTACTTTAGGTGCAGTAGTTATGGCTTTAGCTAGTCCAGCAGTAGCGACTATTTGTGCTACCTCACCAGCAAACTGTCCTGCCTTATATCTTGCACCATAGTTATTATCTTTAGCCTCAATATCTAAAAGTTGACCGGCATTAGTAAAGTTTTTGGTGAATCGGTTAGTGCCTTCGCCTGGAGTTACTAGATCATATAGTCCAGTACCACTTTCACCTAGTCCTGCAATAGAGCGTTGGAAACCTGCAAATTCTGGCTTAGCACCGTTATAGGCATGCTTAAAAGGATTTGATGCTATTTGCGGTTTACTTATAGGTGTTGATCCAATAGCATTTCCTAAGTCTCGTCGGTACTGGTCTTTACTTATTACGCCAGTATTATATTTAGTCAATACACGGTCAGCCGCTTTTTTTCGTAACGGCTGTATGCTTCTCTGTAATTCTTCTTCTTTACGTTTTCTTTCAGCTTCGAGTTGACCCATAAGTTTTGCGAATAGACCTTCCATTGTTTAACTCCTTAGTATGGGAAGAATTGATTATCTTCTTCTCTGTTTCTAAATAGGTACTGGTAGTAGGGATTGATTGAATCAGCTTGTACTGCGTCAACACCAGCAACGTCTTGTACGCCCTCTTGTGTGTACTGAGATAGTTCTGGAGCGTCATAGTTTGCATTATTGACTGTAGGTGTAATAGCAGGTTTGCTTAGTGCATCAATTTGTTGCAATATAGCGAATAGACCAGGCATAGCTTGATCTCTCATAGATCGTGAACTTGCAGCGTCACCAGTTCTTGCGAAGTTAAGTGCAGTATTACCTCTACTTAGACTGTTTCTAGCTGAGTATTCTTGATTTAGGATTTTAGACTCAAGATCGTTACGTGAAGTTCTTTCTTGGTCGCCTAGTGTTACTAGTGAATCATCATAGTCAGTCTTATATCGTCCGAATGATTGGTCAAGTCCTTGTAAGTTAGCACCGAACTTCTGGTTTACACCAGCTCTAAGTTGAGTACCAGTTTTAGCTGCTGCATAAGGAGCTAATAGCTCACCTGCTTGTGAATCACCACCACCTCTTGAACCAAGATAACGTGTAAGCGAATTGGCTCTGCCAGCTACTTTACGGTCAATGTTATTCTTAGCGATTTCATTTTCTCTAATAGTAGAGTTGCGGTTAGCCTTGTAGTCAGCGCTGTTACGTCCGAACTGCGTTTCTAGTCCTGTACGGTAGTTACCGAATGTACTTGAAATACTATCGTTACCAGCTTGTCTCTGACCACCTAGACGACCTAGTATGTCGTTAGCTTGTCTGATAATGTTTTCTGATTCGTATACTGAGTTAGGGTCGAAGAATTCTGCTGATGTTTGATTTGTGCCAGTGTTTCTGGTGTTATTAACAGCAAGAGTTTGTGGGCTGTCTGTCTGCGAGGCTTGTCCATATCCAGGACGTGTTTGGTCGGCGTACTGACGTACCTGGTTGATGTCATAGCCTGTTTGACCAGCTATATCTTCGTATGAATAGCCCTGATCTAAATAGGGATTTGTCTTGGCGCTATCAAATGTTAGTTGTGCTGATGGTTGATCGTTGTTTCGTGCTTGGTATTGGTCTTTCGCATAATCGGCTGCTGCGATTTGTGGAAAGTACACTTTTGCTGCGGTTTTTGCTGTCGAAAGTAGACTCATTTTTATCTCCGTTTTATAGGAGTAACAATAAATCTAATCTATGCTACAGAAGTGCTGGACTGTGTAGTTCCCTACGATACCAAATCCTATGTAATCATATTCAATATTAAGGATTGCTTCTCTGTGACCTTTTTTACTACCCATCCATGAGCCTATTGCGGCAAGTGGGTAGTTGGTGTTAGTGATGTTTTCGGCAATTAACACACAGTCGCTAGTTTCGTCTGCTATATAGTCATATCCATGTACATTGTTACTATCTACATGTGAATAGTTGTTCTCTGCCAACATCTGCTCTGCTTTACGTTGTGCAGACCTATTTAGTGCTTCATCTTCAATCAGTGGCGCTACACTAGCTTTTTGACGCTCTGCGTTAGTTAGGTTAAGTAATTCATCTTGTTTACTAACATACACTTCTTGTGTTGCCTGAACAGGCTCTATGGGCTGTGTAGCACTATATTTGCCAGTATAGTAAATAGTACCAGCAATAACGTAGATAACGATTGCTCCCAATACTGTAAAAACTATCTTTCTGACTTTCATATAGTATATTATACTCTATTTGTCAACAGTTCTCTATTGCGTACTCTCTAACACCTTCTGCGAATGACTCGGAGTTTCCTCCATCAAAATCTTCATCACAAACGTCATTTTCAGACGCCCAATCGTAACCTGCTGAATGTCCTCCACAATCTTCTGTGCATTCACTCGTTCCACGATTTTCTACATATTCACTATCTACATAATCATCTTCGTAAAAACTCTGAGGTTTATCTGATGATGTATCAGTTTCCCAACCAGTAGAATCAGATTCAGCTACATTACCGTTAATGACGGTACTATAGATTACTGTTGTACCTATTATAGCTAAGAATACTCCTATTCCTGCAAGTGTCTCTTTCATATAGTAATTGTATCACTAGATGTCAAGTCTTATTGTTACTCCAAATTGTTAAGCTTATAATTTACGTTCTTAACAAGTGGCGGGTAATCCGAAGTGCATGTTAGTATCCGATAAGCTAGTTCTCTGGGGTCAGTATTTCTGTAATCCCTTTTGCCGGTGCTTCCGGTATTTGTCTCTTTTTGTTAGAGCTTGATGTGCTTTATATCTATATTATAGCACGATTAGACTTTTTCGACGAGTCCGATTGAAGCGTTCACTAGCCAATATACATTTGCATCACTGTCAATATAATACTTACGAATAGGCGCTCGTACCGTTACTGTCGGTGCAAAACCTGTCAGCGATAGTGTAGCGGTAGTTGGTGTGACACTAATGTTATTTATACTTGTTGTAACTGTCGGTGCAAAGCCAGTAAGTGTGAGTGAACCAGTTGTAGGTGTAACTGATATGTTATTACTAACCGCAACAGTTGGAGCAAAGCCAGATAGGATAAGACTTGCGGTTGTAGGTGTAAGCACTAGACTGTTAGATACTGAAACTGTCGGTGCAAAGTTTGTCAGAGTAAGACTTGCGGTAGTCGGAGTAACAGACTTATTATCAGTAGCTACTACACTTGGAGCAAAAGTAGTTAATGTAAGACTGCCTGTAGTTGGAGTCACTAATTGGTTATTAGTAGCCGTGACTGTCGGTGCGAACGTAGACAGTGTAAGTGAGCCAGTGGTCGGGGTAACAGATTGATTGTTACTCGCTACTACAGTCGGTGCAAACGTCGTTAGCGTTAGTGTGGCAACATCAGGAGTAACAGTTTGGTTAGTGCCACCACTTACTGAGGGTAGAAATAACAGTGTAAGTGACATATTTTAAGCTGCCGTGTAATAAGCCGTTGCGTTTTGGCTGTTAGGATTTTGTAAATTATATGACATGATGCTTTCTTATATTACTTTCCTGTTAGTGTCACCCGAAATGACCCTTGTTCAATGCTCTTTTCTACCTAAACAAACTCGACCTATACAGGAGTAACCAAGCTTGTTTCGCATACATCTACCCTTTTTTATTTGTTTCAACAGGTTTTTGATTATTTTCATTTAACTCTCCGTTTCTTAGTTAGGCAAGTAGTTATATGTTATTGAAGTAATTGCAAATGATGGAGTTGTACCACCGATAGTCCATACAACACGCCAAGTTCTAGGAATCACAGTTGAAGCTATTGCGGTAGTTCCAGTTGTTACCACTCCAGCGGTTACAGTAGCCCCAGGAAATACGGTTATACCAACATTAGTAGAAGCGGTGAGTGAAGCTGTAGTTGCACCAGGTATGTCAAAGAAGTTTGTACCATCAACTGAACCCTGTAATTTGAATACAGCCGTAGGAGTTGTACCAGAAACGACACCAAGAACAATAAAAATCTGTATGCCTTTGTTACCAATATTTGTTTGTGTAGCACCATTGCCTGTAACTATTTTTGCACCAGTATCACCTGTTGCGGTAGAAACTGACATACCACGCATAGCCTGTAAGCTTGTACCGTCCGATACACCCATAGAGAATACTGTTGTTGGCATAGCCGAACCAGTAATGGAGCTAGAACCAACGCTATAAGCACCACTTTGAGCTGCAGAAACGCCAAACGTGTGATAGGTAAACGGCATTACCGACAGATAGATACTACCGCTATATGTTGCCGTGGTCAGAGCGGTAACGTTAAGCCTGAAAAGCGGAGCAATAACAGTTGAAATATATAACGAGGTAGCTCCACCTATAAATCCACCAGTAACGTTAGCTGTGTTAGAGGGGTTTTGAAAAGTATTCGTACCAGTCCACGTCGTACCACCGTCGGCTGAGAATTGAGGAGTGACAGCTAGACCTGCGCCAATAGTAGTATTTTGTATTGTTAGTGAGCGGTAGTTTGCAACAGTATATGGACCAAGTATTTGCGCTCCTACTGTAACACCAGTCGTAAAGTTAATAGTCTGAAACGCACCTGCTATTAACTGGCTACCTTGTCCAGCAGCCGTACCTGTACCGCTTAGGTTATTAGCAATATTTGTACCGTCAGTAGCAAGTACGTTACCTATTGTGTTTGTGCCTGTAGGCAAGGCAGCGATAATGTTAGCGTTGACTGTCGTAGGGTGTCCAGCAATAGGTGAGGCGTAACCTCTAGCCGTAACGCTACCTGTACCAAAGACAGATACTCTTGCTCGAATACTCTTATAAGCAGCGACGTTAAATCTAAAATCACCAGTGTTGGTCGTAGTTGGCGATAGGTTTCCTGCTAGTCCAATCTGGTGTCCAGCTATTGATACGAAAGTTGTATCATCAACCGATGCTTCAAAGGTTACAGCTGTAGAAGCGCCCATTGTACCCGTAATACTGATAATTGCTGATACGTAACCTTGCACGTTCATGTTTGTACCGTTACCAACGGCTACGGCTGCGGTCTGCATGTTAGTTACTGCTGAGTTAGTTGCTGCTTTAACCTGTACGAACTGACCATTGGTTATGTCACCTCTTGCCCTATCCCACGTTGTACCGTTGTAGACCATACCATGAGCCAGTTGTTCCTGCATATCATTGTCATTACCACGCCCGTCCTGTGGTCGTATTGATGAACCAAGTTGCATAACGTAGTGGTGAATAGTCTGCATACGGAAGGCTGATTGAGCAGTTGCACCGTTGGTATATACAACCCTAAAGAAGCGAGCGACTACCTGAATAGAGAATGTCTTACCAGTTGTTGCTGGTATTGTATAGACATCAGTGTTATCCCAGTTTGTACCGTCAACAGAAAACTGCATACTAAGTCCGTCAGTAGCACTTGCGTGACTGGCAAAGACAAAGACATTAACGCTAGAGTATTGACTGACATCTTCAGATGTTCCGGTGAATACACCGTTGGCAAGTAAGGCTGTACTGCTTGAGTTGACAGTTGATGTAAGGCTACCTAGTGAAACTGGCAAGCTATTTGCACCACCTATTTTAGTAGTACTGTCAAGCGTACCGTCCATAAGTTTGACATACTGAACTTTGACCGTACCTAGCGTACCGTCGACTATTTCGTCTGCAGCAACGGTTGTTCCTGTGCCGGCTGAGATTGCAACATTATCTGGCATAATTGTTTACTTATTCCTTTTAAGTTAGTGTGAAAATTCCGCTGGCGTGAATCGTTGCGGTTAAAGTGTTACCTGTTGTTGCTGTAACGTCTGCTGGTCCTATAGCTTCAAGAAGGAAATGAGCTAGTACGTTTCCACCTACTTCATATAGAACTCCAAAACGAGCAACTATTGAACCACCTGAGGCTGTCCATACTGCTGGGTTAGTTGATGTAAAGGTAACTGTTGAAGTACCTGAACGACTTAATGTAACTAAGTTACCACCAGTTGTATAGCCGTTGGCGTTTGCGTGTTCGTTAGTAACACCAGCGTAGGTTGTTGAACCTGAACCGATGTTAGAGGTTGATAAAAATAAAGCTATTCTATATACGTCTGCATCAAGAAAAGTTCCTGTTGTAAGACTTGTCTTTGCTGCGTTGGTTAGCGACCAGGCTGAAGCTGCCATGATTATTCTCCTATTGTTGTTAGTTTGTTTTCCTGCGCTTTTCTGCGTGCAGGTGACCAAGGCATGCCTTTGCGTGCCTCACTCATCTGTTCACAGAACTCTTTTGTCATTTTCTTGCCCTTATTCCAGCCGCCCATAGGTGGTGGAGTTGCTCCACGAAGAAGGCTTGCTTTTCTAAGCTTTTCCCTTGTGATGTCACTTACAACCTGACCTTTTCTTGATGGTGGTTTACACCCTCTTGCTAGTGCCAAAGCTTTTAACTTGGCCTTAGTTTCTTCTGTATGTCCCTTGCCTTCGACTGGACTTGTCTGTCCACCGTCTGCAAAGTTGGTTAGATTTTTGTTAGTTTTTCGTAACTCGGCTATCCATCTTTTCTCTGCTTCTTGCCAGTTGTCTCTGTCGGAGATTTCCAGTACGACTACCATAGGCTCTTTATCGCCTAAGCTTTTTAGCCAATTAACCTTTCGGGTATGTAGCTTGCTGGACTTAGACTCCCATTTATGACCCCTAATCCTTACTTTTATATTATTTGCTTTTCCAACGTACCGAGTCTCCAAAGTATTTGGGTCAACTAATGCATAAATAGTTACCTCGTCATGCATAAGTAAGTCCTGCTCTGTTATTCCACACTTGATTGAAGGAAGAACTTGCATCAGCCCACGTCTTTATAAGACCTGAACTGGTGTCGAGCTTCGCTATTTGCCAAACTGCTGAACTTGTTACTGAACCTATTGGTGCTTTACCTAAGTAGGTAGTGTTTGGGGTAGTAGTGTCATCTATACGTGTAGCGTAGGAGATACTATCGCCACTAAAGCGGTCAAGCGTATTTGTTGCAGGATTAAACACAAGATTCTCAACAGCTAGTACGTTAAACTCATTATCAAAAGACTTATTTAATACACCCTGTTCTGATAGGTCTGTAGGTGCTTTGTTTTGTCTGTTTGGATTGCTAGGCACTATGCTCTCGTTTTCTTATATTCATCTGGTGTCATTGATTTAACGTCTAGGATTGTTGGTAGTTTCGCTAATTCAAGTCTCTTGTAGGCTTCTATAGCGTTACTTATGCGTTCAAATTGTGACTGCTTTGTTTCGTTGGCTGATTTGCCTATCTGTTTTAGTACACCGTCTATGACTTCTTGATAGCTATTAGGTGAGTCTGCAAGATTACGTTCTCTAGCTTTACTCTGTACCCATTCATCAACTGATTTGATTGAATCTTTCATATCTGATGTTGGTGAGTCCCAGTGAAGTTTTAAACCAAAGTGTTCTGCTGTAAATGGATGTCCTGTAAGAGACTCATATACGTACAAACCTTTTGAGTCTGCTTTTTCAGATAGAATAGGAGGACGTTCGGCGCTGATACTAGGTGTTTCAGATGGGGTTTCCGCAATCTGTGCCGTCCTAAATACAGCGCCTTCACTCATTACTAGTTGCCGCCAACTGAGATACCACCTGGAGCAGCATCAATTGTCTTTCCGTTGTTCGCAAGTCTGTCTTGGTCGCTTTTCTGAGCTAGTCTCATACGTTCCATAAGATCATCTGCGGTTGCCTGGGGTATGCCCTTTACAACTCCGGTAAATAATGCGTTTCCGTCTTTGACTTCCCAGCCTAATGGTTTGCCATTAGTCATCATTGGTCTGTCAAGAAGGATGTCTACTAGTTTTTCTTCTACTTTTGTTTCTACTTTAACTTCTGCTTTGGTTTCTTTTTTAACTTCTGCCATAATTTGTTCCTCTCTTTAATGACTTGATTGGTGGGTACAACAACCCTGTCCCCAGTGGGTCACAACTTAACTAGGATTAGTTAAATGCGCTTCCTGTTTCAATACGAATCATGAAGTTTTGGTTTAGAATAACGCTCTTGAAAGCGACTTTCCAACCGATAGTACGACGTTGGTTCAATGGGTCAGAGACACCACCTGGAGCTTCAACGAAAGTTTCTAGGTTCTGCAAGGTTGTCATCGCATAAGCGTTGCGTCCTACGATATAGCTTGTGTGTACAGTTGTTGTAGATGCAATTACAGGAATTACATTAGAACGACGTACTTCAATACCGAACCATGTTCCTAATACTGATCCGCCTTCGTAGCTTGCGCCAGCTTTAGCAGTATTGCCAAACTGTGCAGCAGCTCTGAAAGTTGTGTCAGCTAATAGATCTTGTTCGACACTTGGGTCAACGAACAATACATAGTTACCATTTGCAACAGGACGAGCGCCGTTGATACGTAGAGTCTTCAATGCACGTTGTAGTACAGTTGTTGTCATTACGTCACCGATAGCTAGTGCTGCACGGTTAGCTGCTGGAGCTCCACCGAAAGCAACAGTTGTTCCTGCTACTAGTACTGTGTTGATTTGTGTTTCAATTGTTTCGTTAGCTTGTTCACCAAGTAGCATTTCTAATTGTCCAACAACAGGGTGTTTTACAGTTAGTTCTGCGATGTCGGTAAGGCTGACAAATGCACCCCACTGGTCTACTACTGCTGTTATAGCAGAGTTAGATACTACAACTGCTGTTGGAGTTACGCCTTCTGTTAGAACTGCACCAGGTACTGCTAGACGAGAATACTGCGTAAAGCTAATAGTCTTGCTTGCGTTTGATGGGATATTTTCTTTGTAAGCTGCTGTTTGCAAAACTTGGTCTTTAGCGTTGATGTCTAAAAGACGTTTGCTAAAGTAAGTTTGTAAATCGGCAGCTAAAGTTGTTGAGGTAGTTGACATGATTTATGTTCCTTTTAAAACTTGAGTGTGGCTAGTCTTTCTCTCATTTGTTCAAGAGTTTCTTGTGAGCTGTCTGCTGGTTGTGGTGCAGATGATGACGGTGTGTCAGCGTGTGCAACCATACTTTCAACATTCTTCTGAGCTTCTATCTTCGCCTGATCGGAAGCCATGCCTATCAAATTCATTTTTTCTTTAATGTAATCGTATGGCAGTTGAGTAGTTGAAACCATTATCTTTTGACCGTTTTGTTCTATGTACTGAGCACCTGTGTCGGTGTCATACTGTCCCATTAGGCTCATTGCTAGTTTTTCGTTGAATACCTTAGAAGTAGGATCAAGCGCTGGATACTCGTGCATAACTTTCTCGATGTCTGTATCTACAGATTGATTAAGATATACAATTTGTTCTACTGCTTTTTCCTGTTGTCGTTCAGCTTTGATAGCATTTAATGAAGCGGTTACTTCATCCTGTCCAGATTCCAAATACTCTTCCTCTGTAGGGACTTTTAATTCTTCTGCTTCCATAAGCTTTTGCTTTAGGACTCTATTTTCATTAGCTAGACGTTGGAATCTATTTTGACTCTTTGGTTTAAGTTCTTCCGTTTCATCGACTTTTACATCTTCTGTTTCTGTTTCTTTAACCTCTGCCTCGTCCGTTACTTCTTCTGTAGATTCATCTACTTCGGTTGCTTCGGTTGTTTGCTCTACTTCTGACGATGGAGTTTCAGTAGTTGTCTCTACTGCAACCTCTGGCGCTTCCGTTGGTGTTTCCACTGGGGTTACGTCGGTTGGTGTTACGTCTACGGCTTCCTCTGCCATATGTTTCTCCTTTGATTAGTTTTACAGCCTTTAAGTCTGCTGATACTTGTGGGGTGAGATGTGTCCCTAAGTCCTGCTCTAGAGGATTAGAGCAGGACTGAGCGATACACCTACTGGGTTTTGATATTCTTCATCAAGATGTCAAACTCCGCTTTCTTGTCGTTAAATTTGTTTTTGCAAATGTTTAAAGCATTTAACATATCTGGTACTTCTACGCCTCTAGCTTCTGCTTCATATAGGGCAAAGCTAATGCTGTCGAACTCTACTACTTGCTCATCAAACCAAGTCATAACGCCTTCAATAAATGGTGAGGCTAGAGCGCTTTGACTTCGTTCATCTTCTAGTTGCTGTTTAGTTTCTTCCGGTGCTTCGGGGATATAGAAACTACTGCCTTCTTGTGGATAAGGATCGTCCATTACTGTGGTACTCCCTGCATTTGTTGTTGCATCTGTGGTTGTTGTTGTTGTTGAGCGCTAAACTGTTTCATTTGTTCTTTCAATACTTTGTCAATCTGGTCTGGTGGATAGCCTTGTTTCTCAAGTTGAATAGCCATCATTGCTATTTCTTCCGGATAACCAGCCTGTACTAGGTTCTGAACAGTTTGCTCATCAGTCATTTCTTCTTGTTCTGGTATAAGTTCATTAACATCTTCAACTTCTGATTGGACTAGGATTCTACGTGCTAGAACTCTAGGGTCAACAATCTCTAGTAGTCCGGCTTCTCTTAGTGCAGTAACACCCTCAAGTAGTCTGTCTTTTGATTCACTTGAGTCAGGTGCTTTAGTAGTAGAGGCTTCAACTTCAAATTCAAACTCTTTGTCTTGTATCTTTGAGAAGTGAACAGTTAGCTTATTACCCTCAATCGTGTAGAACTCTGTGTCTTTATACTTCTCTAGTTTCTTTAGTTCCTTAGATGATGGATAGAAGTCTCTGTCACCTTGAGTTACTTGGAAGTAGATGTTTAGCTGTGTACTCCATATTTCAGATACCCAATTCTCTACACGCTTGCGTATAAAGTTGTCGTTAATGCCTACAATAGCCTGACGTGCATCAACACCTGCACTTGTCTTAGAGAAGCCTGGATTGCCAACTGTTGATGATATTGATTGGTCATCACCACCGAATAGATTAAGGATTTGTGACTTAACCAGTCCATAGGTATTAGAGAAGTTGTTTACAGATGATGAGTCAATCGTGAAGGCATCAAGTTTAGCGTTAGGGTCACTACCCATGTCTATAATTGCTGACGGTCGTAGCTTGATTTGATTCTTATTGAAATTACCCCACTTCATAATTGCTGGGTCAATGTTATAAATCTGGACGTATTGCCATGCTTGCAGAGTAGAGTCTAGGTAGTTCTGCTGTGGTGCAACAAGTTCAACGATTCCACGTCCATCAGGGTTAGATAGATCATTCTCATAATATGCACGGGCAACTGGTAGCTTGCCTCTTGGGTCATTAGTCTCAAACTCACGTATGAATTTATCTTCGTCAATGCAGTAGGTGAAGAACTTAGCTTTCTTACCTTTCTGATAGCCATGTACAAACTTAAATGCTGATACTCTTACGTCTCGGTCTTTTTCTGTGTCGGATTGTTCTTTGTTATCTTTTTCTTGGGTCTGTCCATCTTCTATAAGTTTCTTGAGCATAGCAATGTCCCAAGTAGTCTTGTATTCTTCTTTGCGTTCTTTAGCTGATTTCTCTAGAGTTTCCTCTTTGTTGATAATTGCTTGCAAGTCTGTAATTTGGTAGTAGGCTCTAACAAATATAAAGTTAGCCTCACTGTATGTTCCACGTCCGGCTTCTACATATATGTCTCGCTTGTAGACAATACGCCAGTCAGTACCGAAGTAATCACCCTCAGCTTTGTAGAACACAAGAGCATCAGCAGAACCGTATGTCTGCATATCTTCTATACCCTTCCAGAGTTTGGCAAGCACCATGTCTTGAGTGTCTGAGTTGGGATTGATTTCTTCTTTTAATAGACAGTTAGCAAGGCATGACAAAGACTCGTCACCCTTAACGGTAGAGTTACCGTATGGGACTTGTTGTACAGCTCTACGTGGTACTTGTCTTACTTGAGATGCAGTAGTACCATCAGTTGTTTTAGGATAAACAGGGTCAATACCTGGGTGAGGATGATTGTTCTTTATTCGTTCAAGTTCATCGTAGGGCTTACGAATCCTGTCCATGAACGTCTTAGACGCTTCCCACTGACTCTTGAAGTTTTCTTTGGTTAAGTAAGAAGAAGCCACGCACGTACCTACTGAGTAAGCGTCCGTGCTTCGGTGGCTTTATTTCCTCTGTATTATAGCATAATTTACGTTTTAATAGTAGGTTTTCTTTCAATCCAGTATTTTACAACATACAGTCTGCCAGGGTTTGTCTTGTCTAACCATGCTCCGTAGCTTTCATTTAATGCGTGTTCCACGTGCATCTCTCCGATAATAGTATCTAGATCACCAGGACGGATAACTTGTACTCTCTCTTTATAAACTGATTCTTCCAAGAATGGTAGTCCGTGTCTTAATTTAATAGTCGTAACCTTTTGTTTGTTATCATCTCCTTCAACGTGCTGTATTTCTCCGTATTGCATATTTCTCCTTAGTAAAATAATGATGTTACGCTACTTGTTGTTGCTTGTACTTCTTCATCCTCTGAGGGTCTTAGTCCCATGAATCCATATAAAATTGCATCCATAGCATGATCGTTGCCATCCTCTGGGTCATTGAGTATCTTTCCTTCTCTATCTTCTTTGTGTAGATAGGTTAGATATTCACGCCAGATGTTCTGTGAACGCTTTGTAACACTGATACGTTTCTGTCCTACAAAGTCTATGCCGTACTGCTTGAATGTCTTTTTATTACCTTGAGTGTCTTTACTACCTATTTTTCTTACTCCAAGTACTGGTAGTTGGTACTCTTGCAGGTCAGCAATTGATTTAGGTTCAGCAGAATCAGCAATAATTAAAGCGTTGGGTTCAGATACATTTTGTAAGAACGCTCCAATGTGATTGTTCTTCATGCCCTTACGGTATACTTCCTCGTCCAATATATAGCCTCCGTTATAGTAATAAATAGATACAATAGCTGTAGGGTCGTTTGTATAGCCAAAGTCCAGACCTCGGCGCTCTAATCTAGCCTCGTGGGGTATCTCGTCAATCTGTTTCCAGTCTTTATAGACTCTACGTTCTAAACTGTTTGGCTCACCTAACCATTTGTGTTTGAATAGTGCCGGACGGTTCTCTTTGTCATCTTCTATTTCATTTTTTATAACGTCCGGTAGATAACCGTATTTTTCAGCTATGTCATAGTTGACGTTTATTATTAGAGTATTTGGTCTACCTTCAAGTACTAGGCGCTTGTGTACAGGGTCTTCTTCAAGTAGACGGTTATAGGTATAGATTATCTTTGACCCTGGTTTACGTACAGTTGGAGTCAGTACTTCGATTGATGAGTTACTAACTGTTTGTGCTTCTTCGACCCAAGCAATGTCTATACCCTCAATAGATTTAATTGATTGTTCGTTATGGTGCAGTCCTTTAAATAAGAACTCTGTACCGTTCATTGTGTTTACAATAGAGTTTTCTGTTGCTTTGTAGTCCGGTAGATCATACTGAACTATCAGGTCTTTAAGTAACTGATGTGATGATTCAGCAATAGAGTTTTGAAACTCCCTGAAACATCCAAAGCGCATTTTCTTTTGTCTGCCTAGTATCAATAGAACTCTAGCTACTGTATGGCTCTTTAGTGAATAGCGACCACCATATATAGCAGCTTCACGCCAGTCATTATCAAACAGGCGTTTGTACTCAATCGGTATTTCGACTGTTGCCATCTACAAATTGCACCATTAGAGGACTTAGTTTATCTCCACCACTAGTTAAGTCTAAATCTGAGCGTTGTTTAAAGTATTTAGGTGCTAATCTTTCTAAAATAAACTCACTCTTTGAACGCCTCATATGCTTACCTATAAATTGGGTGCGTACCATTTCTAAGTTGTCCGAAAATTCTTGGTCTGTGTCTCTATACTTTTTAAGTGTATCGTCGGTGATTCCTGTGGCTCTTGCAATAAAGTCATATTCATAAAATATTTCTGCATTTAGTATGGCTGCACTCTTAAGTCTTGCCTGTTTTTCTGGTAATGTCTCTTTTTTAGGCATTAGGTGTTACCTCCACTGTTACGAGTGTTGTTGGGTCTACTGCACCTAAACTTAATACCGTTGGATCGTTAGTCGTGAACACTACTCGGTATTCAATATCTAAGCTTGCGAGTTTCTTAGATTTAACTTCCTTTATTTCAGCTTGAAAGTTCATCAGTACTTTCAGGTAGGTTTAATGATGCTAAGTTCTTTACTAATATGTCTCTCTGAATAATGCTTTTATAGCGTTCTTTAGCAACTCTAGTAATAAATTGTTCTACTGATACGAGATCGTAGGTACAATTACCTATCTCTTTCGCTTTAAACTTCATGTTACCTATTTCAAATTGCATCCATTCACCTAAACGGCGAATCTTAATCTCTACTCTTGGTATGTTTAGTTCATCGTCTCTTGCTTTAGTTGTCATTGATATACGCCTCGGCTAGTAATTGCCATTTAGTTTTCTTTAGGTCATCACCAGATACTTCTAGTTTAGTAACAAGTTCTATCAGTTCGTCATCTGTAGGGTATGGTACTCTCAGGTCTGCTAGTTTATAGCCTGTCTGCTTTGTGTTAAACACTCCAATAAATGGTGAGGTTTCTTCTGCGTATAAATCTTCTGCTAGCTTTCCGTCACTAAAGTAACACCAGTAGTGTTCTGTTTTCATATCACTAAACTTTTCACATGTCTCAAAGATTTGTAGTTTGTCTGGGTGAGTTTCTAGTACATATTCTCTAGCTGTCTTTAAAGTATCATCTCCAACCCCACTGGCAGGGACTTTTTTATATTTAACAGTTGCCATTGACACTACCTGCTCGTGCTATATAGAATTTATTTGGATCATTAGGATTAAAGACCTTCTTGCCCCTGCCTTGTCCCCATTTAGAACCTACTTTGATTCTACTAATGAGTCCTGTATCGTAACCCTTCTGTACATTCTCTGATCTTGTAGTCCATTCAAGATTACTAACATCATTGTTTATTTTATTGCCGTCTATATGATTTACATCTGATTTATCTTCTATATTAGGCAAATACGCCTGGGCTACTAACCTATGAACATACTTAATTTTTCTTATCGGATTTTCTTTGGTGCCTAAAGGTATCTGCTCATAACCAAGCCAGTTTTTTGAGGTCTTTAAGAAACTCATTTTAAAGTGGCTAAACACTCTACCGTCTTTGGTGACTGAATAATAACCCTCAACACCTTCAATTGGACGCAACTCAACTCCATATAATAGATTCTTTGGTTCTGCTATCACACTCTCATTCCCCCTTCAATACCCTTAGTTAATAATTCTAAAACAAATAAAGTAAAGCAGTACTCCAACGTGATCATGTTGGGTAGGGTAATTGTACTGCTCACTTGACACAGACAGAAGGCCTACAAAGGTGTAGGGGTCTGTGCCTTTATCTAACTTAGAATGTACTTAAATCTTGGCTACATTTTAACACGAAACGTTCTGAAATCACAGTTTATTTGTGATATTGGCTTTGGTTCTATTTATCTCCCTTAGTCTCTTGGAATGTTAATAGCTTGTTATGAATATATGTCCTTGCTATCTCATTAACTCGTTCGTGTGATACTTTGCCCTTACCACCAGTACCACTTAATATCGCAGATAATGTTTCAAGGCTTTTTTGGTCTGCTTCTTGTACTTTAAGGGCTATGAGAGCTTCAATAGATTCGGTGGCTTTAGTAGTAACCATCCAGTCTAGTGTTTCTCGTAGTGTACTGTCTGTATTAGGTGTGGTCATTACTTAGTTTCCTTTATACTAAATAGGCGTGAAGCTTTTTGGCGTTGTTCTTGGCGTAGGTTTGATTTTACCATTATTATCTTGTACTGTTCTATTTCTCTCATTATCTTCTCTCTTTGGTATTCTACTTCCATTACTTCAAGGGGGTTGGTAGTCACTGGTAGCATTATAGGTGGTGAAGCTACATATAAAGCCTCATCTTCACCTATTATCTCTTTAGTTATCAATTCAAAGATTAGCTTTTTGGCTTCAGCTCGGCAGTCCATCATAAAATCGCCATCATCCTCAGCCCACGCAAACATTTTGTCAATTGTCTCATCTATACTGTAGTCTTTTGTTGTAGTCATCTCACACTTATTCCCATCTCGCTTATTGAATAGCCGTAGTTATTGTTCTTGTAGCTTTCATATATATTCTCTCGTACTTCTTTAATTAGATTTTGGGCGTGGATTCTGTTGTTGGCATATACTAATACTTCGGTAGTAATACGCACAGAATAGAGTTGTCGCTTTTTTGGTTCAAGTTTTTTGCGTTTAAATATACTCATCTCAATGCTCCTTCGATTTTAAACATTTACGGTTAATACAAGTGTAACCTAGTTTTCTTCTTATACATTTATTCATAGTTCTTTATCCCCTTTAGTTAATTGATTAAAGCGTATGGTGCTAGTAACCGTCAGCTTTCCACCGACTTGCCGACTTTACGGTTAGCAGTTCATTGAACTTTGATTACCGGCACTCTACGCTCTAAATTGTTAAGTTCCCTAGAGATTCCAGTAAGCCAAAATAGTTTACAAACAGGAATGATTCTCTAGGGTATTGGGCTGTTACTTAGTCTTTCAGATACAAATAAGAAGGTCATAAGTCACTTACGCTGTCACCCAATGCATTAACTCCAGTACCAACCTACGTTCATATCCACATATGCCAAGACTAAGTTCTCATGTCTCTTAATTTGCCTTTAATGGTAAGTAAAAGTTCGGCTTCGTCTAATGGAAATGGGTCGCTCTCAATATTCTCATTCAGTGTTGATTGAATAAAATCTACTAAGTGGTCCAGCTCGTCATTAGTTAGCATCTACTCTACTTCCTTGACCTCAAAACCATGGTCTATAGTTCTGTCTATAACTACAGGTATACGTGTATTTGCCATTAAGACCTTCTGTGATTCTGGGTTCAATAACGCATTGTTTATTACTATTACTTTTCTTTTCTTTATTATCATTTCTTCCTCCTTATTTAATAATTGTTCAATCCGCCAAATACAGGCAGTCTGTCTACACTCCTGATGCACTAACAAACACTGGCACATACAGGAAAGTCTCCAGCAGTTCATTCTATTAGGCCGTTATTACGTAATGTATCTGATAGCTTGCCATAGTTCAGTCCAACGATCACCTCGTGCCCTATCTTTGTTTGAGGTACGGTAAACATACCTGATACTTCACTTGCCGGTTCTAGTTGTCTTACATCATCTGTACAATCTATGACTTCGTATTTAATACCTTTGCTGTCTAGGTACTTTTTGACTGACGGGCAATATGCACAGGTTGCGGTGGAGAATACTCTAACTCTCATAACTTAAATCCGATAAGAACTCTATGTTATCGTTGTCTATTGCATCACAAATCATACGAGCATCTTCTTCATGTAGTTTAGGAGCTTCTCGTAAGATAATCCCTTGATCTACGTAACGTAGGTCTTGTACCGCATATTGGTTCATCCTTACGGCTTCCTTCTTTTCATCTTTGGTTAGTCTTGGACTAATTAAAACCTCATAAAGTCCTTTGGTTATTTCTGTCATCCCCTTAATACCTTCCATGCGTGTTTAACTCTTGATTTCAAGGATTTCCACACTCTAGGTTCAGGTTTAGTTACATCCTCGTAACTCCATTCCCATGTGTTTAGCCGGTAGATGTCTGCTTTTCTTGATGCTTTAGGCGAAGAACTTTTCTTTGTTGCCTTCAGTTTTGCCTGTGGCGTAAGATTTGTAGATGATACTTCTGATTTCTTGCCGGAGTGTTTCGATGTCTTTGATACTGATTGTTTTGAGTATGTAGATTGCTTCTCTGGTTTGTTCTTCAATGTTTTTAATGTCATCTTGGTTCATTTATTCCTTATCTCTTTTATTAGTTCTTGTTCTGCACGATTTTCACATGAGTCTTGGTCTCTCTTGTCTATGTAGAAATTTGTTATTGTATATGCGTCAAAGGCTCTGAATAGTATCTCTAGTGCAAAGAATACTGTTCCTAGTGTAAAAAATAGTTCGTACATTATAGTCTTCCCGTTATTATTGCAGTTTGGGTTGCTCCTGAGAACAATGCGAACATACATATACTGACTAGTATTGTTAATGCAATATCTGATTTAGTCATACTTTTGCCTTTCTGTAACCAGTTCTTCCAAGCCCACCTTTTTTACCAGCTTGAACAGCTCTAGCTCTACCTATTTCACCTTCTCCAAAGCCACCACCTCGGCTTTTTGTGCCTCCAAGTTTTCCTTGGGTTGCGTAATAGTTATCACCGTATTTAGCCTTCATTGTGATTGCTGCTTTTAATGCTCCTTCATGCGTCTGTGCCATGTTATTTATCCTCCAATGTTCTTATAAACTTAATTGCTTCGTTTGCACCTCGGCAGATTCGTGCTTCAACTCCTGCCTCTTGCAAAGCTTCTATCCATTCCTTCTGTTCTTTACTAACTACTCCACCCTTTGTACGTTTCATTTCAATAGCTATGAAGTTGCCGTCAATGATAGCTACCATGTCAGGAAATCCAGCACGTAGTCCGGTTGCTGTGTTCTTGCGTTTCTGATTCCATGATTTCGTATAGGTAGAGTTAGGTATAGCTGTGAACTTGTGACCTTTTAGCTCTAGGTACTGGACTACTACTATTTGCTCGGCTTCTTCGGTAGGTACTACAGGCATGGTATTAACCTTTCTATCACAGCTTGTACTGTGTTTACAGTTACTGCATTTCCAGCCATCTTATATCTTTGTGAGTCAGATATATCTACTCTTACACCGTGTTCATCTTCACCATATTTAGTCCAGTTATCTGGGAATCCCTGCAATCTTTCACATTCTGTTGGTGTAAGTCTGCGTATTCGTGAACTTTCAAGGAATTTCTTCTCAGTATTGCCACCCATCATTGTGCTTACTGTTGGGCTTATCCCGTCAAGCGAATAGCACCTGCGACTATGTTCTGCACCTTTTATCGCTGTAATTGTTCCAATTTCATTACAAGTGACTGGGTTTTTTCTTGTGATAGGAAATACTTGTCTTCCACATTCGTTTCCAAGATGTCCGATAATGTAGACACGCTCTCGGTTTTGGGGAACTCCGAAGTTTTTGCTGTTAAGTACCTGCCATTCAACGCTATACCCCAAGTCGGTGAGAACCCCAATGATTGTCGTGAAAGTCCTGCCGGAGTCGTGACTAAGTAAACCTTTGACGTTTTCGAGTACCAAATGTCTTGGTTGCTTTTCTTTAAGAATCCTTGCGATGTCAAAAAAGAGTGTGCCTCTGGTTTCGTTAAATCCAAGTCGCTTTCCAGCAACGCTAAATGCTTGACAAGGGAATCCTCCAACGAGGAGGTCGATGTCTGGGAGGTCGGTAGGATTGATTGCTGTCGCATCTCCATAGTTTCTGTGTCCATTAAACTGCCTTTCGTAGACTTTAATTGCGTACTTGTCGATTTCGGAGTAACCAATACAAGATATGGGTCTTTCCACATACTTGCGTTCAATGTCGGACATCCGTTCGGGTAGAACCTCGGTACTCCCTCTCTTGTTATCTGTCGTTTGTCGATTATCATAGGCTCGTTGTATTCCAAGTTCAAAACCCTCCGATGCCGCTGAACATACTAAAGTATTTCATTGTCATCACTCCTTTCTTGTTTATGTGGGCAATAGCCATAAATACCTTTTGCCATGTTGCAGTTGTGGCACAATACCTGAAAACCCTCTGGGTAGTTGTTTCTTCTTAGCCATGGTGCTATAGACCTATCTGGCATTTGTTTTCTATGAGCAGCACCATCATTGTTTATGTGGTCAAAGCATAGAAATTCTAAATTACTTTCTTTACAACACGCACACTTGCCACCATAATGTTTTATCGCTTCTAGCCTGACTCTTTTACGATAGGCTTTATTCTTTGCAACATTTTCAGACTTTTTCTCTGTAGTAAGTGCGTGGTATCTTGCTCGTTCCATCTCAAGAACATGATTTTTATTAGCTTCTTTCCACTGACGCTGATAGGCTCGCATATATTCTTTTCTATCGACTTTTACAGCCATGAAATTGCACTAGGCGCTGATTGAATTGCATCCTTAGTCTCCGTATAAAGTTCATACCGTTTCTGTTCTACTTCTTCACTAGCTCGGTACTTACCTTCTTCTTGCATTTTCTGTCTCATACGTCTAATTGATTCAGGTGATGATGATTTCATAAATGCTATCTTCTGATTATCTGTAAGAAAAAAGCCTTCTATTTCCCAGACTTGTAACATCAATAGTTTGTCGTTATCTCTAGTGTCTTTGTGTACACTTAGGACTCTTTCGACTTTGTCTTTAACTCTCATCATCACCCCCCTCTCGTTCTATTTCTTCTTCCTCGTCACTTTCAAGCATTATTAAAAAGTAGTGCTTTATATGGTCAAACCATGCTTCTATGTCATCGTATTTCTCAGAATCAAACTCTATATTCTCCATGCCGTTATATGGTTGTCCCCGTCTGCGGAAACCTTTTGCTGGATTAAACCTATAATCTCCCACTTTGCCTTACTCCCCGTAAGTTATAAATTAGTACCCTCATACTATTCTTAATAAATTTGTTAGAGCGTATGGTGCTAGTAGTAGCCCAATTAACGCAAGGGGCTTTGCTTGGCTTTACGGTGACATCTGCAATGTTCAACTAAGTCACCAACTTGAATAACCCTTGGGTTGCATCTACTACCAGCACTACTACGCTCTAATCGTTAATGTGCTATCCCTGTTAAAACGGAATATCTTGTAAATTTATGGGACTATCATAGTCCGTTGTGTCTCTCAAACTGTCTGCTTGTGCTTTTGCTTTGTCGTAACCTGATTGTGTATCTGTAACAACTTTTTCCTCTGGCTTTATGAACTGCTCCGAAATTGCAAAGTACACATAAGTCTTGTCGTTCTTGTCTTTACGTTTCCATAAAGCTATGTCTTTTAGGTCTCCTTGATCGTCAGTAAACTTGCCCTTAAAATCCGGATGATTGTCGGCTTTCTTAAAGTCGTTTATCCAAGCATTTCCGGTATTAGGTTTCTGTTCAAAATCAGCCATTTTTCCCCCTATCGTTTGTTAATTCGCTGTACTAGTAAAATGCTTCCTCGTAGTCCAATCAATATGGCTGCGAACATCAACACGTACTTGTATTCGTTTCTAAGTGGTACATTAAATGCTGTCCAGTAACCTGCGTAGGCTAGGATTAGTAAACATATTGCTTCTATAAACAGTTCTATGTTTTTCATTAGTGTATTTGCTTCTGCTACAGCGTTCTTTACGCTCGATACAACTTTGTTAGGTTTCTTGTCTTTTAGTTCTTTACTCATAGTTATCTCCTTAGTTCAAGTACTCTCATTAACTCTTGGTCTACTTCGTCCAAAAATTCTTTCAAGTATTCTTTTAGTTGTTTAATTCTTTCTTCATCTCTTTCAACACGTATGATGATGATTGATAGGTCTTCCGGTAGTCTTGGATCGTAGCTGATAAAATCACACCACTTTCTACCCGTTACCCACATCACACCATCAACCTGTTCACGATATTTAATTGGTACTTTTCCACTGGTTAGTGTTTCTATGTGTGTAGCAGTTTCAGGACATTTAATTTCTATACATCCGTCTAAACCCACTAACCCATCTGGTGAAACACCGGAATCAGGTAGTTCCTCGCTAGGTATAAACCCAACTTCTTCAACCTGATACCCTGTTTTCATTTCGTATGTAAACCTTGCTACTGGCTCGTTGTCTGTTCCATGTTGCATAGCACTTGATGTATATGTCTCTTGCACTACTCCAGTCAGTCGTTCTGCTATAAGTTGATACCTATAGTTGCGCCTAACTGAACTTTCACCACTTCGAGTAAAACTTACTGCATCGTGGAATTTAGAACCTGTACATTTTCCAAGTCTTGCTTGAAACCACTCCTCTGTGCGTTGGCTATTGCTTTCCTGCATGATTTAACTCCAACTTTCTAGCTGTAAACGATTTAGTCGTTTCAATGCGTTGTTTTGGTGGCATTGTTTCAAACAACCTAGCTAAATCTTGAATTGTGCTACAGGCTTTAATCTGTTCCTCAACATCTTCCACCCAAGAGTTGTTGTCTCTTTGTTGGCTCGCTAACTCTCCGTCATCATCTTCATCAACTAGTAGTCCTAGTATTGTGGTGTAGGCGTATCGTCTAGCGTATGTAATTGCAGCTCCCCATTTCTGTGGATCTTCCGGTTTATGTATTAACGGAGTCGTGCTTGCAATTTCCTGTGACGTTTCTGTGTGAAGCAAGTTAGTACTTATTGCCGGTTTACCATCAATGCTTGTTAGGCTTTGAGTTACCTGCAATCCGTTTTTCTTTAGTGCTGGTCTAGTAGCGATTACTAGGTCTTTTAACTTTGCGTATTTTCCATAGTTTGCAACTGACGTAGCTTTAACAAACACTACTTCGTCTTGAAACTTCTGGAGTGCTTCTAATAGCTCTTTCATAGTTGCTCCAATTCTTCTATTAGGGTTCTGAGTTCTTGTGCTTTTTCTACAATCTCATCTGCACAATGCGCTCTATCTTCTTCTCTGCCAGCTTCGTCACCGTTCCATTCGCCCATAACTTTTGTAGCGTCTTGGATGATGTAACTCAGGCTAGTGCAGTGTCTATAGTGGTTGTCTATCATTCGTGATCCCATTCCCTCTCTGGTTGGTTGTTGAACTCGTCAAAACCGGAATACCCATTGTCTCGGTTGTAGACGTACATGTCATATTCAGCTTTACGTTCTAACTGTTCCCTTAAACTTAATTCGTTTCCGTCTACTACTGGTATGAATACGCCACCATTTTGTTTGACTTTCATTCTGTATGTAGCTCGTCTTATTAACTGCATTGTCTTTTCATGTGTCATAACTTATCTTCCTTTCGTTATGTTTAATTGCCCATCAGTAGGGGTGATTTAAACTCCCCCACAAACGGGCAATTAAGCCCGTTATATGTGTTTGTGTGTATGGTGCTAGTAGCAAGTGAGCATCGTATAGCGACTACGTCATCTCTGTTTTACTACCAGCACTACTACACACAAACTTCTAAATTAGTAACAAGCCACTTTCCCGTTCTTACATACACTCCAAGGTTGCCAGCCACTTGATTGATACAACTTCCACGCCCAATCTATGTTGGTCGTTGGGTTCTGTAGTTGTTCGCAAGTTGGTCTACCTTTTAATGTACGAATTTGAAAGAGTCCACATGAGGGTGCATAAATGCCTCCTATAACTCTGTTGTCTCCTATTGCGTTTGGGTTACAACCCGATTCTGCACGCATTACTTTTAGGGCAACGTCTACGTTCCATGTGTATAGACTTACTAATTCTCTATAGTTCTCACACCCTATTGGATGTGTTTTTGTCGGCTGTACAACTTTCACAACAGGTGTGACTGCTGGTACTGGTTCTACAACCGGCTCTACTAATTGAGCTTCAGTTGCGTTCGCTATCGGGTCAGTCTGAACCGTAACTACTTGCTCCGATACTTCGGGCTGATTCTCATTGTTAAGTGGAGCTGCGTTCGCTAGACTTGATGACGTTAAAATCACCAATGCTAGAGCGATGAGTAATTTGATACTCTGTCTCCTGTTTAAATTTCATGGGTATAAGCTTCCCACCTGCTAAACACTTCTCCTGACAGACCTCACGTCATCTGGGTTAAGTTCCTTATCCTTATAGCTCGTCATGGTTATAAGTGGAGTTCTCTTGCGACAACCATCGTCGCAACCCTTGTTCTGGTATTAAAAAAACCAGAAACTTAAAGTTCCTGGTCAAAAGTTATGCCCTTATCTGGATAGCTATTTTACCTGTAGGGTGCGATAGTATACATTGTGCGACCTTTGACCTACACAACATTGTACTCTACCATTACGCTTGTGTCAACTATATTCTTGCTTATTCTTTACTTGTATCTGTAATAATTTTAACTTCGCCCTGCTTCATGTTATAATACAGTGTATAAAACCACTGGAGCGACTTATGACCATAATAAACGCCAGTGGTTTTTACTTTGTTTTAAGTTCGCTTTTTGTTCACAGTATCTTGCGTTCTAATTTACTAAACAGGTATCTGTTCTTTCGTTTTTCGTGATACCACTTCGCAGCAAATTCTTCTGCTTCTCGTAGATCCATTACTACTTTCTGGTGACAGTTACAGTAGGTTACAAATACTTGCATCCTACCCCTTTCGTCATAACAAAGGTTTCCAGTCTTTGCTCTTTTACCTGTGTAATATACTTTTAGTGCTTGCATTTCAAGCTCCTTATTCTCCCACATCGGTTATTTATTAGATGTTTGTTACACGCCTTAACATTTAAACTGTAACTTTAATTCTCAACTTCTCTAAATCTTTTCTTAACTTTTCTTTTGCTGGTGATGCTTTACCACGATAATCCGGTGCTTCAATTTGATGCGATTTGCTTATTGAATCAGACTTAACCTGTTCAATACTAGCCACAGCCCCTTTGCTAAGATAGACAACATTTCCGTTCGTAAGCTCTACACCAATAAGTTCTAGTGCGTTAGCAAGCTGTTTTATTCTTGTTTCATCAATCTGCTTGATAGCTAGTGATAAGCCATCGTGTTTTTTTATTACGTATGCCATCTTAGTAAACCTCCTGTTTAGCTAGTTGTTTCTTTAATTTGTCCTCTATGCTTTTAGATTTTCGGTACAGGTCAAGCGACTCCATAATAGCCGGTTTATACTTGATGTCTGCATCTTCATATTCGTTTATCATGTAGTTTAAATACCTGATACACCATTCTTCGCCATAAAGACTTTCCATTTCTTTAATTTTAGATTGTAGAGTCTTATGGTTTATTACAGGAATTGTGTATTTCTTTAAATACTCATAATAAAGTTTACTAACCATACTCGGAACTTGTTTCCGTGTATTAGTTCTTAATTCTTTATTCTCTATTCTTGTTAGAGTGTTGCCCCGTTGTTGCCCCGTTGTTGCCCCGTTGTTGACGCTTAGTGTTGACGAAGTTTGATATTCCTTCCAATTACAGATGTAAATTGTCGTGTACTTAGTGTTGCTACTTAGTGTTGCCATTTTCGCCTTTTCTAACCTTTTTAGTGCAGAATAGGTTGTATTGGCATTAAGCGAACAGAGGTCAGCTAATTGAAATCTGCCCCCACTCCATTTACCTGTTTTTTGGTCACAATTTAGCAACAAAACTTCAAACACGTACCACGCTGTACGATCATGTCTAAAGACTTCATTGGTCATTACCTGCCTGTGTAACTTTACCCATCCGTTGTTCATCTATAAGACCTACGCTTCCGTTGCATATAGGCTTGTTTATTTGCTTTTTGTTCGGCCGGATATTTGTGTTTTCTCTCGTCTACGTATATCCCGTAAACGGTTTTTGCCACTAGCTCTAATTCCTCATAGCTAGCGTGTTGCATCGCCCAATCAACTATTTGATTAGGTGTAAGCTCGTAAGTTTCCATTAAGTACCCCCACTTATTTTTGTAAATGGAATATTAAGTATAAAAAATAGCCCTTTATGTAGGTGAGGCTACTTTATGCAAGGGCTACGATGATGGTTGTCTATGACATTATAACACTGACTGCAAATTATTTAAAATAATTCCTGTGTTCATTCTCTAACTGCCATTCATTACGTTGATGTCGCTTAGACTTGAAAGCTCTATTAGCTAACTTGATATTTTGCATACTCATCTTTAGTCCTTTGATTAGTGATGAGATTTTATACTAATATATATACGTTGTATGTAACTTAACTTACTTGACCAATATTAAGCTACTAGTGTATAATAATACTATCATTTTGATTACAATGATCTTTCTTAAATAGGTGTTGAAGCACCTATTTTTTATTTGATAGATTACGCCATCCAATTTTCTAAATCATCTGCCATAATCTCACGCATCCGTTCATTCTCTGATTCAGTTATCCATTCTAACTCTACAAGTGGTATGCCTCGCTGCGCAATTATCCTACATTGTTCTTCGGTTGTGTATAGTCGGTGTACGCCAGTCTCTACTACTATGTTGAGTATTCCGTAGCCTAAAAACGGAAACACTCTAATGAAATCATATTTTGGGTCTAGTAGATAATCTTCTTCTTCACCTACATCTATTCTTAATGTGAAATCTGGTTTTATTCTTTCGTTCATACTGTCACCCTTTCAAAAGCTAATTCACCCAATACATTTACTAAATCATTTCTAGTATCAAGCAACATATCGACTTCTGCCATTACCCTGGGTGTGCAGGCTCGCCTTTTAAGTTCTGGGATATGAGTTCGTATCTCGTCATCTATCTCTTGTACAGCATAGGTTATACCGTCTACTGATTCGTGTAGTTCCATCATCATTTTTGTAACTTGTAACCTCTCCCATAAGAAGTTCGCCAAATCTCTAAAGCCTTTTCTAATTGATAGCGTTCTAGCATTGAGTCTAAACATTCCATTCTCTCAGAAACCAAATCCTGAATTATATCATCGCACTCACTAGCGCCCACAGAGTATTGAAAGTCAGCTATATAATGAATTAAGCTATCTTGTAGGTACTCCGCCCAACGATGAGGTGTAATAGCGCTGCCTAGTCCTTCTAGGGTAAATGATTCAACTGCATGATAATCGCCATTTAGACTAAATCCCGTCTGTGTATCTGGTACTATCTCTTGGAATGGATGGTACTCCTTTGAGTAATCGTCAAGTTCTTGTTCCCATTCATTACTTATGTATTCACCTTGTATTTTAGGTAGAACCGCAATAATCGGTGCAGTTTCTATTGGGTCAAGGTTTGTGTTCATTTGAAAACCTCGGTTAAATTCTGCTGTACCTTCCAAAATCATAGCTTCATTCCCTTGTCGCTTAGTCCACAGTTTTTACAAAGTCGCATACCGTTTTCCTCCTCACATATTTGTAGTGATTCTTTTACTCTTTTAACTAACTCTGCTACTGCCTTATCGTGGGTGTAGGTGTAGGTGATTAAATCCTTAACTTCATCAGCTTTCATTTTGGCTAGTTCAGTAATTGAGTAATCTGTACTCAAATTAGATTTGTGTTCAATCGTTCCTGCAATAAACTTTTCTGTAACTTCTTCTCTTATCCATTCCAATATTTCGCCTAGATGTGCTGTCTGTGCTTTGTTCATAACGTTCCTTTAATTTACGTAAGTTGGTTTAACTTTTATCTCAGGGACTCTTGATTTGGACATACCGCCACAATCCTGACATCTGTAATACTGGTACATATTGCTGTTGGTTGCTCGGTACTTCATACCTTTGTTCATGCGCTTGCCTCCACATTTAGGACATCCGTCACGTTCATCTGTTAGGACGTTCATAGCCGGATGATTCTTGTAGTAAGGTCGCTCTCGCAAGTATCTGCGTTCAGTAAGCACTACGTCTTTTTCGCAATAACTAACCATCTTCTTTTGAGCTTTCTTGTCGCCCAACATACAATCCCACCAGAGATTTATACCACCTGTTTCTGCTTTGCCGCCAAACCCATAGTTCTTTGATACGTCATCTAATTTGTTGCTGTCGTATCGTGCAATTCTGCTAGTGTCCTTTTGAGTATCAACGGTTGCAAAAGGTGTAGGTGGTTCTAGTTGGTGTACGATAACTCGCCCCATCATTAACTTGTCGTCAAAGCTACGGCTGTTCTGACCTATAACGATGTCACTGTCTGATACAATTTCTACCCACTTCTTAATAACTTCTATATCGTTTCGGGGTTCTTTCTTATAGAGTGGAAAATCCCATATATAGACTGACTTTACCTTTTTACCTAGAGGCTTATAGGAAAAGCCGAAAACATACATCTCCTGAATAACCTTTGCAATACTAGCCTTGTACGTATTTCCGAAAAATAAACCTATTCGTGCCGACGTTTCTATATCTAGCGTGATAATCTTTATTTGCCTGTCCATTTAAGCCGCCATTCTGTATAAGCCTTTAATTGATTGCCACTGTTCTTCGTGTATCTCGTATACTTCGTTAGTCTTTTTTTCGTAGACACAGTTAATAACCCCGTTTAAAGCGAGGTATTCTTCTACTACGTCAATCATTCGAGTGTCTTTAGGCATAACAGGAAATGTAAATCTTTCATGTAGGTCGATATGGTCTGAACTTAATAAAGTTTGTACGTGTGGTATCAAGTTTCTAAATACGCTCCTGTGCCTAACACCGGAGTACATGGTTCTTTCATAAAATAAATGGTGATTAGAAGTAGCGCCTCGTTGGTAAGGCACTACTTCATAACCGATTTCTTGTGCCGGTAACGCTATCCCATTTCTTGAAGGATAACGTGACATTGACTATTCTACGTCTGGTGTTACTTTACTGTAAGCTAGTGCTGATATAGCAGAAACTACAACTGAAAATAAACCTACCCAAAATTGGTCAAGTTTACCTTCTGTTCCTAGAAAAGCTATTATTGGTGAACTGACAACTATAAAAGCATATAGTCCAGCTCGTACTCTTGAATTTAGCATTATGCAATTCTTCCTGTAGCAAATTGCCATAGTCCAGCTAATACGCCTAGAACACCTGCGTAATCTTTAAGCCATTGACCAACTGTTACAGCTACTTCAACGTTAAGAGTTATTAAAATTGCACCTAGTAGAGTACACGCCAATGTGACGATTACTGCTACTACTACTGCTAATATTATTTTTTTAATCATTTTATTATTTCTCCTTATTTACTTAATATGCTTTTTATAGCCTCGATGAGTTGTGTGCAGAAACCTATAAACCACGAAGGATATGTTTCCTTTGGTGGTTCAACAGGAGGAACTGGTGGTGGTATCACTACGATAGGGTCAACAGGTGGTAATGGCTTAGGTGGTTCAGGTATTACAGGTGCAACGTAATCTTTAACGTCAGCCACATTAAAGCCATTTGTAGCCCTTACAGTGCCACTGTTGTATGAATAGGCTGTCATATAGTATTTAGCACCTAGTTGATTAGTAGCCTCGGCTACAACGTCTACAACGTGTCCTGTAGGGTATGAGCCTACTGCCTTAGCTGTAGACCAAGATGTAAAGTTGAAATTCCAAAGATTAGCGTCACGAATTAAGATGATTTTCTTTGGAGTAATTGCTCTATAGGTAATAGGTGTCGGTACAGGTGGTGCTGGTTGCAAGACTAATCCTGCATTATTCCAAACAGTTAGTGCGTAGCCTTTAAGTTTTAAGTCAGCCGGACATAGCGTTGTCTTTAAAGATTCGTCCATGTGATAGGTGATTCTAGCTGTAGGATAGTTTCGTCTAAGTTCTACTAATAGTTTCTGTAACTGATTAAGAGTTGATTGATTGTGATAACCATTTCGCCAATCACCATTTACTTCAATTGAAATTGATTTTTGGTTAGATGCAAAGTTGCCATTAGTCCAAGCTGTATTGTCGGTATCTACGTATTGCTCAATTACTGTTCCTGATACAAAGAAGTGAGATGAACCGTTACGTGCGGGGTCAGCCCACAAGTATCTAAGAGTTTGATTATTTGCAGCAGTATGATGGATAGTAATTCTGTCTACTGAGTTACCACCCCTTCCTGCTGTTTGGTTAGTTGATGCTGCTGGATACCAGCTTGCTATTGGTAATCTCATAATTTACTCCTTTACTTACTTATTTCTATTACTGTTAGTGGTTCTGTTTCTTTGTTCTTAACTAGCATTCCACCACTGTCAGCTTCGGCTTTAGATATAGCAGCGTTAGATTTTAGGGTTTGCAGAATTAAAGCGTTACTATTAGCAAGCAGAGCCAGTGATTCGTCTATTTTCTGCAAGGGAATATCTTTATAGGTTTTAAGCTGTCCTTCTAAATGAGCGATAGACTTTTGGTTTGCAAGGTGTTGTTCAATAGCTTCTTTTTTAGCTTTTTCTAGGATTTCTACACGCTCTTTAAGGTCATTGTAGTTTTCGCTCTTAACCTTTGATTTGGCAGCAAGGTAGCCAACTATCGCTATAGATATGAGGGAGAGGATATTTAGGTAGGCGTTAAGGTTGTTCATTTTATTGTTTCTTTGTGTTTATTCAAGCTCTATCTTTAGTATTGCTGGCCAACGAGCGCCATAAGCACCCGTGCCAAATTGAATATTACTTGTACCGCCGTTAGCAGCCACAGATGCAACGTATGTATGCAGACCAGCAGAAGGAGTCGTAGTGTCGGTGGCAATAAACGGTAGCTCAGAGGTAGTGGTAGTTACCTGCTGGGCTATAACAGTAGAACCTTCACGGACTGCCATAGCGCTATATCCCGCAGTAGTATTCCCAAATGTTCCCACAAAAGATGCTTTGACCTTGCGGCCAGCAGTGGGATGTATGAATGGTACGGATAAGCTAGTTACGTCAACATAAGCACCGACTGTAGCCGTACTGAACGCTGCCTGTAAACGTCGATAACCAAGTAGTTTCCTGTTAGGGTCACGTGGACAGATTAAGTTACCTAATGAATCTGTTACTTGGTAAGGAATAGACGATGCAATAGGCAGTACCTTATCTTCCTGCCCTTGGTTTACAGAAGCTACAGAAACAATGGTTGCACCTGATTGTATGATTCCTATACGAATACTGTTTGCAGCAAGAGCTGGAGAAGCAGCGTTGACCGTTCCAGAGTTTACGCCTGTAAAAACAAGTGTTGCTACTGTACCTGAACCTGGGTCAAGTAAATCAAAGTAGGTGTCTTTAGTAGCTACTACTACGCCAGTTGCAGCTGCTACAGTTAGTCGTTTGCCGTTATCATAGACAACACCAGCAGTTAAATTCCATGCAAGTGTCGTTCCATAGCCTGTACCGGTTAGTACGCAACCAGACGCTATGTGGTCGAAGATAGACTCAGAACGGATAGTTTCTAGTGATACAGAACGGTGTTGAATATCACCAGTTGCGATTACAGTTGCACCCTGAACAGTTCCAGTTGCGGTTACGGAATCAGCAGTTACGGCTGCGTGAGCGCCAGTCTGTTTGTGTTCTACTACAATTCCGTCAACTAAATCATCAGCCCAACGTGTAGTAGGCCCTTGGTCGACTGAATCACCGATTACAAATGCTTGGTCACTTCCGGTTGAACTCCATACAAGAGTCACATTAGATAATGTAGTTCCGGCAAGTGTCGCCTTGTAGTAACAGAGTTTAGTTGTGTCTACTACTGTTTGACCGTTTACTACTGTAGTCTTATACACTCTGATATGTTTTGCTGTTGTTACGTCCCATCCAGTAGCAGCATTTAATGAAGCTGTGGTTGCTAATGCAGCTTTATTTGCTGATAGTGTTGTAGGTAGGGCTTGTGACCCGTTTGATACTTTGTTAAATCTGTCTGCTATTGGCATAATCTTAGTCCTTTACTCCTATTGGTGTGTGATAAATAATCACATCGCTTAATTCATAATCTGCACCTGCCCCAATGGACTCAAAGTTGTACTTGAGCCATTGAAGTTCTTCGTCAACTTCTATTACTAGTTCCTCTCGTTGATTTCCAAATTTAGTAGGTGCGCTTAATAGTTGACCCCATGAGGCTTCACCCCATGCAAACTCACCCCAACCAGTGATTGAGGTGTTGGGTATAAATGCTTGATCGCCAACGGCTGCAAGTGGTGAATCCTCAGTCTTACCAACAATCGAGCCTCTTAGATTTCCCTGTGGTCGTATAAGCACATAAACAACTTTTTCAACATCTGCCCACTCTTGACCATCTTCTGAGAACTTAACAATTCCTGAACCTATATTTGTATCAAAGCCAATTCCATTTCTTGAAGTTGATGTTGAATAGGTAAACTCAAGTATCTGATTAGTAGAAGTCAGGTAACAGAAATGTTTTTGACCCGTAAGGTTATCTTGGTATAACCACATCCAGTTGGCAGCAACGTCAATAGGTAGCATCCATGCACCACCTCTTGTAATGTCTAATGACCAAATTTGATTGTTAGAGGTTGCAGAGCCGTAGGGGACAGCCCAATAAATACGCCCTTCGTCATATAGACCAACACACTTATCCATCGCTAGAGGGTTTAGGGCTTTAACGTCTGTTTCAATAGCATCTGTAATACCTTTAGATGAAAGAATGTTAGGTACGTTTACTTTGTTTCCGGTTTTCTTAAATGACCCGAATGAAGGGTAGAAAATATCATCTTCTGCTAGTACGATTCCGTCAGGTGACTCCGTGCCGTATGCACCGTTATCTTCTTGAACTCCAAAGAAAGTAATAATAGTATCACCCTCAGTAACAGTTGACTCAGACATGATGAATCGTTTACCCATACCAGCGAATGACCTACAGAATACGGTAACAGCCGGATCGCCTTTACCAGTTCTAAACATTGCAAGTCCGTTAGGTGTATACCTAGTTCCGTTAGCTACACGTGTCCAGCCACCACCAAAGAAAGCAGAGAATTTAAGAGCGCTTGCACCTACACCACCGTACCAGACTTTCCACTGGTCG
>ENA-OBLH01000054-OBLH01000054.1-metagenomes-genome-assembly--contig:-NODE-54-length-38145-cov-3.90927_pt1 | contig 38145 bp, 41 predicted proteins | sample MGYA00153382_OBLH01 | MGnify analysis MGYA00153382
CTCATGAGAATTTTGAGTTTCCTGAAGAAGTTTTACCCCGTGGTAATGCTCTGTAACTAATCCTCTCTAACTGTAAATCCAAGAGTATTGGTGAGCCAAAATTCCCAATACGCTACGCCCTCAATACGTAATAAAAAATTAAGAGGTTTTCCCCTGTGACAACAACCTTTGATAATTCTGTTATTGCCAGCGGCCGCGACCAAGAATCCTCTGGGTTTGCTTGGTGGGCTGGTAATGCTCGACTAATTAACCTGTCTGGTAAACTGCTGGGCGCCCATGTGGCCCATGCTGGTCTGATTGTATTCTGGGCTGGAGCCATGACTTTGTTTGAAGTGGCTCACTTTGTCCCGGAAAAGCCCATGTACGAGCAAGGACTAATTCTCATCCCCCACATTGCCACCCTTGGTTGGGGTGTAGGCGCTGGTGGTGAAGTTATAGATACCTTCCCGTACTTTGTGGTTGGTGTATTGCATTTAATTTCTTCAGCAGTTCTCGGTTTTGGTGGTATCTACCATGCTATCCGTGGTCCAGAAGTCTTAGAAGAATATTCTTCTTTCTTTGGCTATGACTGGAAAGATAAAAATCAAATGACCAATATCATCGGTTATCACCTAATTCTTTTGGGTATAGGTGCTTTGCTGTTGGTATTCAAAGCCATGTTCTTTGGTGGTGTGTATGATACTTGGGCTCCCGGTGGTGGTGATGTACGAGTGATTACTAACCCTACCTTGAATCCTTTAGTCATCTTTGGTTATTTGATTAAGTCTCCCTTTGGGGGCGACGGCTGGATTGTCAGTGTCAATAACATGGAAGACCTGATTGGTGGTCATATCTGGGTTGGTTTCATTTGTATTGGCGGCGGAATTTGGCACATTGCGACTAAGCCTTTTGCTTGGGCACGGCGGGCATTGATCTGGTCTGGAGAGGCTTATCTTTCCTACAGTCTGGGTGCTTTGGCTCTGATGGGCTGGATTGCTGCTTGTTTCGTTTGGTTTAATAACACTGCTTATCCTAGTGAGTTCTATGGTCCGACTGGTCCTGAAGCATCTCAAGCTCAAGCTTTGACCTTCTTGATTCGTGACCAACGCTTGGGGGCAAATGTGGGTTCTGCTCAAGGTCCGACTGGTTTGGGTAAGTACTTGATGCGATCGCCTACTGGAGAAATTATCTTTGGTGGTGAAACCATGCGCTTTTGGGATTTTCAAGGCCCTTGGTTAGAGCCTCTCCGGGGTCCTAATGGTTTAGATCTCAGCAAGATTAATAATGATATTCAGCCTTGGCAAGCTCGTCGGGCCGCTGAGTATATGACCCATGCACCTCTAGGTTCTTTGAACTCTGTGGGTGGTGTAGCTACCGAAATTAACTCTTTCAACTACGTTTCTCCTAGAGCTTGGTTGGCATCTTTCCACTTTGTCATGGGTTTCTTCTTCTTTATCGGTCACCTATGGCACGCTGGTCGGGCTAGAGCCGCAGTAGCTGGTTTTGAGAAAGGGATCGATCGAGATACAGAAGCAGTGCTATCCATGCCTGATCTTGACTAATTTTCAAGGGTAATTCTGAATTGCTAATACAGCACTTTTCTAGTTTGTGGACGACAGGCAAGGGGCTTAAGCTCCTTGTTCTAAAGGAAAATCTTGTCTTCATATAACTGAGAACCGCTGTATTTGCGGAGGCTTTTTACTTCGGTAGAGAGCCTTTTTTTTGTCTATATTTTTAGTGAAAATATCCGGAGCGTGGGTACTTCTCTCAGGTAAAGTTGATGGACAGAGTTGGAAAAGCTAAAATGATAATTAATAAGTATTTTTCTTAAGTTTTTATTAGATCAATTTTTAACCTCGACCTTTAGTAGAAATTCAATAATATGAAAACTCAACAAGACTATAGAAAACTTGGCTGTATAGAATGCGCTAGTGGTGCAGGTCTAAGCTTTGATTTTACAATGGCATTTCAACCAATCATTAATATTGCTAATCAAACGATTTTTGCCTATGAAGCATTGGTACGGGGTTTAAATCAAGAACCTGCTGCCCAAATATTTGATCAGATCAATGATACTAATCGCTACCGATTTGATCAAAGCTGCCGCGCTAAAGCAATTAGATTAGCTGCTGAGTTAGGAATGCAATCATTCTTGAGTATTAACTTTTTACCCAATGCAGTTTATAGTCCTGAATTGTGTATTCGGACTACCCTTGATGCGGCTGAAACCTTTGGTTTTCCTATAGAGAAAATCATTTTTGAGATTACAGAAGGAGAAAAGATAGAAGATAAAACTCATGTGCGGGAAATTGTAGAATACTACAAAGCTAAGGGTTTTAAGACGGCGATCGATGATTTTGGGGCTGGTTATTCAGGGCTAAATCTTTTGGCAGAAATTCAGACTGATATTATTAAATTAGATATGGCCTTAATTCGCCATGTAGATTGTGACCGGATTCGCCAAGCGATCGTCAAAGGTATTATTCAAGTATGCAAGGAATTATCAATTACAATCATTGCTGAAGGTGTAGAAACCTATGAGGAATTAAGGACATTACAGGATTTTGGAATTGAATTATTTCAGGGTTATTATTTTGCCAAGCCGGGATTTCAATGTCTTCCAGAAGTTTCTCCTGAGTTATTGATAAATTAGTAATACTTCAGTTAATCTAAACTCTATTAATCAATCTTGATAGTGAAATTGACAAGCTATAATAACTATGCTGTCATCTAATAAGTTATAAATTAATCGATGTTCACTATTAATACGTCTTGACCAATATCCTGATAGATTAGCTTTCAACATTTCTGGTTTGCCAACGCCTTCAAAAGGATTTCTTTGAATTTCTTTGATCAAGAGATTAATTCGTTTTAAGAGTCTTTTATCATTTTCTTGAAACCATAAGTAATCTTCCCAACCAACTTTTGTAAATGTAATTTTCATTCTTCAACTAAATCCTTCTCAAAAATCTGACCTGACTGTGCCGATTGAATTGATCTAAGAAGACGATTAGCATTAACAGGGTTTGATAATAAATATACTGTTTCTTGCCATGCCGAAAATTCATCTAAGGAAATTAAAACGGCTTTATTCCCATTTTCACTACAGAGAATTGTCGGTTGCACATCTGTAATAACTTGATTGATCAAATTATCCAAATCTTGGCTGGCTTGTTGAGTTGTCATTGCATTCATTGCATTCATGGACTTTCCTAATAATTTATTATCTTTTAGTCAGTAATTAAAGTTGCTGTTTAAGCGATCGCCCCACTACAGGAGCTACCTTTACCGGCAGTACAACCGAAGCAATGGCGACCAGTAATAATTTGTCGTTGTGCCAAAAATTCTAGATCGAAATCTCGAATGTTTAGCCCCTGACTAGCTGGTTGAGAAATTTCTAGGTCTAACATTTGGTTAAAATCACAATCAAATAAACGTCCATCCCAAGATATGGAAATAGTATTACGGCACATGAGTCCAGAAATAGTAGCTGGATTAAAAGAGTTAACTAGTAATTCTAGGTAAGTCTGTAGTTCCCCAGATTCTTCTAACCATTCTAGGTGACGGGATATGGGCATATTATTAATAGCTATCAAGCGATCAAAGGTAATATTATGCTCTGTTAGTAAACCCTCCTTCCACATTTTTTCTAGGAGTGCTGCTTGATTGCAAGAAAGGGAAGCTCCCGGTGGGTTACTGACTAGGGTAAGTTGCTTTTGGGGATTGCCCTGACCATAGCCCACGGTATTAAGACGGGTTAAAGCTTGAATAGATTGCTCAAAAGTCCCATCTCCCCGTTGGCTATCGGTATTAGGTTGCCGGAAATGGGGCAGGGAACAAACTATTTCTACACCCCGGGAACCGAGCCATTCTGGTAAATCGGTCATGGTAGGTAATAGCAGGACAGTCAAGTTGCAGCGATCGATCACATGCTTGCCTCGAATCCTACACTGCTCCACCAAATAGCGAAAATTGGGATTTAACTCCGGGGCGCCGCCAGTAATATCTACTGTATGAGCTTCGGTACGATCGAGGGCTTGAAGACAGGCATCAATAGTAGCTCGATCCATCATTTCTTTGCGATCGGGTCCTGCATCCACATGGCAATGGCGACAGGTCATATTACAAAGCTTACCCAAGTTAATCTGAAAAATTTCTAACTTAGCTGGGGTGAATTGTTCCCAACTATGATTTTTGAGAGTAGCATCAAAATTCCCCTCTTCTGGCAGATGAGCTAGGTTCACCTCCTTGACTAGATCAATTTGTTTTTGGGTACTAGCTAAAGCCGATCGACGTTGTTGTAGAGAGAGGGTGGCAGTGGGGCTAGGCATATATTTATTATTCATTAATTTTTGTGCTTAGGGCTTTGGTGGCAAGGCGGGTGATAAAGACTGTGACAGCGATCGTGGCAATTAGACCCGTGATATTAATTATCCATTGAATTATTGAATCTGTGGGTTGGCTGGCTGTCCCAATTTTGGTAATATCTCCAACGAGGGAACCAATATAAACGTACATAATCGTACCGGGAATCATGCCGATCGATCCCAAGGCGTAGTCTTTTAAGGCAACACCTGTCACCCCAAAAGCATAGTTGAGCAGATTAAAGGGAAATACTGGCGAGAGGCGAGTTAGTAGCACAATCTTGAAGCCCTCCTCGGCGACTGCCTGATCGATCGCTACAAATTTTGGATTTCCGGCGATTTTCTTACTCACCCAGCCCCGGATGAGATAGCGCCCTACCAGAAAAGCAGCGATCGCCCCCAAGGTAGCCCCCACAAATACATAAATAGAACCCCATACCACCCCAAAAACAACTCCGGCTGCCAAGGTAATCAGGGAGGCTGGTAAAAAAGCGATCGTGGCTAGAATATAAATCCCCATAAATGCCACCCCGCCCCAGATTCCTAGGCTTTCTACCCATTGCAGGGAACTACGAATTAAGTCTTGGAGATTAAACCCTTGAGGACTATTCAGACCTTGGGCAAAGGCTGGGGCAGATAACCCAAAGGTAGCGATCAAAATTATAGTTGTGGCGATAAATCCCCGCAGGATACAGAATATTAATTTACTTTCCCAAGAAATTTTTTTTTGCTTATTTATCACAGGTGTTGATTCAGTTAGCAGTTATTACAGAATTTATGCAAGTCCAGCCGTTAACTATCATAGGTAGGGGCGCAAGGCCTTGCGCCCTTACTAAATATCTAGCTAAATTTAGTTAACAATTTTAATAGGGCCTGAGTCCGGGGGGTGAGGAGGGTTTTACGGTAGGCATCAGCGGCTTTTTTAATTACCTCAGCTTGGGTGGGGTAGGGATGAATCACCCCCGATAGAGCGCTAAGTCCCTGTTTGGTGACGATCGCCAAGGTTACCTCACTGATCATATCCCCGGCATGACGAGCCACCATAGTTGCTCCGAGGATGCGATCGCTCCCCCGGCGATGCAGGACTTTTATAAAACCCTGAGTTTCTCCCTCGGTAATGGCTCGATCGACTGCTGAGAAAGGAATTTTCAGCGTATCTACTGCCAAACCCTGAGCTTCAGCTTCGTGATCATACAAACCCACATGAGCAATTTCTGGATCCGTATACGTCACCCACGGCATGACTAAATTACTTAACTTACTGCGTCCCCAGCCAAAGGGAGAGAAGAGGGTATTTTTAATCACACTCCGGGCAGCAGCATCGGCAGCATGGGTAAATTTCCAATTCATACAGATATCTCCGGCAGCATAAATCTGGGGATTGGTGGTTTGCAGATAATCATTAACTACTACCCCCTTTTGTTGGTCATAGTTCACCTCTACAACTTCTAAATTTAATCCTTCCACATTAGGCGATCGCCCCGTCCCCACCAATATTTCATCTACTTCTAGAGTCTTCATCACTCCATCTTGTTGATAATAGATTGTTTTCCCGGTGGCAGTCTTTTCTACCCGTTCTAGATTACTCCTCAGAATTAATCCCATACCTTCCCGGATAAACTCCTGGTGAATAATTTCTGCTGCCTCTGGGTCTTCTTTGTCTAATAGATGGCTATGGCGATGGAACAGAGTTACTTCACATCCCAAGCGCTGGAAGGCCTGAGCTAGTTCACAACCGATCGGGCCTCCGCCAATTACTGCTAATCTCTGGGGGCGAGTAGTCAAAGAAAATACTGTTTCATTAGTTAGATAGCCCGCCTCCGCCAAGCCGGGAATTTGGGGACGAGTTGCCCTAGCTCCGGTGGCAATCACCGCTTTTTTGAATTTTAGGTTTTGACCATTTACTTCTACAGTTTGCCGATCCTGAAACTGGGCAGCACCGAGAAATACATCTACTCCTAGACTGCGAAATCTTTCGGCCGAATCATGGCGACTGATGTGCGATCGAATCTGACGCATCCGAGTCATGACTGCGGCAAAATCAATATCTATGCTTTCTGGAGGCTGGATTCCCCAAGGTTGGGCATTCCGCATCTCTGCCGCTACCCGTGAGGAACTGATCAAACATTTAGAAGGCACACACCCCACATTTAAGCAATCGCCCCCCAAAAGATTTTTTTCAATCAAAGCTACTTTTAAGCCCAAACCTAAGCCCGCTGCCCCGGCCGCCACGACTAACCCGGCTGTCCCTGCTCCAATCACTACCAAATCGTACACTCCAGCAGGTTGAGGATTAACCCAATCAACTGGATGAACATTCGCTTGGAGTAACAGATTATACTCATCTAGGGGTTGCAATTCTGGCGTTGAATCGGGATTGGATCGGATATTAGCCATAGGAATCGCTCTCTAATTTAATTTTTTTATAGCAATTTAGCTCTAATTGCTTCTGGTAAATAGTTACACCCGACTTTGGTGAGTATAATCACTTAGGAGCGTAATATAAAGCTTTCAATAAACTATTGGATAAGCTTGGTTAATAGCGGTTTGCTAATCCCTATTAAAATATAACAAATGCTACTGGCTTCATCAAATCGGGGCAAATTTTGTAAAAACTCGCTTATTGGGATGATGAAAGCCTAAAACAATATCATTTTTAGGAATTCCTGCTGCTAATAAATCATCAACTACACACAAATCAGTGCTATCTTCTTCTACCCAAATTTTGCCATCTTTAATCCGCAAATATACATTAATATGACGTATTCTTTTTTTGCCTGACCAACCAGAGCAAAACCATAAATATTGATCTCGTTCTTCATCGAAAGCAAGACGTTCGTCAGTTTCTGGTTCATTTAGGGTAATCAATCCCTTAATTGTCATCTCATAATATCCAGTTAATATTTCTTTGATTTTCTGACGATAATTTATTAATTTGTCCATTGTAAAATTTCCTCTTTTTCCATTTCAACTACCATCAAAAAAAGCTGATTCTCCTGAACGATCATTTGGATAGACTTGCGCTGAAAGAAATCTTTATATACAACATCATCAATTGCCAAATAAAGTTTATATTCTGGGGCTGTAAGTTGTATAAGATTACGGTATACTATGTACTGACCAAGAGCATTATGAAAATCATACATTAGCGATCGCCCGACAAAGCTTTTTATTTCGACGATTATCTTTTGTCCTTGACGTTCTGCGGCAATTGGCTTTTCTGCTGCTAGGTCAGCATATAACTCAGCATCTTCATATTTGATTGAGTAGGGATCCGCAGTAATAGTCCAACCATCTTTAAGCAAGGCATTCTTAACTTCATTATGGTAAATATCTTTGGCGGGCATAGTTAAGTATAATTTTATAGTTAAATAAAGCAAACGGATAATGTTCTAGGATTTTTCTAGACAAAAGAGGTTGTAAAAAAAATAGGATCAACCCTAACCTAATTATGATAGTTATTAGTATATTTAATTCTTGCCCCCGCCCATTGCAATTTCTCTCGCAAAGTTTGATAAAAGGAATAATTTTCTCGTAAAATAATAAACTTTCCTTGGCAATCTGCCATGCGAATATCTATTCTTTGCCCCGGATAAATAGAAGTACCGATCGCTCCATCAGTCCAAACTTTATTATTAGTTTCAAAATCTCCTAAAGCCCATACACTAACCACTGAACCTGCTGGCAGAACTAGAGGACGACTAGATAAGCTCAAGGGGCAAATGGGCGTAACAATAATTGCTTCCATGCCAGGATGAACGATCGAGCCATTAGCCGAGGCATTATAACAAGTAGAACCTGTGGGTGTTGCCACCAATAAGCCATCCCCCTGGTATTGATCCACTACTTCTCCATCCACTTCCATTTCGATAATTGCCGTGGGCATCCGGTCTATACTAGCGGGTTTAATGCACATTTCATTGAGACAAAAAAAGCGATCGCTAATTGGCTCCTGATCTCGCCTATCCCCTTCATATAGTATTGCTTGGAGCATCATCCGCCGTTGAATAGCATAGCGGTCTTGGTGGAGGCGATCCCAGACTTTTTGAGTGTTTTCAAATTCCTCGATCGGCTCTGTCAAAAAACCCAAATGCCCACCAATATTAATTGCTAACAAAGGAATCCCCTCTGGTGCCAACTGCCTTGCTGCCGCCAAGACTGTCCCATCTCCCCCTAGAACAATACAAAGGTCAATGGGCTGAGTCACAGAAGCAAGAAAAACTGGAAAGGGATTATCTTTAATTCCACTAGGCCCCATTAACACATGACACCCCAATTGCTCTAATTCTCTAGCACATCGATCGGCCCATTTTTGGCTTTGTTTGTGGCCAGATTTATAAGAAATAATTACTTGTTTTAGCTCCACTATATTTCACCTAAAATTTATCTGTTGGGAGGTTAAGTACCTTGCCCCCTGTAGAATTGCTATAGTTGTAGAAAGTTGGATTAATTAAGAAACTGTAAGGTTTTTATACTTTCTGAAAACATAGGTAAAAGGCGATCAAAATCCTTACTAAAAGTTGTGTAAGTAACTACCCAAAATTTCTTTCGGTCTGGGGCAGGAACTAAATAAAATAATTGTTTGATCTTTGGGTTGCTATTAGAAGTAGTAGCGACAATTTTAGCGACTTCCTGTTGATTGATAGTAATAATTTTCTGCTCAGATACCTGATATTCTTTAGTAATTTGTTGGCTACTATTATCCATTAGGCTACTCACGGTGACATCCTTAGGCATTGTTTGACTGGTAATATTAATATTTGTGGGAACAGCAATATTTGATATACTACCTTGATTTTGATTATTAAAACCTTGAGTATCAAAAGCCAGCAAAGCTACGGCTGTAGGATTTCGGGTAATGCCTAATAATTTTTGCTCGTAATTGGGATTGATCGCTTTTAGTTGCTCGGTAATTTTATCTAAATCTCGCCCCGGATTTCCCCCTACAAAACTTTGGGGTAAAAATAATGCTACTCCTTCACCTTTAATTGCTGTCCAACCGGGGAGGGGAACACCTATAATTTTGGGGATTTCTTTACTACACGCGCCTAGATTAATTGCCAAGAATAAACAGATAATTACTGTCAGAATTTTGATCCAAGGTTTTTGTTGCATATTAATTAGGTAAATCTTTATATCCTTAGTATCTAAACAATATTTAACTAGGCATCCGATCGCCGCTAATCTTCATTACCTAATCTTTTAAGACTAGTTCTGCCAAACCAAGATAGGAAATTCCTTCTGGGGTAATTAGAAATCTACAGGGTAGCACCTCTAGCCCGTGCTTTAGGCCTTCCCTTAAGAGTTTACCGTAGGTGGGATCGTAGGCATCACCGGGGGTGAAGCGATCGCAATCTCCTCGATTAATAAAATACAACATTACTCCCCGTGCTTGGGGCAAGATCGCCGTGAGTTCTCGGAGATGTTTTTGTCCCCTAGTAGTTTCTGTATCAGGAAATAAAGCCAAGGGTGGTACTGCTAGAGTCGTACTTTTCACCTCTAGGTAAATTGGGGCAAAGTCCTGATCCCCGCTTAAGAGAAAATCAACCCGACTACCCACACCGTAGGGAAATTCCGCTCTAATTGTTTGATAGTTGCCTAGTTGGGGGAGCAGATTTTTTTCTAAGACAATTTTGGTAATGCGGTTGGGCATGGCAGTATTCACCCCGATCCATAGATCCTCTCCCGAATCTTCAGCAACATTTGACCTAGCAATTAGTTCCCAAGTATAAGCTAATTTACGTTTGGGGTTATCACTTTTAGAAACTTGGACTCTACTGCCGATCGCCGAAACTCCGATCATGGGTCCTGTGTTAGGACAGTGAGCAGTAATGGTTTCCCCTGATGCCAATTGAATATCTGCAAAGAATCTTTTGTAGCGTTTTAGCAAAATTCCTTCTTTGAGAGGGGGATAACGATAAATTAAGTCACCGGGAACAGTTTTAGTCATGAAATTTTGGCATACAGATTAAGAATCAACAGAGTTAGTTTAATCTCTGATGCCAGTCCTAGGACAATTCCGCTCTAAATTTACCCAGACAAAATAGATTTGAGTTAGAAAACCCTAGAGGAATTAGTTTGGGCTGGATATTTCAAGAACTTATGAGTTGTAGCTTTCACCACCTCAACTGGGCGTAAAAAAACATCTTTTAGATGGTAGTTGTGGGAAATATTAATCCCCAAACCCGATTTAATTAGATAAAACGAGTAGAAAATCGTTAACGGCAGGAGAACTTTCCGAGATTGTTTAAGATATTTCATAGTTTGATTCCTCGTTTGAAGAGATAACTTTGGTCTATTCTTGATGTTTTTCTAAGATGCCCCATAACTATCATAACTACTAGGAATATTTTGGTAGGCCAAATAAACTGCCTCTAAAAAGATATCAGCATTAGCAGGTTGTTTTTCTAGGTGGAGGATAGCTTGAATACGTTGGGCTAATTTTTGGCCGATGTGAGTCTTGGCTTTGATACTCATGGCACTCCTTCGTTGCAGGTATTCTCGGATGGTGGCAAACTCTTCGGGCAAAATTTGGGAGAGTTCTTCGAGTTGCTCTAATTCTTGGGCAAAGTTTTTAGATGCGGGATCGATCGCAAAATTAGCATCGGCAATAGCTCGGTCTTCCTGAATTACGATCGTCCCAGCTAGCCAGTCTCCCAGCCGCTTTTCTTGTTTACTTAGGACAATCATAAATACCCCCAAAAAGAAAATATCATCCACAGGGCGGAGGAGCGATCGCATCGTTGCCTGACCCAAACCCGCCCTTCTGCCATTATCTTGAATCACCCGAATTTTCGTAATCCGCTTCCCCGGAGTCTGCCCCTGCCATAGAGATTCAAAAATTACAAAGTAGCCCACATAGACAAAAAAACTAATCAGGGAAGCGATCGCAAAGAGCCATATCCCCAGATCATCTACAGCCACAAAATTCTCTAGGATGCTCTCAAGCTGGGGAGTAAAAATAAGATAGAAAACCCAAAACAAAAATAGTGATACTAGTAAAACTACATAATCAATTAACAAAGCTAAAGTCCGATTCCCAATGCCGGCTAGGGTAAATTCTAGCTCTACACTTTCTGGAGTTTGAAGATTGAATTGATTGAAAAATTGCATAAATATTAAGTCTCCGTTCCTCTGTAAGCCTTTGTAGACCGCTGGCACTTGTAATTAAATTGAGATGCCTTTAAGCTGTTTTTCGATCACATCACACGCCATGCTAACACCATTTTCTGATTGAATGATCCGCCCAATAGCTGCTGCTTTTGCTGCATAATTAGGATTTTCTAATAATTCTTGTAATCGCTTCGCTACTCGTACTGCTGAATATTGCTTACGGGGAAGAGTCAGGGAAGTTTCTAAGCGTTCAACTCTGGCCGCATTATCTGGTTGGTCATGACTGTAAGGCATCACGAGCATCGGCCGACCTGCCCGTAGTGCTTGAGCTGTGGTGCCAATTCCACCTTGATGCACGATCGCACAAGCATGAGAGAAAATCTGAGAATACGGTGCATAGTTCACAGCAATGATTTCATCTGTAAGGTTCTCTGGAGGCGCATTATTGCCAATTAGCAAAACAGCCCGGCGATTTAACAATTTTGCAGCTTGGATACTTTCTTGATAAAAACGTCCCGGAGCCATTACAGCGGCTGAACCAAGTGTAAAAACGATCGGTGCTTCACCCGTTGCTAAAAATTGCCTCAGTTCCGGCGGCAGTTCAGCCCTTGCTTGGCTGTCATCATAAAACGTGAATCCAGTTTGCACAGTACTTGCTGGCCAATCAGGTTGGGGTTTGGCAAAGATCGATGAAAACATTGCTAGTACGAGGTCAGGAGAATATTTATCATCGATAAATGGGTTCCCCATCAGCGGCGGTAAGTCCAGTTCACGGCGGAGGGTATGAACAGGTTCAGCCCAAGATTTGGTCATTACTTTTGAGAGTTGAAATATGCCCTTGTTAGCGATCGCCCCCAACCCTTGGAACTTCGCTAGAAAGGGAAATACTGGTAGCACAACTGGCTCATAACTTGAGAGAAAGGCAAGGGGTTGTAGGACAGTAGAAGCCCAACAAATCCCTAATTTTTCTGCCACCATTCGAGCCACCAATACTCCTTCCCCCGCAATTATGAAATCTGCATTTTGCGCACAAGTCATCAAATCGCTGTAAGTATCCCGCAAACTTGGACAAACCCACTGCCGGATGACATACTCTGTCCCCTTCTGCAAATCCATCATCCGTGCCATTTCTTGAGGATCGTGCAAAGCCTGATTATCAGGACGCATCCGGTGAAACTCAAACCCAAGAGTTTCAATTTTGGATTGGTATTCTTTATGGGTAGCAAAGGCAACCTCATGACCACGCTGTCGCAGCCCAAGAGCGATCGCAATTTTGGGATGCAGATCGCCCAAGGAACCAATAGTAGTTAAAATGATTCGACTCACAATTTTGTTTTTATTATAGGGGCTGTTGGAGTTGGTTTTGTAGGGGTTTGGTACGATCAACTACTACCCCCGGAAATTGTTGATTTACCATCCCCAAAGCATCTTCTTGCGGCCAGAGTATCCAGCGACTAGCCGTGGGTAAGGGGATTAAACTAGCAGAATTAGTCGTGAGCCAAATCAAGGGCAGGTCAGGTAACTGATTAATTTTTTTAACCCCAAAATTAGTTGCTGCCAAAGTTTCTAGCACCACTTGGCTGCCGTGGACTAGTCCTAGATCCCCAGTCCATAGCTGCACCTCCAGTTGTCGCCGAGCAGCGTAGAAGTAGAGAGAGGCAGCGGCAATTACTGCTTGTTCAAAATCTTCTTCTATCCAAGGTAAGGTGTTATCCAAGGCAATTACTACTTCTTGGGAACCCGTCACTACCTCTAATTCTCTTACTTTTAATTCTCCATAGCGAGCGCTGGTACGCCAGTGAATTAATCTGGTAGGATCCCCAGCCCGATAGGGACGCAGAGCTTTTGTCACCCCTTCTGTAGCGGCTTGATAGAAACGATCGCTTCTAACTTGCCAATTATCTTCCCGGCCCATTTCATCAATCAGGGGACAAGTAACTAAAGGCAGTACCCTAGGATAGACGATCGCCTTCGCCTTAGCAGCATGACTCCGGCGACTCCAAAATAAACCCAAGGGAGCGGCAGTCTTGGCTTGGACTTCCTGCCACCAATAAATTCCCCGCTTCTGGGCTGGTTGATAATAAGTCCAGTGATAGGTAGATTGGGGGGCAATAGTTTCAATACTTTGGATGGGAGGCTTACCTAGACTATGGGGAATTAGGTCTTGGATTTGCAACAGGCTTTTGGGCTTGAGGGTAGGGTTCTTGATTAATATCTCCACGGTGATCTGGTCATCACTACTAATGGGGGCAATCGGCAGACGGGAAATTTGTAGAGACCGGAGCGATCGGGCTGCCAGCACTGCCCCCAAACCCAACATCGCAAAACTCACTCCACTAATGGCATAGAGCCACCCCGCCATAGTATTCGTTGCTGCCCCAAAAAAGCAGATAGCGATCATTCCCAATATCCACCCAGCAAAGGAAGGGGTTGCCCACTTACTCTCTAGCCAGTTGATCAATCGCCTGAAAAGTTTCATGCCCCTCCACCTAAAAATCTAAAATAACTGGCAAGGAATGGAGAATAGGGAACTCGAATCCCTGACCTCTGCGGTGCGATCGCAGCACTCTACCAACTGAGCTAATTCCCCAAATTTTAGTTATATTAGTTATCCTATCATTGCCGATGAGGTTTTGGCATAGACCTCCTGCACCCGTTCTAGCTCCAAATCCCACAGATAATCTACTGCCCAGTTACAATGACGTTGGACAAAATGATAGGGATAGGTATTGGCAACTCCCACCACCTGCATTCCGGCTCGCTTGGCTGCTTGCATTCCTACGGGGGTATCTTCGATCGCCAAACATTCTTGGGGTTGCAAATCTAATTCTGGAAACATTTCTCCTAGTTTCTTTGCTCCCAGTAGATAGCCTTCTGGGTCTGGCTTGCTGGTAGTAATTTCATCCCCAGTCACAATAATTGAAAAGTATTGCTTCAAGTTCGATCGCTCCAACACCATATCTACTTCCCGGCGCATTGCTCCAGACACAATCCCCAAGGGTAACTTTGCCAACCGGAAATTATAAATGGCATCTTCTAGTCCAGCATAGATAGGCAGTTTCTCCATCGCTGCCAAGCGTTCTTGATAGGCTGCACTTTTTTTCTGCATCAACTGCTGTAAATAAACCTCATTGGGAATCCTGCCTCGCCGTTCTAACATATCCCGCAGACAGACTCGATCGCTCTTCCCCAAACAAATCGATCGATATTCACCGGAAGAATAGCGCAAATTTTCTTGAATCAACAATTCCCCTATCAACTCTTCGTGGATAGTTTCATCATTAATAATTACACCATTAAAGTCGAAGAGGATAGCCTTGAGGGACATGGGGAAGGAGGTAAAGGAGGTAAAGGAGGTAAGGGGAGGTAAAGAAGTTACAGGAAAATAATTAACCCCCTTTTTAAGGGGGCAGGGGGGATATTCTCTACTGTTTCTCTAGCGCTTGCCGAGCAGCAGTAGCTTGATCTGGGTGAATACCAAGGCGAGTCAAATTAATCCGACCTTTAGAATCTAATTCTCGGATCTTCACAATCACTTCATCTCCTACGGCAACTTCATCTTCTACTTTGCCCACTCGGCGATCGGCTAACTGGGAAATATGGATCATCCCTTCCTTGCCGGGAAGAATTTCTACAAATGCCCCAATTTGAATAATCCGGGTCACTTTCCCCACATAAACATCCCCTTCGTTGAGCTTCCGGGTCATGCCTTGAATAATCACGATCGCTCTCTTTGCTCCTTCACTACTAGAGGAAGAAACGGTTACAGTTCCATCATCATCAATGTCAATTTTTGCTCCAGTCTGCTCCGTAATCCCCTTAATGGTCTTACCTCCGGGTCCAATGACTAAACCAATCAGGTCTGGGTCAATCTTCACAGTCATTAACCTAGGGGCAAAAGGAGATAGCTCTGAGCGGGGCTTGTCAATGGCTGCTAACATTTTTTCGAGGATGTGCAATCTGGCAGGTTTTGCTTGATTGATGGCATCTTCGATTACTTGCATCGGCAGACCAGAGATTTTCATATCCATTTGTAGGGCTGTAATTCCGGTATCAGTTCCAGCCACTTTGAAGTCCATATCTCCAAGGAAATCTTCAATTCCTTGAATATCTGTCAGAATTCTTACTTCATCACCTTCTTTGATTAAGCCCATAGCTGCTCCGCTGACCGGTTTGGTAATGGGAACCCCCGCATCCATCAAGGCCAGGGTAGAACCACATACAGAACCCATCGAGGTGGAGCCGTTGGAGGAAAGAATTTCTGAGACTACCCGGAGGACGTAGGGAAATTGTGCCTTAGAAGGTAATACAGGAACGATCGCTCTCTCAGCTAAGGCTCCATGACCAATTTCTCGACGACCGGGCGATCGCATAGGCTTGGTTTCGCCCACAGAGTAGGGGGGAAAGTTATAGTGGTGCATGTAGCGTTTTTGCTCATCAGGATGCAAGTCGTCCATTTCCTGAGCATCACCGGGACTACCTAGGGTGACAGCCGACAGAACTTGGGTTAATCCCCGATTAAACAACCCAGTACCGTGGACGCGGCGGGGCAGAATCCCTACCCGACAAGATACCGGCCGGACTTCATCCAGTTTTCGGCCATCTACCCGCACACCATCTTCAATGATCTGCTTCCGCATCAGCTTTTTAGTGATTTCCTTGAATACAGAACCGATCACCTTACCTTGCTGGGCAGTTATCACTCGAATTGGGTCTTCCTCTGGAAGTTGGCTAATAGCCTCCACTACCCCAGCTTTAATGGCATCCAATGCCCCATCCCGTTCATTTTTATCCTTGAGACCTTGCGCCAGAACACCTCTAATTTCTACCTTAGTTCTCTCAGTGATAAAATCTTCTACCCTAGAATCCACCTCTGGAGCAGTAGCCTCAATAATCACAATTCCTAATTCCGCCATGATTTCTCTTTGCTTGGCAATTAGGTCTTGGACTGCTTCATAGCCAAAGTCGATCGCTTCGATGATATCCTGCTCTGGCAGTTGATTAGCTCCGGCTTCTACCATGATTACGCCATCAGGGGAACCAGCTACTACTAAGTCTAGATCTCCCATCTCGATTTCTTTGTAGGTAGGATTGATAATAAAATCATCGCCAATCAAACCAACTCGCACGGCGGCCATCGGCCCTTGGAAAGGAATCTGAGCTTGCAATACAGCAATGGAAGCTCCTGTTACTGCTAATACATCGGGGGGGACATTTTCATCCAAAGATAGGGTAGTTGCCACCACTTGAATATCATCCCGGAGCCAATTGGGGAACAGAGGACGCAAAGGGCGATCGATCAACCGACTAGTTAAGGTAACTTTTTCTGGGGGTCTGCCTTCCCGTCGCAGGAAACCACCGGGAATCCGCCCAGCGGCGTATAGTCTTTCTTCATAATCTACCAACAAGGGCAAAAAATCTATGCCTTCTCTAGCTGCGGCACGGGTTGCAGTTACCAAAACAGCCGTATCTCCAGACTGAATCAACACACAACCACCAGCTTGGGGCGCTAGCAAGCCCACCGTCAGCCTAATATCCCTACCATAGAAGGGTATTGACTTGTTTAACTCTACCATTGAGTATTTTCCCTTATTTTTCTCATTTTTATATTCTCTCGCAATCGTAGCACTTTGGCTAAAATTTAGGAATTGTCTAGGGTAGCAGAATTTGGATTTTTAAGATTTATTGGTAAAATATTAAGAAAACTAAGCAAAATGACAATTCGCCAACCCCGTTATAGCAAGGAAGAATTTGCCCGCCGGGGTGATGAGATCTATGAATCTCAGGTATGTCCTCAAGTTGGGGCAGATAATTATGGCAGGATAGTGGCGATTTGCGATCGCCACACTGCGTGAACGATATCGAAACCGGAGCCTTTGAAGTGGCTGAGGATTTACTAACAGCATCAAAACTGCTCTCAGCAAAATTACCTGATGCTCAGACTTGGTTTGTTCGCATTGGGTATCCGGCCGTTGATCACTTTGGCGCACGGAGCTTAAAGAGAAACCTAGAATGCAAGGCTTCGTAAATCAAGATTTTAAAGTCATCTGGCGAGTATTAGAAAGACATTTGAAACAATGCTATTCTGTGGAGGGAATTTCAATAAAAAGTATTAGGTTATATAAACAAATGAATTACCTGGGTAAGCATACTCTCATTAAAGCTAGTTTTTTCTGCTGCTTTAGTTTATTACTAGTATTACTAGTAGGTCTTTTTCCAAAACTCTCCATAGCCCAAAATCAGAGAGTCGGCACTGATATCACATCCCTAAATATTATTACCAAGGCTAACCCCTCCAACTCTATTACTGAGACTAGAGGTGATAGTGAGTTTGAAGGCAAATCATTTACACTAAATTTTTTAGGGTTAACACAATCAATTAAAGAATTGTCTTTTGAGTCTGGGAAAGCCAAAGTAGAAGGAAATACTCCTGCAAGGGTTTATGTTCAACGCAAACCTAGCACAGATACAAGACAGCTAGCTTGGTATTTTGGGACACTTAATCCTGAGAGCAATGGTTTTACATTTCTTAGTTCTGGTCCGCTTTCGGAAGAACAGCTTTTCTCCGAAAATAATATTCTTGCCGGCTACGATAATGTTTTCACAAATACTGGAGCAAATGTTCAAAATAGACCCTACAACGGGAATGCGAGTATTGAGCGACTAGACTTTGTTTTAGAAAATCCTATTCAATCAAGTGATAACACTGGCTTTGTTGTTCTTGAGCGGGGTGCAGTAACTGGACATGATGGGTTTAAGATTGCTGCAATTACAGGCATAAATCCATCCGGTAGCCCCACTTCCTATGGTTCTGTATTCACATTTGAAGCTAACTCATGGGGTAAATTTCCACTAGTTACACCGATTCCTCAAACCTACTTTGTCAATAATATTGCTGATGGCGGCAAAGGAATTCCTAAAAATCCAGCACTCACTATTCCTGCTGGGCAGACTTTAGGTGGTGTTTTGATTCGTACAGGTGTTATGGCAATGTCTGGGCAAAATATTTATGGTTACTCTATTTTTGGTATTGATGTCACTTGTTCGTCTACCGAGCTGACTAATATCCAAAATTCTTGCTTTCCCTCTGAAACAGGAACGAATGGTGGTATTGACTTGCCTGCTGCAAATTTAGGTGCTGTTTCGCTTCAACCAGGAGTGTAGTAAACTCCCTTTTTCAGGACTTACGCATTGGGATATTTTGGGATATTTTTGTAGGCACTCTACGCCCGCAAAAACGTCCAAAATCCTAGCTAAATCGTTTACACTGCGTAAGTCTTATTTGTAAATTAACGATGTAATTAGAGTAGATGGGCAAGAGATATTAGTGGTTCAGAATTGCTGTAAATTTGCTTTACTATGATCACCTTTATGTCCACCCACAATATTATTGGTCAAGATCAAGCGATCGAACTTCTAGAACAAGCTGTAGCCCAAAATCGTCTGGCGAATGCCTATCTTCTGGCGGGGGTAGCTGGAGTAGGCAGAAGTTTAGTAGCTCGATATTTTATTGAATTATTATTTGGGGTAGGTCTAGACCAATCTCAGCGATCGCTTCTTAATAAAAGATTAGTGGCTAGTAATCACCCAGATGTGTTGTGGGTGCAACCAACTTATTTACATCAAGGAAATAGAATATCGATCGCTGAAGCTGCTGCCACGGGATTTAAGGGCAAAAGTTCTCCCATGATTCGCTTAGAACAAGTGCGGGAGGTGACGGAATTTTTGAGTCGATCGCCCCTCATGGCTCCCCGAAAAGTAGTAGTTTTGGAACAGGCAGAAACCATGCCAGAGGTGGCAGCCAATGCTCTTTTGAAAACCTTAGAGGAGCCGGGGAAAGCTACTATTATTCTCCTTGCTAATGCTGATACTGCACTACTCTCAACTATTGTTTCTCGCTGCCAAAAAATCCCTTTACAACCTTTGAATAAGCAGCACATGGAAACAATTCTCCGGCAGCATAATCATCCAGAAATTCTTAAGAATCCAGTGATTTTGTCCCTCGCCCAAGGTAGTCCGGGTCAGGCGATCGCTTCTTGGCAGCAACTACAAGATATTCCCCCAGAAATCCTTGAGAAAATCAACAAACTCCCCACCAAACCTCTCCAAAATTTAGCCTTAGCTCGGGATTTAGACAAAATTCTTGCTCTTGAACAGCAACTTTGGCTTCTAGAATATCTGCAACATCATTACTGGCACAGCCATTATGCTAGTCATCAATTAAATAATCAATCAATCAATCATGCCTATATTGACTACCTAGAAAAAGCTAAAAAACATCTCTTGGGTTATGTCCAGCCCCGCCTAGTTTGGGAAGTAACTTTACTCAAATTACAAGACTTAAATACGCCTAAAATTTATTCTTAGTCAAAGATTTCAGAATTTATTTTAGAGTAACATTCCGCGCGTTGCGCGGCACGTTATCAAGGTTATTCATAACCACGCCGTAATTTTTTTGCCATAATTTCTGCATGGCGCCACCATTGAAAACCACCAATAAATCGCCGGGAAGGTAAATGTCCCCTAGGTGCTTTATCTGTAAATACATAACCATCATTAACTACTGAAGAAAGATAGAATAGCCAGCCGATCGCTTGACAAAAATTTTGATAATCACTTTCTCCATCTTCATAAATCAAACTCTGGATAGTAAAGCCAAATTTCTTTTTGCTATAGTTTGACCATAGTTCATCAATTTTATATAAATCTTCGGCGGGGATTCTTTCAATATCTCCCAAATCTAAATAAATTCCGTGAACTTTCCCAGAGGCTTGTCTGAGCAAATCCCAGGTTTCCACATCAGCCTCTTGCCATTTTTTTCTGAGTAGCAATACTTGTAATTTACTATAATTTAAACCCTTGCTAAGGATAGGATTTTGAGAACTTAAATTTAAAGCTAAGCAAGAGGAATCAATATTCTTTTTAATATTTTCTTCAATATTCGCTATATTTGATGTTAAAAAATTTGGTACAGGAGCAGGTATTTGAGAAATGATTTCTGTATTTGCTGTTAAAGGGTTTTGGATAAAAACTTGTTTAAGAGAATTAATAGGTGATTCGATAGGAGGTTTGTCAGATAGTTTATTAGATGAAGTAGATGAAGTAGATGAGGCAGATGAGGCGATCGGGGGAGATACTTCACCGTTTCTAGTGACAGGAGAACTAGTTTGTAAATCTGTAATTACTTCAAGGGCAGATTGATAACGTTGACTAAGTTTTGGGGCAATTAATTTATTCAGGATCTTCCCTAGGCGATCGCTCACTCCCCGCCCTGCCGGTAAATATCTCCGCCAGAGCCATTCCTCTTCTAATACATCAAACATTTCGCCCGGTCTTTCCCCTGTGAGTAAGTATAAACAAGTTGCCCCCAAACCATACAAATCGCTGGCAGGAAATACCTTACCGTAGGCTTGTTCTGGAGGCATATAATCTGGCGTACCAACTATAGTTCCAGTCTGAGAAGTACTTCTAGAAACTAATACTTTGGCAACTCCAAAATCAATTAGTGTTGGCAATTGATCTGTAGTTCTAATAATGATATTGGCTGGTTTAATATCTCGATGAATGATATTTTTATCATGGATAAACTGCAATACTGGTAAGAGAGAAGTCAATAGTTGTCGTATCCGTACTTCTGAGAATTCTCCCTCTTGAATAAATAGCTGATCTAAAGTCTGACCACAAATAAATTCTTGAACTAAGTAGAACTGTTGGCTTTGTTTAAAATGAGCAAGGAGATGGGGAATTTGAGGATGATTTCCCAGTTCATCTAATCGTTGAGATTCTTGGTGAAAAAGCCCTGTTGCCTTGCTGATCATTTCTTCCTTAAGGTTGTCAATATATAGCTGTTTGACTACACACCGGGGCAGGGAAGGAATTTGTTGATCGATCGCCAAAAATGTTTTCCCAAATCCCCCTTGTCCAATTAACTGAATTGGCAAATATCTTCCCCCAAGGCGTAATTTAGCTCCACAAGAATTACAATATTCCTGGCCATGACCATTGAGGGGATGCTGACAGCCCGGTGCTACGCAAAAACTCATAGTTATTCACCTTCGATAAATGTGCCGATAGTACCGAAAAAGTAATATTTTAGGTTCTGAAGATGTGTCCTGTGCTGCGGACTACATCTTGTTTTCCTAGGCAAATTTTATCGCTTTTGAGGTTGATAACTATAAAAATTATTAAAAGCCCCGATCGTTTCCACTTGATAAGCCGGAGCAAAGGGAATCAAGTTACTTAAAGGTAGATTAGTCCGGTAAATACTAAAGAAGATAAAGTTTTGGCGTTGGGTATTGGAAGTAACTAAGGGTTGAATCTGTGGTTTGATAGTATCGACTAAGGAATTGCAGGGTTGTTGGATCAAGTTGCCTAAGATATTTTGCCCTTGAGTACAAACATTATTTTTTAGATAGCTAGTAATCTGCACCGTAGCATACTGCTCATAAGCCTGTTGGTCTGGGTTAGCGATCGCCATTGCTGCCCCCAAACCCACTACTGCTACACCAACGATCGCAACCACTGGAGAAACTTTCATAATCATCCTCTCACTAAATATTGCTATTGTTACCTTAAGATATTTATCACTCCTAGGTTAGCCGAGATTTAGCTTTATTAGCCATAGATAATTAAAATCTAGCTATAAAAAATCTTGAGAAAAATTTTAGGGAGAGCTATTAAGTAAAGTCAATTATGCTATAGTAACTAAATACGGCGAGTGTAGCCAAGTGGTTAAGGCAGTGGTTTGTGGTACCACCATTCGTGGGTTCAATTCCCATCATTCGCCCTCATTTTTAAGTTCCTACTTTTCAATCACCTTGATTTTGGCTAATATCAATAATCTAGTGAGGGTGAAAGACCTTGCGTTCCTACAGAGTGATTAATCACAAAATCTTGGTAAGTTTTAAACTGTAAAAAAATAGGAGTAATTCATTAACTACCCCTACTCAACAAACTATTAATATCTTGCAACTTTAGCTTTACAAAGGTAAAATAAGCTGTTTGAATTTAGGCTTCTACTGCGGCTGTTGTTGCGACAGGATAAACACTAATTTTTTTGCGATTTTTGCCTCTTCTTTCAAAGGTGACAATTCCATCAACTAGAGCAAAGATCGTGTAATCATTGCCCAGTCCAACATTATTACCGGGATGAAAAGTAGTTCCCCGTTGACGGACAATAATATTGCCTGCTTTAGCAACTTGACCACCGTAGAGCTTTACACCCAAGCGCTGGGCGTTAGAATCGCGACCATTACGAGTACTGCCTGTTCCTTTCTTATGAGCCATAATTTCCTCTAATTTAGTTCTATGTTGATTAGTTTAGGGGTTTCAATCCGTCTCAGCTATTTTTTCTTTTTCTTTTTAGGAGCTTCCGTAGCCTCATCAGTAGATTCTGCAACTACCACCTCTGGGGTTGCCACTTCAACTTCTGGAGTTACATCTGGGGTTGCCACTGTTGAATCTACTACTACATCTACAATTTCCGGGGAATCGACAGCTACCTCAGCCGCAGAAGTAGATGCTTCACCGGCAATGATTTTACCATCAAGGCTAATGGAATCAATCATTAAACGGGTAATTTCTTGACGATGACCACGTTTTTTGCGGGTTTTCTTTTTGGGGCGCATTTTATAGACGATTATTTTACGTCCCCGGAAGTGGCGGATTACTGTGCCATTGACGATCGCCCCAGTCACGAAGGGTTGCCCGATCGATATTTCATCGCCCTGCTGTACTAGCAGCACCTTATCGATAGTGTAGGGAGCATCGGGTTCTACATGGAGTAGTTCCACATCATAGAACCTGCCGGGTTCTACCCGCATTTGCTTGCCGCCCGTTTCAATAATTGCGTAAGTCATAATATTGATGTTTCCTTTTTGTGCCGTACAGGTAGCTAGTTTAGTCCTAACTTTGGTTATGAGGTTTCACCTGATCCGAGCTAAATTAATTATAGTCAGTCCTCTAGTTTGATCTATGATCGTGATCCATGTCAATAGCTAGGAGTTGAAAACATGATTGAGATGGTCAAGAAAGTAGTAATTGTATTGGGCAGTATCAATATGGATCTGGTTGCCACGACTCCCCGCCTGCCGCTACCGGGGGAAACCTTGATGGGATTAGAGTTTTTTACGGTATCTGGGGGTAAGGGCGCAAATCAAGCTGTGGCTTGTAGCCGATTGGGTGTGCCGACTTATTTGGTAGGACGAGTTGGGGGTGATGAATTTGGGCAGAGCTTGTTAGCGGGTTTAAAAGAATCTGGAGTCGGCACAGAAGCAGTGTTTGTGGATACCTCAACCAGTTCTGGGGTAGCAGCGATCGCCGTAGCATCCGATGGAGAGAACCAAATTATTGTCATTCCCGGAGCAAATGGAAGAATCGATCGCACAGAAATAACCCAGCTAGAAAAATTATTACCTACTGCTGCCCTTCTGTTGTTGCAACTAGAAATTCCCTTAGAAATAGTCATAGTTGCGGCTCAAGCTGCCGCCAAAGCTGGAGTGCCAGTTATTCTAGACCCGGCTCCCATGCCCCCAGTATTTCCCTTAGAGTTATATCCCCTAATTGAAATCATCACTCCTAACCAAACCGAGGCATCCCAGCTAGTGGGGTTTCCAGTCCTAGACCAAGCCACAGCTACCCGTGCTGCCCAAGAATTAATAGCTAGAGGGGTAAAAAATGCTGTAGTCAAGCTGGGGGATCAAGGGGCGGTATGTGCTACAGCGACAGATTGCTTTTTTGTTCCAGCCTTTGCTGTAGAGGCAGTAGATACGGTAGCGGCAGGAGATGCTTTTAATGGGGGTTTGGCCGCAGGGTTGGTTGAGGGACTATCCCTGCGATCGGCTCTACTTTGGGCTACGGCAGCAGGGGCGATCGCTACTACCAAACCGGGAGCGCAATCTTCCTTGGGCGATCGGGCTACCCTGGAAGATTTTCTCAAAGCAAGAGGAATTATTTAATAACCTCAAAAGATTCCACTTCCAAAACTGGCCCGATCATCGCTAAGGTCATTACATCTTTTTTGATCTGTCCAGTTATGCTTACTTTCATAGAAGCCTGCCGCAGAGCTTCAGGAGCATTCTTTAGCTCATAAACCTTTCCGGTATCTGCCACCAAAGCCCATGCGCCGATGCCAAAACCCCGGCGTTCTATCACTCCAGTAAATCGATCGCTCATAACTATTTCACTCAACTAGTTGTTTATGATATTACGGTAGTTTCTAGTTATATTAAGGACATATTTTTCTTTTAAAACAAGGGGCTTAAGCCCCTTGCCTACACCTCCCAAACTAGCTAGAAGCTGTAAAGTTTTTCTTAGGTAAGACTAACAGCTACGGGAAGCTCTAGAAGTTGGATATTAAAAAAGTTAAATTCCGTAGTTAATTGTTGTCCTTTCTCTAGGGAATGAATGACTTGTCGAGTCATTAAGTAATAGTCACCTACCTTTTCGTAGGTATCTTCAAAAGTATTTTCCCTCAATACTTCTTGGGTTTCAGGATTACGAAATACCACATCGTAGGCCGCAGAAACATAGCCTGAGCCAGTGTCTAAACTAGATTTAGTATTAATAGTAAAAGCCATCCGTCCCATTACCCGACTAACTTGGCAAATTTCCTTGCCCCGGACTTTGTAGTTGGAACCCATCGCATCCCCTCTGACCAAAATTTCTACAGCAGAGCTAGAATCTGATTCTCCAAAGCTAAACTCATTTTTACTATGGGATTTCTCAAAGGTGGAGCGCTTACGGTGCGTAACTACATCTCGTAGTTGAGTATAAATACTTTCCTTGATCTGCTCATCTTCAATCCCCGTTACTTCTACAGTGAAGTCGGGCTGAACGCAAATTTTTCCGGTATAGGTTTCGCTTCCCTGTTGGAGCTTAACTTCGGCCGTATAGCCCGGAAAATCGTTATCCCAAGTGTAGCGATTTTCGTAAGCAGTTTTAAATATTTCTCGGGCAGTTAGTTCAGTCATAATTACTCCTGTGGCAAATTATATTTAGATTATTGTTTTCCGTGAGTCCTGAAAGTATTCCTGTAGGGGGTTTACTTACATTTTACCGCAGTTAAACTTATTGGTAGCCGAAGAAGGACAATATTTCAAACCTAATAACCCTTTTCTAATAATTTGAGGTATTGATTGAGTCGGAGGCTGAAGCTAGAGGGTTGATTGATACTTTGAGTTGGAGTTTCAGGGTTATTCACTTCGACTTTTTTGAGGTTACGATCTTGCTCCGCAACGCTAAAGCGATCTTGCTCCGCAACGCTAAAGCGATCGCTCCCTTTATCAAGAGACTGGCTCTGAGCGATCGCCCGTTCCTTGCCTTCCTTGGTGCTGGTAATTAATGCCCCCCATAAACGAGCATTGGTTTCTTGGGGATTAAACTGCAAAGCAACCCGGATTCTTTCTCCTAGTTGCCCCCGGTCTTTTTTGAGGAGGTTAACTACTTCCTGCATTTGGGTGGGGTTATTGATGGTTTCCAAGAGGTCTAGAGCCTTGCCCCAGCGTCCATCTAATAATTGAGCCAAAATTGCCTGACTAGGGTTCGCCCAACCGGTTTTAGCCTGAGTAGTAGTTATATTGGCATGGAGTTGAATTAGTTCTAACTGAGTCTGGGCTTCCTCTGACCAAGGGGAGCTATCTTTGAGGGCTTGGAGTATTTTTGATGCCTCAGACCATAGGCCTTGTCTAGCTAGAACTAGAGCATTTTGGTAAGCCGGGAGATCGATCGCCGCCTTATTCAGATTTACCTCCACTAACCAGAGGGGATCCAACACAAACTGGCGGGACTTAATTTGATAGATACGGAAAAAAGGTTCCAAGCCTACGGAGCGATCGACCACCAATTCTGGCAGAGGATTCCCATGCACCTGACTCCAACTTGCCAATTTTCCATTGGGGCTAGTCCATTCTGCCATCACACTCAAATAACTTTGCTGAGGGTTATAGTGGATTACTTGCCCATAGAGAATATTATCCCGTTTGCCCGTTAAGTGAAGCCAGATACCCGGTTTAGGAGCTTGGGGGTCAATAAAAAGAGAGGTAAAAGGCTGGGGCTTAATTGTTCCCGGAGGACTTACCCCCGCACTAACTAAGGGCGCAATTACAAAAGCTTCTTCCAGATCGCTAATTACTAGTTGCCGTTTTATTTGATAAAGAGGCTTAGCTCCGGGGGCAAAAATACTATTTGCTAAGGTTTGGTAGAGACGTAGTTCCGAAATTTGTTGGCAGTTAATTTGACATTCGGGGATAGTTTTAATCACCGGCAGGAGAATATCTGGAGCTAAGGTGACTATTTCCCCAACTTGGAACCCTTTTTGAGTGAGTTCTGTTCTAATTGCATCTAGAGTTTGGGGGGGATTTTTTTGGACTGGAGAAATTTGATTACCTGTAGGCAGGTATTGATTCATCCACACAATAGAATCAGGTTCTACCATCAGCCACAAACCAGTCCACAGACTAAAAGCTACCACTCCGGCTGCGGCAATAATTACCCCAAAAATTACAAAACTAAGTAAAAAATTTCCCCAGTTTCTGCGTCGTCTCCGGCGGCGTGAGGTTTTACCTTGAGGCCATTCATCACTCGGCTGGTTATCCCCCCCTTTTAGAGAATTTTCAGGAGTAGTTGTGGGGGCATTTCTCAGGGAATCTTTAGGAGAAGCCTTAACAGTTTTTTTTCTGCCCATTTTGGATTTTGTGGGAGGAGGGAGATTATTAGGGGGGGAAGAAATATTTTCAAGATTAGTCCCCGATTCTGGGAGACTTTTCTGTTGATTGCGGCCTGTAGCTCTGCGATAAAAACCTCTCATATCTGGCACCAGCTATTTCCCATGTGAACTGGGTGACTATTAGCGATCGCCCATGCTTTGATAATTCCTCCCGTAGGGATGGGTCGGCAAACAATCGGCTAATCGCTGCTACGTATTCTGAGATGCTATGCGCTCTCAATGCTCTTAATGGTACATCATCCCCATCCACCCTCAACCCTTCTAAGGCTCGATCGCTGCCCACTACCGGAATCCCTGCGGCTAAGGCCTCTAGGGTTTTGTTTTTAATTCCCAATCCAGTCCGCATGGGAATCACACAAATAGTAGCTTGATGGAGACTATCTACCATGGCAGAAACTTTGCCTGTGATCAATACTCCCGGTAATTGGGCTAGAGCTAAGATTTCGGGGACTGGGCGATCGCCTACTAGTTCTAGGGTGGTTTCGGGATAGATTTGTCGCACAGCAGGCAGGATCGATCGACTCAGGAATTGAGCCGCATCGATATTGGGCAGGTTATCCATGGCCCCTGTGAAAATTAATTTATGACCACCGGGATCCTGATTTCTTAGGGGAAACTTAGTTAAATCTACACCATTAGGAATAACTTCTAAAGGGGTGTGGGGCGCAAATTTTTGGAGGCAGGCTCGATCGTCGTCGGTAGTAACTACAATAGAAGAAAATTTTTGGCAGTAGCGGCGCTCATAATTATAAAGCAGGGGCAAATTGAGGCGATCGCGGAAGGGATGTACTGCTGTCCCCGTGGCTAGTTGCTGCTGGCACGTACCATAGATGGAGCTATGAATATTAACTACTGCCGGGATGGGTAGATTTTTGGCTAGATAAATTTCATTAACACTATGTTCACAGGTAACAATATCAAATTGAGCCAGATGGCGATCGATCCATTCCTGCATTCGGGGGGAATAGTTATACAGCACATTAGCTGGAGTCCCTTGAGAGAAAGCTTGGAGCGATCGACCCAACTTGGCAAAAATTCCCGAACTTAACTGCTCATTCGGTTGGGGAAATACTACTAACTCTTCTACCTGCTCCCGGAGAGCCGTAATTTCTGCGGGAGTAATCTCTGGGCGGGCTTGGGTAAGAAGTGTAACCTGATGCTCTCGCTGCAAATATTTCAATAAATTAAATGTCCGTACTTGGGTTCCCCCCTTGCTAGGAGGATAGGGAAAAGTCACCGACAGCATCAGAATTTTCATAGAGTTTAGATGTTAGGAAGATCACAGATTAAAGCCTATGGTAGGCTAGGGACATGAAAATTTTAGTCAGCAATGATGATGGCATTTTTGCCCTCGGTCTGAGGACTCTTGCCACTTCTCTAGAGTCCGCAGGGCATGAAATTACTGTAGTAGCACCCGATCGAGAGCGCTCCGCCACTGGGCATGGTTTAACTATTCATCAGCCCCTCCGAGCCGAGGCGATCGAGAATGTATTTCCCCCGCAAGTTAAAGCCTGGTCTTGCTCTGGTACACCCTCAGATTGTGTGAAGCTGGCCTTAGGAGCTTTATTAGAGGAGCCACCAGATTTAGTAGTATCTGGCATCAATCATGGAGCTAATCTGGGGACAGATGTATTGTATTCCGGTACTGTCTCAGCAGCAATGGAAGGTGTAATGGAAGGCATCCCTAGCATTGCTTTTAGCTTGACTAGCTTCAAATCTGGGGACTTTGCTACTGCTGGTAAATTCGCTCAAGTGTTAGTGGAGCAAATAGCCAAGGAGCCACTGCCAGAGCTAATGTTATTAAACGTGAATGTCCCCCCCATAGAATGGTCAGAAATTACTGGGGTGATTGTGACAAGGCAGGGTATTCGCCGCTATTTTGACAGTTTTCAGAAACGAGTTGATCCCCGTGGCAAAACCTACTATTGGTTAGCCGGAGAAGCGATCGAGGAAATTGATCAACCCGACAATCCTAATCTGCCACCCCATGTCCTCACCGATGTCCAAGGTATTCAGCAAAACTATATTACGATTACTCCACTCCAGTACAACTTAACCAACATTGCGGGGATCAATAGCCTTGAAACCAGAACTTTTCATTGTTAGTCAGATAAAACAAGGGGCTTAAGCCCCTTGTCTAATAATATTTCTATGAAAATTAATAACGAATTGTAGACTTTTAGGAAAACCCTTGAGAAAATAAAAACTCTTCATCTCTAGTTTTTTTCCTTAGCTAGCTAAATTTATATTGTTTGTTAATTATCATCTATCTATCAAAAATATGTTTCCTACCCAGCGCCCCCGCCGTCTTCGTAATCATCCCCAACTCCGCCGCATGGTGCGGGAAAATGTCCTGACTACTAGTGATCTGATCTATCCTTTATTTGCTGTACCGGGGCAGGGAGTAGCGATCGAAGTGAAATCCATGCCGGGGGTGTATCAACTATCGATCGACAAAATTGTTGAAGAGGCAAAACAAGTTTATGACCTAGGGATTCCGGCAATTATTCTGTTTGGCATCCCCGCCGATAAAGATACAGAAGCTACCGGGGCTTGGCATGATTGTGGCATTGTCCAAAAAGCAGCCGAAGCCGTCAAAAAAGCTGTTCCTGATCTAATTGTGATTGCTGATACTTGCTTGTGTGAATATACCAGTCATGGGCATTGTGGCTACTTGGAAGTGGGAGACTTGACAGGAAGAGTTTTGAATGATCCCACGTTAACTTTATTGGGCAAAACTGCCGTATCCCAAGCCCAAGCAGGAGTAGATATTATTGCCCCTTCCGGGATGATGGATGGTTTTGTCCAAGCAATTCGTCAAGCCCTAGATACGGCGGGGTTTCAAGATATTCCCATTCTTTCCTACGCTGCTAAATATGCCTCTGCCTACTATGGCCCCTTCAGGGATGCCGCAGATTCTACCCCCCAATTTGGCGATCGCCGCACCTACCAAATGGATCCTGGTAATTCTAGAGAAGCCATCAAAGAAATTAATCTAGATATCACCGAAGGAGCCGACATGCTCATGGTCAAGCCCGCCCTAGCCTATATGGACATTATCCATCAAGTTAAACAAGCGAGTAATTTGCCCGTAGCTGCCTACAATGTTTCCGGGGAGTACGCTATGGTGAAAGCCGCCGCCCTGAATGGCTGGATTGATGAAGAACGGGTAGTCATGGAAACCATGCTGGGGTTTAAACGGGCTGGGGCAGATTTGATCTTGACCTATCACGCCAAAGATATTGCTCGCTGGCTATAGTAATCCTATCAAGCTTGAGAGGAGTACACCTCAAGATTACGCCCTTCTCAAACCTAAAAATTTGCAAAATTCTTCACTGCCGTTAACATACCCCAAAACAGCAATTCTTCAAACCTAGGTAATTCGTTTGCAGTGTGTAAGCCCTATTGCTGTCATGCCTGTCGTCAAAGGTAATATCTGTAAATTAATCTACCGTAAGGTGATGTGCATGGCGTTGCTTTAAGGGTTTCGGTGAGGCGATCGCAAAAAAACAATTACGGCTTAAAATTAAAATTAGGATATGGTTTCTTGCAACGAAATATGTTAAAAACACTTTGGGCTACGGTTCGGCAGGGAAAAATTGAGCTTTTGGATTCAGCAGAGTTGCCAGAAGGCGTGAGAGTTCTGGTGACACTTTTACCTGATGACGAACCTGCGTTCTGGCTAAAAGCGAGCCAGACATCGCTTAATGCAGTTTGGGACAATACTGAGGACGATGTGTATGCCGAGTTACTCTAAACATGACATTATTTTGGTGCGATATCCCTTCTCAGATTTGTCGAGTTCAAAGGTAAGACCTGCTGTTGTTGTGAGTGTATCATACCTATCTCAAGACATTATTATTACTCCTTTGACAAGTAAAATAGGTTCATTGATGGAAGGGGAGTTTGTGCTAGCTGAGTGGGCAGGAGCAGGGTTAAATGTAGCTACCGCCATCAAAAGAGGTATCTACACAGTGCATGAAAGTGTGGTGATAAAAGTAATTGGTCATTTAGTGGATATTGATGCTAAACAACTTGAGCAATCTTTACAAGGTTGGTTAGGGTTATAGTCTGAGCTATATTGCAACTATGAACCGAAAAAGTATCGCAACAAATATCGTTCGTAAACTTTGGGCACAGTGTGGTGGCTTATGTCAAAATCCGAGTTGTAATAAATACCTTTTTGCTAGAGTCGAGGATGATGTAGTTAGTATTGCAAATGTAGCTCACATCATAGGTCATGGCGAGAGAGGTCCTCGAAGCGAACATGAACTAGCCGATTATATTGATAAGGACGGCATAGCTAATTTGATGATGATTTGCCTGGAATGTCACAAGATTGTTGATGAGCTAGAGGATAAATTTTCTGTCGAGCAAATGCAGGCATGGAAGACAGCTCACGAGCTGAAGATAAATTCACTCTTTGATTTTCCTCAAATTTATAATGAAAGAGATCTGCTTGAGCAAGTCAATGACCTCTTGATCGAGAACAAAGTTATCTTTGAAGAGTATGGTCCTTTCTCAAATCGGGCATTGGAAGGATTTTCTGGCGATGCGCTTACTATTTGGCGACGACGCTGCCTAGATACAATTCTTCCAAATAACCAGCGGATCATCGGGCTGATTGAGGCTAATAAGAAAAATTTCCCTTATCCGTGGAAAGTGTATAGACAAATGATGGGCTATAGACTTCATGCAGATTCTTTTCGAGATAACTGCCTATTGGAGAAGAAGGTCAATGACTACAAGCTATTTCCAAGAGAATTCGATGACTTCATCAAACAGAGTCTTGGTGTACCTGTAGACAATGTAGAGAGAAGAGGCGGAGAAGAGCTTGAATTTAGGCAAGCAACAGTTTCAGACTACATTGAAAAGTTCTTGGCAAACCATTCGTTTATTAGCCAGCAATTCTCATTATGGAAATAATACCCGATCATGGGAAGCTGGAAGCCTTATTCTATCGTTTAGTAACCTAGATAAAAAAGCCTTTTTAATGCTGATTTCTAGTACATACACCCTAAAATGAGAATTGCTGTTTATTAGCCGAATGGAGAAGCTAAACATAGCCATGTTTGATGTTGACCTTAAAGATGATCGAAATCTTCGAGTTTTTGCGACAAATACTTATTTCTTTACTGAATACACCTTTGAAAAGGTCATGGCAATTGATCCAGCGATTGACGCAATCATTTGCTCGAACCCCTATGGTAATTACACTTGGGAAGCCAAAGCTCTTTGTATTGACCATAAGATTGGATTGTTCAGGCTTAGGGAATTTATGGGTGCCATTCGTAAAGATGGTGATGAGTTTCTGAACTACCTCCTGCAAGAAGAGAAATCTAGTCGTCTTAGTCATTCAAAATCCCTGCTTGGTCGAGCCTCAATTCCCTCAAACTTCCGAGTATATGTATTTGGTTCATATTTGAGACGAGAGATTTACAAAGATATTGATCTCATCTTGGTCTACCCAGTTGGAGCAGGTGAAAAATTAATCTCTTCGACAATAGAGAGCATTAATCAAGTATTTGAAGACAGAGCCAGCAATTCTCATTTTAAAACACCTGTACTATAAATAGGGCTTTTATAGCTTCTAATTGCTAATCTCCTCAACGATAGAATGAGGGTTCTAGCTAATTGAACTGCCAAGGATCGACTCTTTGGACAAGGGATATTCCCATAATGAGAATTGCTGAGACAGAGCATCACAGCTTGACATAACAGTATGCTCAAACGCAGAGTATGAAAACATGAACCTTGAGAATGATAACCGTACTAGAATTGGGTAAATAGCAACATCTGCGATCAGCCTAATAAAACCGGTGCAGCGGACTGAAGAAAGTTCCTGGTGCTAAGTTTAAGGCTACTTACAACCGCTCGCTCAACAGGAACGTTATGTGTCTAGTATCTCTGTTTATGCAAGAGCTAGGAGTAGAGTTATGGCAGTCGCCATGATAGTCGTTTAGTGAAATTCCCTTGGCAGTTGCTACAGCTATTTTCATAATGAGAATTGCTGTCCCGAAAATCAGCACATTGACACCAAACCACAAATATAGATATATTAAAAGACTGTCCACACAAAAAATAATCAAAAATACTCAACTAGAGTTGCCCATACCTATCAACTCATGCCTACTATTCAACAACTCATTAGAACTGCGCGTGCTAGCGCCAAAGTAAAAACTAAGTCTCCAGCCCTCAAAGAATGTCCCCAACGGCGTGGTGTTTGTACCCGTGTGTACACTACTACCCCCAAAAAGCCCAACTCTGCCCTGAGAAAAGTGGCCCGGGTGCGTCTCACCTCCGGGTTTGAGGTTACTGCCTACATTCCCGGCATTGGTCATAACCTCCAAGAACACTCGGTAGTCATGATCCGGGGCGGTCGGGTGAAGGATTTGCCCGGAGTCCGATACCATATTATTCGGGGTACTTTAGATACCGCAGGGGTCAAAAACCGCTCCCAAGGGCGATCGAAGTACGGTACCAAGCGCGGCAAAAAAGCCTAGCTCTAAGAGCCTTCTATATTTTCTCTAGTAACCAATACATAAACTTAACCTTGCACCTATGTCCCGTCGTAGCAAAATCAAAAAACGTCCGGTTCCTGCCGATCCTGTATATAACAACCGTCTAGTCAGTATGATTGTTCGGCGAATTATGCAGCACGGCAAGAAAACCACTGCCTACAGTATTATTTATGATGCCATGAAAACCATTGAGGAACGCACTGGTGGCGATCCTTTGCCAGTATTTGAAAAAGCCGTCCGTAATGCCACTCCCCTAGTGGAAGTCAAAGCTCGGCGGGTCGGTGGGGCTACCTACCAAGTGCCGATGGAAGTACGGACCGATCGAGGGATTACCCTTGCTCTCCGGTGGTTGATCCGGTTTGCCAGAACCAGACCGGGCAAAAGCATGGCCAGCAAACTGGCAAATGAGCTTATGGATGCTGCTAATGAAACTGGTAATGCCATTCGTAAGCGCGAAGAAACTCACAAAATGGCAGATGCAAACAAAGCCTTTGCCCACTACCGTTACTAATTTTTTTGCTCTTAACTTGCCTGTCACTTTATTTGAATTTAGATACTTATTTCTGAATTATTAGGGAGACTTTAGGATAGATAGTCGCCAAAGATTAACTATAAAGTGTAGAATTGTAAATAAAAGCAACGCAATTTTTTAAATATCTGGGGAACCCAGAAGAAGGAGGTCATTGTGGCACGAACTACCCCCCTAGAAAAAGTACGAAATATCGGCATTGCTGCCCATATTGATGCGGGGAAAACTACCACCACCGAGCGGATTCTATTCTATTCCGGTGTTGTCCATAAGATCGGCGAAGTCCACGAAGGCACTGCCGTGACGGACTGGATGGAACAGGAGCGGGAACGGGGCATTACTATTACCGCAGCAGCAATTACTACCAGTTGGAAAGATTATCAGATTAATATCATTGATACTCCCGGTCACGTGGACTTCACTATTGAAGTGGAACGTTCCATGCGGGTATTAGATGGAGTGATTGCGGTATTTTGTTCTGTTGGGGGAGTCCAGCCACAGTCGGAGACCGTTTGGCGGCAGGCGGATCGTTATAGTGTTCCCCGGATTGCTTTTATTAATAAAATGGATCGCACCGGGGCAAATTTCTACCGAGTCCAAGAACAAATGACCGATCGCCTCCGGGCTAATGCGATTCCCATTCAATTACCCATTGGTAGTGAGACTGACTTTAAGGGCATTATTGACTTAGTGGCCATGAAGGCTTTCATGTACACCAATGACCAAGGTACAGATATTGATGAGACAGCTATTCCTGAAGATATGCAGGAACTAGTAGTAAAATATCGCCTTAAATTGGTAGAAGCAGTCGCTGACACCGATGATGTCTTGATGGAGAAATACCTAGAAGGGGAAGAGTTAACCCTCGCGGAAATCCAAGGTGGTTTACGCAAGGGAACGATCGCTGGGACGATCATACCAGTACTATGTGGTTCTGCCTTCAAGAATAAAGGCGTGCAGTTAATGCTAGATGCAGTTCTTGATTACCTGCCCTCACCGAAGGAAGTACCCCCAATCCAAGGTTTACTTTTAGATGGTACAGAGGTGACTCGCCCCGCTAATGATGATGCTCCTTTGGCAGCTTTGGCATTCAAGATTATGAGCGATCGCTTTGGTCGCCTCACCTTCCTTCGGGTTTATTCTGGTGTCCTCAAAAAAGGTAGCTACGTCCTCAACTCTACTAAGGATAAAAAAGAACGGGTATCTCGTTTAGTTTTGATGAAGGCCGACGATCGGATTGATGTGGACGAACTCCGGGCTGGAGACTTAGGGGCAGCCCTCGGACTCCAAGACACCATCACTGGCGATACCATCTGTGATGAGAGTTCCCCCGTAATTCTAGAATCCTTGTTTGTTCCAGAGCCAGTAATTTCTGTGGCGGTGGAGCCAAAAACCAAGCAAGACATGGACAAACTCTCCAAGGCATTGCAATCCTTGTCTGAAGAAGACCCTACTTTCCGAGTCCGGGTTGATTCAGAAACTAACCAAACTGTAATTGCCGGGATGGGGGAGCTACACCTAGAAATCTTGGTCGATCGCATGATGCGGGAATTCAAGGTAGAAGCAACGGTTGGCGCACCTCAAGTGGCTTACCGAGAAACTGTCCGTAAGGCCGTCCGGGCTGAAGGCAAACACATCCGCCAGAGTGGTGGTAAAGGGCAGTATGGTCACGTGGTGATCGAACTGACTCCCGGCGAACCCGGAACTGGGTTTGAATTTGTTTCCAAAATCGTTGGTGGTTCTATTCCTAAGGAATATGTAGGGCCAGCAGAGCAGGGAATGAAGGAAGCTTGCGAATCAGGGATTGTAGCTGGCTATCCAGTTATTGATCTCAAGGCAACCTTGGTGGATGGGTCTTTCCACGATGTGGACTCTTCAGAAATGGCATTCAAGATTGCTGGCTCTATGGCAATCAAAGAAGCTGTATCGAAGGCTAACCCTGTCATTCTAGAGCCAATGATGAAAGTCGAAGTAGAAGTCCCAGAGGACTACATCGGCAACATTATTGGGGATCTCAACTCCCGCCGGGGACAAATTGAGGGCCAAGAAACAGACCAAGGATTGGCTAAGGTGGTAGCGAAAGTTCCCCTAGCAGAAATGTTTGGTTATGCCACAGATATTCGCTCCAAAACCCAAGGACGGGGTATTTTCTCGATGGAATTTAGCCATTATGAAGAGGTTCCTCGTAACGTGGCTGAGGCGATTATTAGCAAGAGTAAAGGCAAGGGTTAATTACTCCAGAGATTTGATAACTCATGGTTAGTAGTTAGTGCTTTAATAGTTAATGGTTAAAAACTAGCGAGAAACTATTAACAACTAGCTATTAGCCCTTGGTCATCAGCAAATAGTAAGTAAGGAAAATAAGGAAAAACTAATTCATGGCACGCGCAAAATTTGAACGGAATAAACCCCATATTAACATTGGCACGATCGGTCACGTTGACCACGGTAAGACTACCCTAACCGCTGCTATTACTATGACCTTGGCGGCGATCGGTGATTCTAAGGCCAAAAGATATGACGAAATTGATGCGGCTCCCGAAGAAAAAGCCCGGGGGATTACCATCAACACTGCCCACGTGGAATACCAAACTCCAGCCCGCCACTACGCTCACGTAGACTGCCCCGGCCACGCTGACTATGTAAAAAACATGATTACTGGTGCTGCCCAAATGGATGGCGGAATTCTAGTAGTTGCGGCCACTGACGGCCCTATGCCCCAAACTAAAGAGCATATTCTATTGGCGAAGCAAGTAGGTGTACCTAGTCTGGTAGTATTCCTAAACAAGGAAGACCTCATGGATGATCCAGAATTGCTAGAGCTAGTGGAACTAGAACTCCGGGAACTTTTGAGTGAGTATGAATTCCCCGGCGATGATATTCCGATTATTATTGGTTCTGGCGTTAAGGCTCTAGAAGCAATGACGGCAAATCCTAAGCTGATCCGGGGCGAAAACCCTTGGGTTGATAAGATCTATGCTCTGATGGATGCAGTAGATGCCTACATTCCTACTCCAGAACGGGATATCGATAAGCCTTTCTTGATGGCAGTAGAAGATGTATTCTCGATTACTGGTCGGGGTACTGTGGCTACGGGACGGATCGAGCGTGGGAAAGTTAAAGTCGGTGATAACGTAGAACTAGTAGGGATTAGACCTACCCGCAGTACTACGGTTACTGGGATTGAAATGTTTAAGAAGAGCTTGGAAGAAGGGATGGCGGGGGATAATGCTGGAGTATTACTCCGGGGTATCCAAAAGGCTGATATTGAGCGGGGGATGGTAATTGCTAAGCCCGGCTCTATTACCCCTCATATTGAATTTGAAGGCGAAGTTTATGTCTTGCAAGAAAAAGAAGGTGGCCGGAAGACTCCTTTCTTTGCTGGCTACCGCCCTCAGTTCTACGTCCGGACAACCGATGTAACTGGAACTATCAAGGCTTTCACGGCTGATGATGGGGCTAATGTGGAAATGGTGATGCCCGGCGATCGGATCAAAGTAACTGTTGAGCTAATTAATGCGATCGCTATTGAACAGGGTATGCGTTTTGCGATCCGGGAAGGTGGTCGGACGATCGGAGCTGGTGTAGTTTCCAAGATTGTTAAGTAATCTAGCTTAATCTCTAGAACCCAAAGTAGGCTTTCCCAGCTAGGAGAGCCTATTTTTATTTAGAATGAAATGACGGACATTTACGCAAGGATGAGGAGGTCGATCGATGGTTACTCAAATCCCACCAATAGCCAAGGTTACTTATCCTGATCATGATGGCAACCTCATGTCTGAGAATACTGAACATTTTGAACTAATTTTTTGGATTGAGAAAAATCTAGAACTGGTTTTTGCGGATCAGCCCCAAGTTTTTGTGGCAGGAGACTTGTTATGGTATCCGATCGAGGGTAATAATGTTATTCGCCAA
>ENA-OBLH01000055-OBLH01000055.1-metagenomes-genome-assembly--contig:-NODE-55-length-38115-cov-3.53912_pt1 | contig 38115 bp, 37 predicted proteins | sample MGYA00153382_OBLH01 | MGnify analysis MGYA00153382
TTCGCAGTGCATCCATCTCTTCTGTTTGTGTTCCCATAACTAAAACTAAAATTTGTAGTCTTTTATATAGACCTAGCTATTAATTACACAGCGATCGCTCCATAAAACGCCACAAGATATCGCCACCCTACAAAATCTTGATTCTTGTAGCCACGTTCAAAACCGCAGCTACAAAAACTAAGTCCGAGAGCCTCCTTGGGGAGAGCTAGAAATCCCTAGGATTCGATCCCAGCAATTACGACTTTATCTTGAGAGAAGAGCATTTCTCGGAGTCGATCGCTCATCTGCTCACTAGTTAAACCCAAGGCAGTAAAGGACTCATCCGATTCGGCATGATCTACCAAAATATCTGGCACACCCAAGCGCTTCACAGGCACAATCACATTATGATCCTGCAATGCCTCCAGCACCGCCGAACCAAAGCCCCCCATCAGGCAGCCTTCTTCGATCGTCGCCACCCGCCCAATCTTGGCCGCTAAGGGAACGATCAATTCCGTATCTAAGGGTTTGACAAATCGAGCATTGACTACCGTAGCTTCAATGCCATGTTCCCCCAAGAGTTCCGCTACTTGCATGGCTGGATAGACCATTGAACCGTAAGCGACTATCAATAGGTCATCCCCATGCCGGAGGATTTCTCCCTTCCCAATAGGTAGCTCCTCCCAACCCTCTTCCATCAACGGGACACCATAGCCATTCCCCCGGGGATAACGCATGGCGATCGGGCCACTAGTGTGATTAATCCCCGTAACCACCATTCTTTGCAACTCCGCCTCATCCTTGGGAGCCATGATAGTTAAATTGGGGATCGATCGCAGGTAGGCAATATCGTACATCCCTTGGTGAGTCGGCCCATCAGCCCCCACAATTCCGGCTCGATCGAGGCAGAAAAATACCGGTAGATTCTGGATACACACATCATGGATAATTTGGTCAAAAGCCCGTTGCAGGAAGGTGGAATAAATGGCCACTACTGGGCGCATTCCTTCACAAGCCAAACCCGCTGCTAGGGTCACGGCGTGCTGTTCGGCGATCCCCACATCAATGTACTGATGGGGTAATTTTGCTTGGAGCTTATCTAAACCTGTTCCTGTAGCCATAGCTGCCGTGATCCCCACAATTTTGGGGTTATCTGTGGCTAGGGTGACTAGGGCATGGGCAAAAACCTTGGAGTAGCCGGGGGGCTTGGGTTTGCTGGGGGGAGCAGATTTGCCAGTAGTCAGGTTAAAAGGGCTTTGGGCATGGTAGCCGACTCGATCGCTCTCGGCAATTTCGTAGCCTTTTCCCTTGACTGTGGCCACATGGACTAGCACCGGACCGGGGTGAGTATGAGCTTCCTTAAAAATGGCAATTAATTCTGCCAAGTTATGTCCATCCACCGGCCCCATGTAGGTAAAGCCCAATTCTTCAAATACAGCTCCTACTTTTGGTACAGCTAGGCGCTTCATCCCCTCTTTGATTCTTTCTAAATCTGGGGAAATGGAGCCACCAATAAAAGGAATTTGCTTAAATTGCTCTTCGAGATTTTCACTAAGAAACTGCACCGGAGGAGAGAGGCGAATTTTGTTTAAGTAGCGGGAAATTGCTCCCACATTAGGAGAAATAGACATTTCATTATCGTTCAGCACCACCAACAGGCGAGTTTTGGGCAGGTGTCCGGCATGATTGATTGCTTCTAGCGCCATGCCTCCAGTTAAAGCTCCATCACCGATAATGGCAGCTACTTTGAAATTCTCTCCTTTCAGATCCCGGGCGATCGCCATCCCCAACCCCGCCGAAATACTAGTAGAAGCATGACCCGCCCCGAAGTGATCAAACTTATTCTCACTGCGCTTGAGATAGCCCGCCACCCCATCTTTTTGACGCAGACTATGAAAATCGTTGTAACGCCCGGTAATTAATTTATGGGGATAGGCTTGATGTCCCACATCCCAGATCACCTTATCTTTGTCTAAATCTAAAGTTTGATATAAGGCTAAGGTTAGCTCTACTACTCCTAAACCAGGACCCAAATGTCCGCCACTAGTTGCCACGGTCTGGAGGTGCTTTTCTCTGATTTCTAGGGCAATTTGCTCTAATTGGCGAATCGATAATCCATGTAATTGATTAGGATGAGTAACGTCACTCAGGTGCATAATTTACTGTTCCTGTTTATTGCTGATTTATTGCTGATTTATTTTTGTACAAGTCTCGTTTTGTAAAAAAAGTCTATTTATTAGTTTATATGGATTTTTCTAGAAGATAGAAATCTTTATTTTTTAGATTGGATTAAGACTCCAAAGCCTCCTAAGCCTGAGGGTTCAATTAGTTGGTGCAAGGCTTGACGGCGCTGCATAACCTTTATCACAGTTTGGGGAGATGCCCTATCACCTTCTAACTTGAGATTGGCCAGAGCAACTAAGCGATCGCCCAAACCTAGTTCCATCAAAAATAAGCCCTGCTTAGTAAAACTCTCTCGCTCTAGACCTAATAACTTTCCTTGGTTTTCGAGGGCAGTGAAGTTAATATGGGCTGTGATATCCTGCTCCCCAAGATGAATATAGGGATCGTTATGGTGGCGATGGCGGTAGTAGCATTGCAGGGTTCCCTGAGGACGACTAGGGCTGTAATAGTTTTGGCGCAGGCTGCCAGAATTGCTGGTATAACCGTAGTCGATCGTCACTACATAGCCCCGCTGCAATTTCCCCGCTACTGTAGTTAACCAATCCAACGCCGCTAGATTAATTTCACTCCGATAACCTTCAGGTAAGTTTTGAGGCAAGTCTTGAATTTCCATCCCAATTAATTGCCAATAATCAGCCAATCTAGGGGTAGAAATTTCACCAATTATTTCTTGAAATTTACCCTGCTGCCAACTAACATAGATTTCCTGTAGCTGCCTTTGGGCGATCGTAAATAAATGCACCGGAAAAGCATCCACTAGTTCATTAGAAAAACAACAACCTACCAAAGAATTTTCTGGCATATCCGCCCAGGTTTGCCAATTAATTTTTGCAGCTAAATCTGGATAGGAAGCTAATAATTTTTGTTGGACTTGTCTCAATCCCTCAGCTTTTTCCACTATGCGATAATCTAAAGCCCCAAAAAATAACGGGTACTCCTGCTGCAAATACCGGAGAATATCCACTGCTAGTAATCCCTGCCCTGCCCCCATCTCCACCAAATGAAAAGGTGTAGGTCTGCCCATAACTTCCCACAGGTCGGCAAATTTTTTGGCTAATAGTTCCCCAAAATCTGCTCCTAGATGCGGGGAGGTGAAGAAATCCCCTTGATCGCCAATATTAACTCTGCCAGTGGCATAGTAGCCCTGTTGGGGATGGTAGAGAGCCAAATCCATAAATTCAGCAAAGGTAATTCGCTGTTCAGGGTTTTGCTGAATCTGCTGTTGAATAATTTTAGAAATCATTGAAAATAATATTTTGTTAGGGATGTCCGCCGTTGGGGAATACTTTCAAAACTAGGAGAAATCATTAGTGACAATTAATTGCTTGAGAATTATTGCTAGGCGCTCAGCACTATCTACTACAGCAATTTGCTGCATAGCTCTAGTCATAGCCCTCAGTTGCTCTGGAGAGTTGATCAGCTCGATAATTTGATTTTCTAAGAAATCAGGAGTGAGGTCTGCTTGTTTGCAAACTAGGGCTGCCCCGGCTTGGGCAAAAATTTTGGCATTGTAAGCCTGATGATCTTCAGCAGCGTAGGGATAGGGGATCAACAGGGCGGGAGTTCCGGTGACAGCTAATTCAGTTAGGGAGCCAGAACCAGCCCGACTAATAGCTAGGTCTGCTCGTTGGAGGAGGGCTGCCATCTGGTCAAAAAAGGGTAGTTGGAGGTATTGGGGATGCTGGAAACTTGTGGCATCGGGGTCTGTATCTCCGGTCAAATGAACTATCCAAGCTCCGGTAGCTAACCAAGCAGGGGCGCATTGCCGGACTAGTTTATTTATAGCGATCGCTCCTTGGGAGCCACCCATAACTACAATCAAGATTACTTCTTCAGGAATCGGCAGAGGCAGAGATTGAGGAGAGCGAAAAGTAGATCGGACTGGAGTTCCTACGATCGTAGTTTTTCCTTCCGGTAAATATTTAGCTGCTGCCCCAAAACCCAAGGCCACAGTATCACAGAACCTACTACACCAACGGGTCACTTTTCCCGGAATTGCATTAGATTCATGGAGAACTACAGATAAACCTAGGGATTTTGCCGCCACAATGGCTGGGGCAGCAATGTAGCCGCCCGTGGTAAATAAACCCACAAACTTGCCCTTTTTAAGTATCTTGCGGACTTGGAAAATAGCAGTAATCAATCCTGCTAAAATCTTCAGGGACTTTAAGTTAAACTTGCTTTGGAAACCACCGACAGGAATAGTATGAAGAGGGTACTGGGCTGGAACCAATTCTTGCTCTAAGCGATCGGGAACTCCCAGCCATTCAATTTGGTATTCTGGTAATTGTTCAGCCACTGCGATCGCCGGAAATAGATGCCCCCCAGTGCCACTAGCGGCAATTAACAGTTTCTTTGGTAAATTATTCATCTAGTATTTAGTCTAGGAAAATTCAAAATGCACAACTCTGTCCTATATTTTCGTAAATATTCTTTTCCTCGGTTAATGTTCCTACTCTTAGCCTTAGGTAGTAGTACTCTGGGGATTACTGCCCTAGCTAGCAGAAGTGTGTATGGAGAATCCTTACCCTCCCAACAGTTAAATATTCCTGCGGAAAACTCCTTTAATCGCATCCCAGAAGTTAGCTTGAGTGATGCTAGAGGAGCTATACCCCCAGACCTTAGTACAGTTTTATCCCAAGTGGATACAGCAGCCAATAGCCGTGACACTACTCAGTTAACTTTACTATACACAGGGGAGTTTACCAACTCTGACAACCTCAGTCGAGACAAAATGCTAGAAGCCCTCACTGCTCTATGGAAGCGCTATCCTACGCTTAATTACCGTACCGAAGTCCAATCTTGGGAATATCGAGCAGGGGGATTTATGGTGGAAACGGTGACTAATATTACAGGGACAACGGAACAGGACGGAACAACAACCAAGTTTCAATCCACAATCCGCTCTCGCCAAATCATTAATAACCTGCGAATTGCTAACCAAGAAATATTGGCAGAAAAAACCCAAATAACTATTGGTAGCAACCCACCAACGGTCAGGATCAATCTTCCAGAACAAATCCGAGTAGGCCAGCAGTATAATTTTGATGCGATCGTCCAAGAACCCCTAGGTGATGATCTAATTTTAGGGGCTGCCCTAGAGGAAGCTGTGAGCCGCGATCGCTACCTGAATCCGGCAGACTTAAACCTCAACCTGCTCCAATCTGGTGGCATCTTCAAAGTCGGTCGCGCTCCCCTACGCCCAGAACCCCGTTGGATTTCCGTAGTTCTAATTCGAGGAGGGGGTACAACTGTGATTACCCAGCGTTTACGAGTCGTAGATTAATTATCTGCAAAAACTAATGCTCAATTTCTAAGCTTAGTACATACTTCCCTAGACAAAGGGTTTCTGTCCATAGCTCATATTCTAGACGCAGATTAGTAGGAAGAGGATGCCCTTTGATGTAGAGATTCCGAGTATAATTCCTTAAGCGAAAAGATTCATACCCCATTAATTCATCATTCTGGAGCCAGTAACGACTAACCCCGTACATCCCCCGCTCCCAGAAATGGCGGTAACTTAATTTTCCTCCCCCCTGCATAGTCATCACTAGACGGTAGGGGGAAATCTCTAACCACAGCAAGCGGGGGCTGAGTTCAGGGTTAACAGAATTGTCCTCTAGATTCAGGGGTTCAGAAGTAGGTTCCCAGTTTGGGAGGTTAGAAGCGCTTAGTAGTAGATGGAATCTCTCCTTATCTTTTTGATAGACTGTGGCGGCAGTTTCCACACTAGAGAAGAAACTAGAATCCTCCGCAGCAAGGGAGAGAGAAACGGGCAGACGATGATGCGTCAGCATAAAAATAAGTTTTTGCTATCAACAAATTTACTCTAACTTAGAATCTTGTGATCTGGATCATATTTGTTTGAAATTTTTAATATAAATAATTTGTGATCTGGATCTTGCTATTAATTCATGATTGTGGGTATAATAATTAACGGTAGAACAAAAGAGTAATCCTCAGTAGCTCAGTGGTAGAGCGATCGACTGTTAATCGATTGGTCGCTGGTTCGAATCCGGCCTGGGGAGTTTAAAAATATGTTTAGTTAGCCTGTGGTTGATTTATTTGACCACAGGCTACTTTTTAGGGAAAACAGGAGAAAAAATGCCAAGCAAGCGGTACTTTTCCATAGCTATTACAATAGTCATCCTGATCTTTCTGGGTAAAAATATTTATGAACACTGGAGGGGATTAGGAGCTATCTCCCTAAGTCCCCAAAGCTGGCTATTGCTGGGTGTGGCAACCCTAGTTACTCTGCTGGCCCACTGCTGGGCGGGTGGCATCTGGTGGCAGATCCTAAGATTTTTGCACCAAGATTTGCCTTTGCAGCAGATATTACCAGTGTATCTAAAAACTAATATTGCCAAGTATCTCCCCGGTAATATTTGGCATTACTATGGGCGAGTTTGGGCTGTAACGAGGTACGGAGGGACAAAAACAGCGGCCACAATTAGTGTTCTTCTTGAGCCTTTATTGATGGCGGCGGCGGCATTAACTATTTCACTTTTGGGAATACCTAAGTCTTTTTGGAGTTTAGCCTTGATGGGTTTAGGGGTGATTTTAGTTATTCTCCATCCCGTAGTGCTGAACTATCTTTTACAAATATTAGCAAAATTTAAATCTAGTTTTCAGACTAGTGATAAATCTCTAGCCAACCTTAAATCACAACCCCTAGAGCCAGAAAAACTAGACCCATCAACCCTTCCTATCACGATTTTATCGACATCTAGAACACCTAGATTAATCACGAAATATCCTGTATTTCTATTTTTGGCAGAAATTGGCTTTCTGCAACTAAGATTTTGGGGTTTCTGCTTAGTATTTGTAGCGATCGCTCCCCTACCTATTCTCGATTTACAATTTCTTTTTAGTGCCTTTAGCTTAGGATGGGTTGCTGGGTTAGTGATCCCAATTCCCGCTGGGTTGGGGGTATTTGAAAGCACTATGTTAATTTTATTACAACCTCAAATCTCCCCCACTGTTATTCTCTCTGTAGTTGGGCTATTTCGGTTGGTGAGTATTTTGGCAGAATTGGTCGGGGCGGGGCTAAGTTTAGGGAGCGATCGACAATTTCTAAATACTCCAAAAAAATAACTCAGCTTAACTATCGGTTAAATCCCAATCCTCAGTTTCTTGGATTTCTTCAACTTCTTCAATTTTACTTTTATATCCCTTTAACTGAGAAAACAAACGATAGGCATCTAAAGACTCTGTACCATTATTTTTTACCTTGACTAAACTATATTCTATGCTATCGGCATAAATAGCTGAAGTTATTTTAAATATTTCAAAGAAATTAATTACCCAAGCCGAATCTTCCACCGGTTGGCTCATATAATATTGAATCAATTTAGCAATTCTTTCTTCTAAATGGACACGGGAATTAGGGCTAATAGACACTATTTTTAGTAACACAATCACGAGGGTAATTGTATTGCCATGAGATAGAAATAGAATAAATAAATACGATGGGTCTTTTCTATTTTCTGTAGTTAAATAGTCAATTAATCGATTACAGGTGCGTAGCAAGAGAAAATCATTGATAATTTCCTCATCTTTATCTGTAAACAGTCCATCTAATTTCTCAGTTATTTTTTCATTAAACATCAATAGTGATCTATCTTTATCTACAGAAAAAATTAAGTATCTCTGTAGAGCTGGTTTGAAATCAAAATATTGGAGATTTTCTACCTGCTTTAAGAATAATCTACTGACATTATATTGTTTATGAGAATTAATTTGGATCACAATTTTTTTAACCAATCGAAGTACTCCATCCCCCAAAGCCGTAGGATTTTCCGGGACTTCTTCTCTAGAAATCGCCGACTCCGATCGAGCAGTATACATAGCCAGATCAAACTTGAATCTATTCTTGAGTTGTTGAGATAGGGCTTGGGCTGCTTCCCTCTGTTCAATAGGATTATTTACATCAGCATACTGGGGCACTAGCAAAAAAGACGTATAGCGACTACTCCAATGCTTATCTTCACCATCATCATGTCTAGAGGCAAATAATTTAAGTTCTTGATAATCTGGGCTTTTAACAAAATTATTAATCCATGCCCGCATCCGGTTGAGAAGTCTAGAAACTGGATTTCTCAAGTTTTGTAAACCCTCTAAACTACTAATTAGTTCCCTAATATAAGCATAGCTTCTAGTAGTTTCCCAATTATTGATCAGAATATAGCAGGAGCGCTTTAAGGTTTCTCGAAAAATCCCTTCATTATTGTGGGTAATAATTTTCTGTAAAGAGTTAAAAGCATTTGAACTGAGATTACTAGATTCTAAGGAAAAAAATAGGTGCTGAAACTCCAGCATTCCATTCTCTGCCGATCTCTCTTGAACAATTTGTAGCAAGAACTTATAAATTATTTCTTGATTTTTCTGGAGGGTTGCTTCAGATTTATGCGAGCCAAGTCCTGTATTGTTGCTACTATCTTGAATAGAGCTATTTCCATCAACCATATTTCGTAACATTATCTTACTTTTAGAATATAGCTCAATACTAGATCAATCACCAGAAACTGAAATATATTTACTCCTCAAAAAAGATTATTTCCGGAAATTGGTAGTTCTAAAAAGATAATATTTTTTTGGTGAGGATGCTCCGTGCGGTGTACAGGACATCCTTATTTCTTTAGCACTATCCGGAAATTAAGCTATTTGGGCTGGATTCTAATTGCCTTATCACTACTAGAAAAGCTAAAGGATAAGCCAAACTCACTACAGAAATCTGCCACCAACACAAAAGTAGCTTGCTCTACAATAATGCCTTGGAGAAAGGGACGAGATGGCTTATCTTGATCGCCCACTGGATTACCTTCAACATCTTGGGGACGGTTCATATAGATATCCACCAAAGGAAATCCGGGAATTATGGGGGAGTCGGCTAGGTACTTAGGAGCAACATCCGATAAGAGATTGATAAACCGGACTGAGCCGCCCTTAAATTCTCCTAGTTTCACTCCTAAGGGAGTAATTAAATCCCGGAGCTTGGCGTAGGCACGGTTATTGGCCAGAATATACCCGACACTAATTTGTTGGGAACCGTAAAATATCCGACATTGGTTATTATTAGATGTTTGACCAATTTGGCTAATTTCTTTGCTGGGAGCGACATCCATAAATTGACGAATTTTTCTCCTGAGGATTTCTCCCCCTTCGCCGCCTCGATCGCTTAGCTTTACTTGCCAAAAATCCCAGCGATCGGCTGTGCCACCAGGCCAGCCATCAGACCAAGACATGGGACCGTAGTTTTCATGGGGCAAACCTCTAGCTCTGGCAGTTTCAAAGGAAACCCCAGTAGCACTTTTAGCCTGAGCAAGGGTGAAATCTTTGTTGGCTCCCGCTTCCGCATGGGTCAGCACTTTGGCTAGGCTAATGTCCGTAGCCTTCCAGCCGATTTGTTTAGCTAAGGATGCCACTTCCCGGCACATATTATCTACTTGTATATCTGTAGGTGGAAAATCTTTCCAAGCTACGCCCCCCATGCAGGAGGTAGTGATACTCACGGCATTGCTATTCCGGGCATAGGTATGACTAGTTAGAGGTTGGTCATAACCAGTTAGACGACGAATGGTACCATTGCCAAGGACTACTGTATGGTAGTGACCGGGGTCTGCCCAGTTATAGTTAGTTCCTGTCCAGTGGAGATAGATTTTTCTGATAATTTGGCTCATAAGCTGCGATCGCCCTTGACTACATAGATTGAATAGATTAAACCTTGGTTAAGCATCAAAAAAAGTTAAGAAAGATAAATTATCTTTTATAAATATCCTACAACGGCTAGGCAAGACAGATTAAGCAGTAAAGTCGCCAAACCACAAATATTTACAAGATATTTACCTAATCTAAAGACTTTGCCAGATCATTTAGGAAATTGTATGAGAAAAACTAACTATTAGAGACTAAGAATAGGTTATTATTTTAAGTTGTGGTATTGAATAGAAAATTCCTGACAAACCACCAACCCCATCTCGTGTATTAACTAAACTATGACTTCACAATCAACCAACTCTCAGAGAACTACTGCCTCTTTTTCTACCGAAGATTTTGCCAAAGCCCTGATCATGCATGACTACGACTTCAAGCGAGGTCAAACCGTGCGGGGGATTATCCATACCCATGAAAGAGATGGGGCTTATGTGGACGTTGGTGGCAAGTCCCTAGCCTTTGTTCCTTTGGATGAGGCAGCTTTAGTCCCCATTCGAGACATCAGTTCCATTCTGCCCCTAGATGCAGAAATAGATTTTCTTATTATTCGGGAACAGAATGAAGAAGGGCAAGTCACCCTATCTCGCCGTCAGCTAGAATTACGTCTAGCTTGGGAACGCCTGCTAGAGATTCAGGCAAACAATGTCACTGTCCAAGTCCGGGTGACAGGATTTAACAAGGGCGGTGTGACTGTAGATGTGGAGTCTCTCCGAGGCTTTATTCCTCGATCGCATCTGACCCACCGAGATGAAATGGAATCCTTAGTGGGCAATACCATTACTGCTACTTTCCTAGAAGTTAACCCCAAAGAAAGTAAGCTGATCCTCTCTCAACGTCAGGCCAGCCATTCTGCTGCCCTCAGTCAACTCCAAGCCGGACAATTAGTGTTTGGTAAGGTGACGGGGGTTAGACCTTTTGGGGTATTTGTTGATCTAGAAGGAGTGACAGGTTTACTCCACATCAAGCAAGTCAGCCAAAAATTCATTGAAAATCTGCCCGGTATCTTTGAAACTGGACAAGAGCTAAAAGCAGTGATCATTGAAATTGATGATGTGAAAAAACGCATTTCTCTTTCTACTAGAATTCTGGAAAGCTACCCCGGCGAAATGCTAGAAAAGCGGGAAGAAATTATGGCAACCGCTGAAGCAAGATTACCGAAGGCCCAACAAAAACTATTCGGCACTGCTCCAGTAGTAGAGGCAGTTACTGAACCGGCTCCAGCGGTGGATATTGCTGAGTCGGTACCTGTGGAAAAAGTTACGGAGCCTGCTGTTCCTGAAGCGGTGATTATTACTCCTGAAGCAGTTGCTGTTCCTGAAGCAGTTGCTGTTCCTGAACCGGTTGCTACTCCTGAAGCAGTTGCTGTTCCTGAAGTAGTTGCCGCATCTGAGGAACCAGTAGCTATTGATGAAGCTTCAGAACCTCCTTCGGACACTATTCCTGAAGCTACCCCCCTAAAAGTATAGACCTAGGGTTTATGTAGTACTGGCAAGGGGCTTGAGTCCCTTGCTTTATAAGAAATCTTGAGCAATTCTTTGAGTTCTCGATTAGTCTCTCGAATATTGAAGAGTGTTTTCGTGTTAGCGATCGCTTTCCTGATTTTTAGTATTACTGGCCAACTGGGCAGAACTGAGTCAAGGGCGATCGCTAATTTTGTTAGGGAATCTATTACCACTTCTCCTGACCCTAGCCCCGATGCTCCAAATTCACCCCTCACCACCCCTAGAGTTCATCCTTTGCCCTTTAGCTTGGTACAGCTAGACTCTAGCCCCAATGATGATAGCAGTGCTTATTTTGCGGAAATTAAACCTACGCCCCTAGGTTATCTAGTTTGGTCACAGTTTCCTGTGCGAATTTATCTAGATCAACCTCCAGATAATCTGAGTATTTCTGAACAGGAGCGTTTTGCAAACTGGACTAAAGCTGCCGAGCAGTCTATTCAAGAATGGCAGCAGTATTTGCCTCTGATGATAGTTCCTTTACCAGAATCAGTAGATATTGAGATTCGGCGATCGTTTCCTCCCCAAAGATCAACCCGCAACCCTACCACAGGAGTTATGGAAATTCCGAGAGCCGCCGCCGCCCAAACTCGCTACCAATTTTATCTCCAAACTCCAGAACGTAGATTAGCTCATCGCTTCACTATCTATCTCAGTCCTAATCAAACTCCAGAATACACTCTGGCCACTGCCCGCCACGAACTAGGTCATGCCCTAGGCATCTGGGGTCATAGCCCCCTAGAAACCGATGTCATGTATTTCTCCCAAGTCCGCACCCCACCGCCAATTTCCCCCAGAGATATCAACACCCTAAGAAGAATTTATCAACAACCTACTCAGCTAGGCTGGCCGGTAGAAGGTAAATAAGAAAATGACCCCCCTGCGATCGGCGAGGAATTTGACCCTTGAGAAAATTAAAAAAATGTTTAATAATATAACAAAAAAACTATGACAAACCTATTAGATGAAACTCTCTCTATAGAATTGGCAACTCGCATCAAGAGTAACTCTAAAAATTGCTTTGAAAATGCTTACCAAGGATTATTAGCAATGTCCCAACAGGAAGGCGATTCTAACAGCAAGGCAACTTATGTTCAAGGTTTTTTAGTTATACCCGGAACACCTTACAAACCTCTTGAGTATGGATGGATTGAACTAGAAAAGCAGATTATTGATCCCACCTTTCCCCACCTTGGTTATCTAGCTCAAGACCTTCATTACTTTCCCGCCCAGAGATTGACAGTGAAGCAACTCCAAATAATTCTGAAGGAGTCTCAAGAAGATTATCCAGAAGATGATCCCCTGCCAGTTTACGGTAAGCAGCCCTACGAATACTATGGTAATTCAATGTTGGGCGGGAGCGATTACCAAGCCGCCTATGAAATGGCAGTAGCCAAATGTCGGGAATTAAACCAACCAAAAAAAGGAACTAATTAAACTTATTCAATTAGAGAGATAATTGCACTACACTTTGCACCGTGAAATCATTCATTTTAATTTAGTCTAATTTAATGGTAAGGTGAGTGTAATTCATTGGTTTTAGTAGGGAACACCAATTAAAAGTAATGGGGAAAGATCGGTGAAAATCCGGCACTGTCCCGCAACTGTGATGAAACTATTATTGGTTTTTTAGTCAGAATGCCCATCAATGAAATCTACTCATAATAATTAAATCTGCGAGGCACAGATGACTCATTCAGCTCATATTCTTTTGGTTTGTACTACCTGTGCCAGCCAATATCAAGACAGAAAAAAAATCGGTGAAAGTGGTGGAGAGCGTCTCATTACCCACATAGAAAATACCATGCAAGATTGGGAATTAAAATTAGAATTTTCTTTACAACCTGTGCAATGCTTAAGTACCTGTAGTCATGCCTGTGCGATCGCCTTCCTAGCAGAAGATAAATTCACCTATCTATTTGGAGATTTACCCGTTGAGGAACCTCAAATTTCTCATACTGTTGCCACAGTTCTAGAATGTGCGGCTCAATATCATACCCATCCAGAAGGCTTATTATCTTATAAGGAACGTCCCGAATTACTAAAAAATAAAGTTATTGCTAGGATTCCCTCTCTAACTAAACTAGTCTAGATAAAACCAAGAACAAAAATTATGATGCGTCGAGATTTTGTTAATCGGGAAGAACTCGTTACTTACCTCAAGGAGCAATTTCCCCAAGTTCCCGATCGGCATGTAAGCAAAACTAAAGGCGGCAGAAAAGCGGCAGAGCTAGTTTTAGATAAAATCAATCCTGCCCGCTATGCCCAATCCCGTAACTTCCTGACCGGAGCCGTAACTCGCCTATCTCCCTATCTGCGGCATGGAGTATTAAATTTAGCTGAAGTCCGGGATTATGTATTCCAGCAAGTAGCAGACCCCTTAGAAGCAGAAAAGCTAATTACTGAACTAGGCTGGCGAGACTATTGGCAGCGGCTGTATACTAAGCTAGGTGAGGGAATCTGGCAAGACCAAGAAGAATATAAAACTGGTTATGTTGCCAAAGATTACAATTCTTTGTTACCCCAAGAAATTCAGCAGGGAACAACCGGAATGACCTGTATTGATAGTTTTAGTCAAGAACTCCGGGATACGGGTTACTTACACAATCATAGTCGGATGTGGTTGGCGGCCTATATCATTCATTGGCGGCGAATTAAGTGGCAAGCTGGGGCAAAATGGTTTCTAGAACACCTATTAGATGGGGATCCTGCCAGTAACAATCTCTCTTGGCAGTGGATTGCCAGTACTCTAAGCCATAAACCTTATTTCTTCAATCGAGAGAATCTCGATCGCTACACCAAGGGAATTTATTGTCGTCAATGCCCTTTAGCTGGGAAGTGTGATTTTGAAGGTAGTTATACTGACATTGAAGGGAGGTTATTTCCCAGAGTTGAAGGGACAAGGAAGGAAGGTAATAGTCAAAGTTGGCAGAGAGGTAAACCCACGAAGAAGTAATACCAAGGTTTTTATCAACAGATTGTAATCTCCTGTAGTATTAATTGCCGAATAGCTTACTCCCAACACCTTGGAACATGATCCAAGAAAGGAAGAAGTTAACAATGAAAATTGCGAGTAAGGATGTAACTACGGCAGTTGTAGTCGATTGTCCGACTCCCTTAGCCCCCCCTTTGGTAGTTAGTCCCCAACTACAGCCGATGACGGCGATCATAAGGCCAAAACAAGCTGCTTTGATGGCTGCGGCAAATAAGTCTCCAGTTTTTAGGAGAGTCCGGGCAGATTCTTGGAAAGTTTCCACGGGAATGTTGTAGAGAACCGTAGAAATAAATAGCCCACCGGTGATGCCGGTGACGATCGAGATAATTGTCAGCAAGGGTAGCATCAGGCAGCATCCTAATACCCTAGGGATGACTAGGTAATCAATTGGATCAGTCCGCAGCATGATCAAGGCATCAATTTGTTCAGTGACTTGCATTGTCCCAATTTCGGCGGCAAAGGCAGAACCAACTCGCCCCGCCAAAATTACGGCTGTTAGTACGGGGGCAAGTTCCCTAGTTAGGGCCAAAGCTAATACACCACCCACTAAGTTAGTTGCCCCAAAGTTAATAAATTCCTTGGCTACTTGGATAGTAAATACCATGCCCACAAAATTGCCGTAACTAGGGCAATAGTTAAGGACTCAGGACCTACGGCGGCCATCTGCTCCATCACATTCCGGCGGTGAATTTTCCCTCGCAGGAGGTGGACTATTACCTGCCCCCCCAAAAATATGGCCTCAATTAAGCGATCGAACCACCGACGCAGATCAGAATCTGGAGGTGGCAAAAGAGCTTTTACCAGCCAGAATGAGTTTATCCGATCGAACAAAAAACTAAGAGCAGAAATTATTTTTTCCATAGGTAGATAGTTTACTTTCTTGCTTAGTTAAAGCTGTTCTAGGCGGCATATATAGGGGCAAAATTACTTACCGTCGGGTGCTTCAATGCGGAATCTCTCCACGGAAGTGAGGAGATCACGAGCCACACTCACTAGGTTTTGGAGGGAGCCAGAGACTCGCTGTGCTTCTTGGGAAGTTTCTTGAGCTGTGAGTTCCACCGATTGCATAACTTGAGTTACGGCACGAGAAGTGAGGGTTTGCTCCACGGTGTCGGCGGTGATCGATCGCACTAGAGCATCAATGCGGTTGGATACTTGGATAATATCTTCTAGAGCCCGTTTGGCCTGTTCTGCCCGTTTGGTTCCCTCAATAACCTGAGTTACCCCTTCTTCCATTGCCGTCATCACAGAGCTAGTTTCACTCTGAATCTGCAACACGATCTGTTCAATTTCTCGTAGGGATTTGGCTGATCTATCTGCCAACTGGCGGACTTCATCTGCCACGATCGCAAACCCCTTCCCCGCTTCCCCGGCCCGGGCTGCTTCAATACTGGCATTTAAAGCTAACAGGTTAGTCCGAGAGGCGATCGCCGAAATTGCCGCTACAATCTTAGAAATTTCCTGAGAAGATTCCGCCAAGCGTTTTACCTTCCGGGTAGTTTCGGCTACGGTTTCCCGAATCTGGAGGATCCCGGCCACTGTTCTTTCTACCGCTTCCCCGCCTTTCAGGGCTGTAGTCGAGGCTGTCCGAGCCACTTCTTCCGCTTCTCTGGCACTTTCTGCCACCCGTTGAATAGAATCGGTCATCACCTTGACGGAGTTGAGAGTCACCGCTAATTCTTCAGCTTGGCGCAAAGCATCACTGGAGAGCGATCGAGCAAAAGATTCATTATCATTTGCCCCCTTGGTCACCTGTCGGGCTGCCCTAGTCACCTGTTGGACAATTTCCCGGAGGTTTTGAATAGTCAAGTTAAAGGAATCTGCTACTGCTCCTAGGACATCTGCCGTCACCTCGGCTTGGACGGTTAAATCTCCCCTAGCCGCCCCTTCCACATCATCCAAAAGGCGAATTACTTGCCGTTGTAGATCTTCCTTGGCCTGTTCCTGCTCTGCGGCTTTGCGTTGGGCTTCACTAGTCGTGGTGAGGATCACCCGTGACATTTGGTTAAATCCCATCGCTAACTTACCAAACTCATCCTCTGAGAACACTGTAGCTGTAGCACTCAGATTTCCTTGAGATACCGCCTCAAATTGCGCTTGGAGGTTATCGGTTGATCGCCTAATTTGCCTACCAGTCATTTGGCCTAAAAACCAAGCCGTCCCAAAGCTGGCTACTCCTGCTGCTAAGGTCATTAAACCTCCAGTCAGGCGCAGATGGGGAACCACTACTTCTCTTCCTTCTGGCGGGGCAGTGCTGGCAGCTCCAAAACTCACGATCGCCACAGCCACCGCCGAAACAATCCCCGTAGCAGCAGCCACGATCCATTGTTTTTTATAGAGAGGAGCATTCTCCATGGGCGCAAGAAAACCCTGATCTACCATCACCAGAGGGCTTTCAGTCCCAGTAGATTCTAGGGCAAAGGTAGGTAGCTGTTCATCAGCCCCCATACTAAATATCTCTTCCTCAGAACCAATTTTGCTCCCAGCCGATATATCCTGATCAAAACTACTAGATTTTGTTCCCCCACTACTGACATAGCCAAAATTCATACTCCCCGGCTCAGAGGAGAGATTATCCGAGTCTTCCATATCAAAGTTAGAAATAGCACTCAGATCATCATCAGCCCCAAAAACATCAAACTCTTCTAGAAAATCTGAAGTCATGGGTTCTGAAGAAAGTTCCCCAGACATATCATCTAAACTAAAATCTTCATTGGCTCTGCTATTGTAGCTATTGCCACCTCCAGCACTAAAGTTTCTGGCAGGATTGCCATAGGTAGGCTCAACTCCACTACTTGAGCCGTTTTCCCTTGATTGCATGTAATTTTGGGCATAGCTATTGAAATGTCCACTAAAATCCTCCCCACTCATCAGGAGAGTGTCTTCTTCTACCTCTGGATAGTCCTCAAAATCCCCTAGGGGTTCCTCTAGATTATCTTGATTGCTAAATAAATCAGGACGATTTTCCGAAGCAGAGATACCGCCGGTATTATTATCTGCATTATCTGGGTAGTTATTGTTGTTCCTGCCCCGCAGAGGCTCATGCATAGCCGGGGAGGCATTTTGACTTTTAATTTCTCCACTGGGCTGCATTAAAAATGTTTCTGGATAGTCTTCTTCCATCTCAGTAAATAAGGCAGGATTATCTGGCTCAAAGGATTCTTCTTGGTATCGGCCAAAGATATCATCTCCCGAACTTTCTGATATGCCAAAGGTTTCTTGTCCACTAGTTGAAAAGCTAAAGGGGTCGTCAGTTCCCATCCCATCTAGGGAAGGATCATTAAATTGGTCAAAGGGAGAATTGCTATTAGGGGATGAAAAATCGTCACTAGGTTGATCAAAATCAGCGTCAAATTGGGCAAAGGGAGAATCAGCGATCGCTTCAGCGTTGCGGGGCAATATCGCCTCTGGCTGGGAAATGAAATTTGTAGCATCAGCATCAGAAAAATCATCAAAAGCATCGCTCTGATCCAAAGCAAAATCATTTGAGGCGGGATCGCTAAAATCCTGTAGCTCATGGCTAGAATCAAATTCCTCATAACTAGCCATATTGCCATCTTCCAAGTTGCCATTGACGGCCGAAATGGCGTATTCTATACCGCTATTGGCATAATCAATAAAGTCTTGACTGGGTTCGAGGTCTAAGACTGTCTGATATTGAGATTGGGCTAGATCGTACTGCTGGAGTCCGTAGCAATAGATATGTCCCCGGAGTAGTGCCGCACTAGGGTCTTGGGGATATTCTTGGACTAGTCCATCAATAATTTTGGCGGCAGCTTCGTAGTCGCCCTGCATGTAGGCTTTTTCAGCCTGCCCATAAATTTGTGTGAAGTTTTTACCTAATGCCATTTGCCATCTCCCTTAACCATGAGAACTTTGCCTTAACCAATATTTATGCTACTTAACTTGTTTCTTAAATTTATACTTCTTAAATTTATATTAGATATAGGGATTAAAGATAAATATTAGTTTTATGCTCCCCATCTTGCTGATCGAAGAATTGCTACATGGTCTAATAATCTCAGTAATTGTTTTGGCTCTTCGTCTAGGCTCCATTCTCCCCGGAGGAAAGGTGCCATGTTATCAGGAACACTGGTAATGGGCTGTAGTTTTTCCGGGTCTAGCCAGCCCATCTGTCCTAGACGATCGATCGCTAGACCCATCATCGTATCTTGGTCTTCCACGGCAACTACATAAATTTCGGCTCGATCGGTATTTAGGGGAGTTGCATCTCCTAAAAATTGTCCTAGATCTGAAACCCAAATAATTCGCCCTCGAATATTTAGTGTACCTAAAAGTAAGGGTGAAGCGTTAGGAATGGGAGTAATCCGATCGGGACTGGGGGAGAGAACTTCTCGGATGCCATTGGCTGGCAGGGCAAATTCATTGCCACTGGGGACATAAAACCGTAAATGCAGCTCACCTTCAGGGCTTTCTAGTTCCTGAAACTCTGCTTGGTCTTGGTCATTGTTAGTTAAAAAATCTAAGTTATCTGCCATACCAAATTCCTATGTCCACTTAACTAATCTTGCTTAATCTAAAAGTTAAACCCGTAATAGCTGTTTGACAGTGCCAATTAGTTCTGTTGGTTGAAAAGGCTTGGCAATGTAGGCATCAGCCCCCTGTTTCATGCCCCAGTAGCGATCGAACTCTTCACCCTTAGAAGAACACATCACCACTGGCACATTTTGAGTTTTGGGGTCAGACTTGATCCGCCGACAGACCTCATAACCATTCATGCGGGGCATAACGATATCTAGTACCACCACATCTGGAGAGATGTTAATCAGTTGGTCAATCGCATCCTGCCCGTCTACCGCCACAATTACGTTTAGCCCGGTTCCCTTAAGGAGATCTGAAATTAATTCCCGCTGGGTGATGCTATCTTCTACTACCAAAACTGTACTCATAACTCCTTTCCTGACAAAATTTTCCCTGTTTTACACTAAAAACCCTATTGCCTAGGCTCTGGAAGCTGCTGGCATAGATGAGGGCTGTATTATGATAGTACTAATAGCATTTTATTTGCCCAAATCAGGAACCTTTAATTTTTATCTTAACTATACTCCTATTCCTTGCTCTAGATTACTAATTCTTTAGTTTATTGCCCCTTGTTGCATCATTTGCTCTACAAAGTTAGTAGATATCTCCCCAGCCCGGAAGTGGGGATTATCCATAATTTTTTGATGAAAGCCAATGGTGGTCGGCAATCCAGTGATAGCACACTCCCGCAAAGCCCGTTTCATCCGCTTAATTGCTTCTTCCCGAGTGGCTCCCCAGACAATTAGTTTGCCAATTAAGGAATCATAATAGGCCGGAATCTCATAGTCGGTGTATACATGGGAATCCATCCGGACTCCAAAACCTCCCGGTGGTAGATAGCCACTGATTTTTCCGGGTTGGGGACGAAAGTTATGGTCGGGGTCTTCGGCATTGATGCGGCATTCGATCGCATGACCATAAAGTTGGACTTGTTTTTGGTTGAGGCGGAGCTTTTCTCCTTGGGCAATGCGGATTTGTTCAGCAATTAGATCTAAACCCGTGATCATCTCGGTGACGGGATGCTCCACTTGGATCCGGGTATTCATTTCCATAAAGTAGAAATTGCCTTGGCGATCGACCAAAAATTCTACTGTCCCCGCTCCAACATAATTAATAGATTTAGCAGCCATAACTGCTGCCTGGCCCATTTTCTCCCGGAGTCTTGGGGTAAGGACAGCACTAGGAGCCTCTTCCAAAAGTTTTTGGTGGCGGCGCTGAATGGAACAATCTCTTTCCCCTAGATGGATCACATTGCCATAACTATCTGCCAGAATTTGAAATTCAATATGGCGGGGTTGGTCAACAAATTTTTCTAGATAAACTCCTCTATTACCAAAGGCGGCTTCGGCCTCCCCTTGGGCGGCTTGAAAAAGACGAATCAGGTCTGTTTCTTCCTTGACTAGGCGCATTCCCCTGCCCCCGCCCCCGGCGGTGGCTTTAATCATGACAGGATAACCAATTTTGCGGGCGATCGCCACCATGGCTTCTTCCGATTCCACCAAGCCATCACTGCCGGGAATCGTGGGGACTCTGGCTTTCTGCATGGTTTCCTTGGCAGTAGATTTATCTCCCATTGCTCGAATTGCTTGGGGGCTAGCCCCAATGAAAGTGATCTGGTGGTCGGCACATATTTCAGAAAATCTGGCATTCTCCGCCAGAAACCCATAGCCCGGATGAATGGCGGAGGCGTTGTGGGTCAGGGCAGCAGAAATAATATTAGGAATATTTAGATAGCTTTTACTACTAGGAGCTTCGCCAATACACACCGCCTCATCTGCCAGTTGCACGTGGAGGGCGTGGCGATCGATTGTCGAGTGGACGGCTACCGTAGCAATCCCCATTTCTTCACAGGTACGTAAAATTCTTAGGGCAATTTCCCCCCGATTCGCAATTAAAACCTTATCAAATGCCATACTTAGTCGTTAAAAATAATTATTTACTTAATTTAGGAGTTTTTTACAGTCTTTTCTAGTTTATAGACTTTAGGCAAGGGGCTTAAGCCCCTTGTTTCTCAAGAAGAATATGCTCTTACATACCTGCAAAGTACCGTATCAGCAAATTTTTTGCCGTATCTAATATTAGACTTTGTACAGCCCGATAAATTATTTTTAATTCTTTGATAGAGGGAATAGCTGTCTACTTGCCAATTAATTTAACAGTCCCAATTCCTCCTAGGTAAAGGGCAATCACGGCTCCACTCAATAAGCTCTGGGTAAGGGGATCGGTGGAAGGAGTCAGGACAGCACCGAGGATTGTGGCTCCCAGCAGGACGTATTTCCAGCCAGAGAGCATTTTATCGCTGGAGACTACTCCCAAAAAGGCGAGGAGGATTTGAATAATGGGAATCTGGAAGGCCAGACCCGTACTGAACATGAGAAGCAGGACAAACTCGAAGTAGCGATCGATCGACCAGATCTGCTCAACTACGTTTTCCCCGTAGTTAATAAAGAAATTCAAGGCGGCGGGAATTAGGGCAATATAGGCAAAACCTAACCCAAATAGGAACAACACACTAGAGCCAATCACCACCGGGCCGATAAACTGCCGTTCTTTTTTGGTCAACCCCGGCAGGACAAACTGAATGGTCTGATACAACAAAAAGGGACTGGCTAAAACTAAGCCACTATAGCCAGCAACTTTGATAGAAACAAAAAAGTACTCCCCCGGAGCTAGTTGCAGAAATTTCACCCCTTGGGCGGGGACTTCCAACAGTTGGACAATGGGTTTCACTGCCAAAAAACAGCCGATTACACAAACTGCGATCGCAATCAGCCCATAAAATAAACGTATTCGCAATTCTTCGAGGTGGTCAAATAGTGACATTTCCACATCATCTATAATTTCATCTACAGAATTATCTATGGTGTTATCTACAATTTCACTCTCGCTTTTAGCGGTAGGGATAATGTCTGGTAAGGTTTCTAGTTCTGAAGGAGACATAGTTCTAAGCAATATGGAGTTCTGCTAACTATTTTAGGGGGTTTTATCATTACTCGAACAAACTGCCAGATTTTTTGCTCTTTTTGATAAAGATAATCTCTTGGGAAGGCAGCCCGCTATTTAAATACTCTCTACTCCACTATTCGTTCTTGGACACTTGGCTATAAATACGAAATTACGGACGGCAGGAAGCACTGTCAACCCATCATCAATGTAGAAATCAAAAAACCTCTCATATTAAGTTTTATTAACCTCATTGAAATTCATGCATTAAGAGGAATTCGCCAACATCATAAAGTCGATTTAGTCAAAGTTCGTAACGCTCTAGAAGGATTATTCTGACAGAGTACGAATCTTCTGATTCAAGATTTGATAGATATTTCTTGGTGCTGTTTTTGCAGTAATACATCTACTGGAATCCCTAGAGTTTGAGGCAGCGATCGGGGAGGGCGGAAAAGATTAGCCTAAATTGAAGACACTCCCGGATTCTGGTATGATCGGCATTCTGTATGAATTATTACTAAGAATTAGATTTATTAGGAGTTGCAATTATGGCACGCATGTACTATGACAGCGATGCAAACTTAGATTTATTGGCAGATAAGACCGTGGCAATTATTGGCTATGGCTCCCAAGGTCATGCTCATGCGCTTAATCTTAAAGATAGCGGCGTGAATGTGGTGGTGGGTTTGTATCCCGGCAGTAAATCCACCGCAAAAGCTACTGAAGCGGGGTTAAAAGTATTATCTGTAGCTGAAGCTGCGGCTGCTGCGGACTTAATCATGATTTTGCTGCCCGATGAAGCTCAAAAAACTATTTATCTAGAAGAAATTAAGCCCAACCTAAAAGCTGGAAAAGCGATCGCCTTTGCCCACGGTTTTAATATTCATTTTGGCCAAGTTGTTCCCCCAGAAGATGTGGATGTGATCATGGTGGCTCCTAAGGGACCCGGACATTTGGTGCGCCGGACTTATACTCAGGGTGAAGGGGTTCCTTGCCTATTTGCCGTATATCAAGATGCTTCAGGGCAGGCGCGCGATCGGGCTATGGCCTACGCTAAAGGAATTGGTGGTACACGGGCTGGAGTTCTAGAAACTACCTTCCGGGAAGAAACCGAAACCGATTTATTTGGGGAACAAGTTGTTCTCTGTGGCGGCTTGAGTGAATTGATCAAGGCTGGGTTTGAAACCTTGGTGAATGCGGGCTATCAACCAGAAATAGCTTACTTTGAGTGTCTCCATGAAGTGAAACTAATTGTTGATCTCGTAGTGGAAGGTGGTTTGGCAAAGATGCGGGATAGTATTTCCAACACGGCGGAGTATGGCGACTATACCCGTGGCCCCCGGATTGTTACCGATGCGACCCGGGCGGAAATGAGAAAAATCCTCAAGGAAATTCAGTCTGGGCAGTTTGCCCGGGAATTTGTCCTCGAAAACCAAGCTGGTAAACCCGGTTTCACTGCTATGCGTCGTCAAGAAGCCGAACACCCGATCGAGGAAGTAGGCAAAGACCTCCGAGCCATGTTTAGCTGGTTAAAGAAGGTATAAATTTATACTCTAAAGTTGATCCCCCCGCCCCCCTTATGTCCTTTAGACAGGCTACGCCAACAAAAGGGGGGTTTTAGTTAGAATCTAGGTAGACAAGCTAAAAATCGTATTAGAATAAACCCATAAGAATGTAAATTTTAATTAAGATAAAGTTTGATTATGGTACAGCAACTAGTTTCTGACCCCTTATCTGGGAGCGATGCCTCAAATGATGCTTTAGATACAACTCAATTCCAAGTAGCGATCGCTGGAGGCGGGATTGCTGGTTTAACCCTAGCCTGTGCCTTAAAAAATTCGGGATTAAAAGTAGTAGTGCTAGAGACCCAAACCCAAGCAGCAAGTCTGATGAAACAACAGGCTTATGCAGTTTCTCTAGGATCGAGCAAGATTTTTCAACAAATTGGAGTTTGGGAGCAAATTTTGCCCCGCATTAGCCGCTTTCAACAAATTCATCTCTCCGATAATGATTATGCTGGTGTAGTTCAGTTTTGTAACCCGGATTTGGGAGTAGATTCAGGGACAAAAGATTTAGGCTATGCGGCGGAGCATTGGGCGATCGCTCAAGTTTTGCAAGACTATCTCAGTTCCGGGGATATTTTTTATGAAACTACTGTAAGTGAGGTGAAATATGAATCAAAGCAAGCCAAATTACAAATACAAACTCCCACGGGAGAGCAGACCATAACTACCCAATTATTGGTAGCTGCCGATGGTTCTCGATCGCCCCTCCGAGCCGCCGCAGGAATTAATACCAAAGGCTGGAAATACTGGCAATCCTGCATCACCACTAGAGTGAAGCCCGAAAACCCTGATTATATCGCCTACGAAAAGTTTCAAGCTAGTGGGCCTTTTGCGATTTTGCCCCTGCCTAATGGATTATGTAATATAGTATGGACTGCTCCTCATGGAGAAACTCAAGCCTTTGTCCAGCTTGATGATCAGAAATTTTTGGCAGAATTAACCCAGAGATTTGGGCAGCACATGGGGAAAATAGAATTAGTCGGTCAGCGCTATGTATTTCCCGTCCAACTGATGCAGAGCGATCGCTACACTGCTCCTCGGTTGGCTCTGATTGGTGATGCTGCCCATTGTTGCCATCCGGTGGGGGGGCAAGGGCTAAATATGGGTATCCGGGATGCTGCAGCTTTGGCAGAAGTGATCCAAACTGCCCAGCAGGATCAGCAAGATTTGGGCAGTCTGGAAGTATTACAAAAGTACGATCGCTGGCGCAGTCCAGAAAATTTAGTTATCCTCGCCTTTACGGATTTGCTCGATCGCTTTTTCTCTTACCAGTTTCCTCCCCTAGTTTTCCTTAGACGTATAGGTTTATTTGCCCTAGGCCACATTCCTTTTGTTAAGTCTTTTGCTTTACGCCTCATGACTGGATTATTGGGGCGATCGCCAAAATTGACCTAAGAAATTAACCTAAGAAATTGTCATAAAATCTACAATAATATTTCCTAGTTTTCCACAGATTCACCTAGTTTTCCACAGGTAATCAAGGAGTTTTCCACAAAATTCAAACATTTGGTTATGAAATCAAAAATATTTAATTATAAAACTGCTTGAAATTAAGAATAACTATTTTAGGTATTTTAACCATTTAGAGTATTCTAACTATTCAACGATTTGCTTGTCTTCCTTGGAAATATCTGATTTTATCTCCTCAGTATTCTCAGCTTCAGTTTTGCTCATTTCTTCCTTAAAGCCCCGCAAAGTTTTGCCTAAGGCACTGCCCAACTCTGGAATTTTTTTGGGGCCAAAAATCAAGATTGCCACTACACCAATAATTGCCATTTCTGGAAGACCTAAACCAAACATACCTACTTCCCCTCAGTTTTTTATATTTTTTCTAATAGAACTTACGCGCCTTAAATATATTTTTGGGGATTCCCTAGGCGTAAGTTTTAGATTTTTTAACTTAGTTTTTTTAATATAGCAGTCCCAGAAGCTTTGCGATCGATGTTTTATCTCCCCCAGAAATTGTCAGGGATGAAATATTAGATATTGTATAGTAGATCATTTCCCCTATGATCTACTATACAAACATGATCTAGTTGATCTCCAAAAGTCCGGTAAATCCCCGGCGATCGTACAAAAAATATTAGGGCAAAAAATATTAGGGCTGGGAATTTTTTACATGGGTATTATTTGGGAACTTGATTTCTACTCGCGTCCTTTAGTGGATGAAAACAATAAGAAAGTCTGGGAAATGTTACTGTGTGAGAGTCCTAGCCAAGTGCAACAGGATCCAGCTTCCCTATTTCGCCATGCTCAGTTCTGCCCTAATCAGCAGGTAAATTCCCAATGGCTCCGGGAAGCGATCGCCCAAGCCATCAGCCAAGCCCCCACCCCCCCCCAACGTATCCGATTTTTTCGCTATGCCATGGGAAATATGATTACCAAAGCTTGTGATGAGCTGGGTATTTCTGCCCTCCCCTCCCGCCGTACCTACACTCTAAAGTCATGGCTCCAAGAGCGGCTCCAAGATTTTTATCCCCAACAACCGGGGTTCCAAGCTTCGGCTCTAGGAGGAGTGATGCAATATCAACCCCAAACACCCCAATCTCTACCAGATGCCCTGATCGGGCAGCAGTGGGCATTAGTTAACTTGGCAGCGAAAGAATTTCAGGATATGGCAGACTGGGAGATAGATTTTGGGGAGGCTTTTCCTTTAGGAAAAATAGATGCAGATACCCCGATTCCGGGAATTTTGATCTTCTCGCCCCGGGCCAAAGCCCTAGCTGGCTGGATGTCTGGTCTGGAGTTGGGATTCTTGAAGTTTGTGGAGCAGCCCAAAGCCCAGTTACTATTGGAAACCGGAGCTAATGATAGCTGGATTCTGGCGGGGGTTAATGACCCGAAAACCATTAAGGAATTGCAAACCTTTGAAGTAGCCAAACAAAAATCTGGAATGGTTCATTTCTTAGGAGTACAATCTAGTCCAGAGGCGCAATCTTTCACGGGTTTCTGGTTAATGAAGGAAGTGATTTAGAAAAATGAAGAGTTGCCGCGCGGCAACTCTTCCCTAGAAAATTATTATTGTGCTATGGATAATCAGCAGTTAATTGAATTGGCGCTTAAATCTGGGGCAGAGGCAGCGGAGGTATATCGATCGCAGTCTTCTTCTCGTCCAGTATTTTTTGAGGCAAATCGTCTCAAGCAATTAGAAAGTCTGGCCTCAGAAGGAGTAGCTCTACGGGTCTGGAAAAATAATCAGCCCGGCTTGGCGGTGGCTTATGGGGCGGTGGAGCCACAAGAGTTGGTAAATCGAGCGATCGCCCTTTCGGAACTCAATGAACCAGAGGATATCGACCTAACGCCACCTAACAATTTTGTCTATCCCAATTTGGGAGAAGTAGTGGCAGTAGAGAAGTTGCTAGAGATGGCCAAGGAAGCGATTAACCTTGTCCGGGAAGTATACCCTGAAGTTCTCTGCACCGCCCAGTGGGAATGTGAGGCGGAAACTACCCAGTTAAGCAATTCTACTGGATTAGATATCCATTATACCGATACCACCCTAGGCTGCTTTATGGCGGTGGAATGGATTCGGGGGGATGATTTTCTCAGTGTGGCCGATGGGCAAACCCAGCGTCATAACCTCAATCCCCGCCAGTTGGCACAGCAAATTCTCCAACGGCTAGATTGGGCAAACTTAAATGTGGAACCCCTGACGGGGAAAGTTCCAGTTTTAATTACTGGCAAGGCAGCAGACTTATTATGGGATACAGTGCAGGGAGTATTGAATGGAAAACAGGTTGTCCAAAAATCTTCCCCTTGGAGCGATCGCCTAGGCACTTTGGTCGCATCTCCCCAACTTACTATTTCCCAGCAACCCAATATTGGGCCTTTCAGTTGTCCCTTTGATGATGAGGGTATTCCCACCCAGATGTTATTTTTGATTACAGAAGGAAAACTAGAAGAGTTTTACACGGACAAAAAAACGGCTCAACTCTTAGGTAAAACTACCACAGGTAATGGCTTCCGCCCCGACCTGAGTGGTTATCCTAGTCCGGGCTTAGTAAATTTATTAGTAGACGGGGGAACGGCAACCCTGCCCCAGTTGATCAGGGAGTTGGATGAGGGAATCATCATTGATCAAGTTTTGGGAGGTGCAGGAAATATGTCGGGGGATTTTTCAGTCAATATTGACTTAGGTTATCGAGTCCGCCGGGGAGAAGTGATCGGGCGAGTGAAGGATACGATGGTGGCCGGAAATGTTTATCAAACCCTAAATAAAATTATAGCGATCGGTGGTGATAGCGAATGGAATGGGGCTGTCTATACTCCTTCTTTGATTGTCAATGGCTTATCGATTACTGGCTAATTTATTATGATTGGAGTCCTTGGTAAGATCAATCCGACAGCTTGTGGGGGTCGGCAACCCCTCCTAACCCAATCCTCTCAAACATTTCAAAAATTGTGGGTACTCCCTAATTAAACCTATGACCGAACCGATCGCTGCCATCACCCTGCCCCCAGCTACCAATCCTCAAGAGGAGGGAGTGTGGCTAGAAACTTCCCTACGGACTTGGCTGGATGCGGAGTTTTTACCGGAGCTAACTAATCAACACATTGCCCAGCGAGCGGCTCAGGTATTTGTACGGCAGCGGATGGAGGGGGAAAATGATCTGGGTTCCCTAGTGATGGCGATCGTCACGGAGATGCAAGAATTTGATTTTTCCAAAAGTTTTTACAGTGAATTTGCCGTGGCGAATGCCATGAGTGATTTGTTACTAGATAGTCTGGGGATCGATCGCTGCTGTGGACAATAATTACTAGGTTAAATTATCTTGACAAAGCTCCCCGATCTATGCAATTATTGTCAAGTATGCGGGTGTAGCTCAGTGGTAGAGCGTCACCTTGCCAAGGTGAATGTCGCGCGTTCGAATCGCGTCACCCGCTTATTTTCTAGAATGTGGCTTTCTAGAACAGTACAAACCAAATAGAGAGAATTAGTATCTTTTCAGCTCAATTACTAGCTGACTGATGACTTCTGCATCTCCTGCTTGGGGAAGCAAGACTAAATACTTTTCCAAATCTGCCAGCGCTGGTTTCCACTGCCCCAACTGAAATTGTAATAACCCCCGATCCCTCAGCTCCATAGGCAGATTAGGCACAACCATTAGAGTTCGATCAACCGCACAAAAAGCCTTGTACACATGCTGCTGATTCATGTAGATTACTTTAAGATTGGTCAACATGCGGACTAAGAACCGACGGGGACGGACAGGAGCAAGGAAATTAGGTTGGAGATTAACTTTCCGCCCATAGATCTGCCCTAGTCTAGCTTCACAATCTTGGGGAAACAAAATTTCTCCTTGGTGAAAAGCATCTACAAAAATTTCACTATCTTCAAAATCAGGACGAGTGAGGAAATGTCCCGGCATCCCCACCCCCACCATCGGAAAGTCTATTCTTTTGGCAATTTCTAGATAAACGAGAGCCAAGGTAATGGGAATCCCCGTGCGACGATCGAGCACATTATTCAGAAAACTATTACAAGGATCGTAATAATTATCGCTATTCCCCGTAAATCCTAAATCTTCATAAAGGTATTGATTAATTGTTTGCAACACCCGGAGAGGATACAAATCTTGGGGCAGGCGTTTTTTTACCACCGCTGCCATCTGGTCTAGTAGATAAAGATAATCTCCCGGATACATCTGAGGATACTCTTCTTGGGCAATATAGAGAGCCGCCTTAGCTAGGTCTATTTGAGATTCTGGTTGACTAATTTCTCTAGTGAATAGCTGCCGAGCTGAGGTGAAATCCATAGCTAATAATTCCTAATGCCGATTAGTAAATAACACTCCATTTTTCCTTTTCCCTTGACATCGATCAGCCCCCGGGATTCCAAATTAAAACTATCCTTAAGTAAATCATAGGCGGCGGCTGTTACCTGAATTTTCCCCGGTAAGCCCTGAGATTCCATCCGGCTAGCAATATTTACTGTATCACCCCATAGATCATAGATATATTTCTTTGTGCCAATAACTCCGGCAATAACGGGACCTGTATTAATTCCAATCCGAATTTGAAAGTCTTTCCCAGTTTCTCTAGCAAATTGATTAATCGTCTCTAACATATCTAAGGCCATCCTAGCGATCGCTTCAGCATGGAACAAATTAGGGGTAGGTAGTCCCCCGACTACCATATAGGCATCTCCAATAGTTTTGATTTTTTCTAAGCTATGTTTTTCTGCCAAGTAATCAAACTCAGAAAATATTACATTGAGAATCTCTACTAATTCAATAGGAGAAATTTCTCCCGATAGCTCCGTGAAGCCCACAATATCGGCAAAAAGCACCGTTGCCGAAGGAAAATCATCAGCAATAGTCTGCTCCTGCTGTTTCAGGCGATTAGCGATCGGCATGGGCAGAATATTTAACAATAACTGCTCCGATTTTTCTTGCTCTGCTTGGAGAGTTTTTAAGGCAGAGAAAAATAATTGGGCAATTACCCCAGCCACTATAATTGCCCCCACCACGGCCAGCATCAGCAAAACTCTTGATGAGTCATTAGTGCGGATAATTTGACTTTGGGCCCGATCAATTTCCTGCGCTGCCAGATCAATAAGCTGTTGAGATAACCTAGCGGTTTGAGCATCGAAGTTGGCAAACTTGCTATCAATTTCCTGAAAAATTCCAATAATCCGCTTAATTTGCTCTTGATACTCATCCCCACCACTAATAATTACACTGCGCTGGCCTGGATTTACCTTTGAGGAGGTAACAATTCTCTCCCGTAATCGCTGAAGAATATCATTAATTATTTGTAGCTCTGTAGATTGGCGGGTGGTCAAATAGCTTTTGAGTCGGGTTTCTATTTCTTGGAAGTTGGCAACTAGTTCAGGAACTTCTGCTAACCTAAGTCGCTCTTGGAGACGGAGACTACTGGTTTTTAACTGAGCTAACTGGCCTACAGAATCTAAACCCAAATCCCCCACTAGGGAGACTGCCTGCCGAAAGTTTTGGGCATATTGATTGACTAATTCTAAATACTCTGTCACCACAGATCCACTCTGGCTCAGGGCAGTGCTGACATTATTTTTATCTAAAACTCCCTTGAGCTTACTGCCATCGGCAATGACTCGATCGATCTCTTGTTGATGCTTAGCTTGGTAATCTTCCTGAGCCTTATAAAATCCCACACTCTGCCAATAAAAGAAGAAATTTCTCTCCCAGTTCCGGGCATTTTGTAAGGAAGCATCCATCTTATAAACTAAGCCCTGGACTTCCACACTATTAAAAACTGCTACTTCTGTTTCCCGGATTACTGCATTCAGAGAAGAAAATGCAGTGATGGCAACTTGGGCGATCAAAAGGATCAAAATGCTAAAAGCCAAAGCAAATTTTGCAGTGATGCTCAGTTTGCCATTAAATCCTCGCCACTGCCCCCATCTAGTCATAATAATTTATTCTTCATTCTGGTAATGATGGTAATAATATTGTGGCATTAAAGGTAAATTTTTTAGCAGACTTGGAGGCAGGAGCAAGCACTAATGATCCCTCTAGGTAACTAAATCTAAATAATGCCATACTCAAGAGAGCAAAGTTCTTATAACTCCTGAAAAAATAATGGACAAATATAGACTAGGCTGATCGATCGCTAGGTTTAATCAGGAGTGAATAAAATGGAAAATGAAACATGGAATGCAGAAAATATTCCTAGTCAAAAAGGCAGAGTTGCCATTGTCACGGGTTCTAGCAGTGGCATTGGTTATGAGACAGCAAGGGTTCTCGCTAATAAACAAGCCTCAGTGATTATAGCGGTTCGCAATTTAGATAAAGGGAACAAGGCGTTGGCAAAAATTCGGCAACAGTATCCAGATGCGGATCTAAAAGTGATGGAACTTGATTTGGCAAATTTAGCAGCGGTTAAAAATTTCACTGAAAACTTTAAGCAAAATTATTCGCATTTGGATTTATTGATTAATAATGCGGGGGTGATGATCCCGCCCTATACAAAGACTGTGGATGGTTTTGAATTGCAGTTTGGAACTAATCATTTGGGACATTTTGCGTTGACAGGGCAGCTTTTATCTTTGTTGCTCGGTACCAAAGGATCACGAATTGTCAATGTTTCTAGTGGTGCTCATGCTATGGGCAAGATAGATCTCGATGATTTGCCTTGGGAAAAGAGAAGTTATGCCCCTTGGAAAGCCTACGGCGATAGCAAACTGGCTAACCTTTATTTTACCTACGAACTCGATCGCCAACTCAAAGCTCACAATCTTGAAACGCTTGCGACTGCCTCTCATCCGGGCTGGACAGCAACTGAATTGCAGAGAGAAACACCCTTTATGGAATATCTCAACGGCTTCTTTGCCCAAAATATCACTATGGGAGCCTTACCAACTCTGCGGGCAGCGATCGAACCCGGCTTACAAGGTGCAGAATACTTTGGCCCCAAGGGGTTTATGGAAATACGGGGCTATCCGGTAAAAGTTGAGTCGAACGAGTTATCTCAAGACCAAGCGATCGCTAAAAAACTATGGGAAGCATCGGAAAAACTAACAGGCGTAAAATTTGAATTTAATTAAAAATAAAGTATGGGCAGGTAAAATATGTTTTTAATCTTCTTCTGTTTCAAATCCCACACCTTCGTAGAGGAGTTCGATCGGCAATTCAAACTCAATACTTGATAGGGTAATAATATCTCCCGTAGTGTAGGGATAGTAAAGCCACATTCTTCCTTCACCCCGACAATAGCGTTCAACAGAAATTTTTTCAGAATCAATTAAGAGATACTCTTGCAAAGTAGGCATTTCTAGATAATATCTAAATTTTTCTCCTCTATCTTTACTGGTGGTACTAGGAGAAAGAACTTCCACAATTAATTTAGGATTTTGAATAAATTTATGAGCGTTGAGGTCTTGACGATCGCAACTAACAATCAGATCAGGATAAAAATATGGGCTTTTAGAAGTAACTCGGACTTTTACATCTGATACATTGACTCGACAACCCCTAGGACGGAGATGAGGGCGTAAGGCAGTGTAAAGATTTAACGCAATATCATTGTGGGGAATTGTCCCCCCAGTCATAGCAAAGACTTCGCCATTAATATATTCATAACGAAGATCTTGGTCAAGTTCCCAGAGGAGATATTCCTCTATGGTCATTTTTTGTGGTTGTGGGGAGTTAGCCATCATAGGAAAATTTTTTGAGGATTAAGTGAGATGGATTGTGCATTCAAAGATAAGTTTTTGATTGATGGTAGCGTAGGGTTGGAGTTCTAGAGCTTGGCGAAATGCACCGATCGCTGCCCCGTAAGCACCCAAGGCAGCATGACACAAGCCTAAACCATGAAATGCCCCAAAATGATAGGGATTGAGGCTGACTACCATCTGACAATCTTCCAAGGATTTTTGATACTTACCCTGACTGTAATAGAAAATTGCCCGGCGATTCCATGCCTCCGCAAAGTCTGGCTGGTCTTCAATTAAACTAGTAAGCAGAATCTCTGACTCCTTATTTTCTCCTCTTTCTAACAGGGTTTGAGCTTCTTGGAGTAGCTCCATACCGTAGGCTCCTTTTTGGTGAAACCAGAGGCGCCATAGAGCTACTGTCGCTCGATGACGGATATTTTCATCGGCATTTTTTAGATCTTCTAGTAACAAATTAATTTGGGACATGGATTTAAGCTGAGTTGAGCATTAAGCTAATAGACATTCAAGGGGGAGTTAAGTCTATAACTTGCATTTTAGTTGATGAATAGCTTAACTAGGGGTAGAGAATTGATTGAAACCATTTTTCTAGGCGATCGCCCATCGCTGCTAAAGAATAGGTCTGTTCCACCTGCTGTCTACAAGCATAGCGATCCAATTGGCCTACTTGAGTAATCGCCATTACTAATTCAGGAATTTGATCTGGAGTTACCAAAAATCCCGTCTGACCAGACTTGACTATTTCTGTCAAACCACCCCTAGCATAGGCAATAACTGGCACACCACAGGCCAGAGCTTCGATCGCTACATTCCCAAAAGCCTCAACCCAACGGGGAGTAACCAACAAAGCTAGGGATTGGCGGAGTTCTTTTTGGAGTTCTGAGGTGCTGAGAAATCCCAAATATTCAACATCGGCTTGGGGATATTTTTGCTGAATAGACTGCCAATAATCCTGATCTTGGAGCATCCCAAAGATTTTTAGGGGCATTTGGGCGATCGCTGCTGCTTCAACTGCATCTTCCAAAGCTTTTTCTGGAGAAATCCTCCCCACCCAAGCTAGTTGAGGTTTGGGATCAGCACAAAAATCATACAAAGATAGATCAATCCCATTACCTAAGCAAGGACTATGCTGCCCCAAACCAAAAGTTGCTGCCTGAGCATGGGTATGGAAAGCCACGTTCTTTGGTAGCCGCTGTGCCAGATGGATAATTACCTGATCCATTGCCGCTGATACGGAAGCCATGCTGACTAAATGGGCGATCGGACATTGTAAAAATGGAGTGAGATAAAAGGGTAGCCAATCGTAGGCAAAATTTACGACGAGATCGTATTGCTGCTGCTCTTGCCGCACATATTCCCACATATTCCCCAAGACGGAATTACTAGGCAAACTCACGGGGCTATTATAATCTTGGGTTTGGGCGCTGACTTGGAGACTTCCCGTAATTTCTACTAAAGGTATCCCCGGCATCCTAGAGCCAGCCGGAGCTACGATCGTCACCTCATGACCCCGGAGGCACATTTCTTGGGCAGCATTCCCCAGAGTCAATTCCACTCCCCCCCCCACCCCTGATCCCAAAGCCCCCACGGGGCTAGAAACAAATAGTAGTTTCATTAATCAAGACCCTCACCCTAAATCCCTCTCCCAAGTGGAGAGAGGGACTTTGAACGACTTATTTCTGACTTCCCTTCTCCTTTTTTGGGAGAAATGGCTGGGGGATGAGGGTCTATTAATTAGGCTGGTAGACACTGGCAGTAATACCCTTTTGTTTTAGTTCTTGGATCAGGGCTTTGGCTTCTGCCTCCACTAGGAAGGCTCCCATTTGAATTTGGGTTCCTTGGTTGGGGATTTCTGCTAGGTAGGCTTCGGGGATCACGGCTCTAGCTTGGGCAAGGGAGCGATCGCCATCGTAGACAGCCACTACATAGAAATAGGTATCCCGCCGGGGATTTGTAGTTGTAGGGCTAGGTACCGGGCTTGTCGCTGGGCTTGGTCTGGCCGCCGCTGGACTAGGTGAGGGCTTGGGGGGTGCTGCCGGGCTTGGGGGAGTTGCTAGGGGGGTGGCCACAGGAGGAATGCCTAACTGTCCGGCTAGGTCTGGAGAACCACTGACGATCGCAGGATTAGTTTTTCCCGGAGTAGTGACCGCCGAGGGTCTGGGCAGACTAGGAACGCTAGGAATTGGCGATCGAGTAGAATTTTCACTAGGTTTGAGATTAGAAATACTATTTCTATCTAGATTTTCTAAACCCTCATTAGCTAAATTAGGACTGATAGCAGGGGGAGCAATGGAGGGACTAGTAGTAGCTGTAGGGCTAGGAGAGACTGCTACTGGAGCAGCGATCGGGAAGAAACGATTTAGCCCCAACCGTTGCACAAGGGCAGGATTAAATAATAAGTAACCAATACTGGCACTAGATAGTAATAATAGCAGCATGGAACCCATACCCAGAGGGGTAAGGAGGTTATCTGCCAAACTAGCACTCTCTTCTTCCAGAGATTCGCCCCTAGGTTTCTGCGGTTCCTCCGTCAAACTTTTTAGCAGTTGTTCAGAGGATTCCAGATAATCATCAGGGGGAATGGGCGGCGTTTGGGTATCACTAGTTGCCAAGGAATTAATCTTAGATTCATCATCCCCAATTTTTGCCCCTGTAGCTGCTTTCAGTTGAGGAGTAGAGGGGGAATTAAGTTTTGGATTAGGTGTATCCTCACTATCTGATAAAGACTTAGACTCATTTTCCGCCCCTTGGGGTAGGGCTGAGGCTGGAATAGGATTGGAGGGTAAATATAAATTAATTACTTCTAAAGGAGGGGCTAGGGAGGCTTGACCAATTCTGCTAGCCGCCATGACAGGTACTGCTCGGCGTTGTTTACGGTAACGGGCTAATTCTTCTTCGAGCTGTACATCCAAGCTACCTAGGGCAGCCTTGAGGGTGGGATGGATACTTTGCAAATCATTGGAGGTTTTTGAAGGTCTGGGCATAGGGCAACACTAAGCTAGGATTAAAAAAGAGTAGGTTAGTTATATTAGCTATGGGTAGGGGCGCAAGGCCTTGCGCCCCTACTAAATCCATGCCATTTGCGTAATTCCTGTAGTAGTCAATCTGATTAAATTTACCGAAAATATAGCGACTAACCGGAGCCATGTTTAAGTCCCTTCATCATATCTTAGATGTTATAGAAAATCAGCCCGGTTGGGAGACTCAACAGCAGTTTCGCCTGATTCTTGCCCAATGGTCTGGGGTGGTAGGCGCAACGGTAGCAGCCCATACGAGACCGACGGGGATCGATCGATCTGTTCTCTGGGTAGCCACCTCTAGTCCTATTTGGGCACAAGAACTTACCTTCAAGCGGCATTTAATTTTATCCAAACTTAGTGAAAAACTTAAGGATTTGCTGGGAAATTCTATGGATCCCAAGTCAACTCAATCTAATCAATCTATTAATATCAAAAATATTAGATTTTCCTCCGGACAATGGCAGCCACGCTTCGATGATGCCTCTCCAGTTATGGCCAATCATCCTAGTTATCTTCCCCCTAAGATTAACCAGTCGCTAGCTCCATCCCTGCCTGTTTCTAATACTGATACATCCAGCAAATCTAATAAATCTAATAAATTTGACAGGTCTGACAGGCTTGACAAATCTCCTCATGCTGTTAAGTCTATCGTCAATGCTCAGGCTTGGTGGCAGCAAGTTCAAGATCGATCGTCCCACTTGCCCCTATGTGGTCAATGTCAATGTCCGACACCCCCCGGAGAGATCGATCGCTGGGGCTGTTGCGCTCTTTGTGCTACTAAAAAATGGTCTCGTTAATCTAGCCCAGTCAACTTGTTAGGGAATTTCTAGTAGAAATAATTTCATTTTCCAGACAAAATAAGGGACTAAATATTTTTTCCTGAGAAATAGAATGATCAAACAAACAAAAAAATGTGACCTACATCACATCGCTTTTCCTTGATCCCCGTCTAGTTTGCTCCTAGATGCACCTAGTTAATAATTAATCTTCATAGTTTTAGTATTTTTACTTTGTAGTTTGTATTCCTTTACTAAGAGATTCTAAAGAAAATCTAAAGACTGATTTTAGATATTAACTTGATTGAAACCTTATGGAATCTTTAGTTGATCCCCGTTAATAGTATATAAAGACCAAAAACCCTAGTAGCAAAATTAGATCATATAAAACAAACCATATTTCAAAAAAAATACTAATGAATCAATTACCACTTCTAACTTCTGCCTGTCGTTCTTGTCGTCATTTTGTACCCCAGGGAAGGCGGGGAGGGATATGCGAAAAATTAAATGTTCCTGTTCAAGGTAGTTGGAAATCTTGCTCCTTCGCAGTTTCTGCTTTTTCCTCTAGTTGGGATGGCTGGGATACTATTAAAAAGTTGGATATTTGGGACACAGCACCTATTCTGTCAGAGGTGGCTTTAGCTGCCAATATTAAAGAAGTTTCGACTTCAGAGTTTTATGCTTTAGAAGCTCTGAGTGTCTAGGTAATTATAGCTTTGCCTAGATACCGCTCTAGGAGAATGATGGCCACAATGTCATCAAGGGGACGATCGATCCGGCGGAGACTCTGGGGAACAAGTTTTAGCAACCCGAAGGGTGGAAACATCTGCCAGTAGCGATCGCGCGCCTCTAGGGTACTATGGCGTTCATCTACTAAAACTATAGGCACAGAAATAACAGAGCTAATCTTTTGTTGCCATTCTTTGGTCGTCGTCCCATCCCCCATGACCACCATAGTAATGGGAAATTGTTGGCAAAGCTCTCGGAGACTATCAACTACTGCTGAGGCCAAAAAAACCTGATGTTGTCGGACTTGATAGCTTTCTAGAGAAATATCCTCCCTAAAACTCTCTACTACCGCCACCCCACATTTATCTCGCCCCGGATCAAAGCCCAGTAAATATGGCATAAAAAAATAGATATAAAAAATAAATATGGTAGCTAATTTTCCCATGCCAATACTTCGGCAACTTGGCTGGCTAGAGTGAGAGGATCGAAGGGTTTAGCTAATACAGCTTTGACCCCCAGGGCCGCAAACTTACGTTGCTCAGAAGGTTGAATTTTGGCCGTTAGCAGAATTACGGGAATATCGATCGTAGCGGGGTTTTCTTGAAGCCGAGCATAGGTACTCGGTCCATCTAATTCTGGCATCATCACGTCTAGTAAAATTGCATCAGGATAATTTTGAGCAGCTTTTAATAAACCTTCTTGCCCAGAGGAAGCCGTGATTACCTCCCATCCCCCCACTGTCTCCAAACATAATTGTGCCACTTCTCTAATGTCATCTTCATCATCAATAACTAAAATGAGCCTAGTTGTCATAAATTTCTTTTTAACTGAATTTTGACACTCTCACGTCTAAAAATCGTGAGATTCTTCCTTCATAGATACAACTTGCCCAGACAGGATTACTCCAGCCAAAGTAGAGGTTACATCTCCAGAAGCGTTGCTTGCACCTGCACTGAGCATAGCCGAAGTGTCCAGTGCAAAGGTTCCTGTATGCCCTACAGTACCCAATCCTGAGTTAA
>ENA-OBLH01000057-OBLH01000057.1-metagenomes-genome-assembly--contig:-NODE-57-length-37567-cov-4.41357_pt1 | contig 37567 bp, 29 predicted proteins | sample MGYA00153382_OBLH01 | MGnify analysis MGYA00153382
TGTTCGCCCGACGTCGGTGCCATTGAGTCAAACGTTCATTCAAGCCGCGTGCCTGAAATTTCGCCCGGCGTAGTCATCCACACCTGCCCATGATCGTTCGCGGGAACAAGGGCAAAACGCGTTCCCGGCGCGCGTTCGAAACGCTTGCCATGCTGCTGCGGATGCAAGCGATGGAGTTGGCCAAGCTGATTCGGCATTTTTGCGTAGGCCGATCTTGCCAATCAAATCGCACCACTTTCGCGGGATTTCGCGCAGAATTCGGCACGCGGAGCTATTGCTGCAAGCCGGACTGGCTGGCGAAGCAGTATCGGTGTTGCGTGGTGCGTCGGCGGTTGGCGCACACGACCCCGATCTACGTTGTCAATTGGGCGACGCACTCATGCGTCTCGGTCGCGACAAGGAGGCGATGAACGTGCTGCTAGCGGCGCAACGCGGTCGCGTCGCGCACGAGCCCACGATAAAACTGACGGCCACCCTGCTGCATCGAGCCGGGCAGCACGAGGATGCACAAACGTTGATGGGAGACGCGTTGTTTCGGCTGGGCGCAACCACCGGTGTCGTGGACATCTTGAATCACTGGCAGGCGCTCATGCCTGACGATCCGGTGCCGCAATATCGTCTGGCCGCATTGCGCGGAGAGGACTGGCAGGCGCGTGCGGCGGACGCGTATGTGAGGTATCTGTTTGATCGCTACGCCGACACCTTTGATGCCTCTCTCACTGGGCTGGGGTATCAGGCTCCCGCACTGATCGCACAACAGTTGCAGGACGCTTCGCTCCCGGTAACCGGGCAGTGGCAGGTGCTCGATGCCGGGTGTGGCACCGGCCTGTGCGCGCCGATGGCGCGGCCATTTGCCAAGCACCTGACGGGCGTTGATCTCTCCTCAGCCATGGTCGCCAAGGCAGCTGAGCGCGGTGGCTTCGACGAGCTGGTGATTAGCGAAATCACCGCGTATTTGACTCGCAACCCCGCACGATTTGATCTGATCGCTTCAGCCGACACCCTGATCTATTTTGGAGAGCTGTCCACCGTGCTGACACGAGCTTCGCATGCCTTGCGTCCATCAGGTTGGCTGGCATTCACGGTGGAAAAATTGGCTGACTACACTGTTGCAAACGGATATCGCCTGAACGCTAACGGGCGCTACGGCCACTCGCAGGACTATCTCCGGAAAACTTTGGCGGCGACCGGTTTTGTTACGCGATCCGTGAACGAGGGCGTGATCCGCCAGGACGGTGACCAACCGGTGGCGGGCTGGGTCGTGCTGGCGCAGCGCGACACCCGCGATGGAGCGGCTTAACCGACCGCCAGCTCCCCGCCCAACGCTTCAATCAACTCAGGAATGAGTTTGCTCAGTTCGCCGGTGACAATTGCCACGTCGGAATCAAAGCGATCTTCGTCATTGCCGCCAGCATCCGGGCCATCCAGCACACCTTCCAAAAACTTGAGTTTTTTGACTTGCAGCACATCGTTCAACACGAACGAGACGCGCCCGTGCCAGGTCAACGCGAGCTTGGTCACCATCTTGCCGCTTTGAATGTGCTTGCGCACTTCTTCGACGTTTAGGGTGTGCTTTGAATAGCGCACCACGCCCTCGGAATCATCGGTCGCTTTCAGCTCGCATTCGCGATCCACGTCGAAGCGACCTGGCGCTTCGTGACTCAATAACCATGCGGCCATTTGTGAAGCTGGTGCGCTGGTGGTTTGCACTTGCGTGATCACGAGGCCATCAAGCGAGCGCAGCAGCGCGGCGACCACCTCGTCTGCTTTGCTTTGTCCCGCCACGTCCATCACCAAGAGCCTTGCAGCTTGATCGATCCAAACGGTGGTGTGTGAGATACGCGTAAACGCCTTGGGCAGCAGGTCGAGCAGCGTTTCTTCGCGCAGGTCTTTTTTCTCCATGCGGCTTAGTTTTCGGCCGGTGGTTTCTTCAATTTTTTCGACGCGTTCTTCAGTGCGCCGCTTGACCACGGACGACGGCAGTACCTTCGCTTCCATCGTCAGCCGCAGCATCAATTGACCGCCAACAGATTCAACCAGCATGGCCTGCTTTTCGCCGCGCGGCTCGGACCAGCCGATGGACTTTTCCTGCGTCGGGCTGCACTCGCGAAAGCGCATCTGCGCGAGGCCCGCTTCAATCTGCGCGGTGGTTTTCGACCACGATGGCTCAATGCGAAACAGCATGAGGTTTTTGAACATGAAAGCCCTTGTTTTTCTATTGTGTTTCGGGCTACCGGGAAGTCGATGCACCGCGCACGTCGTGCAGAAAAGCGCAACGCATCACTGGATTTTAGAGAGGCGTGCGCGAGTCGTCAGCAATCGGTCGCAACGCCTTGCAGCACAAGCATTTGACAATATCGAGTAGGAATAGTCCGTAAAAACAGTTACGCTCAATTCGAGTTCACTACTCCGCGTTTTTCAACCTTCACAACTTAAGGAACGTCCTGATGAGCGACTTACAAATTCTTCTTCAAAATAATGGCCCGCTGCCACGCAGCGCCACATTTAAGGCACCCGCCAGCGGCCCGGCCACGATTTATGTCTCGGGCTCGGTGTGGACGCAAACCGCAGGCAGTGCCATCGGGATCATGGTGAGTATTGACGGCGCGGAGGTTGGCAGCGCCTGGGTCTATGCGAACGCGGCCGGAACGCACATCGGGGTAGTGCCTGTGTTCATGCCCATCACGCTGCCCGACAGTATGGGTTCGCACACGGTCACGATTTCCGCTATCAACAACGCAACGACCACCGACGTTAACGACAATTTTCAGGTGGCGCTGCTGCTCTGACGATATTGGTCCGGCGTGCGCGCGGATGCTCGCGCGCGAGCGTCTCGATCAAGCTGCCGCCTTTTCGCGCTTCGGCAAAACCTTCTTCACGACGGTAACCAGCGCGAGAGCCAATGCTCCGGCGACGATCCCCGCCACGCCGTCCAGCAACGTAGGCGCAATGGCCGAGAGCGGCGAGCCCAGCCCTTTCGAGAACGCTTCGATCCAGTGATGAATCACCGGGATGCCGTGGGTGAGGATCCCGCCGCCCACTAAAAACATCGCCGCAGTTCCGGCGATGGACAAAAATTTCATGAGGTACGGCGCGGTCACCAGAATGCCGCGCCCAAAGCTGCGTTGCGCTTTGGCGAAACCGCTCTCTCCCGTCTTTTTGCTCAGCGCGAGCCCGCCATCGTCGAGTTTCACAATGCCCGCAACGAGGCCGTATACGCCGATCGTCATGATGACCGCGATGCCTGTGAGCACGCTCACCTGAGTAACAAATGACGAAGTGGCGACCGTGCCCAAGGTGATCGCGATAATCTCGGCCGACAGAATGAAATCAGTGCGAATCGCGCCTTTGATCTTGTCTTTCTCATACGCAACCAAATCCACTTTCGGGTCGGCCAGTGCGTCGACTAAATCCTTGTGCCGCTCGTCGTCCTCGGCTTTGCTGTGCATGAATTTATGCGCGAGTTTTTCAAAGCCTTCGTAGCAAAGAAACGCGCCGCCGACCATCAAAAGCGGCGTCACCAACCACGGCGCAAACGCGCTGATGGCAAGCGCTGCGGGCACGAGGATCAGTTTGTTCAGCGCCGAGCCTTTGAATACCGCCCACACCACAGGCAGTTCGCGATCTGCGGAGACGCCGGAGACTTGCTGCGCGTTCAACGCAAGGTCGTCGCCCAACACGCCAGCCGTTTTTTTCGCAGCGACTTTGGTCAGAATCGCAACGTCGTCGAGGACGGTTGCGATGTCGTCGATAAGGGCTAGAAGACTGGACGCCATACTTAAATTACCTTACAACTTAATTGTTAAATGCCCATTTTACTTGGGCTTTTCACTATAAAACGACTAAAGTCGATTTTAAGCTATTTGACGGTCTATGCCCAAAAGGAACGGCGCTTTCAGCCCAAAGCTGATGGTGAAAATCATGCCCGAACCTGCTGCGTGTCCAAAAATTTTCGCACCCCACTACGAATGGCGCGCGCTAACTTTAACTGGTGACTGCTACTGGCCAATTTGCGCTCTTCCTCAGGGTTCGAAATGAAAGCGGTCTCGATCAAAATTGACGGCACATCAGGCGAACGCAGCACCGCGAATCCTGCCTGCTCCACCGCGTTTTTGTGCATCTTGTTGACTGGCTTTAGCTCGCCAATCATGCCACGGCCCAGCTTCAAAGATTCGGCGTTGGTGATCGACTGACTCATTTCCAGAATCATCTTCGCCAGCATCGGATCGCGTCCCATCAGGCGTACGCCACCGATCAAATCGGACTGATTTTCTTTGTCAGCAATCCACTTCGCCGCCGCACTGCTGGCCCCGCGCTCGGACAAGGTAAACACCGACGAGCCGCGCGCATCGGGCCGCGTGAAGGCATCGGCATGGATGGAGACGAACACGTCGGCGTTTACGCTGCGCGCTTTTTTTACGCGATCGCCGAGCGGAATGAACACGTCCTCGTCCCGCGTCATGAACACGATCACGCGGTTGTCCTGCTCCAGCAACGCTTTGGTCTGCCGCGCAATCGCCAGAACCACGTCTTTTTCATATGTACCCGCCGGGCCGATGGCACCGGGATCTTCGCCCCCGTGACCGGGATCGAGCACCACGACGAACGGTTTAATGTGCGTAAGCAGCGGCGGACGCGTGGCAATTTTTGGCGGCTTGGGCGCAACGGCGACCGTCGGTGGCGGCGCAACCGGCTTTACCGGCACGGGTGGTGGCGGCGGTGTGGCGATCTCGGCGGCGGCGCGCTCAAGCGTTGCTTCCCGCTCGGCCAGTTTCGCCAAAAAAGTAGCGATAGGGTCGTCGGCATCGACAGGCGAAAGGTCAATAACCAAACGATGCCGATATTGACCAACAGGAGGCAGCGCGAACGCAGCCGTTTCCGAGCGCGATTTGAGTTCCAGAACAAGGCGTGCGGTGTCCGGCCGGTATTGACCGATTCGCGCGCGAGCCAGCACGCCAGTGTCATTCTTGAGCGTCTCCAATGCCTTCTGAAACGCAGCGTCGGCCTGCACGTCGCTGATGTCCACCACGGTGCGATCCGGATAGGCCAGTGACGTCACAAAAAAGCGCAATTCGCTGTCGGACTCGATGGTGATGCGGGTGCTGGTTTTGCCCGGCCAGGCGCGCACGGCGATCACGCGCGGGGCCGCAAGCGCAAGCGTGGCCGTGCCACCCGCGACGAGCGCCGCAAGTAGGCGCAACGCTTCGCGGCGGTTCATGGCGCGGCCTTTGTTGAAACAGTCACCCGTCGGCCCTCGTCGTCAAAATCAAACTGCAACTCCACATCAAAACTCACCGCCCCATCCAACCGCTGCGGCCATTCAACAAATCGAATCGACCGTGTCGCAAAATACTCAAATCCGCCCCGCGCTTCAAAATCATCCACACTCTCAATCCGATACGCATCAAGGTGATGCACCTCGCCTTTGTTGGTGTCGTAGCTTTCAACCAACGCATAAGTCGGACTTTTGATCGAGCCCCTCACGCCGAGTGCTCGCAACACACCGCGAACGAAGGTCGTCTTTCCCGCGCCCAGATCGCCGATCAAAGCTACAGAGAACGGCACTTGCAGCGAATCAGCAAAACGCGCTGCAAAGGCGATTGTGGCGGCTTCATCCACCAAAAATTCTGAGGTTTCTACAATCGGCTCCATGTCAGACGTTGAGCCCATGATCAATTACACCCTCGAAGCACGAATCGTGCAGCTTGGTCGCAAGCTGGGGTTTTCGGCGGTGGGGATTGCCGATATCGCGCTTGAGCGCGAGGCGGAGGGATTTAAGGCGTGGATTGCGGCCGATCATCATGGCGAGATGGAGTATATGGCCCGCCACGGGAGTCTTAGATGGCAGCCAGATGAATTGCAGCCCGGCACGCAAAGCGTGATTTGTGTAGCGCTGGATTATTTGCCCGAGAACGACGCGGGCTCGGCCCCCTCTCCCCTCGCGGGAGAGGGTTGGGGTGAGGGGGCGATGGCGTTAGCGCAAATCGCTGCCGAGAACAACCTGGCCTACATCTCCCGCTACGCCCTCGGTCGCGACTATCACAAAGTGTTGCGCAACAAGCTGCAAGGCTTCGCCGAAGCCATCTCCACGCAAATCGCCCCACACGAATTTCGCGTGTTCACCGACTCTGCACCGGTCATGGAAATTCCACTCGCGGTGAAGGCCGGCCTCGGTTGGCGCGGCAAGCACACGCTGCTACTCAATCGCGAGCGCGGCTCGATGTTTTTCTTGGGTGACATCTACACCTCGCTCAAACTGGCCTCGCCGGAGCCACAGAATGGCCATTGCGGCAGTTGCACAGCCTGCATCGACGTATGCCCCACCCAAGCCATTCTCGGCCCGCATCGGCTCGATGCGCGCAAATGCATCAGCTATCTCACCATCGAACTCAACACCGCCATCCCGGTGGAGTTTCGCAAGGCCATCGGCAACCGCATTTACGGCTGCGACGACTGCCAGCTCGTCTGCCCATGGAACAAATTTGCCCAGCGCACGCCGATCCCTGATTTTGAGCCGCGAAACGGGCTGGATTCCGCGACCCTCGTCGAGTTGTTCGCGTGGACGGAGGCTGATTTCAACGAACGCCTGCAAGGCAGTCCAATTCGGCGAATCGGTCATGAACGTTGGTTGCGGAATATTGCGGTGGCGTTGGGAAACGCCGAACGATCTACCGATGTCGTCGAGGCGCTGCAATCGCGCGCTGGACACCCGAGTGCGATGGTTCGACAACACGTGAGCTGGGCGCTGGAGAGTTAACGTCAGTTATGTAGGATTAGCGTCAGGCTCACTGGCGACTCGGTGGTGAAAGCTGCGATCACTTGGCTTGACCAGCAGCCAGACTGCCGCAAGTAAGATGTTGGTCACAGTGCTGACCACAGCGGCACCGTAAAATCAGGGAATTACTGAGGATTTGTCCATGGCCCGTGCCCCATTTCGCCGCAAAAGCGGTGCCCGTGAAGCTAACCAGCTGGTTCGTCTGGCTGAAGGTTTGGCTTCGTCCAAAAGCCGCGCTGAGGATGTGTATTGGGAACGGGAGCTTGAGGCTGCTGTGACCACGCAGCTTGAGAATAACGACGAAGACGCGATCAATCGCGCGCTGGACAAGGCGCACGACGCGCCCGAATCCACCTTTGATGCACTCGCCGATATGGTGGAGTCGCTGACCGAATCCATCGTGCTTGACTCCGAAAAAGGCCCGCAACGGATTACGTTGTTCTGCGCGCCGATATTGGTTTGGGGTCGCAACAAGATTCCGGCGAAAACTATTGCCAAACAGCAGTTACAGGACATCTCGGTGCAGCTCGCGGCGCACGTGTTTTCGTCGAAGGCGAAGATCGCGCTGGCCAACTTTTTGTTCGCACCCGATCAATTGCCGCACAGCTACAGCCAGTCGCGCGAATTGCTGCAAAACTTGGGCACGGCCATTCGCGAGCGTGGTCATCTGACGATTGCCCCCGAGACCGTCGAAGATGCGCCGGATGTGGTGTGCGACATGCGCATGATCGTTGGTGCGTTTCAGGTGACTGAAGGCGAGCCGTTTTATGCGTGGCAGGAGACCACGACTCAGGTCGAAGAAGCCCGTCAGGCGTGCCTGACAACGTGGCGCGCTCAGGGTGGCAACGCGATCAAACCGTTGCTGGTCGGGTTTCCGCATGAGCTGACGCTGCCGCGTTCATTTTTCGCCGCCTGCCGCGACGCGGACATGGCGTCACGCGCCTATTCGATTGGTGCGTCAGTGTCGTATCTCGAAGCAGTCACGGGTACCACGCCGGACAAATTGACCGCTGTGATTGGTGGCTGTTGGGGTAACGAGCTGGAGGAATATCGCATCGGATTTTCGATGGGAGAAAGTGACGAAATCGTCCACGGCTGCGTGTGGCCGCTGGTGTCCGACGAAGGCGACGACACGCCTGTGGTCGAAGAAATCGAGGGCTTGTTGCGCGCCGCCAATATCGGCACAATCTTGATGCTGGAAGAGCAGTTGCCGCTGGAGTTTTGCGACGACTGCGGCGCGCCACATTTCCCCAATCGCGACGGCGAAATGCTGCATGCGCATTTGCCGGAAGATGCTGAGACGGGGTCGGTGCATTTGCATTGATTGACGCGGCAACTGCGCCGTCTCGCAGGAGCGGCGAAAAGCACTCCTGAACACGGTCGGAGGGCCGCGAAATGCATGGCTCCGCAACAACGATTCGCAACTCTCGGCGCTGTTACGGGGAAGCAGCTTTTTCTTGAAACGTCCATTTAACCTGGGCGTAAGCCCGATTTATCTCGATAGTCGACTTTATCCGTTTTAACCATCTAGGCCCAGATTAAACGGGCTTTTCAGCCAAAAGGTAACACTCCGAAATGCCCGTCATCGGTCGTCGCGAACTGTGGCTTTTCATTGCTGTTGTCATCCTCTGGGGCGTCAATTGGCCGATGATGAAAATGGCATTGGCGGAGCTGGATTTTTGGGTGTTTCGCACCTACTGCGTGCTCGCGGGACTGGCCTGGTTTCTCGGCTACAACCTCGCCACCGGTGTGTCACTCAAGGTGCCGCGCGAGTATTGGTCCCGGCTTGCAATCTGTGCGTTGTGCAACGTCGCAGGCTGGAACATTCTGTCTGCCGCCGGACTCAACATGTTGCCCTCCGGACGCGCTGGAATCCTCGCGTACACGATGCCGCTGTGGGTCGTGCTGCTGTCGCGATTTTTCCTTGGCGAAGCACTGACCAAACTTCGCCTGATCGCCATCACGCTAGGCATGACCGGCATAGGATTGCTACTAATCGACGAATTTCAAACGCTGAAAAGCGCGCCAGTCGGTGCCTTGCTGATGGTTTCGTCTGGCCTCGTGTGGGCGTTTGGCATCGTGTTGTTCAAGGGCTTTCCGAAGTCCATTCCGACCACGACCTTGATGATCTGGAGCTTCATCCTCGGCGGCTGGCCAATCCTTGTGGGCATAATCGCGGTCGGTCACGGCCCGTGGTTGCCGACCGGCGGCGGTGCATGGGCAGGTCTGCTTTTCAATGTGATCATCGTGTTCGGCTTTTGCTGGTTCGCGTGGAACGAGCTGGTGCGCGCGTTGCCCGCGCAGGTCACGGGGATCAGCTCACTCGCCGTGCCTATCGTTGGGTTCGCCAGCGGCATGCTGATTCTGGGCGAGAAGCCGCGTGTGTTTGACTATGTGGCGTTGCTGGCAATTGTGGCTGCTGTGGCGTTGGTGCTTAAGCCGGAGCGGGCGCGCTGATCGCGGCTTTCGCCGCTCCTGTGTGTATCGCCTAGCTCAACGGCTGCGCGGTCGTTTCTTCTTCATCCGGCCAATTCTTGATGTAGCTCTTGAGCATGCGGTTTTCAAAGCTTTGCTCCTCGTACACCGCCTTCGCCACGTCATGAAACGACAACACGCCGAGCAGCGTGCCTGCATCCATCACCGGGATGTAGCGGGCGTGGCGATCCAGCATGCTTTTGCGCAGCATTTGCACGTCCATGCCGGGCTCGGAGGTCAGCGGATCATGCTCCATGATCTCGCCGACGGTCATCGCCTTCAACTCGTTACCGCGCTCATCGAGCACCTTGATCAGCTCGCGGAAGGTCAGAATGCCAGCCAATTTGCCCTTGTCCATCACCACTAGCGAGCCGATGTCGTGATCGGCCATCGTGTGAACAGCCTCGCCCACGGTCATATCCGGCGTGGCGCTAAACAGCGTGCTGCCTTTAATGCGAAGAATTTCACTGACCAGCATGGATGTCCTCCAAAATTTTTCGAGCCTGCACCGTTACGCTAATACGCGTGACGGGCGGCCATCTTTCAAGACAGTGATAGCGTACACCCAAACATAAAATCAGGCCATGTCCGACTTGATCAAGGCACGACCTCCCCATCCGCCACTACGCGACGTCGCCGCACCTGCGCCCAAACCTGAGCGCGACTGGTATGTCCACGAGTGGATGCTGCTGGCGTTTGCAGCGGGCATGATGCTGCTCATTTACTTCGTGGCGCGGCACGAGGCTGATCTTGAAAGAAGCGAAATTATTCGCGACGCAGCCGTCGTCGAGCAATCCATTTCGCGACTGCTGGAAACCGATCAGCAGTTTTTCGACCGGCTGGCGCTAGATCTGGGCAGTGATCGAATTTCGTCCAACGAGTTTGATCGTGTCGCAAGCAAACGCGCCGTCGAATCCGGGTACGTTATCGATATTTTGCGCATCAACTCGGACTTTGACGTCACGCGGCACGCCCCGGCAGCCCTGTCGCTCGAAGCAGTGCAGCAGGGTCGAGGCGCGTTTGCCGATCAGGTGCGGGTGATGGGCTTTACGCAAAAGACCACCCGCAGCACGTACTCGCAGCCGTACCGCAGCACCGAAGGCAAATACTTCATCGAATACTCGGCACCGGTATTCGCAGATGTCAATTTTCTCGGCACGGTCACCGCGATCATTTCGTTCGACAAGCTGCTCGAAAAAAGCGCACCGGACTGGGCCGCACGCAAATATCGGGTGGTGATCAGCGACGTCAGCGGCCAAGGGCTGACCAACGCCGAGGCCATGCACCTGGAGTCCGGCGTGGTTAAGCACACGGTGCCGCTGGCGCTGCCTTGGCGTGACCTGCAAATCACGCTGGTGGGTGCGAAGCCGTCCACCGTGCTGCCGAACTTGACGCTATCGACCGCAGTGCTCGCGTTAACGGGCCTGATGGTTTGGACATCCATCGGGCTGCGCAAACAGCAACGCATGCGAAAACTCGCGGAGATTGACCGTGATCGCATGTACGCGCTGTCGATCAGCAACCTGCGCGACACTAACGAACGCTTTGAAACAGTGCTCGATTCGCTCGACGTGTCCGTCTATGTGAGCGACCTGCGCAGCAAAGAGTTGCTGTTCTGCAATTCGCATCTGCATGAAACGTTTCCCGGTCTGGAGATCGGCAAAAGTGCGGATCAGTTTGAGACGGGTTTCCTGCTAAGCCCGAGCGAGAAGTATCCTGCGGCTGCCGTGCTGACCATCGACGGTGAACCCGGTGAAGTGTTTAAAGACGAGCTGGAACACCGCGCCAGCCACCGCTGGTTTTTGACACGCACCCGCGCAGTGCGTTGGGTCGATGGACGCATCGCGCGCTTGACCACATTGGGTGACGTGACCGACCGCGTGTACGCCGATCGCATCCGCCAGACGCAGCAAGAAAAACTGATGCGCACGTCGCGACTGATGACGGTCGGCGAAATTGCATCCACGCTCGCGCATGAGATCAATCAGCCACTAGCCGCCATCGCCAATTACGTCAGCGGCTGCATCCGCCGCTTGAAGGGCAACGGCAACGTCGACAACGCCGTGATCGGCGCGATGGAAAAGGCAGATGCGCAGGTCGTTCGCGCCGGTGCCATCATCAGTCGAGTGCGTGAGTTTGTGCGCACGCGCGAGCCGCAGCGGCGCGCACTCGACATCAACGTACTGGTGGGCAACGTCGTCAAACTGGTTGCCAGCGATGATGAGGAACGCGCCCTGCATTGCAATTTGCGCCTGCAACCGAATCTTCCGCTCGTGCTCGCCGACCACATAATGATCGAGCAAGTACTGGTGAATTTTTTACGTAATGCCCGCGAGGCGATGCAGCACTTGCCGCCTGCCGAGCGAACGGCTGAAATCCGCACGTCGCGTTTGGACGCCAGCCACGCGTTGGTGGAAGTCGCAGATCATGGCACTGGCATACCGCCGGATGTCGCCAGCCAATTGTTCTCGCCGTTTTTCACCACCAAGGCCGAGGGCATGGGGATGGGGCTCAATATCTGCCGCTCGCTGATTGAATATCACGAGGGCAACCTCACATTCGAGCAAAATACGCCTGTGGGAACCGTTTTCCGCTTCACATTGCCGTTCGACGAGGGCCATCCAGCTTTATGAGTATTCATCCAGGTATTGTTTATATCGTCGACGACGACGAAGCGTTTCGCGATTCAATCGCTTGGCTCTTGCAGACCAACGGCTATCAGGCACGGCTGTTTGCCGATGCCGAAAGCTTTCTGAAAGAGGTGAAACCGGGCGTTGGCGGGCCCCCACGCTGCGCGGTGATGGATGTCCGCATGCCGGGACTGTCTGGACCGCAAGCGCAGGAGGCGTTGGTCGAGCGCGGGATCAAGTTGCCGTTGATATTCGTCACCGCACACGCCGACGTTCCGATTGCAGTAGCTACGATTAAACGCGGCGCGTTTGACTTCATCGAAAAACCGTTTGCTGAAAGCGATTTGCTGAAACGCATTGAAGAAGCGCTGTCCTTCGCCACTGAAGCGCAAGCCCAACAAAGCCAGATCGCTGGGATCGCAGCAAGGCTCGCCTCTCTGTCTGATCGTGAGCGGCAAGTGCTCGACGCCGTGGTAACCGGCAAGATGAACAAAACGATCGCCTACGACCTCGAAATCAGCATCAAGACAGTCGAAGCCCATCGCGCACGAGTAATGGAAAAAATGGAGGCCGCATCGCTCGCACATTTGATTCGGATGGTCACTTTAACGGGAGGTTAAGCTGGCCGTAATGTTCCGCTGAGACAATTATTTTCATAATTTTTTAACAAGCTGTTTTTCATGTCTACGCCACGTCATTGCCCCCTCCTCATCCTCGGCTCCGGCCCTGCCGGTTATACCGCTGCGGTTTACGCGGCGCGCGCCAACCTGAAGCCGGTGCTCATCACCGGCCTGCAACAAGGCGGTCAGCTCACCATCACCACCGAGGTCGACAACTGGCCCGCAGACGCTGATGGCGTGCAAGGCCCCGAGCTGATGGAGCGCTTTCAGAAACATGCTGAACGCTTCGGCACCGAAATCATCTTTGATCACATTCACACCACGTTCCTGCACGAAACGCCGAAGCGTCTAATCGGCGACAGCGGCGAGTACACCTGTGACGCGTTGATCATCGCGACAGGCGCGTCTGCCAAGTATCTGGGCTTGCCGAGCGAAGAAAAATTTCACGGCAAAGGCGTATCCGCCTGCGCCACCTGTGATGGATTTTTCTACAAAGGTCAGGACGTCGTTGTAGTCGGCGGCGGCAATACAGCCGTTGAAGAAGCGCTGTATTTGTCAAACATTGCCAAAACGGTGACCATCGTTCATCGTCGCAACAAATTCAAAGCGGAAGCGATCCTGATTGACAGGTTGATGGCAAAGACCAAAGAAGGCGGCAACATGCGTGTGATCTGGGATCACTATGTGGACGAAGTGCTGGGTGACAGCTCCGGCGTGAACGCCGTGCGCCTCAAGAGTATGAAAGACGGCAGCACGCAGGAAGTCAAAGCGCCGGGCCTGTTCGTAGCGATCGGGCACACCCCGAACAGCGGAATTTTTGAAGGTCAGCTCGACATGGCAGGCGGCTTCATCAAAGTCAAAACTGGCACCGAAGGCGGCGCGACTTCGACCAACATTCCCGGTGTATTTGCCGCAGGCGACGTAGCTGACCACGTCTATCGTCAAGCGGTTACCAGCGCAGGCACAGGCTGCATGGCCGCCCTCGATTCGCAGGCGTTTCTTGAGGCGTTGCACGGTTAATTTGCGATCCATGAATCATTTGCAGTCATGCCCATCAGCAAAGACATTGCAGACCTTGCATCGCTCCTAAAGACCGAACGTAAGCTCGCTCGCAAAGAGCAGCGAGCCGCCGCACACGCTCACACTGAACAACAGAAGTCGGGCCAGTCGGCTGCATCAGACACGATGCGCTTCGCCGACTATTTCAAGCCGTGGAGCGAATACAAAGCGCCAGACCCGACCGACATCGCCCTCTTCCGTGAAGCCGTCAAAGGCGCCGCGCCACTTGAGAAAAACGACCGCGCCAACACCAGTCGCCCGAAGCCAAAACCACACGCGAACCATCGCGAAGCCGATGAATTAGCCGCGCTTGAGGCAAGCCAGCTAGCGATGTACCCAAGCCCGATGAGCTGGGACATTGGCGCAGACATCGAAGACGAACAAAGCTTTCTGCGCGGCGCCGTCAGCCCCGATTTGTTGCGCAAATTACGTCGTGGCCAATGGACGATAGACGCCGAAATCGATCTGCATGGTCACACGCAAGATGAAGCCCATAACGTGCTGACGGAGTTCATGCGCAAAGCACGAGTCACCGGCTGGCGCTGCGTAAGAATCATCCACGGCAAGGGCCTGTCCAGCCACCAAAAAATCCCCATCCTGCGCAACAAAGTGCGCCGCTGGTTGCAGCAAAAAGACGAGGTGCTCGCCTACTGCGAACCGCGCCCGAATGGTGGCGGCAGCGGGGCCGTATTGGTGCTGCTACGTGGATCTCGTTAGCGCGTTATTCAACGCGTAGACGTCACACCGGCGCCAGTTTCCACACCACCGCGCGCCTGCGGTTTCACGTCTGGTTTCGCCCACGTGCCTTTGATGTCGAACTCTTGCATCAAGAAGCGCTCAATCGGGTCTTTGGCGATTTTTTGCCCGAGCAGCACTGCGGCACCAATCGCTGGATTGGCCGTGGCGAGGCCTATGCCAATGGCCGTTGCGGTGGAGAGGCTGGGAAACACTCTGACTTGTAGATCCTGCGTTTCCTGATTTAAGTCTGCTGTTCCACGAATCTGCACTCTTGCCGAAGGGCCGTTGATCTGGAAGCCGTCGGTTTTCGCGACGCCGTCACTGATGGCGACTTCGGCCTTCACGTCATCGAAGGCAAAACCTTTGCCAAAAATGTCATCGAAGTTAAATGACAGTCGGCGTGGTAGCGATTGCAACGACAACACGCCGAGCAATTTGGCGATGCCCGGCTCCATTTCGGTGAATCGTCCCTGTGTGGTTTCCAGCGTGAAATTACCTGCCAACTTTGCATAGCTAAATTGCGCCGGACTGCCTGCCCAACTGAGCGCACCAGTGAGCGAACCGCTGCCGCGCTCAACGCCCCTGGGCAAGCCAAAACGGGTCATGAATTTGCCTGCGTCGTTCCATTTGAGCGCAACATCAACCGACGTCTTGCCGACTGTAGGCCCGGCAAATCGCGGCTGCCAGCGGCCTTGTGCCTCTAACGTGCCATCCACGCTGGACAGCTTGACCTGCTCGATACGCCACTCGTCCACGCCGGGTTGGGCGCGCATTTCAAGCTTGCCCAAATCGCGGCCTTCGCTGATAAACGAGTCGGCTGTTAGATCCAATTTGGGCCAACGCACGTTCACGTCGGTGCCCATCGTCTGCGCGCCGCTAGACGCGACGCTGGTGGGCAGCGACAAGCGTTGCAGACGAACTGCGACAGCGTCCACGGCCCCGCTTTTGGCATCGGTGTCCAGCGAAATGACGCCGGTGGCCTCTTTACTGCGCAGCGCGAGTCTCCAGCGTTGCCCAGTCGGTTGCACCCGCAGCGTGACATCGTTGAATCGTTGGCCGAACACGACCGCCTCGGTGGCGCGCACGTTGATGTTCACAAAGTCGGCGCTGCTGCTCTCTGAGGTCAATCCGCCCACACCACGCTTTCCTGAAGATGAGACTGGGCTCAACACAGCGATTGCGGCATCGGCATCCAGTTTGACCACTTCACCGCGCAGCGAATAGCCACGAGCGGGGAGCGCTGTTTTTTGCGCGCCCAAATCGAGTACGGCCCGCTCCACGGTGCGCGTTCCCGCCGAGTTCGCGGCGCTACGCTCCAGAATCGCGTGCAACTGGCCGGGTAGCTCCAGTTCTATGCGGTCACGATCCCGCTCCAGTTGCGTGCGAGCGATGGTTGCTTTGATCGGCGCGTTACTGTCGCGGGGGGTGGTGCCTACTTGAAACATGGCGTCAAGCGGCCATCGCGGCTGCACGGTGATGGCGGTGATCAGCAGGTTGCTGGCTTGGGTTGCGCTGGGCAACGCGGCGCTAGTGGCGGTTGCAGCGTTGCGCGCGGGATTGGACATGTCCATTTGCCACTGCGTCGCGCCGGTCAATTGATCGAGCAACGGATACGCATAGCGTTCTCGCACGCGCTCAAACGTGGCGGTGCCTGCCGCTTGCGCTTTGATGCGTCCGTCAACGGTGTTTATGGACAGCTTTAACGGCCCGCCCAAAGCGTCCGCGCTGATGTCTGTGCCGCGAACTTCGCGCTCGGAAAAACGCAGAATACCGTTGACGTTATCAAGCGCCGGAATCTCGCCGCCGAGGTCTATGTTGTTGCCTGCAAACACTAGCTCGCCCGCCACCTGAGCGTGATCGGGTGCGTCGAGCGGAATTTTTAGGCCAAGGTTCAAACGACCGGGGCCCGTACCATTCGCACTTTGCAAAAAGCCGTCCAACCATGCATTCACTGGGCTATTGGTAACCCATCGCAACAGGCCGTCCAAACTGCCCGTGGTCGACCCATTAATTTCCAGTAACGGCGACTTTGCGAGCGTATCGGCGAGCTTGACCACTGTTGCACCGATGGGTACATCAGCAATGGTCGCACTCGCCACCTGCGCCTCAATCTTCGCACCGCGAAACATCAATTTTGTATTGATTTTTTCAGCGCGCGACCAGTGATCCGCATAATCCAGAATGCCGCCTGTGACCTGCGCGTTGAACTCAAACACGCCCTGCTCATCATTGCGAAACGGGAAGTGCCACAGCGGCCCCTTCAGCACAAAATCTGCCGATTGCACTGTGCCCGCGATGACGGCCAACCGAAGCCAGTTGCGGGTTTCCGGGGCGAACGATGGCGATAAGTAGCGGTAGACCGCCGCTGCGTCAGCGCGCGACAACGTGCCGCTCAGATTCGCCACGCCCGGCCCCAGTGAATCACTGTGCCAGGTGCCGCTTACCCGGCCCGCAGCGTCCGCGTTTTCGAACTCGACGCTCTTCACATCAATGCTCGTCAGCGCGTTGCCATCAATCCCCGGCGTGCGCTTCCAGTTGAACTTTCCGCGCAGTTGATCAAAGCTCATCGGAGCCTCGAAATGCGTTCCAAAGTCGAATACCGTCGCGCGCTGATTGCGATCTGTTTTTCCTTTGATCGACGGCTCGCCGAGCACAAATTCGCCTTCAATCGACGAGCCTTTGATCGAGCCCGACAGCCCGACAACACCGGGCACGCCCGCGTTTTCTCTCCACGAAAGCGCTTTCATATCCGCGCTGCCTTCGATCAGATAGCGTTCGCGCTTTGAGTCAGTTGGCACGCCTTGATCGCGCCATTTCACGTTCACGTTTTGCATCGACCCGGTGGGCTTTGACGCTTGCAAACGCGACACCACGTCGGCGTTGACCGGCAGCGATTTGGCGAGCGTCGCCAGAGCGCTCAGCTCGACGTCCGCCAAGCGAACCTCGCCGCCTGTCATGTTGTCGCCTGAGTAGTCCACCAGCACTTCGCCATTCACCAGCGGCGCTTTGACGCCACCCATCGTCACGGCGTTGATGTCGCGAATTGACCAACGCTCCTGCGTCATCGCCGCGCTCGCGTCCCCGCCTTTTACCACCTTGCTGCGCCATGACAATCGCCCAGAGACAGTGGCGAGATCAAGCGGCTCATAGCTCGGCGTCGAGTTGGTCGCCGCGTTCGGCAAAGCGAGTGCAATCGCGCCTTTTTTATTCGGCGTAGCAATCGTCGGAAAGCGCAGTCGTGCGTTCTTGACCACCATGTCGGTCGTCACCGCGACCGCTTGCCCATGCTCAAACTCAAACCACGCCTGCAAACCGCCTTCGCCCTTTGATAGCGCGATCGGCAGCGGCAAATACTTCGTCAGCAAACCCAGATTGGCATAGTCCGCGCGAACATACGCCAAGCCGTCCCATTCGCTCACTTTACGCACGTCTCTGCCCACCAGTTCAGCGCGAATGTCGAGCGGCGCGGCGAGTTCAGCCGGTGGCACCGCAGTCATGCCGACACGATGCGTATCGCCACTGTTTTGCATGCGAACATTGACGTTGGTCAGCCGCAGTGGCGGCAGTTTTCGCCAGTCATCGACCCACTCGATTTCGCCGCCGACAATTTGTACTAAGCGCTGCTTCAACAACCACTCCGGCAACACCGCGTCGCCCTCGACCTGACTGGACAGATCGAGATCAATGCCCGCAATCGTCAGTGAGTTTTCAGCCGTGCGGCGCACCACCACGCGCGGAGCCTTCACCGTTAACGCCGTCAAACGGGGCTCCAGAAAAATCAGCGAGCGCCACGATATCGTAGTGTTCACTTCTGGCAACTGCAGCAGCATGCGCCCGCGCGCATCGAGCATTTGCAGGCGTGTGAGTTTGATCTCTGGCGACCAGCCGTCCCAGCCGGCCTCGAAGCCGCCGATGACCACGCGCTGACCAGACAACCGAGACAATTCACTGACCAGACGGGGCCTGAAGCTATCCGCGTTCGGGATCAGCCAGAAGCGCGTCGCGGCGACTGCCACGATAAACAGAATCGTCGCCAGCACCACACACCAGAACGTCACGCGGATGCCATGCCCCGACCAACGTCGCCAACGGGAGACAGGGCACGGTGTCACCTCGCTTGTCACCTTTGTCACGCTAGGTTTCACTGACTCGGTAACGATGACGGGCTTCTCCTACCGGGTACGGCATACTTGGTTCATTGTATCGACGGCACACTACACCGCCTATGGATGAGACACGAACCATAGACAAAGCGTTCAATTACAGCCGCTTCGCGCAGCGCGTGGCCCGGCGCGACGCAGCATTGGTTGACACGGTTCGCGCGAGCGCCCATGAGCGCCCGGCCCTCTTCGAGTGGGCGGCGTTGCTGGCACGCGTCACCAGCGCCGAGGTTGACGGCACGCTGCGTAAGTTGCGGCGCGAGCTGATGTTGCGCACGTTGCTGAGCGATTTAGCCTTGGACGCGCCGTTTGAGCCATTAGTTGAAGACTTGTCCAACTTTGCTGATTTGGCTATTGGGGCGGCTACCGCTGCGCACAGCGCTGATATTTTTGGCACTCGCGAGCCGCCGTTTGGCTTCTCGACAGTCGCGATGGGCAAGCTCGGCGCGCAGGAACTCAATGCCTCGTCCGACATTGACGTGATTTACATCTGCGACGAGCCTCACGTGGACGCGATGGATTCGCTCAACCTACTCGCCCGACGCATCACCCGAACCCTCAATCAGGAAATCGACGGCGAATTTGTGTTCCGCGTCGATACCCGTTTGCGGCCGTACGGCGATGCGGGGCCGATGGTGCCTTCGCTTGATTTTCTGGAGCAATATTTTGTTGCGCAAGGCCGCATGTGGGAACGCATTGCGTGGCTGAAGGCACGCGTCGCCGCAGGCACGTTGGCCGGGCCACTGGCGGCGCTGACCACGCCGTTTGTGTTCCGTCGTTATCTCGATTTTGATGCGGTCGCCGGCATGCGTGAACTGCACGCGCAACTCCGCGCCGAGAAGAACGATCAGCGCAATATCAAGCTCGGGCGCGGCGGCATTCGCGAGCTGGAATTCGGCGCGCAATTGCGGCAACTAGTTCGCGGTGGTCGCGACGCGAGCCTGCGCATCAAGGCCACTATGCCCGCGCTCGCAGCGCTCGCCGTCGCGGGGAAAATTTCGCTGAATCAGTCACAGCTTTTATCGACGCACTACCGGTTTTTACGTCGCGTAGAACACGTTTTGCAATATCGAGATGACCTGCAAACGCAGACCTTGCCGCGTGATGCACACGAGTTGACGTGTTTGGCGGAGGCGCTTGGTTTCGCGTCCACAGATACGTTTGAACGTCAACTCAACACGATCCGCAACGACGTCGCCGAGTTTTTCGACGGTACGCTGACCGGCGCGTTCGGCGTTAGCGACGACACGGCTGCCCGCATCGCAACGCGAGGCGCGCACCTCGCTTACAACGCCGCCGACAGCAGTGAGAGCGCCGTGATAGCGCGTATGAAAATCAGTGGTTATGTTGACGCCGAAGGCAGCCTGAACTACGTGCGCGCAACACTTGCCAGCGCTCGTGTTGTCGCACTGCCCGCCGTCAGCCGCACGCGATTTCAACAGCTGACGGACGCGACCGTTCGGTACGCTAGCACGACCGCGCTGCCCGATGCGGCCTGCAAACGCACGCTCGATTTGTTGCTGGCTGTCGCCTCGCGCTCCAGCTATCTCGCGTTGATGATCGAGCGCCCGCAAGTGCTGGATCGCGTGATTGATTTGGCGGCCGCCAGCGATTGGGCGCTGCGCTACGTGACGCTGCATCCGCTGCTGCTCGACGAGCTCATGGACGGACGCACGTTGAGCTCGCCCATCGACTACGCGCAATGGCGCAACGAGCTGACGGCGCAACTGCACGCAGCAGGCGATGACGCCGAGCGCGCGATTGACGCCATTCGCCATTTTCAGCAAGGCGAAACGTTTCGTTTGTTACTGAAAGACATCGCCGGTTTGTTGTCGGTAGAAACGCTATCGGATCACTTATCTTCGCTTGCCGACACGGTCGTGGACATCACGTTGCGCCATCTGCTCGCCGCCGCCCACCTCGCCGAAACCGCGCGCATGGCGGTGATTGCGTATGGCCGTTGGGGCGGTAAAGAATTGGGTTACGCCAGCGACCTCGATCTGATTTTTTTGATGCCCGATGACGCGTCCGCCGAGCGCGACCAACTCACGCGCGTCGCGCAACGCTTGCAAACCTGGCTTACTGCCATGACAGCAGCAGGCCGCGCCTACGACATCGACGTCCGCCTGCGCCCCGACGGCATCAGCGGCCTGTTGCTATCCAGCGTGTCCGCGTTCGCCGAATACCAACACGACAAGGCGTGGACGTGGGAGCACCAAGCGTTGACCCGTGCACGATTTGCAGCAGGCGACGCAGCAATAGGCGCGGCCTTTGACCCGATCCGCGAAGCCATCATCGCCGCCCCGCGCGACTGGCTGAAACTGCGCGACGAAATCATCGCCATGCGCGCCAAAGTTAGCGAGGGCCACCCGAACCGCAAAGCTTTGGAGGTCTTCGACATCAAGCACGACACGGGTGGATTGGTCGACCTCGAATTCGCCGTGCAAGCGCTAGTGCTGCGGCACAGTGCAACGCATCCCACTATGCGCGCCAATCACGGCAATATCGCGCTGTCGGTACGGGCGGGGGAGCTGGGATTGGTTAAGCTGGAAGTTGGCGCGGCGGCGGCTGCGGCGTATCGAACGTTGCGCTCAAGGCAACATGGGTTGCGGCTTCAGGGCGCGGAACGCGCCGTCGTCCCCGTCGGTCAACTGAATGCAGAACGAGCAGCAATTCGGGCGTTTTACGACGAGGTACTGATGGCCAAATAGTGCTACAGCTTTGTGGCAAAAATGGCTTTATTGTTAGGCGTAGAGGCTGTAAATTATAACTATCGACTTTTGGCTAAAACATGCGCTATGCCCAAATAGAATGGGACTCTCGCAACAAAGCCAATAGTAATGTCACCTCATTCCTGAGTGCTTCGCTAGCTCCAGCATCACTGCCCGCCAGCCCTCATGGGCCTGCGCGCCGGCCTTGGCGAACGCGTCGGCGAACAAGCGCTGTTGCTCGCCTGTTAGCTGTGCTTCAAGTGCGACGCCCCCTTCGGTCAACCGAATCTCACGCACTCGCGCATCGTGGTCGGCTTTTGCCAGTTCGATCAAGCCCTGCGTTTGCAGTTGCCGCAGCGGCGCATTCAGCGCTTGTTTCGTCACATTCAGTGTCGATTGCAACTCGCCCACGCTCATTCCGGGCGTGTGCGCGACGAAAAACAGGATGCGATGATGCATTCGCGTGAGGCCGCGGGTGGCCAGTATTCGGTCGGGCTCGGCGATCACCGCGCGCAGTGCGAAGTGCATGACGCGCCATGCCTCGTTGAGCGCAGCTTGGCCTTTGGGCACGGAGGAAGGTGCGGCTCCTTTTGTAACAGGCTTCTTAGCGGACATAGGTCAATGCACTTGACATTTATTTTTTGCCGTTTCAAAATGCGTCAACGGTGTTGACCTATTATCCAGCCAAACACTAACTCGCGGGCCAACAGCACCCGAACAAATGCGCGATCATCCGTCGCCTAAAATCCCTATCAATCAACCACGCCGCCGTTTTGACTCACGGGCGTCGTGAACAATTTTGGAGCATACCTATGTCAATGGCAGATCGCGACGGAAAAATTTGGATGGACGGCAAGATGGTCGAATGGCGCGACGCCACGATCCATGTGTTGTCGCACACCTTGCACTACGGCTGCGGCGCGTTTGAGGGCGTCCGCGCGTACAAAACCGACAAGGGCACGGCGATTTTCCGTTTGCAGGAACACACGCAGCGCTTGTTCAACAGCGCGAAGATTTTGCGCATGAACATTCCGTTTGGGCAGGACGTGGTGATGGAGGCGCAGCGCGCCGTTGTTCGCGAAAACAAACTCGAATCAGGCTATTTGCGTCCGCTCACCTGGATTGGCTCGGAGAAGCTGGCGATCAACGCACGCGGCAACACCATTCACCTGATGGTGGCGGCTTGGACATGGGGTGCGTATTTGGGCGACGAGGGCTTGAAGCGCGGCATTCGCGTGAAAACATCGAGCTACACGCGCCATCACGTCAACATCACCATGACCCAAGCTAAGGCCGTTTCCAACTACACCAACTCGATTTTGGCAAACATGGAAGTGACCGACGAAGGCTACGACGAAGCGATGCTGCTCGACCCGGCAGGCTTTATCTCCGAAGGTGCAGGCGAGAACGTATTCGTTGTGAAAGACGGCGTAATCTACACCCCGGATTTGTCGGCGGGCGCGTTGAACGGCATCACCCGCAACACGGTGTTTCACATCGCCGCTGACCTCGGTTTGACCATTAAAGAAAAACGCTTGACCCGCGATGAACTCTACATCGCCGACGAGCTTTTTTTCACCGGCACGGCAGCTGAGGTCACGCCAATTCGCGAATACGACCGCATCCAAATCGGTACCGGCTCGCGTGGCCCAATCACCGAGAAAATCCAGACGGCGTTCTTCGATATCGTCAATGGACGCAATCCGAAATATGCGCATTGGCTGACGCTGGTCGCGTAGTTGATCGTAGGGTGGGCAACTCGTTGCCCACGCCCTCCCCAACGCCCCACTTAGAAAAAAACCACGATGAGCACCACTGCACAAGACGCCGTCCACGTCACCGCCAAGGATCTGCAAGGGCCCGGTGTGGTTTTTTGCCCCAATCCGAAGATGGCGCTGTGGTCAACGCATCCGAAGGTCTACCTTGACGTTGCAACGACAGGCGAGGCCGTGTGCCCGTATTGCGGCACCCGGTACGTACTCGACGGGCCAGCGCCGCACGGACACTGACAGTTACTAATTTATTATTCGTCGTTCCGGCGCGGGCCGGAATCCATGCATGCGGAATCGGATGTAGCTCGCAGCGGGCGTGGGCCCCGGCCTTCGCCGGGGAGACGAAAGAAATGTCGTTATTCTTCTGACATCCAAACCATGAAGTTATGCCCTTCTGTGATGAATCGCACGCGCACTTGGATTCGTTACCTGATTGGCGGTATCGTCGGCACATCTACCGCGTGGTCAATCGCTGCAATTTCCACTGACGGATTGCCTCGCGAATCGCGCGTTCCCGGCGGCGTCGCGCTCGTCGCCGTTGCCCGTGCTGACGAGCCGAAACCCGTCGTAACGCGAGACGGCGCACATGTATGGACGGTGAAACGCGGCGCATCGTGGATCGCAGTCGTTGGCTTGCCGTTGTCAACCACACTCGGAGAACACGCAGTCAACGTAAACCGCAATGGCGAGACGCAATCAGTGGCTTTTGCCGTTCAAAACAAGCGCTACCCGGTGCAACACGTCACGTTGAAAGACAACGCGATGGTCGAGCCGCCGCCCGAGGTGATCGCGCGAATCGAAACCGAGTCAGTGCACTTGAAAACAGTGCGATCCAAATGGCGCGAGGACGCCGCCACCAATGCATCATTCATGCTACCCGCCAAGGGCCGCTTATCGGGACGATTCGGCGGTTCGCGCGTATTCAACGGAAAACCTCGCGCCCCACATGCCGGGCTTGATGTCGCGATAGGCACAGGCACGCCAGTACTCGCGCCGGGCGATGGCGTTGTTCTCGATACCGGTGACTATTATTTCTGCGGAAAAACGATGTTCATCGACCATGGCAATGGTCTCTTGAGCCTGTTCTGCCATCTCAGCGAACACAATGCCAAGGTTGGCGACAGCGTGCGTAAAGGTCAAGCCGTCGCCCGCTCCGGTGCAACCGGTCGCGCGAGCGGCCCGCACCTGCACTGGTCGGTTTATTTGAACGGCGTGAGTGTTGAGCCGGAACTGTTTGTGACAGTCAAAAAATAGTCACGCTGCTAGCGGTTTCGTACTGCGCAATTCACCGGTCAACGCAATGCGATGAGAAATCGCGACGATGGTGTCGGCGGCTGACTTTGCTGATGCCGTTGCGGGTGAGCCGGCCCTTGTGTAGAGCCCCAAATGAATCGGCAACAGCGGTTCCGCCAACAGCAGTTCATCAAGCTGCCCTGACTGCATACAGGTGCGCAATAACGCCGGGGGCAATACGCCAACCATGTCGGTCGCCGCGATCAAATCGAGCGCGATGAAGTACGAGCCGCAATGAACTGCTGGCAAAGGCACTGGCAAGCCCGCGCCAATAAACGAGCGGCTGACGATATCGTCCGAGCTGTCGTGCGCCGTCATGTACAGCCACGATGCGCTCACGAGATCGGTCAAATGCACTTTGCGCAACGCGAGCAACGGATGCCCGCGACGCACCGCAATGCGCATGTTGATTTCAGCGAGCGGCCGATAGTCGAGGCCTGCATCGAGATTGATGCGCGTGCGCTGCGTCACCGCGAGATCCATCACTTCGTCGCGCACCAGCGGCAACAGCGCACTGGGTGTCGTTTCGAGAATGCGAATGCGCGCTTTCGGCCGCGTTTCCCGCAGCGTGATGAACAACTCCGGCAGCAACAGACTCGCGCCAACTGGCGACAGACCTAGCGCCAACAATCTGCTGCCATCGTCGACCGTGCTGCGAGCTTCGTCGGCCGCTTTGCGTAACTCTGCCTCAGCCACGCGTGCGCGCGACAGAAACGCGCTGCCCGCCGCCGTGAGCACCACGCCGCGCCCGCTGCGCAGCATGAGTTGCACGCCTAACTCTTCTTCAAGCTGCTGCAAGGCGCGCGACAGCGCGGGCTGCGACATGCCAAGCTGCCGCGCAGCACCGCGGATGCTGCCTGCGTCGACGACGCTGATGAACTGTTCAATCCTTTGTAAACGCACTCAACACCTCAAGTGATGCACAACAAGCATCGGCTTGCTGCATCACGCATCTTCCCATAGGCCGCTTAGTTCTGCAAACATCCGCAGCACTCCCTCCTCTAACGAAAAATAGCATGAACTCGATCCAAACCTCCCGACGCGATTTCCTCAACTTCGGTTGCGCAGCGACCGCCACACTGCTCAGTTCCAGCTTGATCAAAACGGTCGGCGCGCAGGCGACAAGCGCGCCGCTGCGCATCCTCTGCTCCGGCCCCGCAGGCAGTATTCCGGACATCGTGGCGCGGCGCATTGCCGAGCACTTCACCGCCAGCAGCGGGCGCGCGACCTTCGTGGAAAACCGGCCCGGTGCGGCGGGACAAATCGCGGTGAACGCGCTCAAAGCCGCCCCATCCGACGGCTCGACCGTGCTGCTCGCCCAAGGCGCGGTGGCGACCGTGTATCCGTACCTGTACGCCAAGCTCGCCTACGACCCGGTGCTCGACCTGCAACCGGTGTCGCTCGCAGGCGAGATGACGCTGGGGCTGGCGGTCGGCCCGGCTGTGCCTGCCAGCGTGACCAGCATTCGCGAACTGGTCGACTGGATGCGCGCCAACCCAAAGCTCGCCAACGCCGGTTCGCCAGGCACCGGCACCTTGCCGCACCTGCTGCAAGCGATGCTGTTTCGCGAGGCCGATGTGCCTTGGCAACACATCGTGTACGCAGGCGGGCTCGGTGGGCAAATAGCTGTTCTGGTTTTGCCGGAAGGCTTGTTGCGGCAGCACAAGGCGGCGGGCAAGATTCGCGTGCTCGCCACTTCAGGGCCGCAGCGCAGTGCCTACTTTCCTGATGTTCCGTCGCTGGTTGAACAAGGATTTCGTGATCTCGTGGTGCGTGAATGGTTCGCGTTTTTCATGCCTGCGAATGTGTCGTCAGCGATCATTGAAACAACTTCACAAGCTTTGCGCACCGCCATTGCTCGCCCCGAGTTGATCGCGGCATTTTCGGAATCGGGCATGGTAGCGGCGTCAAGCACACCACCGGCCTTGACGACCCGCATCGCGGCAGAGCAACGCTACTGGCAAGCCGTCATCCGCACAACCGGGATTCGCGCGGAATGATTGCGCTTGCTGATTACAAAACAGCGCGTGAAGCAGCGCATCATCCCTGGGATGACGCTGCGGCAGGCTGGAACGATCACACGCGAATCATTCGCGAGTGGCTGCACGACGCCACGCGAATGATGCTTGACGCGGGGCAAATCAAGGCAGGTGCGCGCGTGCTCGACATTGCCGCCGGTGCGGGCGATCAAACCCTCGACATCGCGCGCCGAGTCGGTGAAAACGGCTACGTGCTCGCCACCGATATTTCAACGCGCATCCTTGAATTGGCGCAGCACAACGCCCAAGCTGAAGGCCTTTCACAGGTTGAGACGCGGGTAGCCGATGCGCAATCACTTGGCCTTGACGGCGCCAATTTTCATGCCGTAGTGTGTCGGCTCGGGTTGATGTTTTGCGAAGAACCCCTCGCTGCATTAAAGGGCGCTCGTGCCGCACTGAAACCCGCCGGACGCCTCAGCGCGCTCGTATTCTCAGGCCCACAAAACAACCCCTGCCTCACGATCATGATGCGCACCGCGATTAAACATGCGGGATTGACGCCGGAGCCGTCGTCACCGTTCGCACCGGGCACGCTGATGAGTCTCGGCAAGTCGGGGCTGCTTGCGCAATTGCTGGATGATGCTGGCTTTGTCGGCATCACCGTGCAGGCTGTGGCAGCGCCGTTTCGCCTGCCTACCAGCCGACACTACATCGATTTCGTACGCAGCGCAGGCTCACCGATCATGCAGATGCTTGCGCCGCTGTCGGACGTTGCCCAGCGTGATGCATGGAACGATATGGAAGCGCAGCTCAACGCTTTCAACACGACAGGCGTCTGGGTCGGGCCACACGAATTACTGTTTTGTGCGGCAACAGCGCCGTCCACGGTTTAGCCACCACGGAACCCATCAATGCCGCACCGACTCGCCCTTGCCAGCACACTTCTCGGCTTGATTGTTGGCGCTGCAACTCACGCTGCCACCTTCACGGTCAACAACAGCAGTGACGCCTCGGGTGGCAGTTTTCGGGAGGCGATTATTGCTATCAATGCCGTCCCGACCCCAGGCCCGCACACCATCGCCTTCAACATTCCCGCGTCGGACGGCAACTGCGCGCCCGCCACCGGCGTCTGCACGATTTCATTGCTGAGTGGACTACCGCTCGCCACGAAAGTTGTGGTTATTGATGGCTACACCCAGCCGGGGACAACGGCGAACACCAATCCGCCCGACCTCGGCACTAACGCGTCGTTGCGAGTGGAGATCAGCGCACTGGCGACCGTGGGCACCAACATCGTGTTGGGCTTGACTGGCAGCGTGGTGCGTGGCCTGATCCTCAACCGGCGCGTCGGCATCGCGCTCGGAGGCACTGGCGGTCACTTGGTTGAAGGCAACTTTATCGGCACCAACGCCGCTGGCAGCGCAGGTTTTTCAGATGGTCAAAACGGTGTATTGGTGGTCACCAATTCGCACAACAATGTGATCGGTGGCACAACACCTGCTGCGCGAAATCTGATATCCGGCAACAACACGGGCATCCTTGTTTCATCGTCCAGCACGCCGATTTTGGGCACGCAAATTCTGGGCAATTTGATCGGCACCAATGCGGCGGGCACAGCCGCCATCGCCAACGAGCTCGCGATTGCATTGGTGCAATCCGGTGGAAAAAACACGGTCATCGGCGGCACTACGGCCGCTGCGCGCAACGTGATTTCTGGCAACACGTCGGGCATCTATGACGAGTCTTCCATCATCGGCGCCAGCAGCAACAATACGATTTCTGGCAACTACATCGGCGTTGACGTGACGGGCGCAGCGGCACTCGGCAACGTCCAGTATGGCATTTTCACCAGCAGTAGTGGTGCGGTCATCGGTGGCAGCGCCATGGGCGCAGGCAACGTCATCGCAGTTAGCGCAACAATTGCCAATGTGCAGATTGCGGGTCGCGACATCGTGGTGCAGGGCAACTGGATCGGTACCGGCGTGTCCGGCACCAGCGCAACCACAGGATTTGTTCCGAGCGCGTTTCGCGTGCCAGGCATCGCTGTGACGGGCAACACGGCGGTCACCGGCACCCAGATTGGCGGCACGGCGTCAGGAGCAGGCAACGTCATCGCATTCAACACGGGCTACGGCGTGCTGCTGAGCAATCAAATCGGCAACGGCCACTGGATCCTCGGCAATTCGATATTTTCGAATGCGCCGCTCGGTATCAATCTGTATTCACCGGGCGGCGAAAATACGTTTGGTGTCACACCGAACGACAACGGCGACGGCGACTTCGGCGTCAACGGCCAGCAAAACCATCCGGTGATCACCTCAGCTACGTCCTCTGGCAACGTGGTGGGCACATTGAACAGCTTATCCAGCGCGACCTATCGTCTCGAATTTTTCGCGAACGCCGCATGCGACGCGTCAGGTTACGGCGAGGGAAAAACCTTCATCGGCATTCAGTCTGTCACCACCGACAGCAGCGGCAACGCGAGCTTCAATGCAACGTTTCCCGCGTTGCCCGTCGGGCAATCGGTGATGACCGCCACCGCCACGGATTCGGGCGGAAGTACCTCTGAGTTTTCGCAATGCGTGACCGCAGCATTGCCTGTCGCACTCACCATCGCTAAGGATGGCTCCGGTAGCGGCACCGTAACCTCATCACCCGCTGGGATAAATTGCGGCGCAACTTGCAGCGCGTCGTTCGAGCTGGGCGCGGCAGTAACGCTAACCGCAACGCCAACCAGCGCGGCGTCTACGTTCACCGGTTGGCTCGGCGGTGGATGCACAGGCAGCTCAACCTGCACCACAACATTGAGCGCCGCATCCAATGTGTCCGCCGGTTTCGCGCAGACGAGCAACGGCCCATTCAATCTCGACGTCGAAGGCAATGCGCCTATTTCGACAGCCACCGACGCTAACGACGGCGCGCTGATCCTGCGCTACATGTTGGGCATGACGGGTGCCGTCCTGGTCAGCGGCAACGTGGTCTCGGGCGACGCCACGCGCAATTCGGCAGGCGCAATTACGGCATACCTCGACGACCTGAAACCCAAGCTCGACATTGACGGCAATGGCCAAGTCGACGCACTCGCCGACGGCCTGCTGATCTCGCGTTACTTGCTGAACGTTCGCGGCCCAGCTCTCGTTGCGGGGGCCGTCGGCGTCGGCGCAACACGGTCGACGTTCATAGCAATTGAAAGCTATCTAGCGGGCCTGATACCGCCGTGATTTTTGTCCACGGTCGTGATTGCGGCACGCACCAGCGGCTATCGAGCGGAGCTACTTTTTTCCAGCGCGGCGATTCGCAATGTCTCAGCTTTTGCTTCGGCTTCGGCCAGCTTAACGGCCAGTGCCGCCAGCTGAACGCCCCGTGTTTCAGGCGTTTCGACGGTGATTCGTCCCAGAGCGCCGTTGCGGTAGTCGAGCAGCAAGGTCACCGCCGCTTTCTCAAAATCTGCGCTGCCGCCTTTGATGCGAAAGCCGCGCCGTTTGGCGATCGCTTCGATCACGTCGGGCCCGTCCATGTCGGTGGTGTCCAGGCCGTACCGCGCGGTGAGTGACTCGGGATAGCGCGCGAGCAAAATTTCTGCGAGATAGGTGGCGACCTCTTCGTCGATGTACGATTTCACGCCAACCAGATGATTCGCCGCGAGCAGTAGGCCGTCGGTTTCGAGTGCGATTTTGGGCCACATCAAACCGGGCGTATCGAACAGCCAAGTGCCGTCCGGTAAGTCATAGCGCTTGATGAGTTTGGTGATCGCGGGCTCGTCGCCGACGTTGGCAATGCGCTTCTGGCACAGCGCGTTCACCAACGTCGATTTGCCGACGTTCGGCACGCCCATCATCATCACCCGCAGGCGCTTGAGCGGCCCATCGCGATGCGGCGCGAGCTTTTGCGCCTCAGGCAACACCTTATTCGATTCGCCTGCTTTTTTGCATGACAGACCGATGGCGCGAACACCTTCTTGCGCGTTGAAATAAGCGAGCCAAAGCTCCGTGATTTTTGGGTCGGCGAGATCCACTTTGTTGAGGATTTTGAGCGCCGGGCGTTGCCGCGCTTCGCGCATCGCGTTGATCTTCGGGTTCACGCTCGCGGCGGGGCAACGCGCGTCAAGTACTTCAACGACGACGTCGATGTCGGCGAGCGCCTCCGCCGCTTTTTTCTGCGCGGCCACCATGTGACCGGGGAACCAGTTGATTGCCATGTTGGCTATTTCACTTTCCGCCAGCCATTTTCGGGCATCAGCTTTTATTGGAAACGCCCATTTAATGTGGGCCTGCATATGTAAAACGCCACAAATCGACTTAAGCCGATTTATGGCGCAATGCCCATATTTAATGGGACTTTCACCTAAAAGTTGATTAGTTCAACGCATGTTGCGTTAAGCCCTAAATCAACTCCGCCTGATCGCCCACGGCTGGATCTGCTTCCGGCAAGTCCGGCTCATCAATGCGCTCGATTCCGGACAGTTTTTCGCCCTCGCCCGGGTTGATCAGCGTCACTCCCTGAGTCGAACGGCCCGATTCGCGAATCGATTTCACGGTGGTGCGGATCAACACGCCACCCGTGGTAATCAGCATAACCTCGTCTTCCTTCTTCACCAGCGTTGCGGCTACAACCTTGCCGTTGCGCGCGCTTTGCTGAATGGCGATCATGCCTTTGGTGCCGCGACCGTGGCGCGTGTATTCGATGATCGGCGTGCGTTTGCCGTAGCCGTTTTCGGTCGCGCACAGCACCTGCTGCTCTTCGCCTTCGGCGACCAGCATCGCGATGATGCGCTGCTCTTTGTCGAGCATCATGCCGCGCACTCCGCGTGCATTGCGGCCCATGCTGCGCACGTCGTTTTCGTCGAAACGCACGGCCTTGCCGCTGTCAGCAAACAGCATAACGTCATGCTTGCCGTCGGTGAGCGCTGCGCCGACCAGATAGTCGCCGTCATCGAGATCAACCGCGATGATGCCGGTCTTTTTCGGACGTGAGAAATCCTCAAGCGAGGTCTTCTTCACGGTGCCCATGCTAGTAGCCATGAAGATGAATTTGTTCGGGTCGTAATCTTTGGTCGACACGATGGCTGTGATCTTTTCGCGATCCTGCAACGGGAACAAATTCACAATCGGTTTGCCGCGCGCATTGCGGCTGCCTTCCGGCACTTCGTACACCTTCAACCAGTACACGCGCCCACGGCTGGAGAAGCACATGATGGTGTCGTGGGTGTTGGCGATGAACAGTTTTTCTACGAAATCTTCTTCTTTCGTCGCGGTGGCCTGTTTGCCGCGTCCGCCACGTTTTTGTGCGCGATATTCTTCGACCGGCTGCGCTTTGAAGTAGCCACCGTGAGTGAGCGTGACGACCATGTCCTGCGGCTTGATGAGATCCTCAATGGAGGTCTCTTCGGCGTTCATCACGATCTCGGATTTGCGCTTGTCGCCGAACTTGGCTTTGATGTCAGCGAGTTCAACGCCGATGATTTCGGTGACGCGCTCCGGGCGAGCCAGAATATCGAGCAAATCTTGCACCGCGGCAATCACTTCTTTGTATTCGCTGATGACTTTGTCGGACTCCATCGCGGTGAGACGCTGCAAACGCATCTCAAGAATGGCCTTGGCCTGAATCTCGGTGAGGCGATACGCCTGCTCTTTTTCCTGCCAGCAGAAGTCGAGACCGACACCATCGGGCCGCAGGAAGTCAACGTTGGCACGCGCCACCATTTGTTTAACCAGATCGGACTTCCAAAGCTTGGTGGTCAGCGCCATTTGCGCCTCATCCGGCGTGCTGGAGGCCTTGATCATTTCGATGATCGGATCGACGTTGGCCAGCGCCACTGCCAAGCCTTCGAGGATGTGGGCACGGGCGCGAGCCTGACGCAGTTCAAACTGCGTGCGGCGGGTAACAATTTCACGCCGATGCAGCAGAAATTGTTCGAGGAAATCTTTCAGATTGAGCAAACGTGGACGTTTGTCCACCAGCGCAATCATGTTCATACCGAAGCTGTCTTGCAGCTGCGTGTTTTTGTACAGATTGTTGAGGACGATGTCCGGGATTTCGCCGCGCTTGAGCTCTATCACGACGCGCATGCCCGACTTGTCGGACTCGTCGCGCAAATCGGAGATGCCCTCAAGCCGTTTGTCGCGAACCAGTTCGCCGATTTTTTGCAGCAGCGTCGACTTGTTGACCTGATAAGGAATCTCGTCAACGATGATCGCCTGGCGATCCGTCTTGCCAATCGGCTCAAAGTGCGTCCGCGCGCGCATCACTACTCGGCCGCGACCGGTGCGATAGCCGTTGTAGACGCCTTCCAGACCGTAAATGAAACCGCCGGTGGGGAAATCCGGCGCACGAACGATTTCGATCAGCTCGTCAATCGTCGTCTCGCCGTTGTTCAGCAACAACATCGTCGCATCGAGGATGTCGGACAAATTGTGCGGCGGAATGTTGGTCGCCATGCCGACGGCAATGCCGGACGAGCCATTAACCAGAAGATTCGGAAACTTGGCCGGCAGGACGGTGGGTTCCTGCTCTTTGCCGTCGTAATTCGGCTGGAAATCGACGGTTTCTTTCTCCAGATCGCCGAGCATTTCCGCTGTGATCTTCTGCAAACGACACTCGGTGTAGCGCATCGCCGCGGCGTTGTCACCGTCCACCGAACCAAAGTTGCCCTGCCCATCCACCAGTTGATATCGCATCGAAAAATCCTGCGCCATCCGCACCAGCGTGTCATAAATCGACGCGTCGCCATGCGGATGAAATTTACCCATCACCTCGCCCACCACCCGTGCGCACTTGACATAGGGGCGGTTATGCACGTTGTTGGTTTCATGCATGCCGTACAACACGCGGCGATGCACCGGTTTGAGGCCGTCGCGCACATCGGGCAGCGCGCGACCTACGATCACGCTCATGGCGTAATCCAGATAGCTGGAGCGCATCTCCTGTTCCAGGCTGATCGGGAGGGTTTCTTTAGCGAATTGATCCATATCGGTGGCGATTACCTGACAGTGAGTGCGAGAGTGACCAAAAGGGTCAACCCGCTATTTTAGTCGGCTATCGAATCTTCTCCTATGCCGCGCTTAAGTTGCGTAACTGCCACAGGTTACGAGACGAATGTAGGACAAGTGCGATACATGACAGATGCGCGTTGCAACCCCTAAAAGGGCAGTGGTATATTGCGTCAGGAGGGGGCTTTGCTGTCTAGCGCTGTATGGTTGTGCAGTGATAGGAAAGTAACGTAAAGCCACCGTGACATCGACTCAAGCCTTCAAGGGGTAAAAAATCAATGAAACTTCGTTTAATCGCTAGCGCTGTCTCGGTTGCAGTAGTGGCGCTTTCCGCGAGCGTAGTGTTCGCGCAGGCCACGCCTGGCAACAGCGCCTACCTGCTTTCCGCCACCGGTGCACCCGATAACAATATCGTACGTAGCGGTCGCTACGGCACGAACAATGCATCGTGCAATCTGTGCTGGCGTACTGGCTTCTGGACCCCAGCAATGGCTATCGCAGAGTGCGATCCAGACCTCGTCAAGAAAGCAGCACCGCCTCCAACGCCTGTCGCTCCGGTAGCACCTGCCGCTCCAGCAGCGCCTGCCGCACCAGTAGCGGCTCCAGTTGCGCCTGCTGCGCCTGCCGCTCCAGTAGCTCCACCTGCACCGACCGTTCAGAAGATCACGCTGGCTTCTAAAGCGCTGTTCGACTTCGACAAGGCCATCCTGAAGCCTGAAGGTCAAGCTGTTCTTGATCGCGAAATCGTTTCGCGCATTAAAGAAGTGCAAAAACTGGAACTCGTTCTGGTGACCGGTCATACGGACCGCCTCGGTTCACAGCAATACAACCAGAAGCTCTCCGAGCGTCGCGCTGCCGCCGTTGCCGCCTACCTCGCCGCTAAAGGCGTTGCTAAGGACAAGATCGAAACCCTCGGCATGGGCAAGACCCAACCGGTTCCGGGCGTAGTATGTGAGCAGAAGAACCGCAAGGCTCTGATCGTTTGTCTGCAGCCGCATCGCCGTGTTGAAGTTGAAGTTAAAGGCGAAATCGTTATCCGTCGATAATGGCTAACGGTTAGTTCCGGCCTCAAGCAAAACCCCGCTCCGGCGGGGTTTTGTGTTTCTACTGCACGAAAAAATCGTCATCGTCAGCGCATTTGTCACCACCGTCAGCAAACCTCAACATGTCGTCCACACTCATCACCTCGCGCTACCTGATCACGCCGACCGAAGCCGGTGTAACAACGATTGACAACGCGGCGATCGTCGTCGATTCGGCGGGATTGATCACAGCAGTGGGAAATGCTGAGGCGCTAATCAGCAAAGGCGAATTCACGAAGCGTATCGACCTGCCGAACCACATCCTCGCACCTGGCCTCGTCAACGCCCATTGCCACGCCGCCATGACGTTGCTGCGCGGTGCGGCGGATGACCTGCCGCTGCAACGCTGGCTCACTGAGCGCATCTGGCCAATGGAAGGCGCGCTGGTTGACGAGCATTTCGTGCGTGTCGGCACCCGGCTTGCCGCTGCTGAGATGCTACTCGGCGGCACCACGACCTGCGTCGATATGTACTTCTATTCCAAAGCCGCAGCGCTTTCGTTCCTGAGCCTAGGACAGCGCGTCGTGCTCGCGCTGCCGGTAATCGACTTCCCGACACGCTATGCCGCCGACGTTGACGCCTACATCACCACCGGCCTGCAAGTGCGCGACGAATTCGTCGACGAGCCGCTGCTGTCCTTCGCCCTCGCTCCGCACGCCCCGTACACCGCCGCCGACGCTACGTTTCAGAAGGTTCTGGCTTACGCCAACGAGTTGGGTATACCCGTCCACACGCACTTGCAGGAGACCGCGCAAGAAGTCAGTGACGCGCTGGCCCAATCTAATGAGCGGCCCACCGCGCGGCTCGCTAGACTCGGCGTGCTTAGCCCAGATTTTTTCGCAGCGCATTGCGTGCATCTGAACGGCGCCGATATAGCCACCCTCGCCCAACACGGCGCATCGGTCGTGCATTGCCCCTCGTCCAATCTGAAGCTCGCCAGCGGCCTCGCCCCGATTGCCGCGTTGCTCAAGGCGGGCGTCAACGTTGGCCTCGGCACTGACGGCGCAGCCAGCAACAACCGCCTCGACATGTTTGAAGAGATGCGCCTCGCCGCGTTGATCGGCAAGGTGCAGGCAAATGACGCGTCCGCCGTCAACGCAGCCCTTGCCTTCACGATGGCCACACTCGGCGGCGCGCGCGCTGCGGGCATTGGCCAAACGACCGGCTCGCTCGAAATCGGCAAAGCGGCCGACCTGATCGCCGTATCGCTCGATGCGCCCGCCTTGCAACCGATCTTCGATCCGGTGTCGCACTTTGTCTACGCCGCCGCACGCGCCGACGTCACGCACGTGTGGGTCGCGGGCAACGCGCTGGTCAACGACCGCGCGCCGAACCACGCGCTGGCGCGGGCAATGGCAGAATTACCGTCACAGATTTTGCCGTTTGCCGAACGCGTCAACGCGTTTCGTGCTTGAAGTACCCCATGCCAAAAACAACACCAAAAAAAGACAGTAACGCCAACATCGATCCTGCGGAGCTCAACAAGTTCTCGGAATTAGCCAGCCAATGGTGGGATCCGACCGGCAAATTTCGTCCCCTGCACGACATCAATCCGTTGCGTCTCACGCTACTCGATCAGGCCAGCGGCGGCGTCAAAGGCAAACGCGCCATCGACATCGGCTGCGGCGGCGGGCTCGTCTCCGAAGGTCTAGCCAGAATGGGCGCGCGTGTCACCGGCGTCGACATGGCCACCAAAGCGTTAGCCGTCGCCAAACTACACGCGCTAGAAGCCAACATCGTTGTCGATTATCGTGAAGCCACCGCAGAAGCGATGGCGGTTGAACTACCCGAACAATTTGACGTAGTCAGCTGCCTTGAAATGCTCGAACATGTGCCTGATCCGGCGTCGGTCGTAGCTGCCTGCGCCAAGCTCGCGAAACCCGGCGCGACGCTGTATTTCAGCACCATCTCCCGCACGCCAAAGGCGTACGCTTTGACGGTGTTGGGCGCTGAGTACATCCTCGGTCTGCTGCCCAAAGGCACTCACGAATACGCTAAGTTCCTCAAGCCGTCAGAACTGATTAACTTCATCCGCAGCGCCGGATTGCAATTGGTCGAAATGCGCGGCATGGATTACAACCCGTTCACCCATGTCGCCAGATGGAAAGACGACACCACAGTGAATTACCTGATTGTGTGTCGCAAGAGCTAACAGCTTTTAGCTGAAAGCACCATTTCAATTGGGCATGGATGCATAAAACGTTAAATATTGATAAACGGCTTTTATTGCGTCTAAGCCCACATCTAACGGGCCTTCGCGTAAAAAGCTGTGGCTCTCACGATGATCCCAAAGCCGTCGAAACTACGCCTCGCAACTCAGCACTGAAACAGCCTCAGCGTTGGTAGAATCTGCAATGTTGGGCGGTTAGCTCAGCGGTAGAGCACTGCCTTCACACGGCAGGGGTCACTGGTTCGAACCCAGTACCGCCCACCAATAAAATCAAGGACTTAGGCCAGAACGCCTCAGTCCTTTTTCTTTGGGTATGACTTTTGTATGACTTTTCAGTGGTTGAAAATCACTGGTGACGCTGCGTGGACCGAAAGAAATTCGCGAAAAGTTAAAGTGCTTTGTACGCGGAACTGGCAGCCCAGCCGTGCGAGCGTCAACTCGCCACAAGTAAGGCCACGCGACCTGCGCCCAATGCCAGTTCCTTCAGCGCACGCGGTTCGCGGGCGTATTTTTTTCAATCCTGTGGATCGAAGCGGACCTGCGACGCGCGAAATATTGTGGTTTCCGCGCGCCTGTAGCCGGAGATCGTCGTTGTGACAGCGCCTAGGCCTACAGCAGAAAGTCGCATACGCCGATGCCGCTGTTATTTGGTTCGGAGACAACGGGATATAAGACTCTTCTGGCCCGGCTCCATGAAATTCTCTGCAAACCAAAACGCCGACTCGCAAACGTGGTCCCCGCAGTTCGTCACGATCCTGCTAACCATAATATTCGTGCCCGGCGGCATGCTGTTGCTGCCGCTGGTCTTTGCGAGAAGCAAAGCGCTGCGGCGCGCAGCCGGATGGCTAAAGTCGCCACGGATTCGCGAACACAAACTTGCTCACCTTATTGACCCGCTACGGTGAGCAGCGGCAGCAGGCAACGCATGAGCCCAAATCAACGGCTACGAAGGCTACTGCAGGTCGTGGGTGAGAAGCCAGTTTGTGATCTGGTGAACGCGTGGCCATCGTGCTTTCTCTGACTGCTTTGCAGTGGCCCGCAATGGTAGTGACTGTGTTCGCCGCCTGGTTAGTCGCAAGCAGCGATGAGCAGCGGCGGCACAAGGGATTTTGGG